>Ga0255210_1000598_pt1 | contig 12637 bp, 17 predicted proteins | sample Miss_Yuk_RepA_8d_FD_188422 | JGI IMG/M metagenome (GOLD analysis project Ga0255210, IMG submission 188422) | Freshwater microbial communities from Mississippi River, Louisiana, United States - Miss_Yuk_RepA_8d | ecosystem: Environmental > Aquatic > Freshwater > River | place: USA: Louisiana...
GTGTGGCCCAACAGCCGGCATTGCAGAGCCTGATCGACGCCGTGTTCGGCCAGCTGACGGCCAACGAGGTGCTGGGGCGGCTCGATCAGGCCGGGATCGCCAACGCCCGGGTCAACGACATGCAGGTGCTCTGGCACCACCCGCAGCTGCAGGCTCGCCATCGGTTGACCACCGTCGACACCCCGGCCGGGCCCGTGGCGGCCTTGCGGCCACCAGCCAGCCACAGCGGCCATGCGCCCCGCATGGCCGCGGTCCTGGCACTGGGCGAACACACCGCGGCCATCCTGGCGCGAGCTGGGCTACACGCCACAGCGGTGTGCGCAGCTGCGCGCCGATGGCGTGGTCTGAGCCTGCTGGCGCTGCCGCTTACTGGGCGATCGCCTCGATGGCGATGTCGATGCGCACCTCGTCGCCCACATAAGGCGCGAACTTGCCCGCGTTGAACTCGGAGCGCTTGATGGTGGTGAACGCGTTACCGCCCAGGGCCGGCTTCTTCACCATGGGGTGTGGCATGGCCAGAAACGAGGTCACGGTCAGGGTGACGGGCTTGCTCACACCCTTGATGGTCAGCACACCATCGATGCTCTTGGGCTTGTCGCCGTCAAACACCACCTTGGTGGATTTGAAGGTGGCAGTGGGGAACTCGGCGGTATGCAGGAAATCTTCGCTCTGGATATGGCCGTTGAAGTCGTCAAAGCCGGTATTGACCGACTTCATGTCGATGGTGATGTCCACACTGCCGGTTTTGGCTTCGGCATCGAAGACGACCTTGCCGCTGGTGTTTCTGAAGCTGCTCAGCTGGGTGGAATAGCCAAAGTGCGAATAGGAGAAACGCGGAAAGGTGTGGCTGCCGTCCACCGTGTAGGTCACGGGGGCAGCGATGGTGCTGCCGGCCAGGGCAGCGAACAAGGCGGTGGCAAGGGTCAGTTGCTTGAAGGATTTCATGAGGACTCCTGGTTGAAAATTCATTTGAGGCTGAGGTTGAAATGGACGGTGATCTCGTTGGCCACGACATCGAACTTGGCCCACATCCCTTCGCCAATGCCGAAATCGGCGCGCTTGAGCACGAAGCTGCCTGTCAGCACGCCCTGCGTCGAGAGCGTGACGGGCGCGATCAGCTCGCGGGTCTGTCCCTTGATGCTGAGCTGACCCACGGCTTCATACTGGCTGGGGCCCACCGGCTTGAGCTGCCTGAGCACAAAGATGGCTTTGGGATGCGCGGCCACGTTGAACCAGGATTTGCCCACCACCTCCTGGTCAGCTTCGCTCGAGCCGGTGTCGATGCTGGACAGGTCGATCTCGATGCTGCCCCTGGCCTTGTCGGACTTGGCGGTGTCCAGATTCAGCTGGGCATAGAATTTCTTGAACTTGCCGTCCATGGCCACGCCCATCTGCCGGTAAGCGAAGTTGATGCTGCTTTTTTCGGGCACAACGGCCTGGTAGGTGGCGGCCTGGGCATGGCCCAGCAGGGTGGCGCCCAGCGCCAGGGCGGTGAAGAAGTGGTGCATGGGGTGCTCCTCGGATGTCAGCGCATGCGGCGCAGGGTGTCGTCCTTGACCACGAAGTGGTGCCACAGCGCTACTGCCACGTGGCCGGCCAGCGTGAGCATGAGCACCGCGTTAAGGACTTCGTGGACCTGCTGCAGAAAATCGCCCAGCGCCTTGTCGCGGCCCACCAGGTCGGGGATGGGCAGCACGCCGAACCACACAGTCTGGAAGCCCTTCGCCGAGCTCATGAGCCAGCCGCTGAGCGGAATCACGACCATCAGCACATACAAGACCGCATGACCAGCATGGGCCGCCACACGCATGACCGGCGACAGGGTCTTGGGCAGGGCCGGCGGACGGTGCGTCACGCGCCAGGCCAGGCGCAGCCAGACCAGCAGGAACACGGTCACGCCCATCCATTTGTGCCATGCATAGAGTTCGAGCTTTTGCGGCGACAGCGGCAAGTCGTGCATGTAAATGCCCAGGGCCAGCAGGCCCAGGATCATCACGGCCATCAGCCAGTGCAGGCCTTTGGCAACCGGAGTGTAGGTGCAGGTCATGGCCGGGCTCCGTGGAATGTGTAGCCATCCATGGCCAGCACGTGATCGTAGATGCCACGGTAAAAGGCTTCGGGCTGCGCATCGGCCCCCGCAGCGCCCAAGGCCGTGAACAAGGGCAGCAGGTGCTCATCGCGCGGATGGGCGCGGCTGCCGGCCGGCTGGGTCTGGCGGTAATTGAGCAAGGCCTCGTCCTGGCGCGCCGTCATCTGCGCATGGACCCAGTCGGCAAACTGCTGCACGTAGTCGGGCGTGGGCTGGCCCGTCATGGCCACGATCTGCCAGTCGCGCAGGTTGTGCGTCACGTTGCCCGAAGCCACGATCAGAAAACCCTGCTCGGCCAGCGGCGCCAGCGCCTGCCCCACCTTGTAGGCGTGTTGCGGCCCACCGCGGTGCTGCAGCGAGAGGGGAATGACTGGCACCTCGGCATCGGGGAACATCTGGCGCAACGGCACCCAGGCGCCATGGTCTAGGCCGCGTTGGGCGTCGGTCGCTGCCGGCAAGCCGGCGGCCTGCAAGGCGGCCACCACCTGTTGCGCCGCCTCGGGGCAGCCGGTGGCGGGGTACTGGATCTCGAAGAGGCGCGGGTCAAAGCCGCCGAAATCGTGGATGGTCTCCAGCCGGGTGGCGGTGCCCACGGTGGGCACGGCGGTCTCCCAGTGCGGGCTGAGCACCACGATCGCGCGCGGCGCGGGCAGGTGGGCCACCAGGTCGCTCATGGCGGCACCGGCCGGGCCGGGGTGCAGCGCGAACATGGGGGAGCCGTGGGGCACAAACAGGACAGGACGGATCGGGTTCATGGGGGTGGACTGTAGGCCGGTCTTTGGCTTTGAAAAACCAGACAATCGCGAAATATTTGTTGCATAATCAGCAACAATGGACAAACTCGATGCCATGCAAACCTTTGTGCGGGTGGCCGAGGCCGGCAGCTTCATCGCCGTGGCCAACCAGCTGCAGGTGGCCCGTTCGGTGGTCACGCGTCAGGTAGCGGCCCTCGAAAAACACTTGGGCACCCAGCTGATCACACGCAACACCCGCAGCCTCACGCTCACGGCCGCCGGCTCGGCCTACCTCGAAAAATGCCGCGTGATCCTTAACATGGTGGATGCCGCCGAGTCCAGCCTGGGTGAGGAAAAGGCGGTGCCGCGCGGGCGCATCCGGCTGGGCCTGCCGCTGAGCTACGGCCTACAGGCGCTGATGCCGGTGCTGCTGGACTTTGCCGACGAGCAGCCTTTCATCGAACTCATCATGGACCTGTCGGACCAGCGGGCCAACCTGATCGAGGAAGGCCTGGACCTGTCGATCCGCATCACCGCCGACCTGCAGCCCGGTGACATCGTACGCAAGCTCGGCCAATGCAGGCTGCTGACGCTGGCCTCGCCGGGCTACATCGCCCAGCACGGCCAGCCGCGCCAGCCCTTGGACCTGCGCCACCATGAATGCCTGATCTACGCCAGGGACACTGCGACCAGCACCTGGGCCTACCGCGATGGCCCGCAGACCGTGCAGGTGCCGGTGCGCGGGCGCATCGTGGCGAACAACGGCGCCGCGCTCATGGAGGGGGCCTCGCGCGGTATGGGCATGGCCTGCCAGCCGGACTTCATCGCTGCGCCTTATCTGGCCAGCGGCCGTGTGCAGGCTGTGCTGCAGGATTTCGAAATGCCGCCGCTGGGCATCTACGCGGTGCTGCCCAGCAACCGCTACATCCCGCACCGGGTGAGCGTGCTGATCGAGCACCTGGCGCGGGTGCTCGGATCAACGGCCGGCATCAGCCCTTGAGCGGGCCTTTCTGCAGCACGACCACCAGCTCGTGCACCAGGGTTTGGGGGTCAACCGCCTCGCAGGCGGCCAGGGTCGCCTGCAAAGCCTGCGCGGCCGCGTCGTGCGCGCCTGCGCCTTGTGCCATGTCGGCGTAGTAGCCCACCAGGTCTTTGAGGGCGTTGCCCATCTAAAAACGCAGGCCGGACGTTTCCAGGTCTTCCAGAGAGGACGAGATCGGCTCGGCGTACATTTGTACAGAGCATGGGGTACTCATTTCGCCACCTCCGATTTAGTTACTTGCTCTGACCCCTGACTGTTGACGCCGTCGAGCCTTGTGGCCTCAATTTTTAGGCCTTCCTTTTCAGGCAAATGCCAATACCGCTTCCACGCGCCAACCCGGTAGAGCTGTGCTCCATCATAATGAATTTCCGATAAAGCAGGCCCTCCGTAGCGCCCCTGAAGGTAATGGCGCAGCGATCCATCCTCGTAGTGGACACGCACGTAGGCGGTCACCGAGCTTTGCCACTTTTTATCGATGAACAATATTGTTTTCATGTTTACCCCTTAATTGGCCAGAGCCGTTTTTCGCACGTCGCGCACGTGCTTGCACTCTCCACGGTATTCAATGTTGTCGCCCAAAGTGGTTCAGGCAATCCTTGACGGATCACACCCAGCTTGGTTGACCATGAGGGACCTGCTGGAGCCGTTCCCGATGGACTGGCAACTACAGGAAAAAAAGTTTCTTGCTCGGTTCGAAGAAAGCAATCCAACCTCCGAATACTAAGACGTCAATCAAACGACTCCGGCGGGTTCATTCAATGAGGAAACGTCAAGGTAAATCGAGTGATGCCGCGGGCAGAGCTGGCGTAGACGCTGCCGCCATGCGCTTCCACTATCGCCTTGGTGATGGCAAGTCCCAACCCCACACCATCTGAGCCGAGATGCGAGCGCGCTTGGTCCACGCGATAGAAGCGGTCAAATAATCGTGGCATCAAGAGCGGATCAATGTCTTCGCCGCTGTTCTCAACTGAGATGTCTGTGCAGTTCGTCCGACTGGCAACAATGATTTTTACGCAACTACCTGAAGGCGCGTAACGTAGCGCATTCGACATGAGATTGCTCAATGCACGCCGCAACATAAGGCGGTCGCCCTGCACCGGGCCGTTCCCCTCCAGGGTTAGAGCAATACTCTTGTCGTCTGCCACAGCCTCGTAGAAGTCGATCAACGCTTGGACTTCATCTGCGGCCATGAAGTCTTCTTTGTGCGGTAGGTCCACCCTGCGTTCGGTTTTAGCCAACAGCAACATGTCAGACACCATGCGAGCCAGTCGCTGCAACTCCTCGGCGTTTGAAGCAAGAACATTCTTGTAAACCTCGTTCTCACGCTTGGAAGTCAAAGTAACCTGAGTCTGAGTGAGCAGGTTACTGATTGGTGTCCGAAGTTCATGAGCCAAGTCGGAAGAGAACTCAGACAATCGCTGAAAGTCATCCTGGAGCCGCTCTAGCATCTGGTTGAGCGTCTTCGCCAAATCAGCCATCTCGATTGGCACAGACTGAACCGGCATGCAAGGCTGCAAACGCTGGGCGGTTACGGCAGCAGCATGCGCCTTAATGGCTCTTAGTGGAGCGAGGCCGTAATAGACCGCTGCCCATCCAAGCAAACCGCTGACGACGATTGCTGCTAGCGCATACAAGCCTAGTGCGTTCAAAAGCTCATTTAGAAAATGCTGATGGTGGGCCGTATCCATGGCAAGGCTGACCGTGAGTTGAATTCCTGGCGCGTACTGCGCCTCTGCCTGGAATTGCTGATGTCGGAATTCCTGCTGTCCGCGACGCCACCACATCAAAGCCATTAAAGGATTCACATCTGGAGGCAACTGCAGACGATCAGCCGCAGGAAAATCCTCGGTCTGAAAGAGGATTCGCCCATCACCACTGCTGACGCGCACGAAAAGTCCGTGGTGATGATTGAGCGATTCGTCGAGCCGGCGATCCAAATCTTTGGAGGATCTGCTGCTTGCGATGATTTCGCCAATGAGATGTTGCTTGTCTTGCAGTGCACCGCGATCAAGGTCAACAAAGTGTTGATCCGCCGCAGCCATGAATAGCCCGCCCAAACCAAGCACCACGCTGGAGGCCACCAGGGTAAAAAAAAGCGTAAGCCGGAGGGTCAACGATAGACGAGGCAACACTCAGGGCTCCTGCGGCACTTCAAGCACGTATCCCATGCCCCGTACTGTCTGGATCAATTTGACCGCTTGCCCATCGTCGATTTTGATTCGCAAGCGTCGCATTGCCACTTCGATGACATTCGTGTCGGAATCGAAGTTCATATCCCACACTTGAGACGCAATCAAGGAGCGTGGTAATACCTCACCTTGTCGGCGCATCAGCAATTCGAGGAGACCGAATTCCTTTGCGGTCAGATCTATCCGGCGCCCACCCCGCGTAACGCGACGTCGCAGCAAATCCAGTTCTAAATCCGCCGTGCGCAGGGTGTTGTTATCCACTCCACCACCGCGCCCACGGCGAAGAATCGTTCTCACCCGTGCCAAAAGCTCCGCAAAAGAAAATGGCTTGACAAGATAGTCGTCAGCCCCCAGTTCAAGACCCTTGACGCGATCCTCGACCTGGTCGCGTGCGGTCAAAAATAGCACCGGCATGTCCAACCCCCGCCGACGCAATGAGGCCAACACTTGCCAGCCATCGAGTTCGGGAAGCATCACGTCAAGAACTACTAAGTTGTATTCACCATGCAGGGCCAGATGCAGCCCATCGGTGCCGTTGACAGCCAAATCCGCGACGAATCCAGCCTCATTCAGTCCCTGGCGCAAGTATTCACCGGTCTTCGGCTCGTCTTCAACGATGAGTATTTTCAAGATTTAGCTCCCTGTCCCGCGTTAGGGAAGTCTGCCAGAAAACCAGGGAAGTGACGCACAGATGACAAATTTGTCATCTTCAGATCATCTTCTCGACAGATGAGATAGCTAACACTACGTAGTCTTAAGCAATCACCCTCGGAAGAACCCTTGATGCTCACCAAATTCAACATCTCCGGAGCCCTGGTGTCATGGTCGTGCTTGATCGTTTCCGGCGTAGCAGTTGCTGCCCCTGAGGAAAAAACCCAGCTCCAGCCACTGCCCAGCGAACTTCGCTACACGTCCAGCCTGACTAACTACAAAGGCTACACCGACCAGGCTGTGCAGTCTTGGCGTGGTGCAAATGACCGGGTGGGTCAAGTCGGAGGCTGGCGAGCTTATGCCAAAGAAATAGCCGAGCAACCCGCCTCGAACCCCCAGCCTGCCGCCGACCCGCACGCCGGCCACCACAAGGGGACCCAGCGATGAAGCGGCTGACCTCTCCTCGTCGCTTGAAACTCTCAGCGGCGCTCGTTGGCATCGGAGTTCTGTCCGGTTGTGCCAGCGTCAGCCTCGAGCAGAACTTGCATCGAGTTAACCAGGAAACTGCCGCCTTTTCTGGCGGACAGGTTCAGCTTGCGCGGGATGCATCTGAACGCAAAGAACGGGACCTGGCTGCATCACAACTGCTTCGGTCTCCCTTGGGGCAGAAGGAAGCCGTACAGCTGGCCTTATTTAATAGTGCATCACTACAAGCATTGCTGGCTCAGGGATGGGCTGACGCCGCTGCTGGCGCACAAAGCGGGCGCATTTCTAACCCTGCATTCAGCTTTGAGCGAATGGTCAAAGGCGATGAGCTCGAGTTGGGGCGCGCTTTATCGTTTGGCCTTCTTGATGTGCTGACCCTGCCAGTGCGTCAAAACCTGGCACGACAGCGAATTGAACAGGCGCAATTGCAACTGTCTGGTCAGGTCATTGATCACGTTACGCGCGTACGCCAGGCATGGGTTCGCGCAGTCGCAGCGCAGCAGACTCTCAATTACGCGCAGCAAATTGTTGAGGCAGCAGAAGCAAGTTCCGAGTTGGCTCGGCGCATGCAGGCGGCTGGAAATTTCAATCGACTAAACCGCGCTCGCGAACAGGCTTTTTACGCAGACGCTGCCACCCGTTTAGCGACTGCCCAGCATCAGGTGACCTCAACCAGAGAAGAACTAGTCCGACTCCTCGGCCTGGATGAAGCTCAAGCAAACATACTGCAACTCCCGCAGCGCTTGCCTGATTTGCCTAGAGAAGCTCTCGATGCCACTGCGATCGGAAGTATGGCCACAAGAACTCGCTTGGACATTCAGCTGGCGCTCAACGGCATCAACTCGGCTGCGAAAGCACAAGGGATCACAAAGATCACAAGCTTCACTGATATTGAACTGATTGCACGACGCAACACCACCTTTGACAACGCGTCCGGTAGCAGAAGCACTGCCCGAGGTTTTGAAGTCGATATCCGATTGCCGATTTTCGATTGGGGAGACATGCAACGAAGTGCGTGGAATGCACGCACGATTGCTGCAGCCCATAACCTTGAGGCCACCGTACGCTCAGCAGGGTCCAACCTTAGGGAGAGCTACTCGGCATATAGGACTGCCTATGACATCGCTCGACACCACCGCGATGAGGTGGTGCCAATCCGGAAGGTCATATCAGAAGAAAACCAGCTCCGATACAACGGAATGATCATCGGCGTATTTGAGTTGTTGGCTGATGCAAAAGATCAAGTCAGCACAGTCATAGCAGCCATCAATGCTGAGCAGCAATTTTGGCTGGCAGACGCTGCTTTGAAGGCCTCGGTCATCGGCAGGCCTACAACTATGGCTATAGCACCTGCGTCTGCAGCAGCACCTACTGCCGCGGCCCCCCATTGATTGAAGGACGGTCTCAAATGACATCCAGACGAGAGTTTTTTAAGTTTGCAGGTATCGCTGGCGGTGCAGTTGCGGCGAGTTCGGTCAGCCGCGTCGCTATGGCGGCATTGCCAGAGCCGGCGTTTCAAACTTCGGCTCAGACCATGGCGCCTTTGATCCCAAATACCGGACGCCCCTACAACCCCGTCGTGACTTTGAACGGATGGACGCTGCCATGGCGAATGAACCAGGGAGTGAAAGAGTTCCATCTAGTTGCGGAGCCAGTGGTTCGCGAAATGGCGCCGGGCTTTAAAGCTCATCTCTGGGGTTATAACGGACAAAGCCCCGGTCCGACGATCGAGGTCGTTGAGGGAGATCGAGTTCGTATCTTTGTGACCAACAGGTTGCCTGAACACACCAGCATTCATTGGCATGGCCAGCGATTGCCCAACGGAATGGACGGGGTGGCCGGGTTGAATCAGCCTGCAATATCACCGGGAAAGACCTTTGTCTATGAGTTTGTTGCAAGACGCCCGGGAACCTTCATGTACCACCCGCATGCCGATGAAATGACACAGATGGCCATGGGCATGATGGGTTTTTGGGTCACGCATCCCAAAGCCAAGAACCCATTGATTGATGAAGTCAACCGCGATTTTTGTTTCTTGCTCAGTGCCTACGACATCGATCCTGGCAGCTACACGCCAAAGATCATGACGATGCTCGATTTCAACTTGTGGAGTTGGAACAGTCGCATCTTCCCCGGCATTGACTCGCTCAATGTGCGACTCAATGACAAGGTGCGTATCCGGATCGGTAATTTAACGATGACCAATCATCCGATTCACTTGCACGGACATGAATTCCTTGTTACCGGTACCGATGGGGGGCCAACGCCCAAAAGCACTCGGTGGTACGAAGTAACAACAGATGTGGCTGTCGGCCAAATGCGCCAGATTGAGTTCCTGGCAGATGAGGAGGGAGATTGGGCCTTCCATTGCCACAAGAGCCATCACACCATGAACGCTATGGGTCACAACGTGCCCACATTGATAGGTGTCGACCACTCCGGGGTCGCCAAAAAAATCAATAAGTTAATTCCAGACTACATGGTGATGGGTGAGCGCGGTATGGCTGATATGGCTGAAATGGAGATGCCTCTGCCTGAGAACACCGCAGCGATGATGACTGGCGACGGCCCCTTTGGATCAGTCGAAATGGGCGGCATGTTCAGTGTCCTGAAGGTACGCAAAGACCAAAAGCCCGGTGACTATAAGGATCCAGGCTGGTTCAAGCATCCAGACGGCACTGTCGCGTATGAGTACACAGGCCCACTCGCCGAACCAGCCAGATTTAAGGCTGAGGGGGGGCAATCGATGCCTCGTACTCAAAAGCCTGAAGCCGCAACTGAGGTTCGAGTGCGAAAGCCTGCATCGCACGGATCTCATTGAAAGTCATTGAACGGAGAACTTTAATGATCAAAGCAAAAATTTTTCCGGGTGTTGTCCTGGCTCTTGCATCTGTCGTTGCCGTTCCCAGCTGGGCTCACGGGAATCAAAATCACGGCAAACCTGCGGGTGAAATCAAGTTAGAGCAGAAAGACTGGGGAATCAGCGCCCCCTCGTCAAAAGCGACCCGCACCATTGAAGTGCGAATGACTGACAACATGCGCTTTGCGCCTAATCGAATTGATGTCAAGTTGGGCGAAACGGTTCGGTTCGTGGTGGTCAACGCCGGAAAGGTGATGCATGAGTTCGTTCTCGGCACCAAGAGGGAGTTGGATGAACACGCAGCCTTGATGAAGAAATTTCCCAATATGGAGCATGACGAGCCATATATGGCTCACGTCGAACCTGGAAAAAAGGGGGAGATTGTCTGGACGTTCAACAGAGTGGGCGAATTTGATTTCGCCTGCCTATTGCCTGGTCATTACGAGGCAGGCATGCGGGGGACGATAAATGTCGCAAAGAAGTAAGTTGGGTACGAACGTTCATCCGACGAAAAGTGACTGGCTCAAGGCTATGAACTTTTCAAGACGAAAGCTAGTTATCGGTCTGGCAGCAGCAGGCTTTGCGCCGATTATTTTTGCGCAAAAGAATCCGTCACTTGCGATTCAGATTTGGAAGGATCCAAATTGCGGATGCTGTAAGGACTGGGTCGATCACCTTGAAAAATCTGGGTTCACCGCAACGATTCTCGAACAGGGAAACAACGGCATACGTAGCAAGCTAGGCATGCCGCAGAAGTTTGGGTCTTGTCACACTGCTTTGATTCAAGGTTATGTGATTGAAGGGCATGTTCCAGCATCAGAAATTCTGTATTTGCTCAAAGTCAGACCGAGCGCCCTAGGGCTAGCTGTCCCAGGAATGCCAGTCGGATCACCAGGAATGGATGGATCGGTTTACGGCAATCGGCGGGATGCTTTTGATGTTCTATTGGTGCAGAAAGACGGAACATCAAAGGTCTTTAAATCTTATCCAGGAGAAAAACGTGCAAGTTCTTAAACAGGCTTTTGCAGTGTGCACCGCCTCTGCCCTCTTGAGCATTCCTTTCGCGGGCAATGCACAGTCCAGCATGGACCACAGCAAGATGGATCACGTTAAGCCCGAGACCTCACAAACAATTCCTTCAATGTCGGATGGCGAAGTCAGAAGGGTCGATTTAGAGACAGGCAAGATCACCATCCGGCACGGCTACATCAAGCATTTGGACATGCCGAGCATGACAATGGTTTTCACTGCCAAGGAAAAAGGCTTGCTCACCGATGTGAAGCCAGGGGATAAGGTTAAGTTCATGGTGGTTGATGAGGCCGGGAAGATGGTCGTAACGGCCATTACGCCCGCACAATGAACTGCTTCACGAGCGCATTCCTCTGCATCACCATTAACTGAGGGGTCTTAGCACAATGGAAAAACCTTATCACCGATTTTCGGAGCTGTTTGCACAGCTTGGCTTAGCCTCAGATGCTTCATCCATCAGGGCTTTCATTGAACGCCACTCGCCGCTGGATGATGCGACGCGGCTTGAGGACGCACCCTGCTGGAGTCAGGTTCAGTCAAAACTGTTGCGTGAATTGATTACTCAGGATGCTGATTGGGCTGAGGTGGCTGACCAACTGAACTTAGCGCTGCGTGAGCCTCAACGCCGATGAGCAATTTTCCTGACAGGGCTCCACGCGTAAGCTCTGCTGCGACTACTCAGTGACGTTGGGCGTCTTTGGCCTAGATCAACACGAGCTTTTTGCGGGCGTACGGCACATGCAAATTGGAGTTTGATCATCAAGTCAAAAGCTACATGCTGCAAGGCGCATTATTTGGCCATGACAAGCGTACGGAGGTTTAAATGACGAGTTTCACTGTTATTGACATGACTTGTGGCGCTTGTGCCAGCCGAATCAGCCAAGCGCTAAAACAGGCCAACTTGCCTCCAGAGCTCGGGATAGACATAGACACGGAATCACGCGAGGTGCGCTTGGTCAAAGGCGCCAGCCCGTATGCCGCCGAACTCGTTCGAAATGCCATCGAAGCAGAAGGTTACTCACCAAGGGTGAGTAAGCCTAACGGAGCCACCGCGGCCGCGTCTCATGCAAAAAGTTGCTGTTGTGTATCAAGTCGCACACAGAAGCTTGATGTAAATCAGAAGACTATCTCAAAGATCCCTTCATGATTTATTGGAATTCAAAGGAGAGCCACATCATGCGCACAAAGATTCTTGCAGCATCCGCCCTCGCCACCGCGATCATCTCCGGCACTGCTTTTGCCCAGACGCCTAAAGCGGAGGAGGATCATTCCGCCCACCACCCAGCGGGTAGCGCATCAGCGGCAAGCGCATCTGCTCCTAGCGCGACGCCAAGTCCGGAGGCCTTCAACCAGCAGATGAAGGCGATGCAGGACATGCACCAGAAGATGCAAGCTGCCAAGTCTCCCGCCGAGCGTGCAAAGCTGATGGAAGACCACATGCGGATCATGCAGTCCGGTATGGCCATGATGAGTCAAATGCGTGGAGGAGCCTCTGGCATGGGCGGTATGTCAGGCATGAGCGGCTCGACCTCCGGAAGTATGGGTGTGATGCCTCCA
>Ga0255210_1000601_pt1 | contig 12556 bp, 10 predicted proteins | sample Miss_Yuk_RepA_8d_FD_188422 | JGI IMG/M metagenome (GOLD analysis project Ga0255210, IMG submission 188422) | Freshwater microbial communities from Mississippi River, Louisiana, United States - Miss_Yuk_RepA_8d | ecosystem: Environmental > Aquatic > Freshwater > River | place: USA: Louisiana...
GATCCGCCAGATCAGCAGAAAACCAGAGATGAAGATCAGGAACACGAACGGGTACATCGTGGCCGGTGAACCAAGATCGATCAGACCGAACAGCTTGCCTCGCGGAACCGCCTGGATACCGTCTTCCCCGCCGGTGAACGGTGCCTGCAGGTAGAAGAAAAAGATCATCTGCGACAACGCCAGCGTGATCATCGCGAAATAAATGCCCTGACGGCGAATCGCCAGCGCTCCAGTGACCACACCCATCAGCGTCGCGCAGGCGGTCGCAAACAGGATGGCCAGCTCAGGGGTAAAGCCCCAGACCTTGGCTGAATGCGCAGCCATGTAGCCCGCAGTGCCCAGGAACATCGAGTGCCCGAACGACAGCAGTCCGCCAAAGCCGATCAGCAGGTTGAATGCACAGGCAAACAACGCAAAGCACATGATCTTCATCAGGAACACCGGGTAGAGCACCGCCGGCGCGACGATGAAAAATCCTGCCATCGCCAAGAAGGTGATCAACTGGTGCCGCGGCACACCACCGGTCGAGGAGCCGGACGAAGAAACAGCAGGGGATTGTTGGGCCGACATCTGACGCCTATTTCTCGGTACCGAAAAGCCCGGCGGGCTTGACGAGAAGAACCACCGCCATGATCACGAAGATCACGGTGTTCGATGCTTCCGGATAGAACACCTTGGTCAGGCCCTCGATCAGACCGAGCCCGAAGCCGGTGACGATGGACCCCATGATCGATCCCATGCCGCCGATCACCACCACCGCGAACACGACGATGATCAGGTCTGTGCCCATCAGCGGACTGACCTGGTAGATCGGCGCGGCCATCACACCGGCCAGCGCCGCCAGGCCAACACCGAAGCCGTAGGTCAGCGTGATCATCCGCGGCACATTGATGCCGAAGGCCTGCACCAACGACGGGTTTTCGGTGGCCGATCGCAGGTAGGCTCCCAGCTTAGTGCGCTCGATCACATACCAGGTCAGCAAGCAGATGACCAACGACGCGCCAACTACCCAGCCACGATAGTTTGGCAGGAACATGAACCCCAGGTTGCGGGCACCGGTCAACTCCGGCGGCACCGCGTAGGGCTGCCCCGACGAGCCGTAATAATGACGGAACAGCCCCTGAATGATCAGCGCCAGCCCAAAGGTCAGCAGCAAGCCATACAGATGATCGAGCTTGTACAGTTTCGAGAGCATCAGGCGTTCGAACACGACGCCGGTGATGCCGACCACGATCGGCGCGATCAGCAAGGCCCACCAGTAGCCGATACCGAGCAGGTTCAGCAGCAGGTAGGCGACGAACGCGCCCATCATGTACTGGGCACCGTGCGTGAAATTGATGATGTTCAGCAGGCCGAAGATCACCGCCAGGCCAAGCGAGAGCAGCGCGTAGAACGAGCCGTTGATCAGCCCGATCAGCAACTGCCCCATCATTGCCTGGATCGGAACTCCGAAGATCTCCATGGTCTGCCTGTCAGCGTTTCTGCCAAACCGCGGCGGGTTCAGCCGGTTCAAAAGTTAAGCGGCGGCGCGTGACTACCTGCGCCACCGGGACACCCCGGGATTGCGGCCAGCGGCGATGACCGCCGGCCGCGCAAGCTCAGGTGTTGATCACTTCTTGACCAGCGGGCAACCGCCGGCATCGATCGGGCGGAAGGCCTCGTTGGCCGGAATCACCGCACGAATCTTGAAGTAGTCCCACGGACCCTTAGACTCGGAAGGCTTCTTGACCTCGACCAGCAACGCCTCATGGATCTTGCGACCGTCAGCGCGAATCATGCCCTTGCCGAACAAGGGATCGTCGGTGGGCATGGCCTTCATCTTGGCCATGACCTTGGCGGCGTCATCGCTTTTCTCAGCCTCAACCGCCTTCAGATAGTGCAGCACCGAGGCATAAACGCCGGCGTGCACCATGGTCGGCGCTTTACCGCCATGAGCCGCCATGAATCGCTTGGACCAGGCGCGGGTGTCGTCGTTACGATCCCAGTAGAAAGTGTTGGTGAAGATCAGGCCTTGCGCCTTTTCCAGGCCCAGCGAGTGGATATCGGTGATGAACACCAGCATGCCGGCCAGGCTCTGCCCGCCCTTGACGATGCCGAACTCAGCCGCCTGTTTGATCGAGTTGATCGTGTCGCCACCAGCGTTGGCCAGGCCGATGATCTGTGCCTTAGAGGCCTGAGCCTGCAGCAGGAAGGACGAAAAATCCTGGCTGTTCAGCGGATGGCGCACCTTGCCGAGCACCTTGCCGCCGTTTTGCAGCACCACAGCCTCGGTGTCCTTTTCCAGCGCATGGCCAAACGCGTAGTCGGACGTCAGGAAGTACCAGGTTTTCCCGCCGGTCTTGACGATCGCCGAACCGGTGCCGTTGGCCAGCATCCAGGTGTCGTAGGTCCAGTGCACGGTATTCGGCGAACAGGCGGTGCCTGTCAGCGCCGACGTTGCCGCGCCGGAGTTCAGCATGATCTTGTTCTTGTCGCGGGTGATCTGGCTGACCGCGAGAGCCACCGAGGAGGTGGGCACGTCGACGACCGCATCGACCTGGTCACTATCGAACCATTTGCGCACAATGCTCGAACCGACATCAGGCTTGTTCTGGTGGTCGGCGGAGACCACCTCAACCTTCAATCCGGACTTTGAGGTTTTCTGGAAATCCTCGACCGCCATCTTCGCGGCGAGCACCGAGCCCGGTCCGGTGATATCGGCATACAAACCGGACATGTCGCCGGTGACGCCGAGTTTGACCACGCCGTCCGAAATCTGCGCGGCAGCGGTGCCGGCATACGCAGCAAGTGCCGCGGCCAGCAAAGTGCTGGAAAGTTTCCGTTTCATCGTGTTGCCTCCTCGTTGGATTGGATTGTCTTGCGGGTGTCAGACGCCCAGGAACTCGTGCAGCATGTCCATCTTGGCCTCAAGCTCCGACGACGCGAAACCTTCGACGATGCGGCCATGCTCCATCACGTAAAAACGATCCGCAAGCGGCGCCGCAAAGCGGAAGTTCTGCTCGACCATGACGATCGTAAAGCCCCGCTCACGCAAGGTACGGATCATGCGGGCCAGCGCCTGCACGATGACCGGGGCGAGACCTTCGGAGATTTCGTCCAGCAGCAGCAGCTTGGCACCGGTTCGCAAAATACGCGCCACCGCCAGCATTTGTTGCTCGCCACCCGAAAGGCGCGTACCCGGACTCGAGCGACGCTCCTTGAGGTTTGGGAACATCTCGTAAATTTCGTCCAGGCTCATGCCGCCAGAGGCGATCTGCGGCGGCAGCAACAGGTTTTCTTCGCACGATAGCGACGCGAAGATACCGCGCTCCTCAGGGCAGTAACCAACACCGAGCCGGGCAATCTCATGCGCGGGCAGATTCACCGCCTCGACGCCATTGATCATGATCGATCCGCTGCGCCGCCCGGTCAGGCCCAGCAAGGCCTTGAGCGTGGTGGTACGCCCGGCGCCGTTACGCCCGAGCAGCGTGACGACTTCACCGCGATTGACCTGCATGTCCACGCCGTGAAGGATGTGCGATTCGCCATAAAAGGCGTGCACATCGGTCAGACGAAGGAACTCAACGCCATCAGTGGCCATGCGCACCCTGCAATTCGGTTTCAGCGCTGCCCATGTAGGCCTCCAGCACCTCGGGATTCGTGGAAACAACGTCGTACGCGCCTTCGGCGATGATCTGGCCGCGCTGCAGCACGCTGATCGTGTCAGCGATGCTCGCCACGACATTCATGTTGTGCTCAACCATCAGCACCGTGCGGTTTGCCGCGACCCGCTTGATCAGCGAGGTGACTCGCTCGACATCCTCATGGCCCATGCCCTGCGTGGGTTCATCCAGCAGCATCAACTGCGGATCGGTGGCCAGCGTCGTCGCGATTTCCAGTGCACGCTTGCGTCCGTAGGGCAACTCGACCGTCACCGTGTCGGCAAACCCGCTAAGGCCGACCGTCTCAAGCAACTCCATCGCCCGATCGTTCAGCACCGACAGTGTCCGGTCAGACTTCCAGAAATGGAACGAGGTGCCCAATGAGCGCTGCAGGCCGATGCGCACGTTCTCGAGCACTGTCAGGTGCGCGAACGTGGCCGAGATCTGAAACGAGCGCACGATACCGCGCCGCGCCACCTGCGCCGGCTTTTCGACGGTGATGTCTTGCCCGTTGAACAGAATCTGCCCGCTAGTCGGGATCAGGAATTTCGTGAGCAAATTAAAGACCGTGGTCTTGCCCGCCCCGTTCGGACCGATCAGCGCATGGATCTGCCCGCGACGCACGTTCAGGCTCACGTCGCTGACCGCGGTGAAGCCCTTGAACTCCTTGACGAGCTTGCGAGTCTCCAGAATGTAGTCGTTTTGGTCCATCGAGTTGCTCTGGCCGCGCGAAAAAGCGCCGGGGGATTATGTCGAAGTTAACGGCGCGAGGCAATTTCCCGGATCGCAAACCGGGGATTCGGGCTCGCCATGCGATCCGGCGGCCATCTGCGCAGGCTCAGTGATTGTCACGCGGGACGCCGAAGGTCGCGTCGATCTTCTGGTACCTGACCGCGAAATCCAGGCACGCGCCGTCTTGCAACTGCGTCACATGGGCGCGCTGGATCTCCTGCCAGGGCGTCTGGCTGACAAGTTCGGGCGGCTGCCAGGCCGCCTTGCGCGCAGCGAACTCCTCGTCGCTGATCAGAATGTTCGCGGTACGCCGACCCAGGTCGATGCGCACCATGTCCCCGGTCTTGAGCAGTGCCAGGCCGCCGCCGACCGCGGCCTCCGGCGACGCGTTCAGGATCGACGGGCTGCCCGAGGTGCCTGACTGGCGACCATCACCGATGCACGGCAGCATCGTGATGCCCTGCCGGACCAGCGCATCCGGCGGCAGCATGTTGACGACTTCGGCTGCACCCGGATACCCGACCGGACCGACGTGGCGGATAAACAGCATGCAGTTCGCATCAATGTTCAGCGACGGATCGTTGATGCGATGGTGATAGTCCTCCGGCCCCTCGAACACGATCGCCCGGCCCTCAAATGCACCGGGGTCTGCCGGATTTTGCAGATACCGCTTGCGAAACTCCGGTGAAATCACCGAGGTCTTCATCACCGCAGACTCGAACAAGTTGCCCGACAGCACTGCGAAACCCGCTTCGGGCAGCAATGGCTCGTCGAAGGTGCGGATCACTGCCTTGTTGGTGGTGGCGGTGTCGCGATAGCACTCGCCAATCGTGCGCCCCGAGACGTTCAGTGCGTCAGGATTCAGCTTGCCGGCCTTGAGCAACTCGTGCATGACCGCCGGTACGCCACCGGCGCGATGGAACTCTTCGCCCAGATACTCGCCGGCCGGCATCAGGTTGACCAGCAGCGGAATGTCATAGCCGATCCGGTCCCAGTCGCCGATCTGTAGCTCGACACCCATGTGGCGCGCGATCGCCGTGACATGCGGCGGGCAGTTGGTCGATGCGCCCAGCGCGCTGGCCGCGACGATCGCATTCTCGAACGCGGCGCGGGTCAGGATCTGAGACGGACGCAGGTCTTCGTGAACCATCTCGACGATGCGCCGGCCAGTCCAGTAGGCCATCTGCCCACGCTCCCGATACGGGCCGGGAATCGCGGCGCAACCGGGCAGCGACATGCCCAGCGCCTCGGCGACACTGTTCATCGACAGCGCGGTGCCCATCGTATTGCAGTGCCCAACCGACGGCGCGGCAGACGCGACCATTTGCAGGAACTGCTCGTAGTCGATTCGGCCGGCTGCCAGTTCCTGACGCGCAAACCAGACCACGGTCCCGGAACCGGCCAACCCGTTGTTGTAATAGCCATTGAGCATCGGCCCGCCGGACAGCACGATCGACGGAATGTCGACCGTGGCCGCACCCATCAGCATCGCGGGCGTGGTCTTGTCGCAGCCGGTGGTCAGCACAACACCGTCCAGGTGATAGCCGTACAGCACTTCGACCAGCGACAGGTAGGCCAGGTTGCGATCGAGCGCCGCGGTCGGGCGTTTGCCGGTCTCCTGGATCGGATGCACCGGGAATTCGATCGGAATGCCGCCGGAATCGCGGATCCCGTCGCGCACCCGGCTGGCCAGGTCCAGATGATGGCGATTGCAAGGCGACAGGTCACTGCCGGTCTGCGCAATACCGATGATCGGCTTGCCGCTGGAGCGCAACTCCTCGAGGGTCAAGCCAAAGTTCATCATGCGCTCCAGGTAGAGCGCAGTCATTCCGGGATTGTCCGGGTTGTCGAACCAGGCGCGCGAGCGCAACCGTTTGCCCTTGCCGCCGGATCCTTCGCCTGAACCGCTCATGTCATCGCTCCTAGTTGATCGCGCCAGTGTAGCAACCTTGGCCCCTTCAATCGGTTAACCTAAGGGCCTCGCTCACACGGATCATCTCAGCCCTTGGACGCGATCCCCCTCTGGGCGCAACTGCTTGCGCTATTTATCTTGCTGCTGCTATCGGCGTTCTTCTCGATCGCCGAGACCAGCATGATGGCGATGAACCGGTACCGGCTCGGCCATCTCGTGAAGAAGGGACGCCGCGGAGCCCGGCTCGCCTCCGAGCTTCTTTCGCAGACCGAACGTCTGCTTGGCACCATCCTGCTCGGCAACAACATCGTCAACACCGCGCTGACCGCGATCGTCACGTCCGTGGCGATCAGCCAGTTCGGCAATAACGACCGCACGATCCTGATCGCCACCACGCTCGTCGCGCTGCTGATCATCGTGTTCTGCGAGATCACGCCCAAGGTGATCGGCGCGACCTTCCCGGAACGGATCGCGCTACCGGCCAGCTTCGTGCTCAAACCGCTGATGCGCATCAGCGCACCGGCGGTATGGCTCGTCAATCTGATCGCCGGACGCCTGTTGCCACTGTTCGGCGTGCGTCCCGACCGGGATACCACGGTTCGGATGTCCAGCGAAGAGTTGCGCACCATCGTGCTCGAGTCGGGCGCCTTCATGCCGCAAAAGCACCGGGCGATCCTGATGAACCTGTTCGACCTGGAAAACATCACGGTTGACGACGTCATGATCCCGCGCAACCGGATCGAATCGCTGAACATTGCGACCAGCGTCGATGTGATCCGCGAACAGCTGGCCACCTGCTATCACAACAAACTGCCGGTGCACGAGGGCGAGGTCAATCGCGCGATCGGGGTGTTGCATGTGCGCCGCGCACTGTCGCTGCTATCGGCCGAAGAATTCGACGCCGAGGAACTTCGCGAGCTGCTCAGCGAGCCGTATTTCGTGCCGAGCGGCACTCCGGTGTTTACGCAGCTGCAGTTTTTCCAGGAAAACCGGCAACGGCTCGGGCTGGTCGTCGACGAATACGGCGAGGTGCTCGGGCTGGTGACGCTCGAGGACATCATCGAGGAGATCATCGGCGAGTTCACGACCACCGCCCCGGGCGGCGCCGGACAACTGCAATGGAATGAGCAGGGTTCGGTGATGCTCGAGGGCAGCGCGTCGCTGCGCGAACTGAACCGCAGGCTCGGTACCGGCTTCCCGCTGGACGGTCCGCGCACATTGAGCGGTCTGGTGCTCGAGAGTCTGCAGGACATTCCGGAAGGCGAAGTCAGCCTGCGCTTCGGCGACTTTGCGGTCGAAGTGTTGCAAATCCAGAATCGCGCGATCCGCAGCCTGCGCATTCACCGGCTGCGCAATCCAGCCGCCGCCCCGGATTCGGATGCCTCCGATTAATGCAATGCAACAATCGCTGCTGACGCCGCCGCTCATCGGGCTCAAAGCCACCAACCATCCGTTTCGACGCCCGAATGGGTTCTGCAATGCGCGAACCTCGCATTATGATGGGATCATGCTGACGTCAATGACCCTAGCCGGATGAGCGCCAATCCCGCCCAGACCGCCGCTGCGGAGCAAACCGCGCTCTCCGGGCTGGCGCGCGCGCTGGTTCAAAACCAGGTGCTGCGCCCGGACCAGGCAGTCGCGATCCAGCGGCGTGCCGATGCGGCCGGGATGCGCTTCATTGATCAGGCGATTGGCGAGGGCGCGCTGGGAGCGCTGCAGATCGCAAGCTTCTGCGCCGAAACCTTCGGCCACCCGTTGCTCGACCTGACTGCGATCGACGTCGACGCGCTCCCGCCCGATCTGATCGACCGCAAGCTAGTTGCCGAAACCCGCATCGTCGCGCTCGGTAAACGCGGAAGTCGTTTGTCGGTTGCGCTGTCCGATCCCACCGACCTGCCGGCGCTGGATCGCATCAAGTTCCAGACCCAGGCGCAGATCGACCCGATCATCGTCGAACACGACAAGCTGCTGCGCCTGGTCGACAAGCTGGGTCGTTCGGCCGGCGAGCAACTCGCTGACCTGGTCGATGACAGCCTGGAGCTCGATGTCGCCGACATCGATCAGGCGACCACGATCGACGCCAGTTCAGACGTCGATGACGCGCCGGTTGTTAAATTCCTGCAAAAGGTGCTGCTCGATGCCATCAAGGCGGGCGCCTCGGATCTGCATTTCGAACCCTATGAGCGGTTTTACAGGATCCGGCTGCGGGTCGACGGTGAACTGCGTGAGTTTGCCCAGCCGCCGCTCGCAATCAAGGAAAAGCTTGCCTCCCGTATCAAGGTGATCTCCAGGCTAGACATCGCCGAGCGACGGGTGCCGCAGGACGGGCGAATGAAGCTGACGATCGGGCCGAACCGATCGATCGACTTTCGGGTGTCGACGCTGCCGACGCTGTTCGGCGAGAAGATCGTGATGCGGATCCTCGACTCCTCGTCGGCCAAGCTGGGCATCGACGCGCTTGGTTATGAGCCCGACCAGAAAAAGGTGATGCTGGACGCGATTCACCGTCCGTACGGCATGATCCTGGTCACCGGGCCGACCGGTTCCGGCAAGACGGTATCGCTGTACACCTGCCTGAACATCCTGAACGAGCCTGGTATCAATATCTCCACCGCAGAAGATCCGGCCGAGATCAACCTGCCGGGCGTCAACCAGGTCAATGTCAATGATAAGGCCGGCCTGACCTTCGCCGCGGCGTTGCGCTCGTTCTTGCGCCAGGATCCGGACGTGATCATGGTCGGCGAGATCCGCGACCTGGAAACCGCCGACATCGCGATCAAGGCGGCGCAAACCGGTCACATGGTGCTCTCAACGCTGCACACCAACGATGCGCCAACCACGCTGACCCGAATGATGAACATGGGGGTCGCGCCGTTCAACATCGCCTCGTCGGTGATCCTGATCACCGCACAGCGACTGGCGCGACGCCTGTGCAATTGCAAGGAGCCGCTGGAAGTCGACGAGGACGCGCTGCTGCAGGCCGGGTTTCGCGAAGCCGATCTGGACGGCAGCTGGCAGCCCTACCGTCCGGTCGGCTGTGAGCGCTGCGGCGGCAGCGGCTACAAGGGGCGGGTCGGCATCTATCAGGTGATGCCGATCACCGAATCAATCCAGCACCTGATCCTGTCGCAGGGCAACGCGATGCAGATCGCCGAGCAGGCCAAGCGCGAGGGCGTGCGCGATCTGCGCCGCTCCGGACTGCTCAAGGTCAGGCATGGAGTCACGTCGATCGAGGAGATCCTCGGCGTGACCAACGAATGAGCCCGGCGCGACGCTGACCGATGGCGAGCGCAAGCCCCAAAGCCAAGGAATTCACGTTCGCCTGGGAAGGCCGTGATCGTTCGGGAAAGACCGTGCGCGGCGAGATGCGTGCGGTCAGCGAAACGGTGATCAACGCGAGCCTGCGTCGACAGGGGATCATGGTCACGAAGGTGCAAAAGCGTCGCCTTCGCAGGGGCCGCAAGATCACCGACAAGGACATCACGCTGTTCACGCGCCAGCTTTCGACGATGCTGCGCGCCGGCGTGCCCTTGCTGCAGTCATTCGACATCGTGGCCAAGGGATCGAACAACGCATCGGTCACCAAGCTGTTCACCGAGATCCGCAACGACGTCGAGACTGGCTCGTCGCTGTCCCAGGCGTTCAGGAAATACCCGCTGTACTTCGACGCGCTGTACTGCAATCTGGTCGGCGCCGGTGAGCAGGCCGGCATCCTCGACGACCTGCTTGATCGTCTCGCGTCGTACAAGGAAAAAATGCTGGCGATCCGCGGCAAGATCAAGTCGGCGCTGTTCTATCCGGCCGCGGTGATCCTGGTTGCGGTAATCGTGGTGACGGTGATCATGCTGTTCGTCGTGCCGGCGTTCAAGGAGGTGTTCGAGAACTTCGGCGCCGGGCTGCCAGCCCCGACTCAGATGGTCATTACGATGTCCGACTACTTTGTCGAGAACTGGCACATCCTGTTCGGCTCGATCGGTGCGGCGATCTACTTCCTCACGCAGTCGCTCAAACGCTCGCCGGCGGTTCAGATCGCGTTCGATCGGATGATGCTCAAACTCCCGGTGCTTGGCGAAATCCTGCGCAAGGCAACGATCGCGCGCTGGCTGCGCACGCTGTCAACAATGTTCGCAGCCGGCGTGCCGCTGGTCGAGGCGCTCGACTCTGTCGGCGGTGCGTCCGGCAATTATGTGTACCTGACCGCGACAAAAAAGATCCAGCAAGAGGTCGCCACCGGCACCAGCCTGACGATCTCGATGCAGAACGCCGACGTGTTCCCAAACATGGTGCTGCAGATGTGCGCAATCGGCGAAGAATCCGGTGCGCTGGATTCGATGCTCGCCAAGGCGGCCGAAATTTACGAGCGCGAGGTCGACGAGGCGGTCGACAGCCTGTCCAGCCTACTCGAACCGATGATCATGGTGATTCTGGGCGTCGTGATCGGCGGCCTGGTGATCGCAATGTACCTGCCGATCTTCAAGCTCGGCGCGGTCGTCTGACTGGCCCCGGACCCACCCGCCGCTGCCATGGATCTTCTCACCGCGCTGCAAGACGCCCCATCGCTGGCGATCGCGCTCGCGCTCGTTTTCGGACTGGCAATCGGCAGCTTTCTGAACGTCGTGATCCTGCGTCTGCCCAAGATGATGGAAAACGAATGGCACCAGCAGGCCGCCGAGTTGCGCGGCGAACCGCTTCTCGAGTCAACGCCCTTTAACCTGGTTCGGCCGCGGTCGCATTGCCCGGCCTGCGGCCATGCCATTACGGTGCGGGAGAATATTCCGGTGCTGGGCTGGCTGATGTTGCGCGGACGCTGCTCCGGATGCGGCGTACGGATCTCGGCACGCTATCCGTTGATCGAACTGACCAGCGGCCTGCTTGCCGCGCTCGCCGTCTGGCGCTTCGGCGCGAGCGCCCATGGCGCTGCCGCGATGTTGCTGAGCTTCTTGCTGATTGTGCTGACCTTCATCGATTTCGACACCCAACTATTGCCGGACGACCTCACATTGCCCTTGCTGTGGATCGGGCTGGCGCTGAACCTGTCGGGGATGTTCGCACCGGTACGCGATGCGCTGATCGGTGCGATGGCCGGCTATCTGCTGCTGTGGTCGATCTACTGGCTGTTCAAGCTCGCCACCGGCCGCGAAGGCATGGGCTATGGCGACTTCAAACTGCTCGCAGCGCTCGGTGCCTGGTTTGGCTGGCAGGCACTGCCAGCGATTATCCTGCTCGCCTCACTGGTGGGAGCCTGTGTCGGTATCGGTCTGATCCTGTTTCGGCAGTACGGCCGTCAGGTGCCGATCCCGTTCGGCCCTTACCTGGCCGGCGCCGGTTTGCTGACGCTGTATGTCGGCAAGCCACTGGCGGGTCTGTACGGATTTTGACGCCCGCTCCGGGTACCGGACCACGCACGCCGTTTTGGTATCGTCCATCCCCATGAACAACGAATCCCGGCGCCCCGCATTGCTGGTCGGCCTGACTGGCGGAATCGGCAGCGGCAAGACCACGGTTGCCAACCAGTTCGGCGCGCTCGGAGTGCCGCTGATTGATGCCGATGAAATCGCCCACCAGCTCACCGGCCCGCACGGAGCGGCGATGGCCGCGATCCGCCAGACCTTTGGTGAGGCGGTGGTTGCGGCTGACGGCAGGCTGGATCGCGCGGCGATGCGTAAACTGGCCTTCGACGATCCGCAGGCGCGCAAGCGGCTCGAGGCGATCCTGCATCCGATGATCCGCGAAGAGACCGAGCGGCAAATCGCTGCGGCAGCCGGCGCGCCCTATGCGATCGTGGTCATTCCGCTGCTGGTCGAAGGCGGAAACGCGCGCGCGCGTTTCGATCGGATCCTGGTGATCGACTGCCCGGTGGAGGTCCAGATCGAGCGCGTGATCCAGCGCAGCGGACTCGGTCGCGACCAGGTGCTGGCCATCATCAACGCCCAGGCGAGCCGCGAACAGCGCCTGGCGCAGGCTGATGACGTCCTGGACAACGGCGGGGATTCGACCTTGCTGCCGGCGCAGGTGGACCGTCTGCATCATCGTTTTCTGGAACTCGCTGGTGCCGCTGGCGCCTGAACGGTGCCCTGGGCCCGGCAGGCAGTCGCGCAAAGGGTTTGTCAACTCCGCCAGATTCCTTCAGAATCGCCGCAGTTTAAAGGCCGGATTACAAGAAATGGGACCGGCGTCTTGATCCTCTACGAATACCCACTGAACGAACGCATCCGGTCGCTGTTGCGCCTGGAAGACCTGTTCGAGCGCCTGGATCTGTTCGCGCAACGCG
>Ga0255210_1000604_pt1 | contig 12535 bp, 7 predicted proteins | sample Miss_Yuk_RepA_8d_FD_188422 | JGI IMG/M metagenome (GOLD analysis project Ga0255210, IMG submission 188422) | Freshwater microbial communities from Mississippi River, Louisiana, United States - Miss_Yuk_RepA_8d | ecosystem: Environmental > Aquatic > Freshwater > River | place: USA: Louisiana...
CACCCGCGAAGGCATCCAGCGCGACAAGCGCGCCCAGCAGATCATCGACGACGAACTCAAGCGCTTCCGCCTCGATCTGAACGACCAGCTGCGCATCGTCGAGGCCGACGCGTTCGACCGTATCGAGAAGCTGCTGATCGGCAAGGTGGCCAATGGTGGCCCGAAGAAGCTGGCCAAGGGCACGAAGATCGACAAGGCCTACCTGGACGAAGTCGAGAAGTACCACTGGTTCGACATCCGTCCGGCGGACGATGACGTGGCCGCCCAGCTGGAGTCGATCAAGAACTCCATGGAGCAGACCCGCCACAGCTTCGACCTGGCCTTCGAAGAGAAGCGCAAGAAGCTCACCCAGGGCGACGAGCTGCCCGCTGGCGTGCTCAAGATGGTCAAGGTCTACCTGGCCGTCAAGCGCCGCCTGCAGCCCGGTGACAAGATGGCCGGCCGCCACGGCAACAAGGGCGTGGTCTCCAAGATCACCCCGGTAGAAGACATGCCCCACCTGGCCGACGGTACCCCGGTCGACATCGTGCTGAACCCGCTGGGCGTGCCTTCGCGCATGAACATCGGTCAGGTGCTCGAGGTCCACCTGGGCTGGGCCGGCAAGGGCCTGGGCCAGCGCATCGGCGACATGCTGCAGCGCGAAGCCGCCATGTCCGAAGTGCGTGCCTTCCTGGAGCAGATCTACAACAAGACCGGTCGCAAGGAAAACCTGGCCGACCTGTCCGACGACGAGATCCGCGCCATGGCGCAGGAGCTGACCAGTGGTGTCCCGTTCGCCTCGCCCGTGTTCGACGGTGCGTCCGAGCAGGAAATCATGGACATGCTCAAGCTGGCCTATCCGGATGACATCGCCAAGGCCAAGGGCCTGACGGCCACCCGTACCCAGGCACAGCTGTATGACGGCCGCACCGGTGAAGCATTCGAGCGCGTCACCACCGTCGGCTACATGCACTACCTCAAGCTGCACCACCTGGTCGACGACAAGATGCACGCCCGCTCGACCGGTCCGTACTCGCTGGTCACGCAGCAGCCGCTGGGCGGCAAGGCCCAGTTCGGTGGCCAGCGCTTCGGTGAGATGGAAGTGTGGGCGCTGGAAGCCTATGGTGCTTCCTACATCCTGCAGGAAATGCTCACCGTCAAGTCCGACGACGTGCAGGGCCGTACCAAGGTGTACGAGTCCATCGTCAAGGGCGAGCACGCGATCGACGCCGGCATGCCCGAGTCGTTCAACGTGCTGGTCAAGGAAATCCGTTCGCTCGGTATCGATATCGAGCTCGAGCGTTCGTGATTCACTGAAGAAAAGGAAACTGACACATGAAATCCTTGCTCGACCTGTTCAAGCAGTTCACGCCCGACGAGCACTTCGATGCGATCCGCATCGGTCTGGCGTCGCCGGAAAAGATCCGTTCCTGGTCCTTCGGTGAAGTCAAGAAGCCAGAGACCATCAACTACCGCACGTTCAAGCCCGAGCGCGACGGTCTGTTCTGCGCCAAGATCTTCGGCCCCATCAAGGACTACGAGTGCCTGTGCGGCAAGTACAAGCGCCTGAAGCACCGCGGTGTGATCTGCGAGAAGTGCGGTGTGGAAGTCACGCAGACCAAGGTGCGCCGCGAGCGCATGGGTCACATCGACCTGGCCGCCCCCTGCGCGCACATCTGGTTCCTGAAGTCCCTGCCGTCGCGTCTGGGCCTAGTGCTGGACATGACGCTCCGCGACATCGAGCGCGTGCTGTACTTCGAAGCCTATGTGGTGGTCGACCCCGGCATGACGCCGCTGAAGAAGTTCAGCATCATGTCCGAGGAGGACTATGACGCCAAGCGCCGCGAATACGGCGACGAGTTCATCGCCAAGATGGGCGCCGAGGGCATCAAGGAACTGCTGCAGTCGATCGAGCTCGACACCGAGATCGAGAAGCTGCGCAATGACCTGACCGGCTCCGAGCTGAAGATCAAGAAGAACGCCAAGCGCCTGAAGGTGCTGGAAGCCTTCAAGAAATCCGGCATCAAGCCCGAGTGGATGGTGCTGGACGTGCTGCCCGTGCTGCCGCCGGACCTGCGTCCGCTGGTGCCGCTGGACGGTGGCCGCTTCGCGACCTCCGACCTGAACGACCTGTACCGCCGCGTCATCAACCGCAACAGCCGCCTGCGTCGCCTGCTCGAACTCAAGGCGCCCGAGATCATCGCGCGCAACGAGAAGCGCATGCTGCAGGAGGCTGTGGACAGCCTGCTGGACAACGGCCGTCGCGGCAAGGCCATGACGGGCGCCAACAAGCGCGCTCTGAAGTCGCTGGCCGACATGATCAAGGGCAAGTCGGGTCGCTTCCGCCAGAACCTGCTGGGCAAGCGCGTCGACTACTCGGGCCGTTCCGTCATCACCGTGGGCCCGACCCTCAAGCTGCACCAGTGCGGCCTGCCCAAGCTGATGGCCCTGGAGCTGTTCAAGCCCTTCATCTTCTCGCGCCTGGAAGCCATGGGCATCGCCACCACCATCAAGGCGGCGAAGAAGGAAGTCGAAGCCGGCACGCCGGTGGTGTGGGACATCCTGGAAGAGGTCATCAAGGAGCACCCGGTTCTGCTGAACCGTGCGCCCACGCTGCACCGTCTGGGCATCCAGGCCTTCGAGCCGATCCTGATCGAAGGCAAGGCCATCCAGCTGCACCCGCTCGTCTGCGCGGCCTTCAACGCCGACTTCGACGGTGACCAGATGGCCGTTCACGTGCCGCTGTCGGTGGAAGCCCAGCTGGAAGCCCGCACCCTGATGCTCGCCTCCAACAACGTGCTGTTCCCCGCGTCCGGCGAGCCGTCCATCGTGCCGTCCCAGGACGTGGTGCTGGGTCTGTACTACACGACCCGCGAGAAGATCAACGGCAAGGGCGAAGGCATGGTGTTCTCCGACGTGGCCGAAGTCCAGCGCGCGCTGGACAACGGCGCGGTCGAGATCACGGCCCGCATCAGCGTGCGCCTGACCGAATGGCTCAAGGACAAGGCCTCCGGCGAGTTCGTGCCCAACACCAAGCTGGTGGACACGACCGTGGGTCGCGCCCTGCTGTCGGAGATCCTGCCCAAGGGCCTGCCCTTCGAAGTGCTGAACAAGGCGCTGAAGAAGAAGGAGATCTCCAAGCTGATCAACATGTCGTTCCGCAAGTGCGGCTTGAAGGAGACCGTGGTCTTCGCCGACAAGCTGCTGCAGAACGGTTTCCGCCTGGCGACCCGTGCTGGTATCTCCATTGCGGTGGACGACATGCTGGTGCCGCCGCAGAAGGCCGAGGTCATCGCCCGCGCCGAAGCCGAAGTCAAGGAAATCTCCCAGCAGTACGCCTCGGGTCTGGTGACCGCCGGCGAGCGCTACAACAAGGTGGTGGACATCTGGGGCAAGGCCGGTGACGAGATCTCCAAGGTCATGATGGCCCAACTGGCCAAACAGAAGACCATCGACGCCTCCGGCAAGGAAGTGGACCAGGAGTCGTTCAACTCCATCTACATGATGGCCGACTCGGGTGCCCGCGGTTCCGCGGCCCAGATCCGCCAGCTGGCCGGCATGCGCGGCCTGATGGCCAAGCCGGACGGCTCCATCATCGAGACCCCCATCACGGCAAACTTCCGTGAAGGTCTGAACGTGTTGCAGTACTTCATCTCCACGCACGGCGCCCGAAAGGGTCTGGCCGACACGGCGCTGAAGACGGCCAACTCCGGTTACCTGACCCGCCGTCTGGTGGACGTGACCCAGGACCTGGTGGTGACGCAGGACGACTGCGGCACGAGCAACGGCGCCCTGATGCGCGCCATCGTCGAGGGCGGTGAAGTGATCGAGTCGCTGCGCGACCGTATCCTGGGCCGCACCACCGCCGAGGAAGTCATCCACCCCGAGACCCGCAATGTGATCATCGGCGCCGGCGTGCTGCTGGACGAAGACATGCTCGACGAGCTGGAGGCCGCTGGCGTGGACGAGGTCAAGGTGCGCACCGCCCTGACCTGCGAGACCCGCTACGGCATCTGCGCCAAGTGCTATGGCCGCGACCTGGGCCGTGGTGGCCTGGTCAACATCGGCGAAGCGGTCGGTGTGATCGCCGCCCAGTCGATCGGTGAACCCGGCACGCAGCTGACCATGCGCACGTTCCACATCGGTGGTGCCGCCTCGCGTGCCGCGGTGGCCTCCAGCGTGGAAGCCAAGTCCAACGGCATCATCGGCTTCAACGCCACGATGCGCTATGTGACCAACTCCAAGGGCGAGCTGGTGGTGATCGCGCGTTCGGGCGAGATCATCATCCAGGACGAGCACGGCCGTGAGCGCGAGCGCCACAAGGTGCCTTACGGCGCGACCCTGACGGTCAAGGCCGACCAGCAGATCAAGGCGGGCACGATCCTGGCCAACTGGGATCCGCTGACCCGACCCATCATCACGGAATTCGCCGGCCAGGTGAAGTTCGAGAACGTGGAAGAAGGCCTGACCGTGGCCAAGCAGGTGGACGATGTCACCGGCTTGTCCACCCTGGTGGTGATCGACCCCAAGCGCCGTGGCGCCGCCAAGGTGGTCCGTCCGCAGGTCAAGCTGGTCGACGCCCAGGGGAATGAGGTCAAGATCCCCGGCACCGACCACTCGGTGACGATCGGCTTCCAGGTCGGCGCCCTGATCCAGGTGCGTGACGGTCAGGACGTGGGTCCCGGCGAGGTGCTGGCGCGCATTCCGGTCGAAGGCCAGAAGACCCGCGACATCACCGGCGGTCTGCCCCGCGTGGCCGAGCTGTTCGAAGCCCGTTCGCCCAAGGACAAGGGCATGCTGGCCGAGATGACCGGTACCGTGTCCTTCGGCAAGGAAACCAAAGGCAAGGTGCGTCTGCAGATCACCGATCCGGAAGGCAAGGTCTGGGACGAGCTCATCCCCAAGGAGAAGAACATCCTGGTGCACGAAGGCCAGGTGGTCAACAAGGGCGAGAGCATCGTCGACGGTCCGGCCGATCCTCAGGACATCCTGCGTCTGCTGGGCATGGAGGAGCTCTCGCGCTACATCGTCGATGAGGTGCAGGACGTCTACCGACTGCAGGGTGTGAAGATCAACGACAAGCACATCGAGGTGATCGTTCGCCAGATGCTGCGCCGTGTCGTGGTCGAGAACCCGGGCGAGTCGTCCTACATCGCCGGCGAGCAGGTCGAGCGATCGGAGATCCTCAACACCAACGACGAGCTGCGCAAGGAGGGCAAGGTGCCCGCCACGTACAGCAACGTGCTGCTGGGTATCACCAAGGCGTCGCTGTCGACCGACTCGTTCATCTCGGCCGCTTCCTTCCAGGAGACGACCCGCGTGCTGACCGAAGCGGCGATCATGGGCAAGAAGGACGAACTGCGTGGCCTCAAGGAGAACGTCATCGTCGGTCGTCTGATCCCGGCTGGTACCGGCATGGCCTACCACGATGCGCGCCGCGTCAAGGAGAAGATGGACGACGAAGAGCGTCGCGCCATCGCCGAGGCCGACGCGCTGTCGCTGGCTGCCGACCAGGCCGAAGCCGCCGAAGCTTCGGGCGCTGAGGGTTCGGCCGATTGATGATCGTCACCGCCGCCTGACGGCCTCCGCCTGACAGTGGCAAGCCCCCGTCCATCCGGCCGGGGGCTTTTTTGTGCCAGATACCGGTTGCAGGGGCGTCGACCCCCTGCGGTATATTGATTACGCCGCATCACAGGGGCGGCGGAGCCTGTCCTGCAGGCAGACAACGAGAATTTGACTGGAGGTTCGGGAATGTCGACAACCACATGGGTGTTGCTGGTGCTGGCGGTGCTGGTGCTTTTCTGGGCGGTGGGGGCCTATAACCGGCTGGTGCGCCTGAAGAATGCGATTGCCAATGCGTTCGGGCAGATCGATGTGCAGCTCAAGCGACGCTATGACCTGATCCCCAATCTGGTCGAGGTGGCGCGCAAGTACCTTGCCCACGAAGCGCAGACGCTGGAGGCGGTGATTGCCGCCCGCAACCAGGCCCGAAGTGCCGAGCAGACCGCCGCCGGTGCGCCACTCAACGCCGGCGCGATCGGCGCGCTGGTCGGCGCGGAGCAGGTGCTCGGTGGCGCCTTGGGGCGACTGTTCGCGGTGGCGGAGGCCTATCCTGATCTCAAGGCCGATCAGACCATGCGCGAGCTCAGCGAAGAGCTCTCCAGCACCGAGAACCGGATCGGGTTCGCACGACAGGCCTACAACGACCATGTGCTCGAATTCAATGATGCCGCGGCGCAGTTTCCGACGTTGATCGTGGCGCGCCTGTTCGGCTTTCAGCCCTTGAGCATGCTGCAGTCCACCAGCAGCGAGGCTGAGCGCCAGCCGGTCAAGGTCACGTTCTGAGCCGACGGGCTGTTGTTCGGGAAAACCATCGGTGCTGATCTTTGAATCACAGCGTGATGCACGTGGCCAGACGCGCCGCTTGCTCTGGCTGTTCGCGCTGACGGTGCTGCTGCTGGTCGTCACCGTCAACCTGGCCTTGCTGGTGGGCTGGGGGCTGACCTGGGCCTTCTGGAAGCCTGGCGGTTTTTCCCTTCCCCGCTACTTCTTCGAGGTGAATACCGGGATGACCCTGCTGTTTGTCCTCGGGGGGTGGTGGGTGGAAGCCTCCCGCTTGTCCCAGGGCGGCGGCGTCGCACTGGCGCGGCAGATCGGCGCGCGCGAATTGCAGCCGTCGGGCAACATCGACGAGCAGCGATTTGGCAACATCGTCCATGAAATGGCGATTGCCTCGGGCATGAAGCCGCCGGCGGCCATGGTGCTGGCCAGGGACGCCTCCATCAATGCTTTGGCGACCGGGTGGGACGAGGCGGATGCGGTGGTGGCGGTGACGCGGGGAGCCCTGGAGCACCTCACCCGGGAGGAGCTGCAAGGTCTGGTCGCCCATGAGCTGAGCCACATCCGCGAAGGCGATACCCGGCTCAACATGCGCCTGGTGGGCATGGTGTTCGGCCTGGAAATGCTGTACCGGCTGGGCCATGAGTTGTTCGAGCCGGACGAACGCGACCGGCGCATGGTGCTGGCCTTGCTCGGCTTGTGCCTGATGGTCGCCGGGTGGCTCGGATGGGTGGCGGGGCATGCCCTGCAGGCCGCGGTGTCCCGACAACGCGAATACCTGGCCGATGCCCGGGCGGTCCAGTGGACCCGCAGCCGAGATGCCATCGGCGGTGTGCTGCGCAAGATCATGACCCAGCAGCGGGAGGGCGCAGAGCGGCGTCGCATCGGCTCCATGGTGCAGCACATGCTGCTGGTGGGCAGTGAAAGCGGCAAGGTGGCGGGCTGGTTTGACTCCCACCCGACCCTGGAGCAACGCGTGCGACGCATCTACGGGCGAGCCATGCCGGCCATGCCGCTGCCCAAGGAACGGGACCTGGGTGCGCCGAGCGCGTTCCGCACGGCGGCAAGCGATGATGCCGGCGGACCCGGCTGGACGATGAGTTGATGGACCCAACAGAACACACCCGCACACCCACCGGCCATCCCCGCGCTGGCCTGACGGGCCCCGACCTGGCGGCCCAGCTCGTTCAGGTGGCACGCTGCGTGAAGGGCGTTGTCCAGGGGAAATCGCTCACCGATCTCCTGGGCGCGGTGCCGGCCGACCTGCGCCCGGGCGTCCAGGCCCTGAGCTTTCACGTGCTGCGACGGTGGGGACGGGCACAGGCGTTGGTCCGCCGCCTGGCGCCCCGCAAGCCCGATGCACTCACCGATGCCCTGCTGACATCGGCGGTGGCCTTGATGCCCGATGAGACGGGCGACAGGGGGGGCGTTGATGCGCCGCGCTACAGCGCCCACACCGTGGTGGACCAGGCGGTGGAAGCCGCCAAGAAGTCCCCGGATACGCGGCGGCAGGCGGGGTTCATCAATGCCTGCCTGCGCCGTCTGAGGCGCGACGCACAGGATCTGGCGGCCGGTCTGGATGAAGACCCACAGGTCCGGTGGAACCACCCGGGGTGGTGGGTGCAGCGCCTGCGCCACGATCACCCGGCGCACTGGCAGGCCATCCTGCAGGCCAATGACCGACCCGGACCGATGACCCTGCGGGTGAACCGCCGGCTGCAGAGCCGGGATGCCTATCTGGAGCGGTTGCGGGACGTGGGCATGGAGGCCACGCCAGTGGGCGAGGACGGTCTGGTGCTGCAACAGCCGCAACCGGTGCACCGGCTGCCGGGCTTCGAGCAGGGGGCCTGCTCGGTGCAGGATGCGGCAGCGCAACTGGCCGCCCCCCTGCTGTTGGCTGGCATGTCGCCCAGGCGCCCCGATGGCGGGCGCTGGCGGGTGCTCGATGCCTGCGCCGCACCCGGTGGCAAGACGGCGCACCTGCTGGAGATGGCCGATCTGGATCTTCTTGCCCTGGACATGGATCCGGTCCGCTGCGAGCGCATCGGCGATAACCTCCGGCGCCTGGGTCTGTCGGCCGACCTCCGCGCGGTGGATGCCTCCGACACCGCTGCCTGGTGGGACGGGCGCCCGTTTGACGCCATCCTGCTCGACGCCCCCTGTTCAGCGTCGGGCATTGTCCGCCGTCACCCCGACGTGCGCTGGCTTCGTCGTGACGCCGACATCGGGCAGCTGGCCGGGATTCAGCGACAGCTGCTGGATGCTCTCTGGCCCTTGCTGGCGCCAGGGGGACGCCTTCTGTATGCCACCTGCTCGGTGTTCCGGCAGGAGGGTGAGGCGCAGGCGTCGGCGTTTCTGTCGCGCCACAGTGACGCTTGCCGGCAGCCCTCGGCGGGGCATTTGTTGCCTGGATTGACCGGAGGCACTGCCGACATGGCCGACAATGTGCCGGGTGGATATGACGGTTTCTTCTACGCCCGGTTTGACAAGCAGATCGGCTGAGGGTGGTTTCTGGCTCAGGCGATGCCTGGGCTGGCTGCCGGCCGTGTTGCTGATGTGGCTGTCGTGCCTGCTGCCCCTGCAGGCGCGCGAACTGGAGGCCGGGCCACTGTCGCTCCAGCGGACCGCCGACGGCATTTACCTGACCACCCGGCTGGTGATGGACGAGCCCCCTTCTGCGGTCGAGGATGCCCTGTTGCGCGGCGTACCCCTGTACTTCGTCTGGCGTGCCGATGTCTACCGGGAGCGCTGGTACTGGACCGACAAGCGGGTGTCGACGGTGGTTCGGACGATGCGGCTGGCCTACCAGCCGCTGACGCGACGCTGGCGCCTGAGCCTGGCGTCGGAGCCCGCCAGCAGCGGGGCGAACCTGCAGTACGCGGTGCACCAGAACTTCGAGTCCCTGGACGACAGCCTCAGAGCCATCATGCGCGTGGTGCGCTGGCGACTGGGACCGGCGGGAGACCCCGAGGACGACGATGCCCACCGGATCGAGTTGAGTTTTCGCCTGGACCTCTCGCTGCTGCCCAGGCCGTTCCAGATCGGACTGGTCAACCAGGCCGACTGGGCCATCGAGTGGCGCCACAGCCTCTCCATGAAAGCGGTGACCGCCGCTGCAACCGACCTTCCCTCCGAATCGTCCGCATCCCCTGAGCCCAATGGCTCGGCGCCGCGCTGACGGGGCGCCAGATCCTCCACACCATGGAAGCGCGCAGCCGGGCTCCCCACAAGCAGGCCACCTCTCGCCGGTGGGCGCTGGTGGCCGGGCTGGTTTTCATGACGGGCGTGGCGCTGGTCCTGATGTTCATGCTGACGCTGGCCACGGGAAACCGGGCACGCTACGAGGAGAATTTCACCTGGCTGGCGGTGGTGAACCTCGCGGTGGCGGGTCTGCTGTTGGCGGTCATCGTCTGGTTGCTGGTCCGGCTGGCCGGTCGCTGGCGACGGGGCAAGTTCGGCAGCCGCCTGCTGGCCAAGCTGGCGGTGATCTTTGCGGTGGTGGGTTTCGTGCCTGGTCTGCTGATCTACACGGTCTCCTACCAGTTCGTGTCGCGCTCGATCGAGAGCTGGTTCGATGTGCGTGTCGAGACCGCGCTGTCGGCGGGGCTGAACCTGGGCCGCACTGTGCTGGATACGCTGACGGCGGATGTCAGCGCCAAAACCCGACTGGCTGCCGACGAGCTCGCCCGTCAGGCCGAGGCGCCGGGCGGCATCGCGCTGGAGCGGATCCGCCAGCGGCTGGGTGCGACCGATCTGGTGCTGTGGAGCGCGTCCGGTGAGGCCTTGGGCAGCGCGGGGGACTCCCGGTTCTCCTTGCGACCGGAGAGACCTTCGGCGGGCCTGGTACGGGCGGCCCGCAGCGAGCGGGTGGTGGCACAGATCGAGGGGCTGGAGGAGGGCAGCGAGAACGCCATGGAAGCGGCGGTGGCCGCGGGCCAGTCGCGCATCCGGGTGCTGGCGCTGGTCGGACCCTCGGGCTTCGGCTTCGGTGGGGAGTTGCGGTATCTGCAGGTGTCCGTTCCGCTGCCCCCCGTGCTGGTCAGCGATGCGTTGGCGGTGCAGGCGGCCAACCGCGAGTACCAGGAGCGGGCGCTGGCACGGGAGGGGTTGCGCCGCATGTACATCGGCACCCTGACGCTGTCGCTGTTCCTGGCGGTGTTCGGCGCCATTCTGCTGGCGGTGCTGCTGGGCAACCAGCTCATCCGCCCGCTGCTGGTGCTGGCCGAAGGCATGAGGGAGGTGGCGGCTGGCGACCTCTCGCCCAAGGAGTCCATGGCCTCGCGTGACGAGCTCGCGGGCCTGACGCGCACGTTTGCGCGCATGACGCAGGACCTGTCCGAAGCCCGGACTGCGGTCCAGCACAGCATGGAGCAGGTGGATGCCGCCCGTGACAACCTGCAGACCATCCTGGACAACCTGACCGCCGGTGTGGTGGTGTTCGGCCCTGATGGTCTCATCCGCAGCGTGAACCCCGGCGCGGCGCGCATCCTGCACCTGCCGATGGATCGGCAGGTGGGCTTGCTGCTGGGGGATCTGCCTGGGGTAGAACCGTTCACCGCTGGTGTGATGCAGCAGTTCGATCGTTTTCTTGGTGAGGAAATGCCGCACGATGGCGGCCACTGGCAGCAGTCTTTCGAACTGCAGGCCGGCGGCGACACGCCTTTCGAGCAGGGCATCACGCTGATTGCCCGCGGCGCCCTGCTGCCCAACGGTGACCGGCTGCTGGTCTTCGACGATGTGTCGGAAGTGGTGTCGGCGCAGCGTGCAAAGGCCTGGGGTGAGGTGGCGCGCCGGCTGGCCCATGAGATCAAGAATCCCCTGACGCCCATCCAGCTCTCGGCCGAGCGGCTGGCCATGAAGCTGCAGGGCAAGGTGCCGCCGCCCGAGCAGGCGGTGCTCGACAAGTCGGTGCGGACCATCGTCGATCAGGTTGATGCCATGAAACGCCTGGTCAACGAGTTCCGCGACTATGCGCGGTTGCCCGCTGCACAGCTGGCCCCCGTGGATCTGAACGGCCTGCTGCGAGACATCCTCGGTCTCTACGAGCATGCCGAGGTGCCGGTGCGCGTCGAGCTGGGGGATGACTGTCCGCCCATACTGGCCGATGCCCAGCAGGTCCGGCAGGTGCTGCACAACCTGGTGCAGAACGCCCAGGACGCGATGACCGGGCAAGCCGATGCCGAGGTGCTGGTGCGCACGCGCCGATCGGAATCGGGGCGCTGGGTCCGCCTGACGGTCATCGACCGGGGCCACGGTTTTGCCGAGAACGTGCTCAAGCGGGCATTCGAACCCTACGTGACCAGCAAGGCCAAAGGCACCGGGCTGGGGCTGGCGGTGGTCAAGAAGATCATGGACGAGCACGGCGGGCGTGTCGACATCAGCAACCGGATCAGCGAGGGGCGCGTGGTGGGCGCCCAAGTGTCGTTATCATTCGCAGTTGCGAATTGACAACACTACAGCATCACTCCAGAGGGAAACAGACAGCGTATGGCCAACATACTGGTGGTAGACGACGAGCTTGGCATCCGGGATTTGCTCTCCGAGATCCTCAACGATGAAGGTCACTCGGTGGAGCTGGCCGAGAACGCTGCACAGGCTCGCCACGTGCGTCAGCTCATGCGCCCCGACCTCGTGCTGCTGGACATCTGGATGCCCGACACCGATGGCGTGACCCTGCTCAAGGAATGGGCCAGTGCGGGTCTGCTGAGCATGCCGGTGATCATGATGAGTGGCCACGCCACCATCGACACCGCGGTGGAGGCTACCCGCATCGGCGCAACCGCCTTTCTGGAAAAGCCCATCACGCTGCAGAAGCTGCTCAAGGCGGTGGACCAGGGATTGAACAAACCCATGCCGCGATCGCTTCAGTCGGTGGCTGTCAGGCCGGGCACCAGTCTGCCGGCCGCGGGGCCCGACCTGACGGTCGAAGTGGCGATGACGGGCGGCAAGCTGCAGGAGCCGGTGCTGGACCTGGGGCCGCAGTCGATGCAGTCCTTCAACCTGGAAGGCCCCCTGCGCCAGGCGCGCGACGAATTCGAGAAAGCGTACTTCGAGTACCACTTGGCCAAGGAAGCAGGTTCCATGACCCGCGTGGCGGAGAAGACGGGGCTGGAACGGACCCACCTGTACCGCAAGCTCAAGCAACTGGGTGTGGATCTGGCGCGCAGCAAACGCAACGGTGGCTGAAGTCGTCAGAATCGTGCTATACTTGCAGTCT
>Ga0255210_1000615_pt1 | contig 12382 bp, 6 predicted proteins | sample Miss_Yuk_RepA_8d_FD_188422 | JGI IMG/M metagenome (GOLD analysis project Ga0255210, IMG submission 188422) | Freshwater microbial communities from Mississippi River, Louisiana, United States - Miss_Yuk_RepA_8d | ecosystem: Environmental > Aquatic > Freshwater > River | place: USA: Louisiana...
AAAGATTGATCGTTTTACCAGTAGCCGTGAAGGAATTGTTGCTGATGATGCCGAATTCAGCAAATTTCTTGATAAGCTGAGAAAGGAACTCACCGCTATCCTTGAAGATTGGGATAAATGGCGTCTTGAGCTTAAGCAAGACGGCGATCCAGATAATGAGCGCGTCACTCCCAAAGAACGAGCTTCACGCGGACTATTTAATATCGTTTCAAAAGATTTTGAATTGCCCAAGGGCACAAAAGGAAAAGGGAAAATAGACAGCTGGGTCGATGACTTGGCAAACGATGCCAATTTTAATTTCTCTTCTTATGCTGAATGTTTTGTATCAGAAAATTTAGTGAGAAAATATATTAAAGAGGCAAAAATCGCAATATCGCCTGAGGCGAAAAAGGTGATTGAGGACTATAAGAAACTAGAGAAAGAGGCTAAGGGAAAGGCCAACATAAGTATTGAGCTACGCCGCAGCAAAGACGATATGAGCTATCTTGCTATGAATCATCTAGCCAATCTTGCCGACAAGGCGGCTGATAAAATTAAAGATGCTGCTTTATCCAGAGATGCGGATGAGTTTAAGCCTATGCGTGATGCGGTTGCTCATACAGCTTTATTAACCAATGCAGCAAAGGTGAAGCTCGAAACAGTGCGCGAGAACATTAAAGCAAGAATCAAAACGCTCTTATCAGGGGTGTAATTTAACGTGAATAAAATTAAAGCATCTCTTTGAACTCACCTATCTTCTCTAAAATTGCCTCAAACTCTGGTTGCTCCTGATAATACAGGGTGCGAGTCGAGCCATAGGCAGATTTGTATAAGCCTCTTGTTGCGGGGTTGCGCAACAGGAACGCTTCGTTCTCGGCGATCACCTGATTGTCGCCAGCGCGAAAACGCCAGTCCTTGTGCGCGATATAATTTGTCGTGCCAATGAACTTGATCGTTTCTTTGTCCTGTAACAAGCAATAGACATCGTAATAGTGCCGCATGAAGTTGACAGGGAATTTCCCAGATTCTTGCTGCTGGCGGTATTTGGTAGAGATGGTTTGCAGCTTTTCGACCAGCGTATAGCCGGGATGATAGCAGGCGACATCCACAGCGCGGTTGTCAATGATCTGCACTTTGCCGACTGCATAATCATAGGCCCATGAGCTGATGGTTTTAGGGGAGTTGGGTTTCACATCATCAAATCCTACTTCCAGCAACACCCCATCCTTCAGGCTATCGGCTTTTTCGCCGATATTCCTGTAAAAGAGGCGAATTCCACCGCTTCTATACCTCGGCACATCGTCAAAAATCGTGTCGCGCTGAACGTCATAGATACCGTTAATCTTGATAGTCTTGGCCAAGCAATCATAGAACTTCTTGCGACTCTCCCGATGTTCTGGTTTGTCGTGATTACGACCTTTTTTGACATTTATGTTAGCTGGCGGCTCAATCCAAATATCTATATCTTCTGAAAAGCGGTGAATGAGCTGCCATCCCTTTGAAAGGGAAGTACCGCCCTTCAACTCAAACTTCATGCCAAGCTTCTGCAATCCGTAAAGGCAGTGCATGATCCAATAGTCTTTTTCGACCAGAGCGAGCGCAATATTCCGCTCCCGCGCTACAATGCCAATAAGCGCAGGGAAATCGGGATGATTGTGCAAAAAATCTTTAGGCATACTGCAGCTTATCGCTGGTTAGGAGCGCGGAAAAGAACTTCCTTGCCCGAGCTCCGCCATAATCACGTACGGCGTCAGCCAGTGCGCGATTTTTCATTGAGGCTGCCTTGTTTTTAACCTGTGCCAAGACCTTTTCCCGATCTTCTGCAAGCTGATCAAGATTATTGACCACATCCACCAATAGAAATTCCGGGGTGGGCTTCTCCGGAAAATAGTGCTTCACGGCAAAGCGGAATGTCCGCCCGCCCAGTTTGAAGTGGCCATGACGCTTGCGGTTATAAACCACCGTTTCGTTATAAAGCTGGGTCGTTCCCAGCCCCAAGGCATTATAGAGGTTGGGGGAAGTCAGCAGAAAACGGTCGTCCTTTAAGAATGCTCGCACCAACGCTTCGTCGTCGGCAGGGGCCGAGCCGAAAACTGTCTTCTTGGGGCTATAGTACAGCCCACCGGAGAGCTTCACCAAAGCGCCGCTATTGGTGAGCTGGCGCAGGTGACGATCAACGGCGCCTGACCATTTCTCAAGATCAGCACGGCGGTAAACTACGCCCGGCTGAACGTGATTTTTGAGCTGTTCGACGCTATTCATAACGTTACTCTCCTACCCTAACCTTAGCTCTTATCTAGCCATATTGCCAATATATTCATTGAAAATTCATGCACATTTACCTACTTCCTAGCTATTATTTGATGGCTCTAACTGCCAAAAGTTAATAATTTTAACAAAATTGCCAGCCTTAATTTCTTCACCTGCCGCATGCCTCACACTAGTGGAAATTACGAATCTACTTCTATTCCGCCTGATTGACTGTATTTAACCCATAATATAGCCTGAAGCGCGATAAGTTCTGTAGCAAGTTATGCGCGCGGGGCACGCGCAGCGCGGCCAGCCAAAGGCTGTTTTGCGCAACTTGGCAAGGGAGGTGGAGTAAAATGTTGATCCAATCGTCACGCGAATTGCCCTCAAATTTCACCGCCCCCGTCCCGTTGCATCCCTCCCCCAAGCTGGTGGAAACCAGCGCCAGAAACGTGCAGGCGTTTCCAGACCTTCCCTGTGACCGTGCAGGCGGTCAATCCCTGAGGGCAGGCGTAGGGCCAGCCTGCCGCCGGAGGCAGTCATGAGCGGGAAGCCGGAAGAGGCTCCGGCGGCTCCTAAGCCCACCCGCTCAGGCAGCCAAAACCGGCAGCGCAAACGCCACATTAAGGTTCACCTCTCCGAGGGTGAATATGCGGCGGTAGAAGACCGGGCGAATCGGTCAGGCCTCAGCCTGTCCAGCCTTGCCCGCACGGCGCTGCTGGGCGCAGAGGTGCCAGTTACGCGCAGGCCCCCGGTCGAGAAAAAGCTGCTCGCCCAAGCGCTGGGGCAGCTTGGCAAGCTGGGCAGCAACCTTAACCAACTTGCACACCGCAGCAACATGGGGCGAGAGCCGCTAACTGAGCTGGTCGAGGCTGAGCTCGCCGAACTACGGCTCGTGCGCGATGCTATCATGAAGGCACTGGGCCGTGATCATTAAGACCGCCCAAAACCCCAACGCAGGAGCGCTATTCCGCCATCTTACCCGGCTCGACCATAACGAGCGGGTGGACGTAACTCAGCTACGCGGCGTGGTGGCGGAGGGGTTTCAGGAGGCCTTAGCCGAGATGGAGGCGGTCGCTTGCGGCACCCAGTGCGAGAAGAACTTTTACCACGTCAGCGTTGCCATTCAGGATCATGAGCAGCTGAAGCGCGAGCAATGGCTGGATGTTGCCGAGCGAATTGGCCAAGAGTTTGGGATTGGGGATCATGCCCGCGCCGTTGTCTTCCACGTTAAGGACGGTAAGGAGCATATGCACGTGGTCTTCAGCCGTATTAACCCGGAGACCATGAAAGCAGCTCACCTCTCGCATGACTATCGCCGGGTCGTTCGGCTGGCGCGAGAGCTAGAGCAAGAATTGGGGCTGGAGCCTGTCCAAAGCCGCCGGGAAGAGCAGCGCGAGCTGCAGCGCCCAGCGCACGACTGGGAGGCCGAGCTTGGGCGGCGTGCTCATGTCAGCCCGCAGGAGCATCGGGACATTCTGGCCGACTGCTACCGGGTCAGTGATAATGGCAAGGCGTTTCAAGCGGCACTGAGCGAATGTGGCTTTATCCTCTGCGCGGGCGACCGCCGGGGCTATCTAGCGGTTGAGGTCAAAAGTGGCGCGCTCTACGCTATCGATAAGCGCCTGACGGGTGACAGCGCTGCTAAAATTCGCGAGCGATTTAGTGATCTACTGCCGCTGCCTCACCTCTCTACCGTGGGTAAAAACAAAGATCAGGCCAAAGGTGGCCGCAACGAGCAAGACGGCACCCCCAAAGAAGTTGCCAAAACCGCGCATGAGCGGCAGGAACAGCGCCGCGAAGACTGGCGAGAGCTTTACCAGCAGCAAAGCCGTGAACAGTTCCTTCTGGGCAAGGAGCAGCGCGAGATCAAGCGGCAACGCTTTGAGGAGCTGAACAAGCAAATTCTGAAAGAACGTCTCGACGACCCACGCGCCAACTGGTTTAAGCGTGTGGCGTTCAAGCTGATAGGCCGAGATTTAGATGCCGAGCGCGATGCGCGTGACGAGGTACGGATTGAGAAACGCCTTAAGGAGATCGCTGAGTTCAAGGCCCAGCATGAAGCTGAACGGATGAAGTTACTCGAAGCTCAGCAACGCGCCCGCGAAGAGCTGATTAAGCTGCATCAGCAGCAAGACCTAGAGCTCCGCCGTGAGCAGGATAAAGCTCGGGGCATCGTCCGCGCCCGCCTTAATCATGGACAGGAGAACGAAAGGGATAAAGACAGAGGAAGATGAACAGTCCAGTAGGTCTGCAGGCGCATGACCTGAAGGCCAGTGGTTCAAATCTAGCATCCGCAGCCAATCATTGGCTCGTCTGGGGATTTTTTAGATCAAATTGACGCATCCCCGCATTAGTCTCATGAGAAATGGATACGTTACGCCCTTCAGAGTCCATAATGCGAACGGTTGCTGAAAACTGATTCGCTGCCTGTCTTGTAAATTGTGTGATCTGGAATAACTTTCCTACCCCAGAGCTTAATCCCAAAAAGTGCGCATTTAACTGATCCATTCCCCAATCGGGGTTTGCTAAAAACTTGCCTTGAACCTCATGGACATAGCTAGCGAGATAATTAATAAGCACCTTATCGGTATCAACTGGCGGCTTAGCAGGAAGCTGCTCGATTTTTTCATAAAGTTCTCCATATCGCTTAGCGAGCGTAGTATCATATGTGCCAAGAGAGAGTTCAATTATCTCAGCGCTCACTGCAGAGCGCTTTGCAGAATCTTCTAATGTATAGCTGCTTCCGGTATATGAAGGGAGGTAATGCTCAAGCGCACCTCCCGACAGCACAAAAACGTTCTTATTGCGCAGGGCACCGACAACTTGATTAAGCCTACCTTCAATGTCCCTCGCCATCTGCGCACCAATAACATCCACGATTTCATTTCTATGCCAACGCAAGTCAGTCAAGAGGGCAACGCGTGCCTTAGCTAAACTCTTTTTATCAAAACTCCCGCTAGCATTTACGAGCGGTTGAATGAAGGATTTTAGCTTGTCAACAGCGGGGTTAGTTATTGTCGCGGCGCGTATAACAGCAATAGCCTCACCAATTTTACTATCTAACTCACCGCAATACCTGCCAAAATTAGATCCCAATCCAAGTGCGGCTAGAAAATGAGAAATTTCTCCATCTGCGCCAATACACTGACGTAGATTTCCCAGTAATAAACTATCGAGATCATATAAGAAATAAGCAGACTTTTTCAGTGCGCGACAAAGTTCAAGATATTTATTGGCCTCCTCACATCCACCCACATCAATAATACAACTTCCTGCCGAGGCTACCGAAAACCCACGGCGCTCCTGAATAGATTCTACTATTTGTGCATCAAGTATTCCTTCCACAAATATTGGCTGGTCAGCAAAAAATAGTTGTTTGTGGTGCACGTTGAGGCGCGGAATGAGGGATCTTAGCCGTTCGCCCGCATCTTCGATGGAAACGGGGACTGAGTGATCAGACGAGAAAGAGATAACAGAAGAGAGATCATCAGCCGATCTTAAGTCGACGATGAATGGCGAGTGCGTTATAAGAAAAATTCCTTTTTTGGCTGTGCCTATCAATGGCTGACCCGCAATCTTACGGACCTCTTGCATAAAAAATGCTTGGTACTGAGGATGTAAGTTCAGTTCAGGTTCGTCAATGATGAGATACTGGTGCTCGTCATTATATAAATGTGTCAGCAAAACAAGTAATTCACGTATGCCGTGGCATTCTTCTCGATCAAGCCGATAGGCCTCGCCTGTTGACCCAGATATGGCCTTCGGGACAAGATTCCCGGAATCCCATTCTAGGGTAATATGTCTATTAAATAGACTGGTTAGCGTTGCTTCGACTTTAATTCGAAGATCTGGGCGTTCTTCTAGGAGGATATAGGTATCCACTCCGGAGCCTAAACGAAGACCTGCACTTTTTAACTGCTGAAAAAAGATTTTTTGATATCCTGAATCAAAATTATCCGCCCATACGCCAAAGCCAGAATCCCCCCCGTACCTTGTATGCGATCAGTTCCTAATAACCTCGCATTTGGTAATGCATCTTTCAAAGTAGCGGCGAAGCGTGACTTTCCGCTCCCGTTGGGTCCAACGAGATAATTTATAAAACCAATCCGATTACGTCTGAAGCGTTTACCTTGCCATGGTTTAGGCAAGTCAAATTCGACAGTTTGATCAATCACTTGGCATTTCTCACTTTCATTAGGAATATAGCACGTTCACGTATTGCTTCAATTCCTCTCTAATTCAAAACGGCGCAAAATCTGTTTTATCAAGTTGGGGGGGCAGATTTATTGAGATACATTAGAAGTCGTTAAATGCGGGCCATTAGATCTTTTATGATATGCGGCTTATACACGATATCGCGGGCTGAAAATCTGAGAACCTTCACTCCCTGACTTTTTACATAAGCATCGCGCCGCGCATCATGCTCAACTGCGCTAGCGGTCAGGTGAATGTCGCCATCAACCTCTACATCATAGCGCTGGCCAGAGGCAGCGTTGACTAGGAAGTCCAGTCGATACCCACCAATTTCATACTGGAGTATGTAGCTCAGCTTAAGTTCGTCCAGAATGTTAGCCAAAGCCTTTTCGGCAGCGTTTAGTGGATGCCTCTGCCGCTTCTGCAGCCTATCAGCATAGCTTGCTAACTCACATAGCGGCGTACCGGGAGATACGTTTTGGCAGGCCTGAATGTCACCGATGATATAGAGTAAGTTCTTCGCCCGCGTGACCGTGACATTGAGCAAGTCATCCTGAGCGGCAGCAAACTTAACTAGATGTCGTTCCATATTTTCAGCAACGACAGGGGAGTAAACTAGCACATCGCACTCGCTACCCTGAAAGCTATGCGCCGTACCTATAGTAAAACGACTTTCTACCGCCTTAAACCACGGGCGGGCAGAAAAAGCCTTGTTAAGTTCGGCCACCTGCCGACGGAACGGAGTGATAATACCGTAAGTCAGATCAGGCTCAGCGAATAAGCCCTGCTGCTCCCACTTATCAAACACCTCGACCGCTTTTTTAACTTCATTCGGGTTCCATGCACCTTTTTGTTCTTTCGCGACGCTTCCGGTGGTGTGGTGCCATATTAGACCGTTTTCCTCTATTGGCAGCTTGTTGAATTGGTCGGCAGTAGTTTGAGCAACCAGCTTGCCGTCATAAAAGTTATGGTTTGAGAACTCGATGACATCAGGGTGGCAGCGGTAATGCTGCTTCAGGAAAGCAGCGCAATCCGTCGCGGCAAATGCCCGGTCGAATGCAGATCGTCTGATATACGACCACTCATCAGCGGTGTCTTCCAGTTGCATGGCTTTTGCCAAAGCATGCTCAACATCGTCTTTAAGTGCAGTAATGTGTCTGAATTGCTCAGGGTCGCCGATGAAAACGGCCCGCTTGGCACGGTAGAGCAGAGGCAGAACTGATGGAATATCACACTGCCCAGCCTCATCGATCACGACTAAATCAAATAACTCAGCCTGCAGAGGAAATGAATTATTGACCGACTGGTTTGTGGTAATCCAGACAGGGAAGAAGCGCTTTAGATCATCTAGCGACTTTCTCAGCCGTTTGAAACGCCCTGCGCTAAGATCGCCCACATCCTTAAAATAGTTATTAGCCGCCTCAATGACATCCTTTTGATTATCAAAGACACGAGCGAGCCATTCGCCATCAAACAGCTTTTGCGAGAGTGCAGTCTTTTCCTTTTTTAGCTTATGCAAGTCAGCCACGGATGGAAGCTGGGCGATTTTGGATTCAAGCTGCCTGCGCTGCGAGATACAGAAAGCCCAGTTATGGTGACAGGATAAACATTCAGCTGTTTGGCGGGCTTTCTTAAGTGCATCATCCCAGTCTTCATCAATCAGCAGCATACCGGACAGGTCAACATCACTCGCAATCATGCTGAGCAGGCCATTATGTTTATCTTTGAAGATATCCAGCCCCTGCAGCACACGACGAAGCCACAAGCCAACACCGGGAGCACTGTGCTTCTGATATTTTCTCAGGTCAGCTAGTAGTGTGGGGGCTTTATCTTTGAACTGCTGATCCCAATTCTCTGGCAGATTCTGCAGGATTGAGATTTCTTTGGAATACAGCTCTCCAATTTTTTCCTGTAAAGCTCGCGCCTGTCTAAGTCCTGCAAGCGTATGTTCAATTTCATGCTCTATCTCATAGAATTTTTCAGTTTCCTGATCCAAATCTTGCTTATTGAAGGCAATCCCACGCAAGCGCTCCAGCAGCGCCAATAGATTCTTCTGGCATTCTTCGGTTTTCGCCTGATTGCCAAGCCGCATCGTCCAGTTGCCGACACTCCCCATGCTGAAGCCAAGGCGCTGGTAAACGCCATCGACGGGCATATTGTTGTTACTAGCAAAGAGAACTGTTTGATTATTATGGATTGCGCTGGCAATGAGTGCGGTAACCACCTGTGTTTTTCCCGTGCCGGGTGGCCCAGTGACAACCGTTAGCGGGGCTTGAAGTCCCTTTGTAACAGCATCTTCCTGCTGTTCATTAAGTGTGCTGATCTCTAATATAGCTGGAGAGCCTTTTTTCTGGACTTCGGGTGCCCCCTTACTATCCAGCACATAGTGTTTAAGCGCTGTCTGCTCACCAAATATGTCGTCTTTTTTGAACAGCTGCAGCAGCTCGTAGCGCAGCTTGTCTTTCATTCCGCCCTTGTTGGTACGGAAGAGGATCGGCACACCTATGAGTGAATTAAAGGTAGGAACATATTTCTGTACGGCATTCAGTCTGGCTTCAAAGCTGCCGAACTCTCCCTCAAGCTCGTCACAAATTCCCTCAATTTCCTCGGCACTGTATCGGCCTATAAAATGAGCGCGATTTACAGAGAAGTTTTTAATTTTTGGGAAAAGGCGAAGATTCTGATCGCTGTTAAAGTTAGCGGCCACCTCAACGTAGAAAAGCGGCGAGATCATATCCTTTTCGTCTTTGAAAATCGGAAAGCCATAATGCAGATCAACCAAGGACTCCCCATCAGCCGAGCGCTCAACTATAAACTTACGTTCTCTGCTATCTGAAAGGCTAACCTCAAGCTCAGGCAGGCCTTGGGAGAACAGCAGCTCTTGTGCGCCTTGGTTGGGCCGCATGAAGGTTTGATACTCTTGATTAAGGCGGAGCTTGAGCTGGGTGGCCTGTTCCGCATCCATACAGCTTAGGTAATACTTCAGAAGGGTACGGAACTTATTATGATTCATTTTCTACAGTGTTCCCGGGCTGACGAACATACGCAAATACCATACCGTTCTATATCGCCAAGCAATACTCCGCTCCATAAGAAAAGCACCTCGCCTAGTTAATAAAAGGCCCGCGATGGTAAAATGCATATTACAGCTTAACCAGCATAGATTTCACATTCAGGTGAACAGAAAATCAGCGCTGGTAAGAGTTGCCGCATTCACCCCTGTAAGAATCATTAAGGGGTTGGTGCTCAAACTGACTGCTCTAATTTCTGCATTACCACCATTGTCGGCAAATGTCAGACTGGAGAAATTCATGCCAAGCGCACTAAATTCGATCTTGTCTGTTAAGTGTACAAAGTCCGTAATAGTGTCTGTACCTCCGTCTGAGGTGTATACGAAAGTATCAGCAGCACCACCGCCTGTAAGAATGTCATTCCCCTGACGGCCTGTAAGTTTATTCTCAATAGAGCTGCCATATATCCAATCATCTTGACGAGACCCGATAGCAGCTTCAACTGACCCAAATGTATCAACGCCACCGAGACCATCTACAGCTGTAGCGGCAGAAACAAGAACGCCGTTAAGTGTCTGAGCCGACGTGCTGAGATTGACGAGTACCCCTCCTGTGCTTGAGGTGTATTCTGCAGTGTCAAAACCGGTGCTGCCGTTAAAAACGTCATTACCGGCGCCACCTACAAAGGTTTCGTATGTAGAGCGGCCAATGAACCAGTCGTTGTAGGCAGTTCCAATAAAACGCTCAACACCGCTAACAGTATCTATACCGCCAAGGCCATCGACAACCGTACCAGACTGAACAGTCACCCCATTCATCACCTGAGCGCTAGTACTCATGTTAATTAGGATGCCAGTTGTGCTTCCACTATAGTCTGCAGTATCCAGCCCCTCACCTGCGCTTATCGTATCGTTACCAGCGCCACCGATGAATGTCTCAGCAGCGGTGCCTCCAACAAACCAGTCATCCTGCGCTGATCCAATCAATTTCTCGATTGAAGAAAGAGTATCCGTGCCCCCGAAGCCATCCTGGGCCGCACCTGAAATCACGCTGACCCCATTAAGCACAGCGGTAGACGCGCTCAGGTTGGCAAGAACAGAACCAGTGCTGGCAGAATAATCAGCCGTATCGGCGCCCAGTCCACCGTTCAAGCTATCATTGCCAGTACCACCGATCAGTGTATCATTGCCATAAATGCCGCCGTTGATGATATCATTTCCACCACCACCTTCGAGCGTATCGTCTCCATTAGAACCAAAGATATTGTCCACGTAGGCTGAGCCGACAACGCGCTCAATCCCTGAGATCAGATCAATTCCGCCATAGCCATCACGAACAGTTCCGGATGTGACGACTGTTCCAGTCAAAGTCTGGCTACTCGGGCTCATATTAACCAGAATACCACCCGAGCTAGCGCTATAATCCAAGGTGTCAAAACCAGACCCACCAATAATATTGTCATTGCCAGCACCGCCAGCGAGTACATCGTTGCCGCCCCCTCCATCAATCACATCATCACCGGAGCCGCCAGAGAGAACATTAACGCTGTCATTACCGACGATATAGTCGGCATATACGCCACCAGTAATATTCTCGATCCCGCTAACGGTATCTGTTGTACCGTAACCATTTAGGACAGAATTTGCGGCAACGGCATGGCCATCCAGCGTCTGCGAAGTACTGCCGAGATTGATATAGTTTGAACCCCAAGAGCCCGAGTAATCAACGGTATCCTGCCCGGATCCGCCATCAATTACCTTATTACCCCAACGGGCATAGATGATGTCATTACCATCACCACCAGAGATTGTATCACTGCCCTCACCAGCATCGATAAAATCATTGCCAGCGCCAGCATCGATTATGTCATTACCATAGGAAGCATAAATAGAATCGTCGCCATCATCTCCATAGAGCGTGTTAGCGCCAACCGCGCCATCAATGAAATCATCACCAGCGCCGCCATGGACCACATCATTACCAGCACGAGCATAGATACGATCATTACCAGCGCCGCCATCCATGACATCTGCACGGCCAGAGCCAAGAATAATATCATTCCCAGCTGTAGACATACCGGCGATTGCCGCCTGATAGAAGGCCGCCGAATCCCAAACCGTTCCATCAGAGAAGGTGACCTGATCAATTGGCAGATCACCCTCACGCCACAGACCTAGTATGGTCACTGACCCACTGGCATTGGTGAACTGGATGCGCAAATCGTAGTTTGCATCAGCTGAGAATAGCAAGTTGGCTGCAGTAATACCTGGGCCGAAGCTAATTGTATCAGCCGGGGCCTCCTGATACTCCTCAATGATGTCGTTACCGCCACCCATGTTATGGACATAAGTGTCATTTCCCCAACCGCCTGCCAGCCAGTTGTTACCTGAGCCACCATTGAGGATATCATCACCCGTGTGGGTATAGATATTGTCATTGCCCGCTTCGCCATAGACCGTATCGTTACCACCATAGGTCTCAACCCAGTCATTCCCATCACCAGCATGCACCGTCTCGCTGAGCATGCTGCCAACGATCAGGTCGTTACCTGAGGTCGACATGTAAGCGACAGCATTTTGATAGAACTCAGTGGAGTTCCAAACAGTTCCATCTGCGAAGTTCACCTGCTCTATCGGCAGATTATAATCATTATTGATACCGAGCAGTCGTACAGAACCTTCAAAATTCTTGAAGCTGATGATCAACTCGCCACCCCATGGGGCTGAGAACTTGAGGTCATCTGGCGTGATACCTGTGCCAAAGCTCAGGATATCGCCGGTTGACTGGACGTATTCTTCAATGGTGTCATTTCCATCACCTGGATTATAGACATAGGTATCGTTACCGTACCAACCGGCCAGCCAATCGTTTCCACCCAAGCCCATCAGGGTATTATTACCATCGCTACCATACAGAGAATCGTTCCCAGCAGTGCCCAGTAGAAT
>Ga0255210_1000616_pt1 | contig 12376 bp, 9 predicted proteins | sample Miss_Yuk_RepA_8d_FD_188422 | JGI IMG/M metagenome (GOLD analysis project Ga0255210, IMG submission 188422) | Freshwater microbial communities from Mississippi River, Louisiana, United States - Miss_Yuk_RepA_8d | ecosystem: Environmental > Aquatic > Freshwater > River | place: USA: Louisiana...
CGGCGTGATGGCCGCCCCGTCCACCTACATGGTCAACGGCGAGCAGTATCTGGCCCTGATGGTCGGCGCGCCGTCTGCCTTCGGCGGCAATTCCGGCGTGCCCACGGGCTTCTCGGTGACCACCACCGCGTCCACCAACAACTCCCGCCTGCTGGTGTTCAAGCTGGGTGGCACGGCCGCCCTGGCCACCGAGCCCGTGCCTCAGGTGGAGACCAGCACCGGCACCCGCGTGCTGCCGCAGACCAATGCCTCGAACGAAGTGATCGCCCAGGGCCAGCGCGCCTATGAGCAGATCTGCAGCGCCTGCCATGGCACCAATGCGGTGAGCAGCCGCGCCGGCGTGTTCCCCGACCTGCGCATGAGCGCGCGTCTGGGCGATGCCGCCGCATGGAACGCCGTGGTGGTGGACGGCATCCTGGCCGACCGCGGCATGGTGTCCTTCGCCGCGAGCCTGCGCGAGGGGGATGTGGAAGCGATTCGGGCGTTTGTGATCAGAAGGGCCAATCAGGATCTGGGGAACTGAGGTCGCGGCGCCTGGTCCTCGATTGTTGATCGTCGGTCAGAAGCCAGGGATGGCGGGCGCCGAGCCTACACGGATGTACTTGCGGCGTGTCTGCAAAGCTCGCCCCCGGCACCAGGCCTCACTGAGCCCCCCACTTCCTGTCACACACACCCCTTACCCTGTGCAGTCGAATCCTCCCTTTTCCTGCACAGGAGCTGCGCATGTCTTGCACTCGTTCTTCCCTCGTTCCACGCCTCGCCCTCGGCGCACTGCTCGGCCTGTCCTGCGGCACGCTGCACGCCGCCGACAATCTGCTGCTGGTCACCCTCGACGGGCTGCGCTGGCAGGAACTGTATCGCGGCATGGACCACACCCTTGCCACCCATCCGGACTACTCGCCGCGCAGTGAGCAGCTGCTGGCGCAGTTCTGGGACGAAGACCCCGCCAGGCGCGCCGCCAGACTGATGCCGTTCATGCACGAGGTCGTGTTCACCCAGGGCACTCATGCGGGCAATCGCGACGCGGGCTCCTGCGCGCGCATCACCAACCCCTGGCATTTCTCGTTTCCGGGATACAGCGAGATTCTGAGCGGCGTGGTGAACCGCAGCATCGACACCAATGGCAAGAATCCGAACCCCGAGAAGACCATTCTGGAACTGTTGAACACAGAACCCGCCTTTGCCGGACGCGTGGCCGCCTTCGGTTCGTGGGACGTGTTTCCGTGGATCTTCAACGTCGAGCGCAGCGGCCTGCCGGTGAATGCCCTGGGCACGCACGTCACGCCCACCACGCATCTGGAAGAAACCCTGCTGCAGCTGAGCCAGGACATTCCGCCGCCCTGGGAAACTGTGCGTCACGACGCCTTCACCCATCATTACGCGCTGGAAGAACTGCGGGAAAACAGCCCGCGCGTGACCTTCATCAGCTATGGCGAGACCGACGACTTCGCCCACGACGGCCGTTACGACGAATACCTCTTCGCCGCGCAGCGCACCGACCGTTTCATTCGCGAGCTGTGGGAATTCGTGCAGAGCACCGAGGGCTATCGCGACAACACCGTGCTGTTCATCACCGTGGATCACGGCCGGGGCGAGGAGCCGCTGGAAACCTGGCAGTACCACGCCAGCAAGGAATCGCTGACGGGCTACATGCAGTCGCTGGCGCAGTATGAAGAAGGCATCGTCGGCTCGGAGCACACCTGGATGGCCGCGATAGGGCCGGGTGTCCCCGCCACAGGACTGATCACCGCCAGCGATGATAACTGTGTGCCGGCGAACCGCATTGCCGCCACGCTGCTGCAGCTGCTCGATGTGGACTACCGCCTCCTGAACCCCGCCATGGGCGCGCCGCTGCAGGAGTTTCTGCCATGAAAAAGTCCGGCGCACACACGCTGCGAGAGCAAACCCTGCAGGAGCCAGCCCTGTGGGAGCGAGCCCTGCTCGCGAAGCCCCTGTGCCTCTGCATGTCACTGCTCGCCCTGAGCCTCTGCCCCACCGCCTCCGCCCAGGACATCAGCCGCATCGCCTTCGGCTCCTGCGGCGACCAGACCAAGCCGCAGCCCATCTGGTCCCCGATCCTCAATGACGCACCCGACCTGTTCCTGCTGCTGGGCGACAACGTCTATGCCGACACGGACGACCCGGTGGAACTGCAGGCCGCCTACAACAGCCTGGGCAATATCCCGGGCTTCCAGCGCCTGCGCGAGAGCACGCCGATCATGGCCACCTGGGACGATCACGACTACGGCCAGAACGACATCGGCCGCGACTATGTCAGCAAGGAGGCCTCGCGGCAGATCATGCTGGACTTCTTTGGTGAACCGCCCGATTCAGAACGGCGCACGCGGCCCGACGGTATCTACACCTCGCACACCTTTGGCCAGGAAGGCCGGCGCGTGCAGGTAATTCTGCTGGATCTGCGCTGGAACCGGGGCGAGCTGATGGCGCTCACCGACCCGCAGCAGCTGGCCTGGCGCGAGGCGCAGCAGATGGGGCCCTACGAGGCGAATCTGCGCGCCGATGCGCAGCTGCTGGGCGAAGCGCAATGGACGTGGCTGGAGGAACAGCTGCTGGAAGATGTGGACATCCGCATCATCGGTTCCAGCATCCAGCTGCTGGCCGACTTCACCGGCTGGGAAACCTGGGCCAATTTCCCGCAGGAGCGGCAGCGCTTCTTCGGCCTGCTGGAGGCGTATCAGCGCGAGCCCATCGTGATCATCTCCGGCGACGTGCACTGGGCGGATTACAGCGAGATTCGCGACTCGGGCATGGCATGGCCGCTGATCGAGCTGACCTCTTCAGGCATTACCGAGGAATGGAAAGCAGTGAGCCCCAACCGCCACCGAGTGGGCGAAGCCTTTGCGGTGGCGAACTATGGCGTGATCGACATCGACTGGCGCAGCGAGGTGCCAGGGGTGACTCTGCAGATCAAGGATGAGTCAGGAACGGTGCTGATGGAAAGAAGAGAAGACTTCCAGCCCTGAGGGGGCTGGAGGCCTTGATGCAGGAGCGAGCCTTGCTCGCGAACCTGTCTGAACCAGTTCGCGAGCAGGGCTCGCTCCTGCAAGTAGCGGATTGTCAGAACCCTGCCTTCACCGTGAAGAACAGCTGACGCGGTGCACCCGGCAGCAGCGTCATGGCCGTGCCAGCCAGGTCGGAGTTGCCGAAGCCGCCACTGCCCACGGTGGAGATGTAGTCCTCGTCCAGCAGGTTGGCGATGTCGATCTGGGCAGTCAGGTCCTTGAGCACGCCCATCTCGCCGAAGCGGTAACCCGCGCTCAGGTTCAGCACGGTGAAGCTGTCCACGCTGCCCTGATTCAGGAACGTGTATTCCCTTTCGCCGGTGAACTTCAGGTGCAGTTTGGCGAAGGCCTGGTCCACTTCATAGCCCAGCTCGGAGTTGAACATCCACTCGGGCGAATCCACCACCGTCTTGCCGGAAGTGTCCACGCGCGTGGTGCCGCTCATGTAATCGTCGTCGATGGTGGACAGGTTGTAGCTGGCGGAGTTGTACCAGTTGATCTGGTCCGTCACCTGCCAGTCGATGCCGGTCTCGATGCCCTTGGAAGTCACGCTGCCCACGTTGGCCAGAGCGTTGAACGCGCCGATGATGGCCGAACCCTGCTGAATCGCCAGCAGACGATCATCGAAGCTCACGTGGTAGGCCGTCACCACGCCTTCCAGAGCATTCATGCGGAAGCGGTAGCCCATCTCGACGCTGGTGGCGGTCTCGGGCTCGATGGTGTCCTTGATCGCATTGAAACCTGCCTGGGTGGCTGAGAACGGTGAGGTGCCGGTGGCGGAGCCGATCAGCGCACGCACGTTCTTCGAGGCCGCGCCGAACAGTTCGCTGTCGGCATTCAGGTCGTACACGAAGCCCACCTGCGGCAGGAAGCCTTCGTCGGTATCGATCTTGCCCGTCTTGTTGTCGCCGACGATGGTGCTGGCCTTGACGTCCACGTTCACGCTCTTGAAGCCGAACTCCAGACGCAGGGCGTCCGTGGCCTGCCAGATATCCTTCACGTGCAGCTGGGTGGTCTGGGTGTTGAAGGCGTATTCCCACTGGGTGAGCAGCGGATTGCGCTGGAACTTGAGGAAGTCGCGCGTCGGGGACACGGCGCTGGGTTCACCATAGAAGCGACGCGCCTGTTCGAAGTCATTGTCTTCCAGCCAGAGGCCGGCGCTCAGCGTGTGCGCGCCCATCTCGTAGCTCAGTTCGCTGATAAAACCGGAACGGTCGATCTGGTATTCCGTGGTGCGGACCGTCAGCGGGGCACCGCCCGGGGTCGGTACATAGGGCGTGCCCCACTGGCCCTGACCCTCGTTGTTGTGGAAATAGGCCGTGGCGTCGAGCGTGAGTACGTCGTTCACCGGCAGGTCCAGCGCAACATAGGACAGATCGTCCTTGCGCAGACCGGAGGCGTTCCAGTAGGCGTCGTCCAGGCTGTTGACGGCGCCGGTAAAGGTGCCGCGGGCGGCCGCGATGGCACGGGCATAGTCGGGGAAGTAGTTGTCCCAGTCACGGCCCAGGCGACGGATCATGTCCTTGGACATGTCCTGATAGTCGTTCTCGGCGCGGTCGGAGTCGCTGTAGAACGCCGTCAGAGTGGCCTGGCCGATAGGCTGTACCAGCTTCAGGTTCACGTAGTCCTGCTTCTGTTCGCCCGCGCCCTTCCACTTGTCAGTGTCCTGGGTGGCGGTGCTGAGGAAGAAGCGGGTGCCGGTGCTCAGCGCGCCGCTGTCCAGGCGCAGGAACACGCGCTGGGCACTGTCACTGCCTACCGTGGCATTGGTCATGATGCCGAAGCTGTCTTCCGGGTTGGCCGAGGTGAATTCCAGCGTGCCGCCCAGATTGCTGGTGGACGCCGTGGCCAGTGCGCCGGCGCCCTGGGACAGGGACACGCGGCCCATGTTCTCGGACATGATGGCGCGGCTGATGTGCAGGCCGTTGTGGTTGGCGTAGGACATGTCGCCCAGCGGCACGCCGTCGAGGGTGAAGCCCATCTGGTTCTGGTTGAAGCCACGGACCACGATGCGGGTAGACCACTCGTAGGCGCCATACGGGTCGGCAGACTGGAAGTTCACGCCGGGCAGCTTCTCGATGGACTTGAGCGGGCTGGTGCCTGCGGGGAACTGCGCCAGCTGGTCGGCGTTCAGACTCTGCACCTGACGCGTCTGGCCCTGACCGAAGACGCTGATCTCCTGGATCTCGGGGGTCTGCTGGGCGAGGACATGGTCGGTGGAAACGGTGGCGAGCGCGGCCAGGATGGCGATGCTCAGGGGTGACACAGGACGCTTGGGTGTGGGGCAGCCTGCAGGACGTGCGATCAACATAGGATTCTCCCGGTTATTGTGGAAAAGCCTCGCGATTGTGCGCAGTCAAGATGACAGCCAGCCTGCAGAGCGTTGACAGTTTTGCGTCAGGAGAGGGGCAGATTAATGGGGTCAGAGACACTTTCCTGAAAAAGTGTCTCTGACCCCATTAATCTGCGCCAGCCGACAGGGTAGAGTACCGGCCAAGCCCTTGAACTCTCGCCGTCGAGTCCCCCTTGGAAAGCCTGTTCCAGTCCATCAACGCGCTGTTTCGCTTCATCCAGCCCATCTCCGATGGCGTGTGGAACTTCCCCCTGCAGTTTGCGTGGTACACCCAGATTCCGCTGCTGGGCCAGCTTTCCTTCGCCATCCTGTTGCTGGTGGGCTCGGGCATCTGGTTCACCCTGCGCACGGGCGCCGTGCAACTGGTGAGTGCGCGACGGGCACTGCCGATCATGCGCCGCCAGCGCCGCAGCGCCACGGGCATCAGCGCCACGGCCTCGTTCCTGCTGGGGCTGGCCATGCGGGTGGGGCCGGGCAATATCGTGGGGGTGACCGGCGCGATTGCGGTGGGCGGGCCGGGCGCCCTGTTCTGGATGTGGGTGGCGGCCGGCTTCGGCATGGCCACGGCGTTCATGGAGTCGGTGCTGGCCCAGCTGTTCAAGGAGCGCAAGCAGGATGAGTTCGTGGGGGGCATGCCCTATTACGGTCAGCGCCTGCTGGGCAACCGGCGCTGGGTGGGCGTCACACTGGCCAGCGCCTTCATCGTCTACGCCCTGTTCAACGTGCCCTCGCAGACCTTCAACATCTTCACGGCGCTGGGCATGGTGGCCGACACGGCGACGGGCCAGGCGTCCGGGCGGCAGTCGGCGCTGTATTACGGCATCGCGCTTGTGCTGGTGAGCAGCTGCGCCTGGCTGATCCTGGGCGGCATCCGCCGGGTGACGCACTGGACGAACCGCCTGGTACCCGGCATGGCGGCGGCGTTCTGCGGCCTGTCGCTGCTCATCATCCTGCTCAATATTGCGGCCATTCCCGACTTCTTTGCGCTGGTACTGGGCGGCGCCTTCGCCCCGGATGCCCTGTTTGGCGGCAGCATGGGCATCGCGCTGGCCGAGGGCGTGCGCCGGGGGCTGATGTCCAACGAGGCAGGCCAGGGCACCATCACCATGGCGGCAGCCGTGGCCGACAATGACCACCCCTGCGAGCAGGGTTTCGTGCAGGCCATGGGCGTGTTCTTCGACACGCTGGTGATCTGCACCCTCACCGGGTTCATCGTGGTGCTGGCCCACCTGTGGACGGACTCCGCCACCAGCGCCCAATGGGCGGCGGCCAGTGCGGCGCGGCTCGACGTCTACGTGGCCTCGGTGCAGGCGCTGACGCCGGCCGCGCTGGACCGCACCCTGGTGATCCTGGTCAGCACCTGTTACGCGCTGTTCGCCTTCACCACCCTGCTGGGCATGATCTCCTTCGCGGAGATCTGCGCCAATCTGATCTCGCGCTCACCCCGCTTCATCCTCGGCATCCGCGTGCTGGGCTCGCTGGTGTTCGTGCCCTTCGGCGCGCTGACCGTGCTGGCCGGGCTGGAGCTGGGTAATCTGTGGGCAATCACTGACCTGAGCAATATCCTGATGGTCTACATCAACATTCCCCTGCTGCTGCTCGGCGCGCCGCTGGTGTACCGTGCTCTGGCCCACTACCGCGCCACGGACGGCGGCAGATTCCTGTCGGCCACGATCGGCGTGCAGACAACCCACTGGGTGGCGTCCGAACAGACACACCTGCCCGACACCGAGGAGACTTCACCGCGATGACCCCCACAGCCTCTCAGGAAGCGAACTCACGCGCTGCCACCCGTACCCCGGGCCTGGCCCAGTCCCTGCTGTGCTTCGGCGGCAATTTCCTGATGATCTCGACGGGCCTTTTCGTGTTCCAGATCAGCCTGCACATCGTGCTGTTCTTCTGCCTGCTGTGGACAGCCCTGCATACCTGGCTGCTGGGACATGACTTCACCGCCATCCGCGAGATGATGAACGCCGGCATCGCCAAGGCCCTGCCTGCGCTTTACATCTTCGTACTGATCGGCATGCTGATTGCCGCCTACATGCAGAGCGGCACGGTGGCGGCGCTGATCTTCCATGGCCTGAACCTGCTGAGCCCGACGCTCTTTCTCGCCACCGGGCTGGTGCTGTGCAGCCTGATGTCGGTGGCCACCGGCACCTCCTGGGGCACGGCCGGCACGCTGGGCGTGGTGCTGATGGGCATCGGCAGTGCCATGCAGCTGCCCCTGCCCCTGGTGGCCGGCATGGTGGTGGCGGGGGCCACCTTCGGCGACAAGCTCTCGCCCGTGTCCGACACCACGGTGCTGGCCGCCATGAGCGCCCACACCAATCTGTATCGCCACATCGGCAGCATGCTCTACACCACCTTGCCGGCCTTCGTGCTGAGCTTCGTGATCTTTCTCGGGCTGGGGTTCGGTCAGGCAGACACAGCGCTGCCCGTGGAGGCCATCGCGCAGATGCAGAACGCGCTGGCCGGCAGCTTCAATCTGGGCGTGCTGGCCACGGTGCTGCCGCTGCTGGTGATGCTGGTGCTGAGCCTGCGGCGCATGGCGCCGGAGATCAGCATGAGCGCCAGCGTGCTGACGGCGGTGGCCGTGGCCGTGCTGTATCAGGATCGCGGGCTGGTAGAGGTGCTCAATGCCCTGTGGGCGAACCAGCCCGGCACGACAGGGGTGGCGAGTCTGGACGATCTGCTGGGCCGGGGCGGTATCATGAGCATGGCGTGGACCATGCTGCTCTCGTTGATGGCCCTGGCGCTGGGGGGCATTCTGTATGCGGCAGGCTTTCTGCAGGCCCTGCTGGAGGGAATCATTGCGCGGGTGCAGCGCACCGCCAGCCTGGTCGCCACCACCATCGGGGCCGGCGTGCTGGGCAATATGGGCATGGGCGAGGCTTACATCAGCATCATTCTGAACTGCCAGCTGTTCCGCAAAGCCTATGAACAAAGGGGACTGGACAATGCCGTGCTGTCACGCTCGGTGGAGGAAGGCTCGACCATGAGCACCGGGCTGATTCCCTGGACCACGGCCGGCGCCTTCTATGCCGCGACGCTGGGAGTGCCGGTGCTCGACTATGCTCCTTACGCCTTTCTGAACTATCTGAACCCGCTGATCTCCATCGGCATGGCGGCGCTGGGCATCGGCCTGCTGCGCCGCCGTGACTGAGGCGCTGCCCGCGGGCAGACAGCGCCGCCGACCGACTCAGTAGCCGACGGCACCACCGTCGCCAGCACGGGAATCCGAGCCGCCCAGGAACAGGCCGGCCTCGCGGTCATGGAACACGCCCATGGCCGTGCCCTGCTCCCCGCGCACCCGCACCTCATGGCCTCGGCTGTTCAGCAGCTGGACGGTATCGGGCGAGAAGCCGCCGTCTTCCATGCTGATGACATCCGGCAGCCACTGGTGGTGAATGCGTGGTGCTTCCACCGACTGGGCGATGTTCATGCCGTGATCCACCACGTTGAGAATCAGCTGCAGGGTAGTGTTGATGATGGTGCGGCCGCCCGGGCTGCCCACCGCCATCAGCGGCTTGCCGTCCTGCGCGACGATGGTGGGCGACATGCTGGAGAGCATGCGCTTGCCCGGCGCGATCAGGTTGGGCGGGGTGCCGATCTGCCCGTTGCGGTTGGTCACGCCCGGCACGGCATTGAAGTCACCCATCTCGTTGTTCAGCAGGTAACCGGCGCCTTCGGCCACGATGCGCGAGCCATAGCCGTTCTCCAGCGTGTAGGTCAGCGAGACCATGTTGCCGTCCTTGTCCACCACCGAGAAATGCGTGGTGTCCTCGCTCTCGTAGACCTGCGCGAAGTTGTTCTCGTCGCTGATGGAAGCCTTGTCCGGGTCGATGCTGGCACGCAGGCTGGCGGCGTAGTCTTTGCTCAGCAGACGCTCCAGCGGCATGCTCTCGTTGAAGTCCGGGTCGCCCAGATGCTCGGCGCGGTCGGCATAGGCACGGCGCATGGCTTCCGTCATGTAGTGCAAGGTCTGTGCGGAATTATGGCCGGAGGCCGCCAGGTCGAAGCCTTCCAGAATGTTGAGAATCTGGATCAGGGTCACGCCACCGGAGCTGGGCGGGGGCATGCTGACGATATCGTAGCCGCGGTAGGTGCCGCGCACGGGTTCGCGCTCCACCGCTTGGTACTGCTCCAGGTCTTCCTCGGTGATGATGCCACCGTTGGCGCGCATGAAATCGGCCAGCTTCTTCGCGTTGCTGCCCTTGTAGAAACCATCGCGGCCCTGCTCCTGGATCAGCTGCAGGGTGTCGGCCAGATCGGGCTGCACCCAGGTGTCGCCGAATTCATAGGGCGAACCGTCGGCCTTCAGAAACACCTTGGCCGAGGACGGGTACTGGTCCCAGAACTGCTGGTTCTGCTGAAAACCCGTGTAGAGCTCCCAGGTGATGGGAATGCCGTCACGGGCGAGCTTCACCGCAGGCGCCACCAGGTCGGCCCAGGGCAGGCTGCCCAGCTCCTGATGTGCCTTGTACAGCCCGGCCACCGTGCCCGGCACGCCGACGGAGAGCAGGCTGCGGTGATTGGAATTGTTCACCACCAGACCATCCAACCCCAGATACATGCGTTCGGTGGCCGCCAGCGGGGCCTTCTCGCGGAAGTCGAAGGTGGTCGCATGACCGTCCTCGCCGTGATAGACGAGGAATCCTCCGCCGCCAATGTTGCCGGCAGTCGGCCAGGTCACGGCCAGCGCGAAGGCCGTGGCGATGGACGCGTCCACGGCATTGCCGCCCTGCTTGAGGATGTCGACTCCCACCTGGGAAGCGATCTCCGAGGCGCTGGCGACAATGCCGTTGCGCGCCCGCAGCGGGGTGCGCCCGTCCTGCGCGAAGGCAGGCAGGGTGAGGGACAGACACAGCAACAGTGTCAGCGATCGAACCAGCAGTTGTTTCATGGGGCACTCTCCGGGTAGCAGAAAGCAGGACGGCGGCACGAGCTACTGCGCCGCTTCCTGCAGGATCATCTCGACATACATCGCACGCAATTGCTGTGTCACGGGGCCGGGACGGCCATCGGCCACCTGCTGGCCGTCTATCTCCACGATGGGCATCACCAGCGTGGTGGCACTGCTCATGAAGGCCTCGTCGGCCGCCAGCGCCTCCGCTACGGTGAAGGGCCGCTCCACCAGCGCCATCTGGTGCTCGCGCGCCATCTGCAGGATCACCTTGCGGCGGATGCCCGGCAGGATCGACGTGGACAGGGCCCGGGTGAAGATGGTTCTGTCCTTCACGATATACGCCGAGGACGAGGCGCCTTCCGTCACCACGCCGTCTTCCGTCATCCAGCCTTCGAAGGCGCCACGGCTGACCGCCTCCTGCTTGGCCAGACACTGGGCCAGCAGATTGATGGACTTGATATCGCGGCGCTTCCAGCGCAGGTCTGGCACCGTCACCACTTTCACGCCGATGGCGGCCAGCGGGTTGTCGATCAGTTTCTTTGCCGCCGTCCAGGCCACGAAGCTGCTCGGCGTGGCAGCAGGGAAGGCGAAATCGCGTTCCGCCACCCCGCGCGTCACCTGCAGATAGACATAGCCTTCCTGAAGCTGATTGCGCGCGCGCAACTCCTCCAGCACCGTTCTGAATTCGTCCTGGCTGCACGGCCAGGCCATGGCGATCTCGCCGAGGCTGCGGTGGAGTCGCGCGATGGCGTGACCCAGCTCGACGATGCGGCCATGGATCACCGGAATGACTTCATACACGCCGTCGCCAAACAGGAAGCCACGATCGAACACGGAGACCTTCGCGTCTTCTTGTGCGAAATAGGTGCCATTGACGTAGACGATGCGACTCAAGCGCCACCTCCGTCCTGCGCCGCCAGATCCAGCAGAGCCTGCCCGGTGAGCCGCTGCACCGTCCAGCCGTCCATGGGAATGGCACCGATGGCGCGGTAGAAGGCGATGGAGGGCGCGTTCCAGTCCAGCACCGACCACTCGAAGCGGGCATAGTCGCGCGCCACGGCCAGCGCCGCCAGCCGGGTCATGATGGCCTTGCCGATGCCGCGTCCGCGCAGGGCGGGCTGCACATAGACATCCTCGAGATACAGACCGGGGCGCCCGAGGAAAGTGGAAAAACTCTGGAAGAACAGCGCATAGCCCACGGGCCGGCCCTCGTACTCGGCGATCAGCACCTCGGCGCCGGGACGCGGTCCGAACAGGGTCTGCGCCAGCAGTTCGGGCGTGGCAATGACTTCATGGGCCAGCTTCTCGTAGACGGCCAGTTCCATGATGAAGGAATGAATGAGTGTGCAATCGTCGACGCCGGCTGTACGAATCCGGAGCACGGCAGGTGGAGCGTTGTCTTGCATTGGGGCGTTTCCTGTCTTGAGTCACTGGTCTTTCAGCCTGCGGCGAGCATAGCAACAAAGCCCTGACGCCAGAAGGCAAATGACGGGTAAAAAAAATCCCGCGGTCAGCCGTGCCGACAGCGGGATTCTCTACTGCCTTGGCGAACTCAGAGAGCAGCGAATTGCGCTTTCTCGTCGTCGCTGATTTCCTTGATGCTGAGCTTGATGCGGCCGCGCGCATCGAGATCGGTGACTTTCACCAGCACATCCTGTCCTTCCTTGAGGTAGTCGCCCACGTTCTCGACACGCTCGTTGGAAATCTGGGAGATGTGCACCAGTCCGTCCTTGCCGGGCAGAATGGTGATGAAGGCGCCGAAGTCCACAATGCGGGCCACCTTGCCCATGTACAGACGACCGACTTCGGCCTCGGCAGTGATGCTGAGGATGCGATTGATGGCGGCATCGCGCGAGCCGGCGTCTTCGCCGTAGATGCGGATGTTGCCGTCGTCGTCGATGTCGATGGAGGCACCGGTTTCCTCCGTAATGCTGCGGATCACGGCGCCACCCTTGCCGATCACGTCACGGATCTTGTCCGGATCGATCTTCATGGTGGCCATGGAGGGCGCATTCTCGGAAACGGTGGCGCGGGGCTTGTCCAGCACCTTGTTCATCTCGCCCAGAATGTGGATGCGGGCTTCATGTGCCTGGT
>Ga0255210_1000617_pt1 | contig 12368 bp, 1 predicted proteins | sample Miss_Yuk_RepA_8d_FD_188422 | JGI IMG/M metagenome (GOLD analysis project Ga0255210, IMG submission 188422) | Freshwater microbial communities from Mississippi River, Louisiana, United States - Miss_Yuk_RepA_8d | ecosystem: Environmental > Aquatic > Freshwater > River | place: USA: Louisiana...
AACAAGGTGGGATTTGTCGTGACGACCAGAGAGGTTCAAAAAGGAGAACTGCTCAAATGGCCCGTGAAGCTGCGAGAATGTGGCAGAGAAGGTACACCGAACAGGAGTCAAGAAGCACAGCAAAGGAAGCAAAGCGAGGATGAAAAAAACAACGAGTCTTTTGAAAATGAATTGGACAGCAGATTGTCAAGAGCGACTGCGTGTCCGCAGCCCACTGATACAAGTACAGCATCAATACTCTGCGGTACAATTGTCCTTGCTCGAAGCACGGTAGACTTGCAATATAGACCAGCCTACGTGCTGCGTTGCAATCGGACACAGGTCGGCATTCAGTTTTTCGGAGAAGGAGCCCAAGCCCAAGAGCATGACGTGTCCATAAACGACGTCAAGAATTTGGATTGGGACTATTGGAGAACGGAAATGCAAAGCTGGAGTTACAAGGATTTCAAAGAAGACACCAAGTACACTGACACGCAAATTGCGGGACAAAAGTGTGGTGACCAAGGTCTGGTTGCACTCGAAAAGCTAAGCATTGGGACTGTGGTGACAGAGCACACTGGTGTTTCCGCATGTGACAAAGGCGGCGAAGAGGACACAGGAGAACAGTGCAACTGTGAACTCCTGTGGGTTGACCGTCCAAATTCAAACACAACCCAAAAATCACAAGAAGACGACAACAAGGTGGGATTTGTCGTGACGACCAGAGAGGTTCAAAAAGGAGAACTGCTCAAATGGCCCGTGAAGCTGCGAGAATGTGGCAGAGAAGGTACACCGAACAGGAGTCAAGAAGCACAGCAAAGGACGCAAAGTGAGCCTGTCATCATGCAAAGTATTATGTTTTCTATGCAGGGCAATGTAGATCACGCAGAAGCGCATCCATTTGACCTTGCTGCCTACATGCTTCTTTGGAAATTGCGCATGCCATTACCAAAAATGCAAACCATTACAATAGCAAACACTGATTTTGAGTCAAGGGACTTTGGAATTAGCATCAGGCCATTTCTGCACCAAGCAACAATTGACCTGCTTTTGATGAATGATATTACCGAATGGTTGGACATTGATGGAAACAACAGTTTCGTTATTCACTTGGCTCTGGCCATGAACAAGAATCCCCTTGCATTGCACACAATGTTTGCTCGAAACTGCACCAGAAAGGCCAGTCAAAATTGCGTTTGGACTTCCGACGTGCTTGACGCAGTCTATCCTTCAAGCTTGAATATAGAAATAGTGATACTGGTGAAACAAGAAGGTGGGAACACGTACACACGCAAAAAATACGGATCTGGCGAAACACCGGAATCAAGAGTTGTTCTGGTAAAAGATGGAATGGACTACAGTTGGTTGGAAGATGACAGAATCCATGACGTGCATATTCATCAATTCCAACAAAAGCGTAGGAATGTGGACTGTGTGAAATGGGAAACATTGACGAAAAAAAGCGTTTTTATTCGGGGATGCAACGATTCAAAAAATGAAGCGCCTGCACATTGGAAGAAAAAGGAGTGGGAAGCCGCATGCAACAAGGTAGGGTTGCAGAGTTCAGAGACAGGAAAATGGTTGACAAAGCCTCATGGTTGCGACCTGGATTTGAGCCTTCAAGATGGTTCTTTAACGCCGCAATCTTTTGAACAACTGCATAATGTTCTGCTGGCAAAAAGAATTAGTTGTGGATCCGTGGCGGATTTAGGAAGTGAAGCAGGACACGCGGTAGCACAATTTGCTTTCAAGCCGTTTGTTAACCAGGTGATAGGCATAGAAATACAGTATGCATGGTTGGCCTATTCCGTGATCATGATGCAACACCTTCAAGCAGAATCTTGCAAAGACAAATACTACTTGGCAGATATCCACATCATACATGGAAGCTTCCTGGATACAACTCTGGTGGAATGGGAAGCTGCGTTGAGCCGTGCAGATTTGTGTTTCAGCAACAACTTCAACTGGGAGAAAGGAGCAAGGGCACGTCCTGTGCCACAAATGCAGCAATCATTGACAGGAGAGTTCAAAAATAGTATTAGTGCAAATGTTGCACATCTTCTGGTTGATAAAATGAAGTTGAATTCACATGTACTTGTATTTGATGAAGCAAGTTTTGCAAACCAAGCTTTTCAGCGCGTGCAAACATTAAATCTGATGGCAACATGGAGCACTCTGGCTCAAGGGACACAAGTCCATCTACTGAAAATATATCCAACTCATTTTAAGGTCTTGAAAAAAGCACTGAAAACGCTCTGCCAAGCCAAGAATTGCAATTTTGAATCACTTCCCCGAGACTGGTGGGAACATGAAGTCCCAAAAAAAAAAGACGGCTTTCTACGATTGAACGATCATGTTATGAACCAAGACTATTTCGGAAAATCAAACGCTTCTGTTCATTGGGGGTGGAACGTCACCGTCCCGATGATTGTTTGCATCAAAAAGTTTCCAGACAAATGGTCACATGCTCAAATACTTAAAGAGATAGGCATGCTGAATGAAGTTGCCAATAGTGACGAGGCTTCACGACACAGTGTGATCAGGTTCTTTGGCACAGATATAGACAGACAAGGGGGCACGGTTTTAATATTTGAGAGGGTTGACGCCAGCAGCTTTGACTCAGACCTTGAAAATATGACAGCTCAGAATATCGTAGAATACATGTACAAGCTTCTGCAAGCTTTGAACTACCTACACAAGCAAGATGTCGTTCATCGTGATGTGAAACCAGCAAACTTTTTGCATAATTTCCAGTCAAAAACTTTTCGATTAATTGACTTTGGATCAGCAGAAAGAGGAACCCAAGGTTTTGTCAGAAAAGGAGGCGGGACCAGAGGTTTCAGAGCACCTGAAATTTTGTTTGGCAAGAGTGAACAGACAGCAGCTGTCGATGTTTGGAGCGCTGGTATTATTCTGCTTACCCTCATCACAGGCAAACCCAATATCCTATCTCGGCAGGAAAAAAAGATGACAGGAATTGACTGTGACGCAATACATCTGAAGGAAATAGGATGCATTGTAGGTAACTCGGAAATGCGGGAAATTGGTGACACAAGCGACGGATATGGTGGCGGAATCCGGCATGAAAACAATACGGGATGGGCAGCGAAAGCGCTGCAATCTGCGATACCAGGCCGAAAATTAAATAATGGCGACCACGCATTGGACCTGCTATCGAAAATGCTGAAGGTCCAGTCTTCAAAACGGTTCACAGCCGAAGATGCACTCAAACATCCATTTTTGCAATCGGCCGTAAACCGGCCATGACGACAAGTCAGACCTGTTCCAAACATAGATTTTATCCCAGAAGAATTCTTGGTATTGTTGTAAATAAGAAAGTGTAAATGTTTATGAAGGAAAAGTTTTGTCAAAAATGGAGGCGGGGGCAGCAGCTGCACAATCAAAAATGCGACGAGTATGGTAACGGAATCCAGCATGAAACAAAAACGGAATGGGAAGCCAAGAAAACAGAGCGAAACTGTAAAAATCACGACCACGAATGGACCTGCTATCGAAGATGCTGAATGTACAGCCTTCAAAACGGATCACTTCCGCAGATGCACTCAAACATCCATTTTTGCAATCGGCCAATCAGTCTTGTTCCGCACAAAAGTATATTTTTACAGTACAATAAATTTTACTCTTGTGCAAAGTAAGAAAGTGTATAACGAATAAAACCATAGCGACAATCACAAAGAACGGAATGAACTAAGCGGGAATCATCAACAGCGCCTAACTTGATGCTGAAAAAAGAGCCTAGCATTGACAAGCATAAATATGCTTCAGGCATGAATTTTTGAGAACGACTGCTAGAGGGAATCTGAACTGCAACAGAATGGACAGATTTACCACGTTGAAATGAAAATGTCGAGGTAATTCCAGGAACAACTTTGAACTCCAGGCTTGTAAAACCTATTGCTTGAAACCACTGTAAATCGGAGCAAGTACTACAACAAAATTTCTTGGAATTAAGCATAGTAACAAACTCAGACACAAGGTTGGGATTATCTATTTCATCCCAATCAATACTCGGGTATCCTCGTGGAGTCACAACCACACAACTATCTGATATTTGTGCAAAAAGCCCTTGAATTAATTCACCACGTACGTAATGGGAACAACACGTTTTTTCGAACGAAACACCATGTTTAAGAAGTGTGGCACCCTTCTTACAGGATGTTGGAGTGAAAAAGGAGTGGAACTTTGAACCCGTGTCACGCTGGAATATGGCAAGTTTAAGTTTATGATGCAGGTAGAGGATATGACAGGAACAAACATCGAGAGCGGCATATGCTTTTTGGCGATGATCAAGATTTTGTAGATCCCAACCCGACAACGTCCATTCCTTGCTTAGACAGTACAAGTTCTGTAAATAAGTGTTCATGGAATCATCCAGACCAGTTTGGCTACTACTAGGCGATAGGTCAGCCTGGAGATCATGCCATTGAGCGGAACAAGGTTTATCAAGTGCAGTTTTGATGGCATTCTTATCGCTTCCACCCCAATGAACCAAAAGTTTATCAGGGCCCAACGCTATCGCCAATAAAGACAAGAACGTTTCCCCTACTTTTGCAACTTGAATAAGAAAAACTGTCTCGTTGGTTCCTAACTGCATCAAAGATATGGGTGCGCCATTTTCAGGAAAGCGGGGATATGCAGTTTCCGTGTCGACGCTGAGAACGTTATGATTCTGAATGAAGTCTAGACATTCACGTTGATTCTTAACCTCAGGTCCAACAACGACAATTCGACACTCGAGGTGAGTGCAGTTAAGCAAATTGTTTGTAAGACTTGACTTGGGATTTGACATGGCATGGACATGAGGAGGAGGGGCGTAATTGGGAAATCGAATTTTGATGGATTTTACACAATTCATCCAGACTTCACTGGAAACCTTCCTAGTTTTTTGTAAGAAGTTAAATTGTTTGTTAAGTGCTTGCGGAAGTAGTAAAGTTACATCTGAAGCTTGACGCTTTCTTTGTGGAACTTGAGCAGTTTCTCGATTAGTTTCATTATCGCTGTTATCGCTGCTGCAAGACTCATATAAGTCCGGCCTTGGTGCCTCGAGTGCGGGTTGCTGTTGATTTGTCGAAACAGTCCCTACAATTGTATCGGTGGGTATAACAAGATCATACCCTGACGCAGAGGCATTGTCAGATACTTTCACATAAATGAGAATTTGAGCCGTTCTTTGACGTGGATCAAGTATCGTGCTTAATGCACGTTTCGCCCCGACTTCTATTTCTTTTCCACCAAAATTGTCGTCAAATGCCTCCTCACTTTCCACTGCTTGTATTGATACACAACGGTCTGATTGAGGCTCACAACGATGCCAAAACCCCCACATTTCCGGTCTCCAGCAGTCCGGTCTAGTGAAAACAACCCAGGGATTAGAGCCACAGGCATGTGCTACAACGGAGTAGAGTACGTACTTCGTACCAGATGCTAAAACCAAAGTATCTGCAAACACGTACCTTTGCAAGTTTTTCTGTATCTTGGCGTGAGCACCACTGCTTTGTGAAGGCATTGTTCTCAATAAATGCAGGTGCAACATTTCACTGTCTACACTTTCATTTGAAAGGTTCTGATTTCTGAGAGCTGATTCGACAGTATCTTGTGCCTCCAAATCAACTGTAATAAATTCAATACGGCGGGTTGTATTCGAACGCGCAGAAAAATGTGGATCAGCAAACAGAGTTTGAAATGCATTGTCACTATTTCGGAAAAGAGTCTCCAACACATGCCATGAGTATACGTATTGCTTGTGCACAAGGCTTTCCGTAAGTTGAGAATGCGACTGATACTTCACTTCAAGATAATTCACGCAAGTCTCATATTTCTGCTGCGAGTGTTCTGAAATGAGAGGTTCAGCAGACGTGCCCTCTGCAGAATCCAATACATAAATGAGCATGTAAGCTGTCGGTTGAAACGGATTAAGAAGTCCTTTCTTGGACATTTTTCCACCAAAATTGGCATGAATGGCTTCATATTCTGATACTTCTGTTACGGTTTCGTCATCACACCGGAACCAACAATTTTGCTTTTTGACGAATGAAAAGTAATGGCCACGAGCGCAGGTTCCGGTGTGAACCAGCACGGAGGCCAACACATATTTTGCAGTCCCTTCCAATGTTTCCAAGTCTAAAGCATTTCCAAACGTCACTGATTTCAAGATTTTTGAACTTGATCGATCATATTGGAATCGTTTCAAAGTCAAGTGCAATATGGCAGGAGCTTTTTTACAAATTCTTTTCAATGTAGCATCCTGAAGACCATGACTCCTTGATTGCCACTGTGAGTCACCCAAAAGATATGAAGTGTTATGTGATTGTAAGCACTTGGAAATTGAAGTACTAAGGCTGCTACTGATTTCCAAATTCAAACTATTATACAAGTCTTCGTGTTCCTTTGAAAAATCATCTTCAAAATTATCACATGAAATGTGCGATACCATGGTGAAACCAAACAATGTATTTGCTGTTACTCCTAGAAGATCAACAAATTTGTTGTAGATTTCAACCACGTCATGGTGACGGCCCATCCTACCAACTCCAAAAAAATAGACCACAGGCTGAGAAAGCAACACGTTAGATTGATAGACGCACAAAGCAAAGGCAGGGAAGAACACCTTCAAATCAACAGTCTTGCCGGTCTGTAGACAGTGAAAAATAGTTGATAGATACAGAGTGAAAGGATGACTGCCAGAATTGAGGCTAGCATCAAAAACAGCCTTTCTGAAGGACTTGATGTGGAACCAAGCTTGAAAAAGACTGATGTAGCAACAAAGGGATCCCGCATTTTTCATTCCAAAAGGAACGGAACAACATTCGCCATGATTTTGTGGGGAGTCAGATGGTATGCAAACACGATCAACCTGGTATGCTGGCGTAGCAGTACTACACAATGAGGTAGCGAGCTGAAGTACTGCTTCTAAGAATGTCTCGGTGTCATCCTGGGTATTTAAGTCCTTTGAACATTGACCCTCTTGTATCAACGCATCTAAACAATCGCCTGCGGATTGAATGGTGCAGCTCTGAATTTTAATTCCACATCCATTGTGAACCTGTATGGTTGTAAATTGTAGCTCGCATGGCACATTTTGAGCATTAGTATCAGCACAAATTCGCAAACGGCAGCCAATTACAAAACAATTTCTCGGTTCATAAAATTTGACTTCTGGATCAGCAACATTTTCCATAAGATGTAACCATGCACAGTAACACCAGGAAGTTGCGGGGGACTTTTCAAATGCGTCAGAATCAAAAGCGGCCGTAAAAAATTTTTGATTGCAATATATTTGAGCAAAATAGGAGTGGGTAGCATGAAGACCGCTTTGTCGAATTTGAGGAATTAGCAACTTCTCCATTAGCACTGTTGTTCGTTCATTCACAGAGTTGTAATACAATCTTATAAAAATGGCAAGTTGAGGTAAAGAAATCTCCCCAAGACGTGAAACATGCGTAAGGTCATGTACCTGTAGTTGCTGGGCGCCGTTTATCTGAATTATGCCCATGTTGCACCGATGCGGGTCATTGTGCAGCGCGGGTTTGGTTTGGCTTTTGGATATATTGCCGAACGCCTCGCACGCTCTCCTCGGTTCGATTGTATCAGGGCACTGAAGCTTGTGTCTGGCGATGCAGACAAAAACACAGGGGTTCGAAAGACCGATGCGGATGAGCCCGAAAGTCTTGCACCACCAACCATGATCACCACAAACGTAGTCCGAACCAGCTGCTTCTTGGAACGCAAATGCAGCTCTTTGTACAGAAACATGGTCAACCTGTAAGTGATTTAGGAGGCCTATTAAATGCACCTTCACAAAATACTGGTCATTCGAGAAAAAAAAAGGGCCCTCCGTTATGACTTTGTTCTTATTACAAATCGAGGAAGAAGAAAACTTGAAGCCATCATTTCTGGCCAAGCCATTAGAGCCGTGAACTATCTGCTCTGCTTCAAACTGGGAACCTGACTTTGTATTATGAGTAAAGCCAGACATCAAAAACTTGTCCTTGGACTCGAGCACAATATTAAGACTTTCACGAAGATCGTAAGGGAGGCGGATCCACCAGGGGTTAGATTCAACAATAATGCTTGAATATGGGTGGAACAAAGGGCACATGGAAAGGCACGCATCGAGCAGCGGAGGGTCTTGAACAGCGTCCCAGGAAACCATTTTTCGCAGTTCCAAGCCAACTTTCGATGTATCATGCACACAGTCCTGAGGAATTAGGCGAGAAGACATAGTTGCAAGAGTTTTCATTACAAAATTGAGCCCAATTGCCATACAATAAACACCACAGTGGTTATTTGCAATTCCTCCTCGCTGAAGGTCTGGAATATCGATCGATGAAAATTTTGAATTCTTGGCTTGAAAAATGGGGAATATGTTCAATGTGATCCATTTTACTGACTGTTCCGCATATATTTTTTGACTGAAAGACTCCATAAGAACAACTGTAATACATTGCAAAGATTTCGATTGCTTTTCCCAGTCACAAGATATTGTACATAGACCCCAATGCTTGGGAAAATTCAAAGGCAGCAGAACTGCAACTGGACGCTTCCTAAAAAAGTTTGCTTTCCAACTTTGAAGTAAATTTTTTTGAGTACTGGACATTTCCAACTCGTATCCGCAAATACTGCATGGCAAATACATATACGCCGGGAATAGTGCTGTCAATGCCATGAAAAACCAATCAATACAGGCATCATTCACCATTAACGTTAAGGATGGAATTCGGCAATCTGAAACATTAACAACCTTCGAACCGCGACATAACGTTTCAGGACTGTGATGAGAGGAATCATACTTGGGAAAGTCATATAAAAATGCGGATCTGCAAGCAGTGAATGCGTCAACGTGAGCGGACTCCAAAGCAACAATGCCACAAAAATTGAGGGTTCTTCTGTGATCCATAATTGTGGATGAAGAAATGCCTGACGAAGGACGCAAAATCGGCAGTTCCGGCAGAGTATTGGCTCTCTTTGAATCTCGGTGATTTGGTGTCACATCCTGAGTCGGTTTGATGCGTGCATCGTTCTTACCCAATAAAACAGCGGGTATTGCGCCATCGGAGATTTCAATAATATCTGTGACTGATGTGTCGACAGGGACAGCCGGAATAATAGCCTTGAGATGAATTGAGGTAGAAAGAACATGATGACAACCTGTTTCAGCAGTCACCAACGTTCCGGAGTCATCTGTCTTGTTTTCATCAATATGCTGCAACATCTCCACAGCATAAGGCTGTTTTAAACGGTTTGATTCAAACAAAAGCGGCTGATGCGCATTTTCAGTAGTGTCAATCATTTCAGAATCGTCTATGTTCAACTCTATATCATCGGCCGATGGATACAAGAACTCGTGCAATGCCCTGGCATGGGTTTTGATTATACCTGAATCAAGCGCACGAAAACTAGGAGGTGCTTCACAATCCAATGTCTTGTCCGTGTGGGTAATGAGCATGTCCAAAATCAGAGATTCGAGTCCGGCCTGAGAAGTTTGATCAAAGCTCTTCCTTTGTGTGATAATTTTGATTGCCGCAAACAATACGAACAACGATTCCGGAGAATTCACGGGTAAATGACGAATGTCTTTAGAATGATAGTAGCCATGCAGACGAAGGTGCCAGTTAAAATATTCTTTGCCAATTCCAAAGTGCTTCAACCAAAAACTGAACAAAAAACAGCAACCATCATGAATTTTGACATGTACCCACTTGGAATCAAGCAACACTCCAATGTATGTGTCATGAAACACTGCACAAAGAGCACTCCAGGAAGAAAGATGCGCATTGCAAAGACTAAAATATGTCGAGGACTTCTTGACCTTTTTCTTGCTTGTCTTGCCCCCTCCAGATTTAGATTTGTTACCATTTTCGAATATATTTTCGTGAACTATGCCATTTTCGTTGAAAGTATTTGGTGTGCAACATACGGGATCCAAATTTGAATGCCAATTTTGAGGCCCAGGCTGAGCGTCAGAGTGATCAGCTTGATCCGTTAAGGAAACCATGTCTTTTTTTAACACTATTTCATCTCTGCATTCAATGTAACAACCAAACGGAAATCGCACCACTGTTTCAGACCCCATTTGAGGCAAGGGGCCACCCCATGTTTCAAGTGTCGGCTTGACATGCATTCGACAGTACAAAAATGCGGCAGTTTGAGGATGGACCGAAAAAAATATATGATACGCCCCATGCGATTCTAACTTAATCAAAGGCTCATTTAAATGTAACGCAAATGAGAATTGTACAGCGTGTAAAGTAGGCTCAGCCTCAGCCTCTAGAGTTACAAGAAGGATAGTTGGAAGCGACACACAACCAGAAATAATGGGTAATGCTGGGAGCGAGACGCCATTAGCTTCAAACTCCCCGATGACATCAGATGTGAGTACAGCATACACAAGTTTTCCATTGTGACGATGCTTCGTGGCAGCATAAACTCCATCGGCATTGAAAACCTTTCCACAACCTTTCAATCTCAAGAAGGGAACACTTGATGTTGTGTCAAAAATAAAACAGTGGTCCTTCCTCCATTCCCAAGTGACTAGCGAAGAATGACACATATTGGATGCTATGTTCACATATGAATACCAGGAAAATTGTGGAGGAAAGTCGTCATCGTTGATGAACTGTTGGTCAAGCATACGCTGCCGCATGAATTGGACAACTCTTGGATGCGAGAATGACATTCCTCTGATCCTTGTCTGCGTCTCATTTGATTTTTTTTGGGCAATGTTTGCCCATTTGAACGCTGGCCAAGAGCAAGAAACCATCAGCATTAGTCTTTCAGTCGTGCTGAAAAGTCGATGCGTTTGATAGCAGCCGTACGTATTCATGGACTGGATAAATGTTGAAATTGGCGGTGGATGGTCATCACGAGATAAAGTTGTCTCTAAACTCTTGATGGCACTATTGTAAAACGTTTCCCATTTGTCATTTTCATCATTACGCAAAGACCATAAGGTCAGATACCGCTGCAACAATGTCTTCAGACTCTCGTACAAAGGGCTTCCCAGCTGGTGCAAAGAGGTCAAGGGCCCAGCAAGCAATTCAATAGCATTGAGAATGGAATCCATGCCCACCAAGTCAAAAAACGTGAACAAGGAAGGGACCGGTTCCGGATTTTTGTAAGAAGTCTGCTTGGTATTGATGGGAGGAGGCTGCGGAAGAGTTCCACTAACCGTAGGAATTGCAGATGAAGTGACAGCACTACTTGAAACACTACAATGAGCAGAAATCTCACTAGGAGATGCAACTTGAATTTGTATTTTCGAAAAGGGTGACCCAGACTGAGTCTTCCATTCCCCTGAACTTTGAACACATCCTAGAGAAGGAATGCAATCAGACTTGTAAAAAGATAATTCCTGCCTGGCAATCAAAGAATCTCCTTGATACAGTGACCAGTTTTTGCCATCCCACTTCATCTTGAACTTTGAACTCGCCCACTCACCCAACTGCCTTTTGACAGAAACAAAGCTCAACACATGTGCTTCTGATTGATCGCCGTTGAAACAGATGAGTAACATATTCGCAAACTGATCAGCATATTGGTCAAAAACAGAAATGGCATGACTCTTCAAACATTTCGGGTTCTGAGGAATTGTCTGTATCTGATTAAAAATAAAATCTGCCAAACTCATGCTGAAACGGACTTGAGAGTCGACAACACGGTAACCATGAATTAAAATGGTGAAAAACGACAATACTTTGTCTACCGGACTTCGAAAAAAGGACGTGTGGCGATGCAAATCGTGACGAATGACAGTAAGCCCATGTGTGTCTAGAGTCCAAGACAGAGTCAACAACTTATTGAAGTCTTGATCATTGAATTTCAACCGCTGCAGTTTGTCATGTTCTTCCATGTTGAAACCATTGTGTTGAATATGCAATTGCAGCCTAAACCAACAAACAAGTGAAGAAGTGTGCGTCGCAAGTCCAGGATGCGACGCATCTAAACTAGGTGCAGCAGAAACATGGGTCACAACGCTGTTGATGACGATAGTGTTATGGGGGAAGCACGCAGTCAGAACATCGCGTACTCTACCAGTGGATGTGGTATCCAAATTCACTTCGCAAGACGTTGCCGCAATCACTAATTCGCCCTTGGATACGTTAAGCGATCGAATAAGTTCGTGCTGGTCCAAATTTGGGTCCAAAAGACTGCCGAGTGTGTGTCTGTCGCAAAATGAAAACGCCTTGTCTGTTGATAAAGCGCCTTCTGCAGCAACAAAAACGAATATCCTGAAAGGAGGTTAGAAAAAAAAAAATTTTGGTCACATGTCACAATTTGTCCCGAAAACGAGACAAATTGTGTCATGAGTCCTCATGAGTCATGAGTCAAATATTTGGTCACATGTCACAATTTGTCCCGAAAACGAGACA
>Ga0255210_1000623_pt1 | contig 12311 bp, 15 predicted proteins | sample Miss_Yuk_RepA_8d_FD_188422 | JGI IMG/M metagenome (GOLD analysis project Ga0255210, IMG submission 188422) | Freshwater microbial communities from Mississippi River, Louisiana, United States - Miss_Yuk_RepA_8d | ecosystem: Environmental > Aquatic > Freshwater > River | place: USA: Louisiana...
GCTCAAGGCAAGGCGGATAGGCAGCTTGCCCTCCTGGATGTGCTTGCGCACCTCGTCGTTCTGCAGGTGATGGTGTGCAAACCGCACGCTCGCCATGGACTCACCGCTGGCCCTGAGTTCGCACTCCCGTTCGATGCTGAAACCTTCAGGCCAGTCGTCGCTGCTTTCGGCCAGCAGCCAGCTGGTCATACATGCTTGGGGCGACATCACGGTCTGCAGGGTGAAGGCGCCCAAGCCGTCGAGCGCACGCACCAGCAGGGAGATCACGTCGTCCAACTTTGGGCCGCTGATCGCATCGGTGTAGAGGATGTTGTTGGCCAGATCCATCCAGACCCACACATGGGACTCGCGGGTGAACGCGGTCGGCAGCAGCGCCAGCTTGGCTTCTTCTTGCAGCCCTTTCATTTCCCGCTTGCCGGGCTTGCGGCCAGTGGTCGTCTCAATGTGATCTGCGCTGGCCTGGGCCTTCTTGCGGATCTCAGAAGTCGGTACGTTTTTGGTTTCGATGCGAACCCTGAGGATCCTGGACATGGGGCAGCCAGCGCTTTCGATCAAGGCGCCATGGTTCTGGCCACGGGGCTCGACAAAGCCCACGGACTTCTCATCAGTGGGACCGCACGGCTTGAAGCGCGCCTTGGCCAGCGCTGCATCCATCGCGTCGAGGCAAATATCGAAGGTTCCACCGATGTGGAAGGCGGTGAGGTTCTTGAACATGTACGGTGAAGATTTGAAAGGGCGAGCTGATGTCGCCCGGTCGCCGCAGAAGATGCAGCCAGGCAACGCGAGGGGGATGGGGCGCCGACCTAGTTGAAGACGAACGGAGACCAGCGGAGCATGCCGAACTTGGCATGCACGCGATCGCGGTCAACCTGGCGAGCGTCGCCGCACTGCTGAAGGATGGTTTCGTAGCGCTTCTTGGCCGTGGCCACCGGGTCGTACGCGGTCTTGAAGGTGCCCTTCTTGAAGACCCGGATGTTGAAGTAGGCCTCCACATAGGGCTTGCACTGATGTGGAGCGGATGCGCTGCTGGGGTTGGACATGCACAGGAGCACGCCGCATGCGTCCTGATTGGCGTGGCTGTGCATGGCCGTGGCCAGCAAGGCGGTGGCAAGAAGAGGCTTGAGGGTTCGCATGCAAGACATCCGAAGCTGAAAGGCCCACTCTATGGCGTTGGCCTGCGCCAGCAAGGACGAATGCATCGATCAAGGACGCCCGTTTCGCCAGCGGGTGACTCAATACCCCAGGTCGTGTCCTCCGGTATCTTGGCGCCGGGCGGGTGCTGAACTACCATGACGCTCGACATGGAGACCAACAGCCGCACATGAGACTCTTTGCCGCTCCGGATGCCCAGGGACGAACCCGCTTTGTCGGTGAGGTACCGCGCGGCGCGGCCTGCGACTGCATCTGCCCTGTCTGCGCCAGTCCTCTGGTGGCCAAGCAAGGTGGCGTGAAGGAGTGGCATTTCGCCCATGAGGCTTCGCAGGAGAGGGTCGAGTGCGAAGTGGGAGCCATGAACATGCTGCGCCGCTTGGCGGCCGAGGTGCTGCAGGCTGACGGCGTACCCCTGTTTCCACCCTACCGGCAGGAACTGCGCTCACGATGGACCATCGCCCGGGAGCTTGTCCAGTGGGATGCCCAGATCGTGGCGGGCAGTGCGCAATGGTCGACCAGCGGACTTGCGAGTGCCCCGTTCCTGCGGGGATTGCTGACCACCAGCACGAGCTTCGAGGCTCACATCGACATCTCTGAGACGTATGTTCGACGCACGGGGTTCACTGGGGCAAACGCGTCTCTCGTGTTCTGGTTGCCGATGCCGCGACAGGAGGACTTGTTTGACAGGCATGCACTTGAGTTGCACATCCGGACCAAGGGCTACTGGTTCTGGCAACACCACCCGGACATCGAAGGCCGTCTGCAGGCGGCCCAGCTGAAGCTGGAGCAGGCCGATCGGGCTGCCGTCGAACGTGATGAGGAGCGCTGGCAGATTCTGCAGGGCTCAAGGGCACTGGCCGAGAACCCTGCACACCCACCAGTCACATCCGATCATGAAGAAGTCCCCGATTGGCTCCCGGGGCTCAAGCCCAACACCGCCTTGCTGTGTTACGCGCTCAAGGACGGACAAGGCAATTGGGTCCTCTATTCGCGGCATGATGGGACCTACCGCCTGGTCCCCTATCCGCCTGCGCCGGAGGGGTGGGATGAGCTGTTCCCTCCCTCGGTTGGTACGCCAGACAAGGACGGCGGCTATGCTGTTCCGAACTTTGTCGGGGCGGTGCTTTTCCTGGCGCCGCGATCCTTTGGCACTGGCTCACCCACAACACCCAGCGGGGTCACGAGGGAGTTTGAGCGAATCGATCAGTCGAAAAGACCGGGTTGAGTCGGCTGCCTGGGCTGCAGCGAAGCGCGGGTCTGCGCGATCCAGCCACGCAGGAACTGCACCACCAGATGCCTGGGCATGCAGCTGCCACTCCACCCCCCATTGACCGATGTGCAGGCCTCAGCAAGGCCATAGAGCATGCCAGTTTCTGCGTTGAGGCTCATCATCACATGGGTCGCATGGCGGTTCATCGCCCGCTTCCAGTTGGCCGGTATCTCGATGCTCAGTTGATTCTCGCGGCGGGCGCCACCCTCAAGGCTCTGATGCCACAAGACCGTGGCTTCATCCAGTAGATCTTGGGGGACTTCGACGAAGCAGCTGAGCCGGGGGAGGGTGCAGGTGGTTTCAGGCATGTAACAAGCATGCGCTGGTCACAGGCCAATTCAAGTTTGGGTCGTCTCGTCAAACGGAAAAAGCACGTCTAGCCAAAACTGCCGAAAGTTCCGCCTTGAGATGTACGGCAATTTGCCGTATGATCTGCATCAGGAAGATTAACATCATGCCCGCCGCCGCATCTACCGCCCGTCTCGAAGCCCGAATCAGCACCGATCTGCATTCGATGCTCAAGCGTGCCGCCGAACTTCAGGGGCGCACCATGACAGATTTCGTGGTGTCTGCCGTGCAGGAAGCCGCGCAGCAGGCTATTGAACGAGCCGAAGTTGTCCGCCTGTCTCTGGCCGATCAGGAGTGCTTCGCGCAAGCCCTGATGTCGCCACCCAAGCCGGCCCCGGCTCTGGAACGTGCTTTCGCTCGTCGTAGCAAGCTCCTGCGCGCTGAATGAGCGGCGCACCGTTCCGGCTTGCGCCACTCGATGTAGCCCATGACCGCGCCAGGTTCAATAGCGCTTCGGAGCCACTGAATCGCTACCTGCGCGAGCAAGTCACCCAGGACACTCGCCGCCGCGTGGCCGCCTGTTTCGTGGCTTTGGCAGACGGGCAGCGCATCGCTGGTTACTACACCTTGGCATCGGCAAGTCTGCTGCTGGCCAATCTTCCGCCCAGCACTGGCAAGAAGCTACCGCGCTATCCGACCGTGCCCGCTGTGCGCATGGGGCGTTTGGCTGTCGATCAGGCATTCAAAGGCCAGGGACTTGGTGGCGCTCTGCTGGCCGATGCGATCAGCCGTGCAGCCCGCTCTGAGATTGCCGCCTTCGCCATGATGGTGGACGCCAAGGACGAGGCGGCAGCGGCTTTCTATCGGCATCACGGCTTCATTGCGTTGCCAGACTCGCCGCTGACCCTGTTCTTGCCACTGGCAACCATCCAGCGTTCTTGAGACTCGCCGTTGCGAGCCATTTGCAACGAGAGTGGCAGTCGAGAAATCCCAGGCATCATTCGCCCAGGTACAGCTGATCGTCGCGCACATGCGCCTTGAGGTAGCGCAGGCTCCGAAAATCCTTGTAGCCAGCGCGCTTGAGCACCTCGTCCGTATCCACGCCATCGTTGAGCCACATGACGATGCGGGTGTTTCGCAGCGAGGCCGGGCCGATGTGGTTGGGCACCTCCATGCCGTTGGACAGGAAGGCGGTCTTGATCGTTTTGGCCGCCAGGTGAAACAGAGCGCGTGGCGACATCGGGTAGCCCTTCTGGGTCACGAACAGCCATTCGTTCGAGCCACGGGTTCTGGCCAACATGCTCTGGCGCTCCTGGAGCCAGGCGTGCAGTGCCTTCCACGTCTGAGGCCGTGGATACAGCGTGCGCTGCTGTGCACTTCGCGTGCCGTTGATCTGCAACACCGGTGGGACGTGCGTGATGCCCAGCGCATCAAGGCGCAGATCGCACACCTCGGAGGTGGTCAGACCGAGATCCATCAGCAGGGACAGCAGCGCCCGATTGCGCACCGCCCAGCGGCCGTCGCCTTCTGGGAACGCGGCTTTGATGGCTCTCCACTGCACGAGGTTGAAGACCTGGCCATCGACATCTTCCAGGGGCAGGCTTGCCGCAACCTCTTCGCGCAGGGGGTTGGCGTGGATCAGGTGCTTGTTCACCGCATGCTGGTAGACGCGCTCCAGAAGCCGCTGATAGCGTTGCCGGGTGACCGGGCTGATGGGAGAGCTTGGTGAACGTCGCGCAGAGGAGGGGGCTACCGCGTCGTCGAGGAACGCCTGGACATGCTCCGCTGTGGCCTGCCTCCAGGGCACGCCCATCTCGCCCTGAAACGGTACGCCGCCAAGATACCGGAGCCACGACTTCCACACGTACCGATAAAGCTGGGCCGACCTTTCGGACAGGCGATCACGGTTGTCCTTGGCTCGTTCGCGCTCCCAGTCATCGAAGTGCTCGATGGCATCGGCGGGTGACAGGGGGGTCTGACTGTTCATGGTATGAATGTAACTTACATCACCCAGACTTCAAGTCTAAACGAAAGGTCATCAAAGCAAATCACGCAACAGAGAGAGTCTTGACCCGGTGCGCGGCAAGCCTCGGCCTTCAGGCCGGGGAAGGATAGCGCGGACGGCGCAGCCGTCCTTGTCTTTGGGTTTCAGTGTGGGGTTTGCTGCTGCTCGATGTACTGGCGCACGATGGAAATCGGCGCGCCGCCGCAGCTTGAAGCGAAATAGGACGGCGACCACAGCACGCCTTTCCAGTAGCGCTTCTGGATGTCGGGCCGTTCCTTCCGCAGCAGGCGACTGGAGACGCCTTTGAGGCTGTTCACGAGATTGGAGACAGCCACCTTGGGCGGGTATTCCACAAGCAGGTGAACGTGATCGTCCTCGCCGTCCATCTCGATCAGTTGCGCTTCGAAGTCGGCGCAGACCTTGGCGAACATCGTGCGCAGCCGGTTGATAGCGTCGCCATCGAATACCCTGCGGCGATATTTCGCTACAAAGACCAAATGGACATGCATCTTAAAAACGCAGTGTCGTCCATGCCTAATATCGTTATCGTCGCTCATAGACCAAATTATAATATCCGCATGCAACGCCTCCAAGCCTTCAAATACGAACTGCGACCAGACGGCCAGCAAGAGCGGCAAATGCGCCGCTTCGCCGGTTCGTGCCGGTTCGTCTACAACAAGGGGCTGGCGTTGCAGAAAGAGCGCCACGAGCGCGGAGAGAAGAAGCTGGGCTACGCCGGCCTGTGCAAGCTGCTCACCGAGTGGCGCAATGGGCCTGAAACGCCGTGGCTGGCCGATGCGCCTGTGCATCCGCTGCAACAAACGCTCAAGGATCTGGAGCGCGCTTACGCCAACTTCTTCGCCAAGCGGGCCGACTTCCCGCGCTTCAAGAAGAAGGGTCAGTCGGACAGCTTCCGCTACCCCGATCCGAAGCAGATCAAGCTCGATCAGGGCAACAGCCGTATCTTCCTGCCCAAGCTCGGCTGGCTGCGTTACCGCAACAGCCGGGAGGTTCTGGGTGCGGTCAAGAACGTCACCGTCAGCCTGTCGGGCGGCAAGTGGTTCGTAAGCATCCAGACCGAGCGCGAAGTTGAGCAGTCCGTGCCGCAGGCCACCACAGCAGTGGGTATCGACATGGGCGTGATCCGCTTCGCCACACTCTCGGACGGCACGTTCTACGCGCCGCTCAACAGCTTCAAGCGGCATGAAACGGCCCTGCGCAAAGCGCAGCAGGCCATGAGCCGCAAAACCAAATTCAGCAACAACTGGAAGAAGGCGAAAGCCCGAGTCCAGCGCATTCACTCACGTATCGGCAACGCCCGCCGCGACTTCCTGCACAAGACCTCGACCGCGATCAGCCAAAACCACGCGATGGTGTGTATCGAGGATTTGCAGGTACGGAACATGTCCAGGTCAGCGGCAGGTACTACCGAACAACCGGGACGAAACGTTCGGGCCAAGTCCGGCCTGAACAAGTCCATCCTCGATCAAGGCTGGTTCGAGTTCCGCCGCCAACTGGATTACAAGCTGGCGTGGCAATGCGGCTGGCTGGTTAGAGTGCCGCCACAGAACACGAGCCGTTCCTGTCCGTGCTGCGGCCATGTGTCTGCCGACAACCGGCAGACGCAAGCCCGATTTGCGTGTGTGGAATGTGGCTTCGAGGAAAACGCCGATGTGGTCGGCGCGATCAATGTGCTAAGGGCGGGACACGCCCGGTTCGCCTGTGAAGTGAGCGATGCAGTAGGGTCGCCAGCAGCAGGAACCCACCGAAGCGACTCAGGAGCGGCTCAATGCCGCCCCTGAGCGCCGTAGGAATCTCCGGCCTTCAGGCCGGGGAGGATGTCAACCAAGGCATAGAGCCTCAGTTATCCACAAGCAAAAGGGGAGGACCGGACAAATTTGTCCGGTCCATTTTTTGTAGGTATTTGGTATCTATTTGTCGTCCTTTTGCCTCGCAATGGCAAATGGGCATGGGTTCCATAGTGCTTTTGAGCGTCGCCGCCAGGCCTGAACTGGGACGATCAGACCATGAGTTTCCCCCGGTTCATCGACACTGACACCCCTGCACTCAGGCGCCTGCTTCGCAACGTCGCAGCCGTTGTCGACCAGCACGGGCGAATCCGGGTCAACGGCCAAACTGCATCGGAGCGGACCTTTCGGCAGACCCACGAGGTCATGGCCTCGTTCAGCAGACGCCTGCACCGGTTGGGCTTCTTCATTGAAGACGTGAGCAGCCTGCGGGAAAAACACATCCGCGCGGTGGTGCGCAGCTGGTGGGATGACCGAATCTCGGCCAAGACCATGCAGAACCAGTACAGCAGGCTCAAGATCTTCTGCGCATGGATCGGCAAGAGCGACATCATCAACCGGGAGCGCAAAGGGGTGGCTTACTACGTCCCCGAAGTAGCGCCCGGCGCTTTCAAAGTCGCTACGGCGGCCTCCCACAGCAAGTCCTGGACCGGCAATGGGCTGGATGTGGCCACCGTGCTGGAGCGAGCGTTCGCCAACGACCATCGCCATGGCGTGATGCTCTCGATGGGGGTGGCCTTCGGGCTGCGCAAGAAGGAAATGCTGCTGCTCAAGCCCTGGAAGGCGGACAAAGGTCTGTATCTCGAGATCGCGGAGAACGTTGCCAAGAACGGGCGCTATCGCACGATTCCCATCGAGACCGGTGATCTCGGAAAGGTCCAGCGCCGCGCCCTGGAGTTGGCCAGACAGGTTTGCTCCAAGACCGAGTATTTGGGCTGGCCGAACATGTCTCTCAAGCAGGCGGAAAACCGCTACTACTACCTGATGAAGAAGCTGGGCCTGACCAAGGGTGAACTCGGTGTCACCGGGCATGGCGCCAGGGCCGAATACGCCGAAGTCACCTTGCTGCTGGAGGGGGTGGTGCCTCCCACGCTGGGTGGCTACGCCAGCCAAACGCCCAAGGAGACCCGCGAGGCCGCGGTCATCAAGGTCGCACAAGCCATGGGTCACAACGACACCCATACCTCCGGTGCCTACTATGGCAGTTTCGCCAAACCTCAGGCAATGCACCGTCTGGGCGCTCGTATCGGACCGACCCTGGTTCTGGGTGCCGAGGAGGGACTGACGAGCACACTGTGGTGCAGCCCGGCGCCCCGTCTGACCGAGGAAGGCGTCTTCGCCGTCCCACGCTCGAGCATCAAGAAGGCTGTGGTGGTGGCTGTGGTCGAGGGCGGCCCCCAAACCGAAGAAGTTGCGCTTGGGGATCTGGTGGCTCGATGGCCGCACTGCAAAGCCAAGGTGCTGGAGCAGCTCAAGTCCATCGGGCTGGAGCTGGCGCTCTGAGATCGCGCCGCCAGCCTCAGGCGTCCTCTGCAAAGCGCTCCAGCGGTTTGTTCATCGCATCCAGCACCCGGATAAAGGCGTCCGAGTAGTGAGGAAACGCCCGCATGAAGCTGGCCAGTGAGCCCTGACGCTCTTGCGGCCACTTCACCTTTCGCCAGGTGACGATCCCCTGATGGTCCAGGAGCAGGATAGAGAAGGAGGAGGTGCCGTTCATGCACACCCAGGTGGTGCCTTCCTCCGCAAGGTACTCGGAGGGCAGGTGGTGCTTGGCCCATGCCGTGATCGAGTGGATGGCGGCCGGCGCCGGCATGCCGGAGCTGAACTTGCACAGCGCTTCGCTATCGACCACCAGAACCATTGGCGGCAAGCCGGAGGCCTTCGCTGCGATCATGTAGGTGCTGACGTCGGCGCTGGATGGCGAGACGGTTCGGATGATCGGACCTTTGGGACCCGAGGCGATATGGAAGGCGTGAACGAGGGTGCTGATGCAGTTCATGGTGAGAAAGCGCGAGGCGCCGCTAAAGGCGTGGATCTGGAACCGCGCTGCCCACGGTCGGCGCGGGAAGCGCATCCTGGAAAATATGCACGCAAGAATGCGGCTCGATCGCGCGAAAGCGCACGCCAGCGTCCACTGATTGACCCGAAAAGCCCTGATTCAGGGGGGGAATGCGGCTTTGGGCGCCCCGAAGCCGCGCCAACCGCACCGAGAACGTGGCAGTTGCTCAGAAATCGCCGAGCTGGCGGTTGATCGATGCCTGCAGGACCGGACCGAGCTGGGAGGCTGATCGCTTGAGCGCTGTGACGTACTCTCCGATGCTCAGGTGACTCAGCTGGACGCGGTGAGCGAAGCAAAATTCATCGAGAGCCTTGATTTCGGTGGCAAAGAGAGCCCGTGAACTCGTCCCGCCTGCAGCTTGCCGCTGCTTGATGCTCTGGACCGCCAGCTGGCAGTCAGTGATCTGAGACGCCAGGCCGCGAACGACGCCCAGTCGCTCGATCGTCGTGGCCACAGTTGAAGCACGCTCGAAGTCTTCGAGCTCACGGGCGCCGCCCTGTCCCTGGCGAAGGATCTGAAGGCTGCGCTCCAGGCTCGAACACAACATGCCGATGTCTTCATCGGACATGCGTTTCGCACGCGCGGCGGCGATCTCCATGGGCACGTGCTTGACGGGTGATCGTTGCCTGGAGGATTGGCGCTGGGCAAGGTGTTGAAGACGTCGGGTCATGTCGAAGCCTGAAGTTCGAAGCCGCGCTCGAAGCCCTCAAAGGACTCGAAACGGAATGAGCCGCCAGCAGCATACTGGGCATGCTTCTCGAAGGACAGCCAGCGCCGACCGGTCAGCTCACAGGCCAGCCCGGTGGTGTTCCAGCCGCTGAAGATGTCCAGCACCAGATCTCCCGGCCTGGAGAGAAACTGCACAAGGAACTTGGCCAGACCCAGAGGAAACGGCGCTCCATGCACGGGCAGTGATGCAGCTCGGACCTTCTGCCGGGACTTCATCGCTTCCTGGCTCTGATGGGCGAAAGGCAGAACATTCTTCGGGATCTTGCCCGCTGTCGGCTTGCCATAGGCGCCAGGGCGCTTGCGGTAGGCACCATCACTGTGAGACCGCTCGTGCTGGTGACCACCCATGGCCACGAATCTGGCGTGGCGATCGGAATGGGGCTGCAGGACTCGGCGGTTGTCAGCGAAGCAGGCCTGTGGGTCGTTGGTGAACCAGAGCACTGGCTCGTAGCCCACGTTGAGCTGTTGGCGCGTCCGGCTGGCCCACTGCATCGGACCGGGGGGCTTGCTCGGGTTGTGCCAGACCAGTCGGTCCATGAGCTGCAGGCCCAGGCGCTCGTGCAGGGCGATGGTCAGGCGTTCCAGGTAGAGCGATCGCGCGGGCGAGCCTGGCTCGAAGATGTCGTTGCTGAGATTCAACGCGATCGACCCACCGGGCAGGAGCGTCCTGACCACGGGCTCAAGGGCCACCGTGATGAAGTCGCTGAATTCCTGCGCAGTCGGGTTGCCGTAGGCTCTGGGTTGCCGCAGAGGGTAGGGGGGCGAGGTCACGCACAAGGCGACAGGCTCATCCACTCGTTGAAGCATGGCGCAGTCGGACCAGAGGGCCAAGCCCAGTCGGGTGCTGTAGGCCAGCAGCGCCACACCAGCGGGGGCTGGCGTCAAGGCCATGTCCTTGCCGGCGACCAGGCGCCAGACGCCACGCTTGCCGGGCACTCGTTCGATGATCCCCAGGTCACGCAGGGTTTGCTGGTGCCAGCGTGCCCTTCGCTCGGCCAGGCAGCGGCTTGCGCCTGCACGACCCACCGGAGCGCGCTGCTCCCATTGGTCAGCCTCAATGCCGCTGGTCTGGCGCACACGCTCGTACATGGCTTCGTTGGAGACCTCGGCGCCGTTGCTGTAGGCGGCCATCACAGCATCCAGTCCAATGAAGAGATCCATCTGAGCGGATGCACCAGGGCCCTGATGCGAGCGTGGTTGCATGGTAGGCATGGCTTCAGTCCTTGCGCACCCAGCCACCGGCGCGGGCGATCCAGATCACGGCGCCGCGCTTTTCCATGCGCGCTGCCTCGGCTTGGCGGTTGGTGACGCTTCGCACTTTGGAGCGAGATTGCCCGCTGGCGAACTCACACAGGTACAGGCCGGGCTGAGAGACGGGGATGGAGTGAACGATGGTCATGATGGTTTTCCTTGAGTGGCCTTCAATCAACATGAAGGGTTGCGTTCAAGGTACGCCCATGAGAGCGAGAGTCAAATCACACGCGAAGCCGGCCGGGACTGCTCCCTGCGCCAGCGCAGATACTCGATGATCTGGGAGTTCAGGCTGAGCGTTCGCACCGCGCGGGTGAGGGCTACATAGGCCAGGTTCACCTCCTGGGGGTCCAGGTCTTCGACCAGATCACCGTCCTCGATAAGGTCCGGGAAGTCGTCGGCCAGGTGTACGTGGTCCCTGGTCAGTCCCTTGCTCTTGTGGGCGGTGGTCAGCACCACCTGGGCATCGAGGTCGGCCCGTGCACGCGCATGAATCTGCTCGACCAGCTCGAAGATGGCATCCCCATGGTCCTCGGTGACGCGAAGCAGGCGCAGCAACTCCAAGTCCTCGGCCTGCTCCGCGTAGTCCTGCAGCTGCCACAGTGATGTGAACGAGCGCAGGAAGCTGTCCTTGACCTCTTCCCTGCGGCCGTTGGCAATCAGGCGCACGTCACAGAGCTTGGAAAACCCGTAGGAGAGCACCCCGCCGACGAAGCTCAGGGACTTGCCCTGTCTGAGAGCGGTCACCGCATGCTCGAACAGGCCGCCGTTGGTGCGTGAAATGATGGTCAGGGAGGGGAGGTCGGTGGGGACCCGGCCATCCCAGCGCAGTTCGGTGTCGTAGCCAGCGCCGATGACCTTGTTCTTCTCGTCCTTGAGGCCGCCCAGCAGTGCGTTGGCCACATTGGCGACCTTGGGGCCGAACCTGAAGCTCTGGTTGATATGCAGCAGCCGATCCGACTTGAGCTCGTCCATGGCGTTGACCTGGTGCGCGGCAAGCCTCGGCCTTCAGGCCGGGGAAGGATAGCGCGGACGCCGTAGGCGTCCTTTGGGCGGTCAGTGTGGCGTCTGCTGCTGTTCGATGTACTGGCGGATGATCTCGATGGGTGCACCGCCGCAACTGCCAGCGAAGTAGGACGGCGACCACAGGGCACCGCCCCACAGCTTCTTGCGGATGCTCGGGTAGTTCTTTTTGCGGATCATGCGGCTGGACACGCCCTTCAGGCTGTTCACCAGCGCCGAGACGGCGACCTTGGGCGGGTAGTTCACCAGCAGGTGGACGTGATCGTCCTCACCGTCGAACTCCACCAGTTCCGCCTCGAAGTCGGCGCAGACGCTGGAGAAGATGTTACGCAGGTCGTCGAGGATTTCCTTGGTAAACACTTCGCGCCGGTATTTGGTCACGAAGACCAAATGCACGTGCATCAGAAAGACGCAGTGCCGACCCCGCCGAATATCGTTGTCGTTGCTCATAGGCCAAGCGTATCATTTCGCCCATGCAACGTCTGCAAGCCTTCAAATACGAACTGATGCCGACCGGCGAACAGCAGCGCCAGATGCGCCGCTTTGCCGGGTCGTGCCGCTTCGTCTTCAACAGGGCGCTGGCGTTGCAGAAGGAACGCTACGAGCAAGGCGAGAAGAAGCTCGGTTACGCCGGCCTGTGCAAGCTGCTCACCGAGTGGCGCAATGGGCCTGAAACGCCGTGGCTGGCCGATGCGCCTGTGCATCCGCTGCAACAAACGCTCAAGG
>Ga0255210_1000629_pt1 | contig 12220 bp, 15 predicted proteins | sample Miss_Yuk_RepA_8d_FD_188422 | JGI IMG/M metagenome (GOLD analysis project Ga0255210, IMG submission 188422) | Freshwater microbial communities from Mississippi River, Louisiana, United States - Miss_Yuk_RepA_8d | ecosystem: Environmental > Aquatic > Freshwater > River | place: USA: Louisiana...
TTCAAGAGTTCCCCTCGGACCTTCTCCCCATTGATGAGGTCCCTGGTCCACGAGTGCTCTTGGTAGTAGACCTTTTCGTCGTACGCCTTTTTCATGTACATCATCAACTGGTCAAAGTTTGGAGCGCCCCAAATCATCCCCTTACGGAACAAAAAGTCGTCACATGGTATTTCCTGTCTCCCACATTCGATCATGTAGGGTGTCTTGATGTATTCTGGTTGGGCACCGTAGTCAGTCGTGATGACAGGTTTGTTGTAGAGAGCCGCCTCCACTGCCCCCATACCGACTCCTTCAGAACTTGAGAAGCTCACGTAACAATGACACACATCATGAATACTTCTGATGGCTTCATCACTGACAAGACCATTGATGATGAAGACACCCGGTATCTGCGGCAACGAGCGTCAGCGAGGAGGAGGACACTCCGTGTCCGACGTTGACGCACCTTCCATTCGACAGGTCGAGCACAAGTGGCTTTCAAGACCAGGAGACTCTTTGGAAGTTGAAGACGTATGAAGGCTTCGATGATCTTCTTCACATTCTTCCTTTGATCCATAATGTTCCCAATGTGGTAGAACACATAATGGTCACTTGGGACTTCGAGAACAGGTGTCTTCGGTGGCTTCATCAGGGTCACGTGATGGCGAAGGACCTGCGAGAGACTGCGTCAGCAGGCTCGTTTTGCACCAAAGGTGCAAAACTTCGCACCTCGAACCTTTTGTCAGGGAACTGTCTCTCGAAAACTTTTTGACAAAAGACACTCGGGGTCAATATGAAGTCGAAGAGATCGAACAAGAGTCCATAGTCAGGGTGAACCGTCTCAGTCTCGCAGACTGTCATGCAGATGACTTTCTTGGAAATCTTTTTGATATGAGGTATTCTCTCGAGCCATCCCTGGATTGGGAGCGCAAACATGAACACATCTCGATTCCCTGGGACGTCTCCCTGACCCAGCTGGTGGTACTCTCCATGGACCAGGTGACAGTACTTTTGGACCACCTGGGAAGTCGAGTTCACGAAGTGAACTCATATTGGGGAAGGCGGACACTGACACACGCACCTGCCCGATGCCACTCAAGAGCGTGGGCCCGATGAAGAGGAGCGTCATTTATTAAAGAATTGTTTTCGGTCTCTTTAATAAATGGATGACGTCAGGATGCTTATTCAATCCAAACGCAAGGTCGATCCTGCCATCAGAGAATGCATGTTGGCCCTGCTAGATCGAATGTGTGAACTCGACGCGCGAGTGAAGATCCAGGTTCCCACGCCAAGTGAAAAAGTTGAGGATCCTCCTCTCATCAAGTATCCGAGTGAGGTCCCAGTCGCTCCAAGTGAAGACCCCCCTCTCATGGAGTCACCCTCCGTGGAAAAAGTTTTTGAAGTCCCCCCTCTCATGGAGTCACCCACCGCCGAAGATAAATCTGAACCCGAAGTGACGTTCGCGGTCGCGGCGGACGTGATGGTCGCTAAGAGCAAGTGGGGCAAGAAGAAGTGAACTAGTACCCAGGTGGCAGCGAAGGCGCCGGGGGACCCGACGCGCCCGAACGCATGAACCAGAGCCACGCTGCTGCCAGTGCCCCGACGAACGCGAAGAGGTACCAGGCTGGCATCTTCTTCTTTTTGGTGGGGTCCTCCTTGGGGATCAACTTGATCAGTTCGTCCACCTTTCGGACGAGGTTGTCTATCGCGTTGATGAGTTTGTAGTTGTTGTCCTTCGGCGGGTTGAGGTGGTCGAGGGTTGTGATCTCGAGGATCATGTGGAACTGGGTCTTCGGGTCCAGGGGCACGTACGACCCGTCGGCGTGTCCCTCGAACATCTTGAAGGCCAGGTGCTGGATGGACAACGGGTTGAAGTAGTTTGTCTTTTGCGTGAAAATCTTGGCGTGCTTGTCAGTGTCGCCGTTAAAGTCCCTTTCGTTCATGATGCGCGCGAACACCTGTCCGCTCCGCTCATCGAGAATCTGGGACGCCATGGGGATGTCCGGGCAAATCACGTCGATGAATTTGACGACGTCCCCCTTGATGTCCACCGCGTAAAAGTCGACGAGTCGGAACCCGATGACGTCGCGCATCTCCTGCAGGAACACGTTGGACTCGATGCCAAAGTACACCGAGAAGACGCTGTTGGTCCCCTTGACAAAGTCGGAGTCGATCGTGAGGTACTGGGTCTTCTTGGCCCACTGATCGAGGTCCATCCTCTGACACTTAGAAATATAAAAACGTCTCTCATCATGGCGCTCACGCTAGGCACTGGTTCGTTTGGTGCCACTGCTAAGATTGGTGACATTGTGGAGTTTTTCGTAAATTGGAACCTTCGGGTTCTTGGTACACTCGTTGCATTTGATGATACCACAGTGACCTTTCACGTGAAACAGTACTTTGTTGGATACGTTTATCATCCACACATATACAAAGATATGACATTTGACATTAATACTGTGTGGTACGTGGATCCAAAATGAATCCCATACAGATTTTGCGTCACGTGCTTAGCGTGGAAAAATTGATGTTCTCCGTGTCTCTTCCATCGAGGAGAAAAAATGATTCATGGTACTATGTTGATTTGGAGGAATGCGCGTTGTATTATGGGTTTTACCCGGATTCGTGCTTTCGAGATCACGAACATATGGTTCAATCACTTTCGCCTATTATCGATGCAGTTTGCATGGACTTCACGAATACAGTGTGGAACCGCCAGGATCGTCCGTGTGCGATCATCCAGAGAGCGTGGCGCAAGTACCGTTTGCGGACATCTAGAAAGAGGAATGACTTGATCATCAGGGGTCTTTCAGAATTCTTTTGGCACCCGAGTCTCATAGACTTTGAGACTGGTGAGATTCGGTCACCGGTGCACCGACTGAAGCATGACGCTTTTTGGAAGTCTTCGTGACGTATTTGTGTGTCAACTGTCGAATGGAATATGGATAGGGGCATGGGACGCCGAAATGTTTGTTCTTATGCTAACTCGATGTTGCAGAGTCGAAAGGTCCATCACTGAAGCCATTGGGACAGTGAGAAACATGACGAGTGGAAAAATAGTGTGGGACTATCTGGATCCTCCGTGTGAGAGAGCGTGGCGGAAATTCAAACTTCGGACGACGCGTGAACGAAACGACCTACTACTACGTGGTCTCGCGGAGTACTGGGGTCACCCGAGCAGGGTGTCCTTCGATTTGTAGAAAAATTTTTGTGTGTAAAATGTATGGTTTTCGAAAAAATCGCCCCACTTTTGCCCTTCATCCCCGTGGCCGGTCTGATTTTTCAGGCTGGCCGTCAATCCGAGCGTCTCGATGACCTCTTTAGCAAGACGTACGCTCTGGAGACTGAGCAAAAAGGGACACGTGATCTCCTGTACGAGATTCACGGGAAGGTGTGTGCCATGGAGCAAGAGGTGCACTCAATTTCGAAGAGAATCTAGTGAGTGGAGTGCACGGGGGCCGCAGGCCCCCTCGCTCCGCGAAGCGGAGCACCCCATGAAAGCGGACCGGGCACCGAAGGTGTCCTCATTCCGCGAAAGCCCCCGGGTTCTCCGGTCCCACGAGTGCTGGGTCCCCGGGTGCCGAAGGTGCCCCCTCCTGTAGGGTCACCATGCTGCACGTGGTTGTGATTGCCGCGTTGGAGGATGACTTCCCTTGGCTCCTGACCCAGTTGAGCCATGCGGCGTATTCGTAGACCTCCTTGGTGAACTTGAGCGCCCTGACGTTCCTGGGTGCGCCCCGCTTCCTGACGTACGGTTCTGTCGCCTTGTTGCGATCACACGGGTTCTTCCTGGCGAGGTGTTTTTTCAGACTTGATTTCCAGTAAGGGTCTGCCGAGTAATCTTTCTGACACTTCGGGCACTTCCTGGAAATTTCCCAACACTCGTTCATGCGCGTATGGTACCAGCGGCGAAATTTTTTTGACGGGGTACAGTAACACATGGTCAACGGGACGTTCGACAGCGTCTCCGCGAATGCTCTCAACGTCACCGGGATTCTCCAGGCAGCTGAGATCAACACGACTTTACCGATGAACGTTTCCAACCTGACGGTCTCTGGAAATTTCGTGGCCAGCCAGGGTCCGAATAAGATTGATGTTCAAAACCTTTCGGCTCGAACGACCATGGATCCAGCTCAGGTGTACAACTACACCGATCAGCTGTCAATTGTGAATGGACTTTATTTCGTGAAGCCCACAATCGCGACGCAATCCATTGCACTTCGAGGTACCACTGGTCCGACGACGGTTATGACATCCTCCACGGCGCACAACAACCCCGTCGCGACTACGGTTTTTGGCAAGGAAGCACCACTTATCAAGATTCAGGATGACGGAACTTACAAGTACATTAACGTCGCGAGTAACACAATTACTCAGATTTGCACAGAGATGCTTCCGACAACTGCTACCTCTAATACGTTTAAAGTTCAGTTTGGCGTGAACAATCCGACAGTTGATCTTGCATTGCCAAGTGGTGTTCTTGGTGGTCAGACAGTCGCGTCATATTCCAACGTGGTTGATTGTTACACTAACATCGTGACAGCTTTAGCAAAGAGAGGTCTCCCTCTTCCTCCCCCGAATGGATGCAAGACGTACAACATCAACAATATTTATCACCAGACCACTCAAGTCACTGATGATTATTCATTTTCTGTTGCACGCCCTGGTCTTCCCGCTGGCATAGGACCTATTCAGGTTGCCATTGATGTTAACCCATATAACAGTGGTACTGGTACCATGAATCTTCATTTTTGCGGTGGTTTCGCCGAAGTCCTACCAATCGCTTTACCCGGTGTCAATTACCAAGGACAGCCGAGCATCCCAGCTTTTAGTTTACCTGTGACGACCAGCAGTGCCGAGTATGAAACCAAAGTTGCAAGTGGCCAGAATGTTCTGTACCTAAACAGGTCTCTTAATATTCTCAACATCAACATTGTGAACTTTGGTAATTATTCAATTACTATGACAGACGCATCCAACGTGTTTGGGTCAAATGTCCTCACAAGTAGTCCACAGACTTTTACCGGAAGTTTCAGCTTCTTTCGAACATCCTCAAAGGTTACTACATCTGTAAGTGGCGCCGAAGTACCTAATGCAAATGCTTCTATGTCAGTTGTTTCTGGTGCTGCACCTGTTACGTCAAACGCTTTGACGGCAGATTATCTTATTCAGGCGTGTGAAAAAATTGTTTTCAAATACAATCTTTCGAATGTTACAACTACAAATTCCTACACGACAACTATCACAACTGGGTACAACGGCATTGCTGATTACTGGACTCTTCCTAAATATGATAATGGTGCTGGTATAAACGCGATACAGTACTTTTTTAACGGTGATGAAACAACTGGCATGCCACATACAAACACTTCAAACGTTGGTAAGAATGACTTTTACCCGTTTTTGAATACAAACAAGGGAAAAAGTGGACAGAATTTTGCCGCCTTGAATGTTTTTGCAGGTTACACATATCTAGAAGAAGATATAAGTCGTGATGCCGAATTCACTAAAACATTCCAACGACCAACAATGTATACTGAAACACCTGTAAACATTGTTTCTTTTCATGAATTTCAACACATGTGTATGTACTCTATTGGTATCGATAACAGAGATCATAATATGAAGTTATTTGACGATGAGATGGCATGTAGTATTGTTGCACCTGGTATGCTTAGTAAAAGATTTATGAAGAAGGACGCCTGGACGTTTTATGGACTTTCAGCATGTGTTATTGCTGCACACGTGATAGCTCGAGGCGGTGCTGGCATCTTGAACGGTGTTTACTATGATCACTTGAGCACTGCTTTTGCTGGAACCAACTTCAATGTTCAGGCATTATTCAATCAAGGTGTTTTTGCTCCTTTCACAAAGTCAAGTGATGTTTTCAATAACTTTTTTGGTAAATACGGAAATCACAATTTGTTTTGCACCATAGCTAGCAAATATGATCCCAACTTTCAGTTGACAAAGCTCATTCTATTCAATCAGGCTAAATTGTACTCTCAGATCCCGACGAGTATATTACAAGCTATCCAATACCAAAACGGTAACAAGTTTTACGAGATGAAGACTGGAAATCCAGCTTTGGGACTCGTGTCATACAAGGATGCTGTTTCAAATGCACACATGTACTACAGTGACAGCGATGGTGGTGCTCTCATTACGAACCCTGGAGAACTCTGGGAGAATGAAATAATTACAACAATACTCGGGCGAAAGAATGCTGCTATACCAGATAAATACAAGAACCTCTTTGCACCAGTGTGGGTATCTTCTGGTTATAATTCGAATGTCGCTCTTGATGTCATTTCAACATCTGGTTTTCAGATGGCAGCTCAAAAAATGTTTACATGGGATTATTTACAAACGAATGATGATCCATATGGTACTAACATGAGGTACGAACAAGAGTGTGTGGTCCCCTGGTGGCCCAAGGACATCACCGGGCTCTTCACCGGAAACGTCAACTCCGTCGGTCGTCTCTACGTGAACCCCATCACGTTTGAACAGCAGGCTCAGACGCAGGACACCTCGTACCGCGCCATGGCGAACGTGTCTTTGACCACTTACACGAGCAACGTCGTGCGTTATCTTCACCAGGGTGACTCCTTCATGTACGCGCTTCCAGTTGAATTGTCGAACGTGACTGTCCAGCTCCAGGAGCCAACAATTGGTACTTATGCCGGTGGGTACAACACGGATATCTCTGTGTATGTCTTCAAGTACATTCCGGATCGCTGCGTGTCGAACGTCTTGACCGGAGCCCCGACATCCAACACTGGCGCCTTCATGATGTCCGGTCCTCACTCACTGTCCAAGACTGGAACCACTTCGGTGACCATCGATCTCACCGCTCCCATCACCGATGGTTCAAACGGCGTCTTCAAGACCAACTCTACAAACTTGGTCAACGGAACTGTCGCATTCAGCAACGTGTTCCAGTACGGTATCGACGACGGAACCGTGTACATCCCACCTGCGTACGCGAACGCTCGCGCTGCTGCTCTCGGCATGCTCACCGGCGTGTATCAGCCAGTGACGTACCTCTTGGTGAACAACCGCAACATCGACGACATCAGCTGGTCTGACGCTGATATCCAGCAGAAGCTTTGGTCATACCAAGTGAAGCCTTCGTGCGTCAAAATCCGCGTGAATGGAACTGCTTAAAAACGTGTCCAAGACCTCCTCACGTGATCACAGTCCAATCACAAAATGACCACCCTTCGGAGCTTCTTGCTCACATGCGAACCGTCGACCTATGACCTGATCACGCCCGCGAACCACAGGATCACTGTGACCGTGATCCCTGGGATCCTTAGGCGTTTCCAGTTCACTTCGAGTACCATGTACACCGTGGATCAGGTGCTCCTCGTCCACACAACAGACACCTCACAGACCTTGACTAGTGTACTTCCAGGTTTGTGAGATGTTAGAGGGTCACGTGTGGAGAGCCGAGGAAGCGCCAGACACGAGTCAGTTTCTGTATAAGACCCCAGTCCCATACGCGTTCCTAGGAAACCCGATTAGCCGGTAGAGGGGGCTTTGCCCCCGGCGCAAACACGAAGTGTTTGCTTTCCGTGTACATGAGTTCCTCACGTCATCACTGACCCCCTAGTAAACAGTCGTCCAGATGTCGTACCTTAAAACCTGGACAAATGCCGCTGCTGAGATCACAGACCTTGACGGGTGGCCTCTCGAAGTCGACAGACAAACGGTCGAAGACTGTATCAAGGGCATCGAGAAGGATCACGCGGTTGTTGCTGTTGTCATCGAGAGTGTCAGGTGCGAAGTTTTGTACTGCGTACAAAACGAGTCGCGGACCTCGCAACGGAACGTTGCTAACAGTCCGCTCCCGCAGATACCTGAAGACCAAGTACCCTGCTACTGCACCGTGGGGCGAGATTGCGGCTTACATAGAGGGGGTCAACCGTACTGATAATGACATCCTGCAAGCATGGGTCGATGCTGCATCGACCATCAATGACGTCTACGACGCCAAGGGTCTTGATGGTTCCGAGTTTGACGGGATCATGAATGAGTACGAGATCGTGTCTCAAGCTGTCGAGCGGTGCATCAAGGGAAACGAGGATGACCCGAAGGAAATCAAGAATATCCTCATAGGTATTCGAGCACTCGAGGGCGTGTACCCCTCGACCAGGATGTTCAATGATACCACGTGGGAAGGAATCGCGGCATACATTGAGAATCAATATAAGTGAACGTGACAGCCTCACGTCGTTTAGACCCACCTTGTAACCCACACACACAGATGTCGTATTTCGAGTGTTCTGACGAACACGCCGCAGCGAAGCTGCTCGAAGCCTGGCTCGAAGCTTCCCGCCTGATCACCTATGTCCACCGGTGTAGAAACCTCCATGATGAGGTAGGTTCAACTTTGGTTCTTTGGGTCCACCCTGACTCACACAATCAAACACAGGTGTTCGATCACATCATGACTTATAACCCGTGCGTGATGGCCACGCAAATAGTCGCCGATTGTATTCAAGGTCACATCAAGGATCGAGAAGTCCTCTTGGGTGTGGCTGAATCTGTGAAGTACCTCGAAGGCAGGTACCCATCGGAGGACATGTTCACCGGGAGGTTCGAGGATATCACGTGGGACTTGATGGCTGATCGCATCTTGTATCATGCGTAAAGCGTGCTTCGACTAGTAGACATTCGTGTACATGACTTCCTCACGTCCTTACCGTCCTCTAGGTATCAAGAGTCATCCAGTCTTTCGTACCCCGTTTTGTGACTCGACTCGCAGTCTTTCGTGTACGTGACCGCCTCACGTCATCACCGTCCTCTAGGTATGAAGAGTCGTCCTTCGTTAGGTTACCGTTTCGTGTCTTTCACGTCCTCACGTCATCACCGTCCTCTAGGTACCCACTGTCGTATCATACTCGTCTCGCAATGCCTACTCTCAATGAAGCCATCCTCGATAAGCTGCTGCCCAACCTTCCCGAACTGACTATCACTCAGGTGTGACTTAGTGACCCAAGCATATCAGGTTCGGGTCTGACTTTTGGTTTGCAGATTGTCCGCTACACGGTCCGCAATGTCCTCAGGCAGATGTGCCAAGATTACGACCTTCAGCTGGCTGACCTGAAGAAGCAATACATGGTACGTCGAGTGGGCCACCGGCCCACTCATCTAGGGACTCTCGAAAAGCAGGGAGCTGACGCTCCCACCCGCGTTCCTCGCAGGAAGATGACCAGGAGTTTGACATTCAGGCTCCGACCATCCAGCAATCAGCCCTGGCTATTCAGAATATAGCCGGTCAACTCATAGCTTCCGGGTCTCCAAGCAAGGCTCCGACTGCTTTGTCCAAGATGAAGAAGGAAGACCTCATCGCGGTTTGCCAGCGTATGGGTCTTTCGATTGAAGGCACGGTCCCGGAACTCCGTGTTCGGGTTCGTGATGCGGGTGGGCTCCAAGCACTCCCGGCTCAGACTCAGAAGAAGGCCCTGATGGCTCCGGTCCCGGTTCAGAACGGGTCGACCCACGGACTTTCCCGTGCTGAACAGGATAAGAAACGCAAGGCGGGTGCTTCGTCTTCTGCGAAACCCAAGAAGCCCAAGGTGCGAGCAACATTCGAAGAATGTTGCGACCGGTGGCTAACTGCCACCTTACCGCAGGTCCCGACATTGCCCGCACCCGAGTTGACCGAGGAGCCTATGATGCCTGTCGATGTCAAGGGCAAGGGACCCAAGATTCCCGAGAAGCCTTCTCATAACCATCCCATCACCGAGGAGGGTACCAACTGTCAGGTGTGCGACACCTACGGGAACCCACTGGCTGTGAACCCGCTGGCTGGTCGCAACCCGATTGAGAAACCCAAGTCAGTCGATGAGGAAGGTCTTCGAAGCCGCCTGGAGAAGCTCCTGGCCTCTCAGGCAGAGGGCCAGGTTGAGGATTGTGACGAGGACGAGGAAGAGGAACCCGACGAGGAGGACGGTCTCGAGGAGGAGGAATAAGGTGTCTCAGCGACCCTCACGTAGCTCTAGGCCAAGTAGTGTCCAAGTGACAATATGGAGTGTTCAGTGTGTTGTGAATCAATCAAGTCAACAACCGTTGATTGTCCCTATTGCGAGTACCGCACATGCGTCCCGTGTCAGAGGAGGTGCGTCGTTTGGCGCGGTCGCGCCAAACAAGCGGAACACTCACGTGTTCCTTATCGCAGATACCTGACTTCGATCGTGACTGACCCGCACTGTATGGCTTGTAAACGCCACTGGGACCGTATGACCCAATTCCGGGTGTTGCCTCGCACGTTGGTCTTGGGTCCCCTGAAGACCCATCGTGAGAACGTTCTCTTCGAGAGGGAACAGGGTCTGATGCCTCAGACGCAACCTGATGTTGTCTTTTATCGGGTTCAGAGGGAAGTGCAGGCATTGACCAGGGAGTACATAAGCAATGCCAAGACAGAGGCAGCCCTCTTGGGTCTGAAGCGTTGTAAGCGCCCGAGGGAAGTGGATGCTCTGGAGGATTTTTGGGAAAAGTTCCAGAGGACTCACTATGTGCGTAAAGATCAGAAGCCGAAAAAGGCTGAATTGATACGCAAGTGTCCTGGGTTCGAGTGCAAAGGATTCCTAAACAAGGCGTGGAAATGCGAGCTGTGTACTGAGACCACGTGCGAACGATGCAATGAGATTGTGACTCCTGGTCACGAGTGTGACCCGCAGACTGTCGAGACTGTCAGACTGATCAGGAAGGACACCAAGCCGTGCCCGACTTGTGGGACGTTGATATACAGGGCTTCTGGGTGTCCTCAGATGTGGTGTGTCGAGTGTCACACAACCTTTGACTGGAACACGGGGGCACTGGAGACGGGGGTGCGAAGTTTTGTTGCTAGCAACAAAACGAGCCGCGGTCTCTGACCGCTCCTTACCGCAGGTGATCCACAACCCTCATTACTACGAGTACCAGCGCAAGCACGGGAAACTGATACCTCGGAACCCTGGTGACTGTGTGAACGTTGACGTGCTTCCGATTTCGATCAGGTTTCCTCCTTGTAGGGCATATCTGCTTCACAGGATCGTGGAGGTGCGTGTTTCGGCGCGGGCAGAGCCCGCTTCAGCCGAAACACACTTCTGACGAAGTTTCACCGCAGGACCTAAGAGCCAGACTGATCCCCAACCCGAACCCTGATCCGAACCGCTGGAACCGAATCGAGTACATGCTGGGTGACATCACGGAGGCTCAGTTCAAGTTCAGGATCCAGTGCGCGGACAAGGCTCGTGAGAAGGAAGCGGCGATCGAAGCCATCTTCAGGATGTTCATCGATGTCGGGACTGACCTGATGAGAAGCTTGGTTGTGACTGAGAATGTGGATGAGTTCATCGAGCAACGAGAGTGGCTGTACACGTACGCGAACGCGCAGCTTGATGACATTCGGAACTGTTATCGGACGAAAGTTCCGAGGATCACTGAGCTTGAAGTATTGTATATCTAAACATAGTAGCCCCTGTAAGAGAGAGAAACATGAGCCGTCAGATGGCATACCGCGTTGACGTAGACCTCTTGTCCAAACTGATCACAAACTGGGAGTCTCTTCCCGCTGGTGAGACCGAGTACTGCATCAAGGGTCGAAAGTACTCGACTCTGAATGAGCTTCGCAAGGTGCGAAGTTTTCAGCGATAGCTGAAAACGAGCTGCGCTAACGCATCTCACCGCAGGTGCACCGAGTGTGCAAGAAGCCTGATTATAAGGTGCGAAGTTTCTTCGAAGAAGAAACAAGTCGCGGCCTGAAGCGGCCTCTGGCCGCGCGCAACGGAACGTTGCTAAAAGCCGCTCCCCGCAGGTGACCCCTGATGACTGGAAGTGCATGCGGAACCTCCCTCGAGTGTTTCGTCACGCCTTGTGTGCTGGCAAGTACCTCTGTGTGTCTCTTCCGAGTATGGATCTCGCGAAGCACGCGATGAAGCACTTCGAGGCTGTTGAACGCACTGATGCTTTCATCTGCTTCGACGGGACTCACGTGGACATTCACGTGGATGACTACCCCCCGGTTGATCACGCTGCGCTGGACGCGTACCTGTTCGAGAAGAGCGGTCACAGGATCGTGACCCGTTCGGACCCCATGGTGAACACGATCGACGTCAAGTCACTGAAGCCCGCGAGTGATGAGGAAGAGGAAGAGGACCTGAACGACATGACGGCTTTCACGCACGTGTACGAGATGTTCAAACCCGTGATCCGCAGGTTCGACGGTTCATTGACCCGTAAAAAAAGA
>Ga0255210_1000630_pt1 | contig 12214 bp, 7 predicted proteins | sample Miss_Yuk_RepA_8d_FD_188422 | JGI IMG/M metagenome (GOLD analysis project Ga0255210, IMG submission 188422) | Freshwater microbial communities from Mississippi River, Louisiana, United States - Miss_Yuk_RepA_8d | ecosystem: Environmental > Aquatic > Freshwater > River | place: USA: Louisiana...
GCCTGTGTGCCGGCCTGACGCAGCAGGGTGAGGGTGCGGATGCCTATCAGGCAGGGCAGTGCGCTGGCCAGCCGCAGACGCCTGCCGCGCAGGGCCAGGCTGTAGCGCAGGCCGTCGTGCAGCTGCGTCTCGGTGCTGCGCTGCCATGCCTCCAGCAAGGGGGCCAACCGCTGCAGGGTGGCGCGGTCGCCCGAGCGCACGGCGGCGCACAGGCTGTCACGGTCCAGGCCCAGGGGGGCGAGCTCCTCGGCAGGCAAGTAGCAGCGTCCGGCATGCAGGTCATGGTGCGCATCACGCAGGATGTTCAGCCGCTGCAGGCCTTTGCCGTAGTGGGCACCCCATAGCAGCAGCTCGGCACGGGTGCCGGTGTGCCAGTTGTGCAGGTGCAGCTCGCACATGCGCGTCCAGAATTCGCCCACGCTGCCAGCCACCTGCCAGGTGTAGCGGTCGACCTCGGCGCTGGTTTGTACACCGCGTTGCGGGTCGTCGAGCATGCGCAGGTCCCAGCGCTGGCCTTCGATGATCGCGGCCAGCACCTGACGGATCACGACCTGGTCGGCTTCGGGTTGCCGCTGCAGCGCATCCAGGCAGGCCTGGCCCCGTTCGAGCAGGGCTTTTTCATGCGCGTCGGGGACTTGCCGGGCAAAGGCTTGCAGAGCCTGCACCAGCTGAGGTTGGTCTTGCGGGGTGTCGATGGCGTGCTGCAGGCTGTCCAGCAGGGCCAGCCGCCGTGCTGCAGTCTGGGTGGTGGTGTCTGCCACCGTGTCGGTGGCGCGTGCGAGCAGATAGGCCAAGCCCATCGGCTCGCGCAGCCCGGCTGGCAAAAGCCGGATGGACAGCCCGAATGAGCGTGAAACCCCTTGCAGGAGTTGATGGATGTTCAGGGCAGGCTGGCGCATGCGGGGAATTGTCGCTTGACAGGCGGGTGGGCTGGTTTAGAATTACTAACCAGTCAGTCATTAACTAATTTCCTGCGGTGGCGGCCATGTCCAAGCATTCCAAAGTATCTGTTTATCTGGCCTTGAGTGTGGTGCTGGCCACTTTGAGCGCTTGTTCCCGCGAGGAGGCCCCGCCCGAACCGGTGCGCGCCGTGAAGATCATCACGGTGGGGGCACAGGGGTTGCAGACCGATGCGGTTTATGCCGGAGAGGTGCGCGCCCGAGTCGAATCGCGTCTGGGCTTTCGTGTGGGCGGAAAGCTGACGCATCGGGCGGTCGATGCCGGCCAGCGCGTGTCGGCAGCTCAGTTGCTGGCGGCCATCGATGCGCAGGATTACCAGCTGTCGGCGCAGGCCGCGCAGGCGCAGCAGGTGGCCGCCCAAACCCAGCGCGATGTGGCGCTGGCCGATTACAAACGCTACGAAAGCCTCAGGGCGCAGGGTTTCATCAGCGGCGCTGAACTGGAGCGCCGCGAAGCCAGCCTCAAGGCGGCCGAAGCCACGCTGGTGCAGGCGCGCTCTCAGTCGCAGGTGCAGGCCAATCAGGTGGGTTATGCCCGTTTGCAGGCCACGACCGCGGGCGTGGTGACGGCGCTGGAAGCCGAAGTCGGGCAGGTGCTGGCCGCCGGCCAGCCGGTGCTGCGTCTGGCGCACGACGGTCCGCGTGATGCGGTGTTCAACGTGCCGGAGCAGGCGGTGCAGGCTTTCAGGGTGGGCATGCCGATGCTGGCGCAGCTGACGGGCAGCACTGAGCTGCTCAAAGGCCGCGTGCGCGAAGTAGGAGCCAGTGCCGACCCGGTCACGCGCACCTTTGCCGTCAAGCTGGCGCTGGATGCGTCCGAGCGCCTGCCGCTGGGCGCCACGGTCAATGTGCAAGCGCCGCAGCGGGCAGCCACGGTGCAGGCCATGACCTTGCCCACCACGGCGCTGCGTCAGGAAGGCGAGGGTACGGCGGTATGGGTGCTGGACGAAGCCAGCATGACGGTGCAGCCACAAAAAGTCACGCTGGGGCCGGTGCAGGCGCAGCAGGTGGTGATCGCCTCGGGCCTGAAGCCGGGTCAGAAGGTGGTTGTGGCCGGCGTGCATGTGCTCTCGCCGGGCCAGAAGGTCACTTTGTACAAGCCCGCTGGCGAAGCGAAGTGAGGTTCGCATGAGCAAAAAGGGCCAATTCAACCTCTCGCGCTGGGCGCTCGAACACCCGGCGCTGACCCGCTACTTGATGGTGGCGCTGATGGTGCTGGGCGTGGCCGCCTACTTCCAGCTGGGTCAGGACGAGGACCCGCCGTTCACCTTCCGCGCGATGGTGGTGCGCACGGCATGGCCGGGCGCCACCGCGCAGCAGGTGGCCGAGCAGGTGACCGACAAGATCGAGCGCACGCTGCAGGAAGTGCCTTACGCAGACAAGATCCGCAGCTACTCCAAGCCGGGCGAGTCGCTGATCATCTTCCAGCTCAAGGACAACTCGCCGCCCGGCGATGTGCAGCAGGTCTGGTACACCGTACGCAAAAAGGTGGGTGACATCCGCGCCACCCTGCCGCAAGGCGTGGTGGGACCGTTTTTCAACGACGAGTTTGGCGATGTGTACGGTGTGATTTACGCCCTCAGTGGCGAGGGTTACAGCCCGGCAGAGCTCAAGCGCGAAGCCGACAACGTGCGCCAGCTTCTGCTGCGTGTGAAGGATGTGGCCAAGGTCGAACTCTTTGGGGTGCAGGACGAAAAGGTCTTCATCGAGGTTTCGCACCGCAAGCTGGCCCAGATGGGGTTGGACATGGGGTCGGTGCTGGCGCAGCTCGGTCAGCAAAACGCGGTGGAATCGGCCGGCACGGTGCGTTCGCCGCAGGATGTGGTGCAGGTTCGTGTGGCTGGACAGTTCCAGGCGCTCGACGACTTGCGCGCCATGCCCATCCGCGGCGCCTCGGGCGCGCAGCTGCGGCTCGGTGACATCGCCGAGGTGCGGCGCGGCTATGTGGACCCGCCGTCTGTCAAGGTTCGCCACGACGGGCAGGAAGTGATCGCGCTGGGCGTCAGCATGGCCAAGGGCGGCGACATCATTGCGCTGGGCCAGTCGCTCCAGCAGGCGGCGGCGCAGGTCGAAGCCACCTTGCCGGCCGGCCTGACCTTGCGTCAGGTGCAGGACCAGCCGCGTGCGGTCTCGCAGTCGGTGGGCGAGTTTGTGAAGGTGTTGATCGAGGCGGTGGTGATCGTGCTGGCCGTCAGCTTTTTGTCGCTGGGCCTGCACAAGCGCCCGCACACGCAGGCGCCGCTTTGGCAGTTCTGGCGCCGCTGGGTGCTGGATGTGCGCCCGGGCCTGGTGGTGGGCATCACCATCCCGCTGGTGCTGGCCGTGACCTTTCTGGCCATGCATTACTTCGGCATCGGTCTGCACAAAATTTCGCTCGGCTCGCTGATCATCGCGCTGGGCCTGCTGGTGGACGACGCGATCATTGCGGTGGAGATGATGGTGCGCAAGATGGAGGAGGGCTACGACAAGTTCCGCGCGGCCACCTTCGCCTACGAACTCACGGCCATGCCCATGCTCACAGGGACGCTGATCACGGCGGCGGGCTTTTTGCCGATCGGCATCGCCAAGTCCACCGTGGGCGAATACACCTTTGCCATCTTTGCCGTGACGGTGATTGCGCTGCTGGTGAGCTGGGTGGCCTCGGTGTATTTCGTGCCGTACCTGGGGGCATGGCTGCTGCGCCGGCCTGCCTATCTGGAGCAGCAGCACGCGCCGCAAGACCATGAGCGCGCCGAGCTGTTCGAAACGCCGTTCTACCAGCACTTTCGCGCCTGGGTGACCTGGTGTGTGACGCACCGCTGGAAAACGATTGCCATCACCATCGCCTTGTTCGTGCTGGGTCTGGTGGGCATGGGAAAAGTGCAGCAGCAGTTCTTCCCGGATTCGAGTCGACCTGAAATTCTGGTCGACCTGTGGCTGCCCGAGGGCTCGCCGTTTGAGGCCAGCGAAGAAGTGGTCCGCCGCGTGGAACAGCGGCTGGCACAGGTGGAAGGCGTCCGCTCGGTCACGACGTGGGTGGGCTCGGGCGTGCCGCGCTTTTACCTGCCGCTCGATCAGGTGTTTCCGCAGACCAATGTGTCCCAGCTCATCGTGGTGCCGCAAGACCTCCAGGTCCGCGAGGCCCTTCGTGTGAAGCTGCCCGCCTTGCTGGCGCAGGAGTTTCCGGAGGTGCGCGGCCGCGTCAAGCTGCTGCCCAACGGTCCGCCGGTGCCGTACCCGGTGCAGTTTCGGGTGGTGGGCGCCGACCCGCAGGTGCTGCGCACGCGTGCCGATGAGGTCAAGGCCGTCATGCGTGGTAACACCCACACGCGCGGCGTGAACGACAACTGGAACGAATCGGTCAAAACCGTTCGCCTTGAGGTCGATCAGGCCAAGGCACGCGCCTTGGGCGTGAGCAGCCAGGCGATTGCCCAGGCCTCGCGCACGCTGCTGCTGGGTACGCCCGTGGGCCAGTACCGCGAAGGCGACAAACTGATCGAGATCGTGCTGCGCCAGCCGCAAAGCGAACGCGACGCCCTGACCGATCTGGCGCAGGTCTATGTGCCGACCGCTTCGGGCAAGTCGGTGCCGTTGCTGCAGATCGCCAGCCCGGTGCTGGGCTGGGAGCCCGGCGTGATGTGGCGCGAGGGCCGCCAGTACGCGGTCACGGTGCAGTCTGACATCGTGGAGGGCCTGCAGGGGGCCACGGTGACCGCCGAGCTGCTGCCAGTGCTCAAAAAGCTCGAAGCCGCCTGGGCCGCGCAGGGACAGGGCGACTACCGCATCGAGGTGGCGGGTGCTGTGGAGGAAAGCTCCAAGGGTTCCGCCTCGATCTCTGCTGGCGTGCCACTGATGCTGTTCATCACCTTCACCCTGCTGATGCTGCAGTTGCAGAGTTTCAGTCGCTCGATGCTGGTGTTCCTGACCGGTCCGCTGGGCATGGCCGGGGTGGCAGCGGCCTTGCTGACCTTGGGCCGGCCATTCGGCTTCGTTGCCCTGCTTGGCGTCATCGCCCTGATGGGCATGATTCAGCGCAACTCGGTGATCCTGATCGACCAGATCGAGCAGGACCGAGCCAGCGGCATGCCCGCCTGGCAGGCGATTGTCGAATCAGCCGTGCGCCGCCTGCGCCCCATCGTGCTGACGGCAGCGGCGGCCGTGCTGGCCATGATTCCGCTCTCGCGCAGCGTGTTCTGGGGCCCGATGGCGGTCGCCATCATGGGCGGCCTGATCGTGGCCACGGCGCTGACCCTGCTGGCCTTGCCGGCCATGTATGCGGCCTGGTTCCGGGTGCCCCGGCCCGGCATGGCCCAGGCGTAGGAGCGCGCCCCTGGGTGCGAAAACCCATTCGGGCTGCCGCCTGCAAAGTGCGGGGATGGCCGAGAGACTGTTTCGGACCGGCTAAAATAGAAAATTGACCGATTTCACGCGGGTGGTCAGGCAAACAACCTGTCCGCCCGTTTTGTTTGGACCCGCGCGGGTGGCGAAATTGGTAGACGCACCAGGTTTAGGTCCTGACGCCAGCAATGGTGTGGGGGTTCGAGTCCCCCCCCGCGCACCAGACGCAAGCCTTTGGGCCTGCGACCCTTTAACTCTGTGAGAACACCATGACCGTGACTGTTGAAACCCTGGAAAAGCTCGAGCGCAAGATCACGCTGACCCTGCCCGTGACCACCATCCAGACCGAAGTCGATGCCCGCCTCAAGAAGCTGGCCCGCACCGTCAAGATGGACGGCTTCCGTCCCGGCAAGGTGCCGATGAACGTGGTGGCCCAGCGTTATGGCTACTCCGTGCAGTACGAAGTGCTCAACGACAAGGTCGGTGAAGCCTTCGCCCAGGCCGCCAACGAAGCCAAGGTGCGCGTGGCCGGCCAGCCCCGAATCACCGAAAAGGAAGGCGCTCCCGAAGGCGAGCTGACCTTTGATGCCATCTTCGAGGTTTACCCCGATGTCAAGCTGGCCGACCTGTCCACCGTCGAGCTGGAAAAAGTGACGGCCGAAGTCAGTGACGCCGCCATTGACAAGACCATCGATATCCTGCGCAAGCAGCGCCGCACCTTTGCCCAGCGCGGCCTGGGCGATGCCGCGGCCGACGGTGACCGGGTGACCATCGACTTCGAAGGCAAGATCGACGGCGAACCCTTTGCCGGCGGCAAGGCCGAAGACTTCCAGTTCCTGGTCGGCGAAGGCCAGATGCTCAAGGAGTTCGAAGATGCTGTGCGCGGCATGAAGTCTGGCGAAAGCAAGACTTTCCCGCTGGCCTTCCCCGAGGACTACCACGGCAAGGACGTGGCCGGCAAGACCGCCGACTTCCTGGTGACCGTCAAGAAGATCGAAGCTGCCCATCTGCCCGAAGTCAACGAAGCCCTGGCCAAGTCTCTGGGCATTGCCGATGGCACCGTCGAAGGCCTGCGCGCCGACATCCGCAAGAACCTGGAGCGCGAAGTCAAGTTCCGCCTGCTGGCCCGCAACAAGTCCGCCGCCATGGAAGCCCTGGTGGCCAAGGCCGAGCTGGAGCTGCCCCAGTCCATCGTGCAATCCGAAGTCGACCGCCTCAAGGAAGGTGCCCGCGCCGACCTCAAGCAGCGCGGCATAAAGGACGCCGACAAGGCCCCGATTCCCGACGACATCTTCCGTCCTCAAGCCGAGCAGCGCGTGCGCCTGGGCCTGGTGGTGGCCGAAGTGGTGAAAGCCAACGATCTGCACGCCAAGCCCGAGCAGATCCGTGCCCACATTGAAGAGCTGGCCGCCAGCTACGAGCGTCCAGAAGACGTGACTCGCTGGTACTACGGCGACAACCAGCGCCTGGCCGAAGTCGAGGCCGTGGTGATCGAGAGCAATGTGGCCGAGTTCGTGCTGTCCAAGGCCAAAGTGACCGAGAAAGCCATCTCTTTCGAAGAACTGATGGGCCAGTGACCTTTTTGTGACCTTCTGCGCATGGGGCTTGTTGTTCACGCAGCAAGCCCCATGTTGCTGTAGGCGGACAATAAACGGGTTAAAGTAACCCGCTGCATAGATGGAGTTGTGATGAGCGCATTGGAAACACAAGCCTTGGGCATGGTCCCCATGGTGATCGAAACATCGGGCCGCGGCGAACGCGCCTACGACATTTATTCCCGCCTGCTCAAGGAGCGGGTGGTGTTTCTGGTCGGTGAGGTCAACGACCACATGGCCAACCTCGTGATCGCACAGCTGCTGTTTCTGGAAAGCGAAAACCCGGAAAAGGACATTTCGCTCTACATCAATTCGCCCGGAGGTTCGGTGAGTGCCGGCATGGCGATCTACGACACCATGAACTTCATCAAACCCGACGTGTCCACCCTGTGCATGGGCATGGCGGCCAGCATGGGCGCATTCCTGCTGTCTTCGGGCGCCAAGGGCAAGCGTTTTGTCTTGCCCAATTCCAAGGTCATGATCCACCAGCCATTGGGCGGTGCGCGTGGTCAGGCCACCGAAATCGAAATCGCTGCCCGCGAGATCATCAAGACCCGCGAGCAGCTCAACAAGATCCTGGCAGAGAACACCGGTCAGCCGCTGGACCGCATCGAAAACGACACCGAGCGTGATTACTACCTGTCGGCACAGGAATCCAAGGATTACGGCTTGGTTGATCAGGTGATTGCCAAGCGCCCCTGAGTGCGGGTTTTCACACCGAACGGCGTTGACCGGGCCCGGTCAGCGCCGTTTTTCTTTCGTTATCATTGACGCATCCCCCGATTCCAAGGCCATTTCATGCCCGACAAAAAAGGCTCCAGCACCGAAAAAAACCTGTACTGCTCTTTCTGCGGCAAGAGCCAGCACGAGGTCAAGAAGCTGATTGCCGGCCCTTCGGTGTTCATTTGCGACGAATGCATTGATCTGTGCAATGACATCATCCGCGATGAAGTCACCCAGGAAGGCGCTGAACAAGGCGCGCGTGACGGTCTGCCGACGCCGGCCGACCTCAAGGCCAACCTCGACAATTACGTGATTGGCCAGGAAAAAGCCAAGCGCAGCCTGGCCGTGGCGGTGTACAACCACTACAAGCGCCTCAAGCACAAGGATGGCGCCAAAAAAGACGATGTCGAACTGGCCAAGAGCAACATCCTGCTGATCGGCCCCACCGGTTCGGGCAAGACGCTGCTGGCGCAGACCATGGCCCGCATGCTGGACGTGCCGTTCGTCATGGCCGATGCCACCACGCTGACCGAGGCCGGCTACGTGGGCGAGGACGTCGAGAACATCGTGGCCAAGCTGCTGCAGACCTGCAATTACGATGTGGAGCGTGCCCAGCGTGGCATCGTCTACATCGACGAGATCGACAAGATCACCCGCAAGTCCGACAACCCGTCCATCACCCGTGACGTGTCGGGCGAGGGTGTGCAGCAGGCCCTGCTCAAGCTGGTCGAGGGCACCATGGCCAGCGTACCCCCGCAGGGCGGGCGCAAGCACCCCAACCAGGATTTCCTGCAGATCGATACGACCAACATCCTGTTCATCTGCGGTGGTGCTTTTGCCGGCCTCGAAAAGGTCATCGAAAACCGCACTGAAGCCGGTGGCATTGGTTTTGGCGCGACAGTCAAGAGCAAGAAGCAGCGTTCGCTGACCGAGATGTTCAACGAAGTGGAGCCCGAAGACCTGATCAAGTACGGTCTGATTCCGGAGCTGGTGGGGCGTTTGCCCGTGGTGGCGACGCTGGCCGAATTGACCGAAGACGCCCTGGTGCAAATCCTGACCGAGCCCAAGAACGCCGTGGTCAAGCAGTTCGCCAAGCTGCTGGCCATGGAAGGGGTGGAACTGGAAGTGCGTGGCAATGCGCTGCATGCGATCGCCCGCAAGGCGATCGCCCGCAAGACCGGGGCACGCGGCCTGCGCTCTATCCTGGAACAGGCCCTGATCGACACCATGTTCGATTTGCCCAACCAGAGCAACGTCGAGAAAGTGGTGGTGGATGAATCCACCATTGAGGAAAACAAGCCTCCGCTGCTGGTTTACCGCGAAACGGCCAAACAGGCCTGAGATCTCCACAGAAAGTCCGCCGATGAATACCCCTTCGCATCCACGGGTTGAAATCGGTGGCACGGCATCCATGTGCCCATGAAACCCGAGGGAACACCATGTCCGGACACACACCTTTGCCTTCTACCCCGATCGATCTGCCCATGCTGCCCTTGCGCGATGTGGTGGTGTTCCCCCACATGGTGATCCCGCTGTTTGTGGGACGCCCCAAGAGCATCAAGGCGCTCGAGTCGGCCATGTCCAGCGACCGCCGCATCATGCTGGTGGCCCAGAAAACAGCGGCCAAGGACGAACCCGACGTGGGGGACATGTTCGAAGTCGGCTGTGTCTCCACCATCCTGCAGATGCTGAAGCTGCCCGACGGTACGGTGAAGGTGCTGGTCGAAGGCCAGCAGCGGGCCCGCGTCCAGTCGATCACCGATGGCGAAGCCCACTTTGTGGCCAATGTGCTGCCGGTGGAGCCACAGGCCGAACAAGGCCAGGTGGATGCCAGCGAAATCGAAGCCCTGCGCCGGGCCGTGATGCAGCAGTTTGACCAGTACGTCAAACTCAACAAGAAAATTCCGCCCGAAATCCTGACCTCGATTTCCAGCATCGACGACCCGGGCCGTCTGGCCGACACGATCGCCGCACACTTGCCGCTCAAGCTAGAAAACAAGCAGGCTGTTCTCGATCTGGCTTCGATCAAGGAGCGTCTGGAAAACCTGTTTGCCCAACTCGAGCGCGAGGTGGACATCCTCAACGTCGACAAGCGCATCCGCAGCCGCGTCAAGCGCCAGATGGAGAAGAACCAGCGCGACTTCTACCTCAATGAGCAGGTCAAGGCCATCCAGAAGGAGCTCGGCGAAGGCGAAGAGGGCGCCGACATTGAAGAGATCGAGAAGAAGATCAAGGCCGCCAAGATGCCTGCTGAGGCCCGCAAGAAGGCCGAAGCCGAGCTCAAGAAGCTCAAGCTGATGTCGCCCATGTCGGCTGAGGCGACGGTGGTGCGCAATTACATCGATGTGCTGGTGGGCTTGCCCTGGAGCAAGAAGACCAAGATCAAGCACGACCTCTCCAACGCCGAGACGGTACTCAATCAGGACCATTTCGGCCTGGACAAGGTCAAGGACCGCATCCTGGAATACCTCGCTGTTCAGCAGCGCGTGGACAAGGTCAAGGCACCTATCCTGTGTCTGGTGGGCCCTCCGGGTGTGGGCAAGACCTCGCTGGGCCAGTCGATTGCCAAGGCCACCGGGCGCAAGTACGTGCGCATGGCCCTGGGTGGCATGCGTGACGAGGCAGAAATTCGTGGTCACCGCCGTACCTACATCGGCGCCATGCCTGGCAAGGTGCTGCAGAGCCTGAACAAGGTGGGTACACGCAATCCGCTGTTCCTGCTGGACGAGATCGACAAGCTGGGCATGGATTTCCGCGGTGATCCATCCAGCGCTTTGCTGGAAGTGCTGGACCCTGAACAGAACCACACTTTTGCCGACCATTACGTCGAGGTGGACTTCGACTTGTCGGACGTGATGTTCGTGGCCACATCCAATTCCATGAACATCCCGCCAGCGCTGCTCGACCGCATGGAAGTGATTCGTCTGTCGGGCTACACCGAAGATGAAAAGACCAACATCGCCATGCGCTACCTGCTGCCCAAGCAGATGGAAAACAACGGGATCAAGCCCGAAGAGCTGGCTGTGAGCGAGGAAGCCATCCGTGACGTGGTGCGCTACTACACCCGCGAAGCCGGCGTGCGTTCACTCGAGCGCGAACTCTCCAAGATCTGCCGCAAGGTGGTCAAGGCACTGCTGCTCAAGCAGATGAAGCCTCAAGTGCAGGTCACGGCCGAGAACCTGAACGAATTTCTGGGTGTGCGCAAGTACACCTATGGCCGCGCCGAGCAAAAGAACCAGGTGGGGCAGGTTGTCGGGTTGGCCTGGACAGAAGTGGGTGGCGATCTGCTGACCATCGAGAGCGCACTCATGCCTGGCAAGGGTGTGATCACCCGCACCGGCTCGCTGGGCGATGTGATGAAGGAATCGGTGGAAGCTGCGCGCACGGTGGTGCGCAGCCGCGCGCATGCCCTCGGCATCAAGGACGAGGTGTTCGAGAAAAAAGACCTGCACATCCACGTACCGGATGGGGCCACCCCAAAGGACGGTCCAAGTGCCGGTGCCGCCATGACCACGGCCATGGTTTCGGCCATGACGGGCATTCCGGTACGTGCTGACGTGGCCATGACCGGCGAGATCACCCTGCGTGGCGAGGTGACGGCGATTGGCGGCTTGAAGGAAAAGCTGCTCGCAGCACTGCGCGGAGGCGTCAAGACCGCGCTGATTCCGGAAGACAACGTCAAGGACTTGCAGGACATTCCGGAGAATGTGAAAAGCGGCCTCGAAATCGTTCCGGTCAAATGGATTGACCAGGTGCTCGACATTGCACTCGAGTCCAAGCCTGTGCCACTGACCGAGGAGGAGATCAGTGCTGCTGCAGTTGCGGCCAATGTGGCCACTGCAGAGAGCAAGGCCACCAAGCATTGAGCCTGGCGGAAGGCCCAGCCAATGAAAATAGGCTATAATGCAAGGCTTGCAGCAATCGAAGGACTTTGATTGCGTTGCGCGGGAATAGCTCAGTTGGTAGAGCGCAACCTTGCCAAGGTTGAGGTCGCGAGTTCGAGCCTCGTTTCCCGCTCCAGATTTTGGAAGAAGTGCCAACATCTTCCAGCCCAAGGGGAAGCGCAAGCTTCCCTTTTTTGTCAGACACGGCGCGGTAGCAAAGCGGTTATGCACCGGATTGCAAATCCGTGTAGGTCGGTTCGACTCCGGCCCGCGCCTCCATCCATGCTTCGTTGAAATCGTTATCGCCTCAGTGAGTCGTATCCTGAGGCGTTTTGTTTTTCAGGAACTCCATCGAGCCATCTGACCATGTCAGCCGGCGCAGAAGACCAAGGCATCCGCACACACCGGTCGAAGACCTGCTGGCCATGGGGCTGGTCTTCACCCTCAAGACCTTCGGTGCTGTTCTCGGTTTTTCCGTCATGACCGAGTACATGCCCGTCTTTTTGCGGCTGGAATACATGGACACGTTTTATGCAGCCATTGCCTCCGGCTTTCTGGCGGGCGGGCATCATCCAGATGGGATGCGATGCCCTGATCTTGGTCGCGGGTGTTGCTGTTGTGCCTTTTCAGGCGCTGCTGCTGTCCATTCTGAGCGCCTTGGCCTTGAATCTGGTGATCGCTATGAATCACCGCCAGGGGCGTTACTTCGGTTTCTGATCGGTCGCGTGGGTCGTCT
>Ga0255210_1000636_pt1 | contig 12109 bp, 10 predicted proteins | sample Miss_Yuk_RepA_8d_FD_188422 | JGI IMG/M metagenome (GOLD analysis project Ga0255210, IMG submission 188422) | Freshwater microbial communities from Mississippi River, Louisiana, United States - Miss_Yuk_RepA_8d | ecosystem: Environmental > Aquatic > Freshwater > River | place: USA: Louisiana...
TAGTCGGAGCTCCAATTGCTGTTAAAGACTTATTTTGCACTAAAGGTGTAAAAACAACCGCTTCAAGCAAGATTCTGTCGAATTTTATTCCAACATATGAGTCTACTGTTACTGAAAAACTTTGGAATGAAGATGCAATCTTAATTGGCAAGCTAAACTCAGATGAATTTGCAATGGGTTCATCAAATGAGACGAGTAATTTTGGAAATGTTTTAAATCCATATCGTTTAAATAATGAAAATATTGTTCCAGGCGGATCATCTGGAGGATGTGCCAGCGCGGTTGCCGCGGATTTAACAAGTGCAACCGTTGGAACAGATACTGGCGGAAGCATTCGTCAACCGGCTGCATTTACAGGCATTGTTGGTTTAAAGCCTACTTATGGTCGATGCTCTAGATGGGGGATAGTAGCATTTGCATCTTCTTTAGATCAGGCAGGACCCATGACAAAAGATGTTCGAGATGCTGCCTTAATGCTCGATGTTATTTGTGGTTATGACGAAAAAGACTCGACTTCAGCAAATAAACCTAAGAGTTCATTTTTAAATTCATTAAAAAATAATGTTAAGGGGTTAAAAGTAGGAGTTCCAAAAGAATATCGCGTCGATAATATGCCAAAAGAAGTAGATGAACTGTGGCAAGAAGGAATTAAAATTTTAAAAGATAATGGTGCGATTGTTAAAGATATTTCATTAGCTCATACAAAATATGCTCTTCCAACTTATTATATTATTGCACCAGCGGAAGCTTCATCAAATTTAGCAAGATACGATGGTGTTAGGTATGGATTTAGAGCAGAGGGAAGAGACTTAACAGAGATGTATGAAAATACGAGATCGAAAGGTTTTGGCGCTGAAGTTAAAAGAAGAATTATGATTGGAACTTATGTTTTGTCATCAGGATATTATGATGCATATTATTTAAAAGCTCAAAAAGTTAGAAATTTAATCAAAATGGATTTTGATAATGCCTATAAAGATGTTGATGTTATTTTAACCCCAACTACTCCAACTCCAGCTTTTAAATTTGGTGAAAATACAGACGATCCAATTGCAATGTATTTAAACGATATATTTACAGTGACTGCAAACTTAGCTGGTCTTCCAGCTATATCTTTACCAATAAAATTTAATAAAGATGGATTACCTTTAGCATTACAATTATTTGGGAAATCTTTTGATGAACAAACGTTATTAAATGTCGCTTATTCCATAGAACAGCAGGTTAATTTTAAATCCCAAGTAAACGATTGGTGGATGTGATGAGCGGTAAAGAATTTAATTATTATATTTCTGGAGAAACAGGAAAATGGGAAGTCGTCATTGGATTAGAAGTCCATGCACAAGTAAGTTCAAATGCTAAATTATTTTCTTCTTCAGCAACTAAATTTGGTTCAGAGCCAAATTCACAAGTAAGTTTAATTGATGCAGCAATGCCAGGAATGTTGCCTGTGATTAATAAATTTTGTGTTGAACAAGCAGTTAAGACAGGTCTTGGATTAAAAGCTAAAATTAATTTACTTTCAGTTTTTGATAGAAAAAATTATTTTTATGCTGACTTACCTCAAGGCTATCAAATCTCACAATTTAAACATCCAATTGTCGGTGAAGGAGAGGTAATTCTTGATATGCCTTATGGAACCAAAAAAATTGGAATTGAAAGACTTCATCTTGAGCAAGATGCTGGAAAAAGTTTACACGATCAAGATCCAACAAAAACATTCATTGATTTAAACAGATCAGGGGTTGCGTTAATGGAAATTGTAAGTAAACCAGACTTAAGATCACCCGAAGAGGTTGCTGAATATATAAAAAAATTAAGATCTATTATGCGTTATTTAGGAACTTGTGATGGAAATATGGAAGAAGGCTCGTTAAGAGCAGATGTTAACGTATCGGTTAGAAAAGCAGGCAGTAAAGATTTTGGGACTCGTTGTGAAATTAAAAATGTTAATTCAATAAAGTTTATGCAGCAAGCCATTCAATATGAAGCAAAAAGACAAGTTGAATTATTAGAAGAGGGTAAGACAATTGATCAAGAAACAAGATTATTTGACACTAAAAAAAATGAAACGCGACAAATGCGTAGCAAAGAAGATGCTCATGATTACAGATATTTTCCAGATCCAGATCTTCCTCCTTTAAAATTTGAGCAATCTTTTGTTGATGGAATTAAAAAAAAATTACCTGAATTACCTGATGATAAAAAAGAGCGTTTAATAAAAGATTATAAACTTTCTAATTACGAAGCTGGTGTTTTGATATCTGACAAAGATACCTCAGATTATTTTGAAGATATTGCAAAAAATTCTGATGTAAAACTTGCAATTAATTGGGTGATTGGCGATTTGTTTGCAGCTTTAAATAAGATTGGAAAGTCTATCAAGGAGTCCCCAATTTCATCTAAAAATTTAGCAAAATTAATAGATTTAATAAAAAATAACACGATTTCAGGAAGAATTGCAAAAGAAGTTTTTGAATTGATGATTAATGATAACCGAGATCCAAAAGTTATTGTTGAAGAAAAAGGACTTATTCAAGAAAGCAATGTTGGCGAATTAGAAAAGATTATTGAAAAAGTTTTAAAAGAAAACGCTGATAAAGTAGCTGAATACAAATCGGGGAAAGATAAATTATTTGGCTTCTTTGTAGGCTCAGTAATTAAAGAGTCTAAAGGTAAGGCTAATCCTGCTCTCGTTAATGAAATTTTAAAGAAAAAACTTTCATAAAGTGTTTAAGTCAATCGAATCTTCACCTGAATTACAGCAGTATCTTTTTAAAACAGGTATTCATGAACATCCTTTGCAAAAGGAACTTAGAGAGTATACAGAAAAAAATTTAGGTAATGCCGCAACAATGCAAATCAGTCCAGACCAAGGGGCTTTACTTCAATTTATTATTAAAAGCTCAAACACTCAAAATTGTTTAGAAATTGGAACTTTCACTGGATATAGCGCTCTAACGATGGCCTTAGCGCTGCCCGAGAACGGTTCTATTGTTAGTTTAGATATTGATAAAAATAATACAGATATTGCTAAAAAATATTGGAGCAAACATAATGTAGGCAAAAAAATTGATTTCATTTTAGCTCCAGCATTAGACACAATGGATGAATTTATTAATCAGGATCGAATTTTTGATCTAATTTTTATTGATGCCGATAAAAAGAATTATAAAAATTATTTTCTAAAATCGCTAGAGCTTTTAGAAAAAGATGGAATTATTATTATTGATAACACTCTTTGGAAAGGAAAGGTTGCCAATCAGAATTTTAATGATCATCAAACAAATTCTATAAGAGAATTTAATAAATTTATTAAAGATTTTAAGGGAACCGAGAGCATGATATTGTCCATAGCAGACGGCATGACTCTCTGTAGGAAGTTGTAAAATGTTAAAATTAATCAGTTTTTATAAATTTGTTAAAATTAATAGTCCTATTGATAATAAACTAACATTTAAAAAATTTCTTATCGATAACAAGTTAAAAGGAAGTATCATATTTTCTTTGGAGGGAATTAATGGCAGTATTTCAGGAAAAAAATCTAATATTGATTTATTAATAAAATTCTTGAAAGAAAAATTTTTATTTAAAGATTTTGATACTGTTAATGAATGTGAAGTAGATTTTGTTCCATTTAAAAGAGCGAAAATTAAAATTAAAAATGAAGTCGTTCCATTAAACGAAATGTTTAATGATGATAAATATAAATTTCAAAATAGGGTAGATCCTAAAGATTGGAATCAATTAATTTTATCTAATGATGTGACAGTTGTGGATGTTAGAAAGTCTTTTGAAAGTGAAATTGGTACATTTGAAAAAGCAATAAATCCTAAGATTAATGATTTTAGAAAATTTCCAGAATATTTTGAGAAACTTTCAGATGATAAAGATAGAAAAATTGCAATGTTTTGCACCGGGGGTATTCGTTGTGAAAAAGCTGCAAGCTATTTATTTAAAAGGGGTTTTAAGAATGTTTATCAACTAAAAGGCGGAATTTTAAATTATCTTAATAATGTTACTGAAAAGAAATCATTATGGAAGGGGGAGTGTTTTGTATTTGATGAAAGAATAACTGTTGTGAGTAAATCTAAAAAAGGAAATTATTTAATGTGCGCTGGATGTAGAACTCCAATTAAGAAGAAAGATATTCACTCACCCAAATATGAAAAAGATGTAAGTTGTCCGAATTGTTTTGATAAATTAACGGATAAACAAAAATACAGATTTCGAATGAGGGCCTCACAAAAAACAAGTGGCAAATTAAAATCAAATTCATTACAAAGAGCATCGGTATGAGCAAGCAAGTTCCTAATGTTAAATTTATCATTCGTCCTGAAAAAGAATTTATTACAATAACTTCTGACGATATTTTTAAAAATAAAAATATTGTCTTATTTGCTCTTCCAGGCGCTTTCACACCAACTTGCAATGATTATCATCTACCAGGTTATGAATTAAATTATGATGAATTAAAAAAATTAGGTATTGATGAAGTTTATTGTTTAAGTGCTAATGATCCATTTGTAATGAAAGCTTGGGCTAAAAATTTAGATCTTAAAAAAGTAAAAATGTTACCAGATGCTAATTTAGAATTCACAAAAGCTATGAACATGATTTCTGATAGATCTGCTTCTGGAATGGGCCAACGTTCTAAAAGATATTCAATTTACGTAAAGAGTAAAATAATCGAAAAAATGTTTGTTGATGAAGATGGTAAATTTGATGTGAGTGATTCAAATACTATGATTAGCTATTTAAAGTCACATAAATAAATGAAAAAGGGTCTACGACCTATTACAAGAACCGCTAATCCAGAACCTCAAGATAAAAATTCTGTTTCTTGGATTATTTGGGCTGCTTGGGCAGATCGAATTACATTTGAAGATATTAAAGAAAAAACAGGTAAATCTGAATCTGATGTTATCAAAATTATGAGAAAGAACTTAAGCGCCAGTTCATTTAGATTATGGAGAAAAAGAACCCATAATCAAAGTATTAAACATAGAAAAAAATTTGAGAACTCTAGAAAACAACTAAATCAAAGAATTTATTTTTCTGACGACGATTAAAATAACTACATTTTAGTTGAATAAAAACAATTCTAGTTTAGATAGTCACTCTTCATGGCGACCGATATTAAAAAAATTCGTAACATTGCAATTATCGCACACGTCGATCACGGCAAAACAACACTCTTAGATAAATTATTAAGGGATTCTGGAACACTCAAAGCATCCGAGATGGCACAAGAGCGTGTAATGGATTCAAATGAAATTGAAAAGGAAAGAGGTATTACTATTCTTGCAAAAAATACTTCTCTTACTTGGAATGGTTATCAAATAAATATCATTGATACTCCTGGTCACGCTGACTTTGGTGGTGAAGTGGAGCGCGGTCTTTCTATGGTAGATTCTGTACTTCTTCTCGTAGATGCAGTGGATGGACCCATGCCACAAACAAGATTTGTAACATCAAAAGCTTTAAAACTTGGACTTCGTCCTATCGTTGTAATTAATAAAGTGGATAGAGATGGAGCAAGACCCGACTGGGCGCTAGATCAAACTTTTGATTTATTTGATAAATTAGGTGCAACTTCTGAACAGTTAGATTTTCCAATTGTTTATACATCAGCTATTCAAGGTTGGGCAGCAAAAGAGCCTAAAAAAAATGAACACAATATGAGTGTTTTATTTCAATGTATCGTTGATAACGTCCCACACCCAAAAGTCGACCTTGATGGACCTTTTAGATTACAAGTAAGCGCTTTAGATTATTCTAGTTATGTTGGTGTTATTGGAGTTGGTAGAATTCAAAGAGGTACTATTAAAGTAAATGATAACGTTTCAATTATTAATAAAGAAGGAAAGATAAAAAACGGAAAAATTTTACAAATTTTAGGATTTTTAGGTTTAACAAGAGTTGAAAAACATGAAGCATCAGCTGGTGAAATAATAATGTTTTCAGGCATTGATGGTGTAAAAATTTCAGATACAGTTTGTGATCCAAAACAAGTAGAAGCGCTGCCTCCTCTTGTTGTGGATGAGCCTACCATTAGCATGACATTTCAAGTCAACACTTCTCCATTCGCTGGCAAAGAAGGAAAATATGTTACTACAAGAAATATCAAAGACCGATTAGATAAAGAACTTATTCATAACGTTGCACTTCGAGTTTCTGAAACTGAAAGTCCAGATAAATATAGAGTTTCAGGAAGAGGAGAATTGCATTTATCAATTTTAATAGAGAATATGAGAAGAGAAGGTTACGAACTTGCAATTTCTAGACCTGAGGTAATTATTAAAAAAGTAGATGGACAAGACCAAGAACCCTTCGAGGCTTTAACAATTGATATTGAAGAACAACATCAAGGTAAAATCATGGAAAAACTTGGTGAAAGAAAAGGGGAATTAAAAAATATGGTTTCTGATAGCAGAGGTAGAGTTCGATTAGATTATATTATTCCAACTCGCGGACTAATTGGTTTTCGTTCAGATTTTTTATCAACTACTTCAGGAACAGGATTAATGTATCATTCCTTTGATCATTACGGACCTAAGATTAACCAAGCGTTAGGTGAAAGAAATAATGGTGTTCTAATTTCAAAAGATCAAGGAAAAGCAGTTACTTATGCAATATTTCATCTTCAAGACCGAGGACGTTTTTTTATATCTCATGGCGATGAGGTTTATGGAGGACAAGTTATTGGAATACACAATAGAGATAATGATTTAGTTGTTAACCCACTGATTGGTAAAAAAGTATCTAACGTGAGATCTGTTACTGCGGATGAAGCTTTAGTTATTGTACCGCCGATCAAAACAACCTTAGAATATTCGCTTCAGTTTATAAACGATGATGAACTTGTCGAAGTGACTCCAAAATCTATTCGTATAAGAAAAAAATTTTTACTTGAACACGAGCGCAAAAGAGCACAAAAATCTTAATAAATAATGATTTCGGTAATTAAGTATAAAGATTTAGGCGGAGCTGACCATGGCTGGTTAAAAGCAAAACATCATTTTAGTTTTGCATCATATTATAACCCTAAACGAATGGGTTTTGGCTCAATTCGAGTGATTAATGACGATATTATTAAGGCCAAAAAAGGTTTTGATCCTCACCAGCACAATGATATGGAAATTATTACTTATGTTAGATCCGGTGCAATAACTCATGAAGATAACCAAGGCAATAAAGGTAGAACAGTAGCTGGCGATATTCAAGTTATGAGCGCAGGTACAGGCGTTGTTCATTCAGAATTTAATTTAGAGGATCAAGAAACAAATATTTATCAAATTTGGATTATTCCAAATAAATCTAACGTCAAACCAAGATGGGAAGCTAAAGAATTTCCAAAAGATCCTGTTAAAAAAAATCTTAATCTTCTTATTTCTGGATTTGGGAAAAATTATAAACACGGAACATTAGGAATTTATCAAGATGCTTATATTTCTGGTGGGAAAATAAATAAAAGTGATGAAGTTGATTATAATATTAAACATCAAGTATATTTATTATGTTCATATGGAAAAATTCTTATAAATGATAAAATTTTGGAAAAAGGAGATGCTGCTGAAATTTCAAATATTAAAGAATTTAAAATAAAAGCAAATGATAATTCTGAAGTTTTAGTAATTGATGCACCGAAATAAAAAATTATGCAACTTTAAGAAATATAACTCCAAGAATTATTAAAGATACTCCAATCCATCTTAATAGAATTGATGGATCATTAAAAAATAGAACACCAATAATAAAAGTTCCAGCAGCTCCAATACCAGTCCAAACTGCATAGGCAGTGCCGATAGATATTCCCTTAAGAGAAAGCCATAATAGAATACCGCTAATTGCCATTGAAATAACAGCAATAATTGGTCCTAGTATTTTATAGGAGTGTATTGCTGAAAGCTTTAATCCAAGCGGCCATCCAATTTCAAAAAGTCCAGCAGCAATTAGATAAAACCAGTGAGTTGTAGTCATATATCAAAGCAGATATATCCTTATTTATAAAAATTATCAAAATTAGGAGAGGTGGCCGAGATGGCTGAAGGCGGCGGTTTGCTAAACCGTTATACGATTGAAAAGTCGTATCGAGGGTTCGAATCCCTCTCTCTCCGCCAAAAATATGAATGATAATCTTAGTATTAATGAAATAATCACAAAATCATTCTCTTACACATTTAGCGATATAAAAAAAATTTTTAGTGAAAGTTTTTTTACAGTTTTATTACTTACGATAATTTTTAATGGGCTTTATTTTTTAGTTTTAAAAAATATTGCAACGAAATTTACTTTTTTTATTTTTTTTTCGTTAATGGGGCTCGTTATAAGTACAATTGCTTATAAAACACATAGGGATATCCTGGTAAATCAAACTGTATATAATCCATTATTTAAAATATTTGATTATACCAATTTAAGATATTTTTTTTATAGTGCTTTAATTTTTTCTTTTGCACTAAGTCCTGTTTTTCTAAAATATTACTTAGACGTAAATAATATTAGCAAATTTTTTGGCATGGATAGTAGATTTATAGTATTATTATTAATTCCAACGATTTATTTAACATTTAAAATAATTCTTGTTCTTCCTAAAATATCATTAAATAAAACGACTAATATTTTTAACGGAAAAGAATTTAATAATTATTCAGGAAAATTATTTTTAATATTTTTAATTATTACAGCAGCTTTTATTTTGCCTACTTATTTAGTTTTTGCATTACAGATTTATTTTGTAGAGAACTCCCAAGAATTTTATAAATTTATAAAACCTTTTTTTGATTTTATATCTTTTTTTATTTCTTATTTGAATTACACAGTAGTCTTTGCAGCCTTATCTTATTCTTATAAAAAAATTTATAATTAATTATCGATACAAAATTTTTTCAATTTTATTTGTTGCGTTATTAGGATCTTTTAAATATTCATAGACGTTAATATTTTCACTTACTCTTTGTACATAATTTCTTGTCTCGTGAAATGGTATAAGTTCAATAAAATCAATGGCATCGATTTGTTTTCTTCTCGGATCTCCAAATGTTTTAATCCATTTTTCCACTCGGTTAGGACCTGCATTGTAGGCTGCAAAAGCTAGATAGTGTGAGCCAAATAGATCATCTAGATCTGAAATGTAATAAGAGCCTAACGCCAGATTATAATCTTTATCTCTGGTTAGTTTTTCCCTTGAAAAATCAATATTGGTTACCTTACTTAGTAATCTTGCAGTTGCTGGCATTATTTGCATTAGTCCTTTTGCACCAACTCTCGAAGTTGCAGAAGTGTCAAACTCACTTTCTTGTCTTATTAATGCTAAAATTACAGAGCTATCTAGTATTTTTTGATCCTTAATTTGTTGTGGAACTTCAATTCTTGGATAACTAATTTCTAAAAAATTTAAATTTTTGTATGAAGCGTTTTTTGCAATCTGAATTGCAAAATCATATCTTTCGATTTCTTGAGCCAAAACTCCAGCCATTGAGATTTCTTCAGCAGTTTTGTTCTGATCAACATCGCCAAGATGTCTTAATATATCTTTTGTATATTTAGTTCTATTAAGTTCCTTTAATACAACGACGGATTTAGCAAGTGGATTATTTTTTTTAAATTCTTCATACTTTTCTTCGCTGAATTTGAAACTATTATTTATTAAGAATTTCTTTTCATCTATTTCTTTATGCGACAATTGACCGTAAAAAGTTGTTCCGTATTGTGAGCCGGTTTTAAACCAAGTATTTGCTTGATTTGTTTGTCCTAATTTTTTGTAAGTTTTTCCAATCCAAAAAGCTGCTCTTGCTTTTGAGATTGGATAAGAAACTGCTGCATTCATTCTTAAAAAATGGCCTAAGGCTAAATCTGGTTGATTTATAAAACTTAATGCTAGCCAACCGAGATGCCATTCAATTTCAGCATAATCGGATCCCTCTTTTAACCTATGGTCTTTAAGTATTTCATATGCTGTTTTAAATTCTTTATCTTGAATTTTATCTCTAGCAATCGATAGCCTTTCTTTTGCTAGGTATTGATTTCTTTCCAATGAGTCTGATGCACTTAGATTTATTAGGGTTAACGCTTCATCAAATCTTGATTTCTTTCTTCGCCATTTAATTCTATCGTAAATTAAACCTGGATCTTCTTTTAAATATTGAGGTACCTGAGCAATTAAATTATCAGCTGATCTTTTAGTAAATAATGCAGCCCTTGCATTGTATAGCTTTTGATAGTCGGCACTTAAGTATTCAATTGTATCTCTTAAATCTTGATATTTAGCTTCATATGCAAAATAATCTGCTCTTAATACATAATCTTGCTGTGTTAAGAATTTTTTAAAAATTTTTGAAAAATATCTTAAATCATTTTTACTTAATTCAGCATCTTTGAAGCCATCTTTTACTAAGTTTTTAGCTTTTTCAGGTTGATTATTTTCTAAAAATGCCTCCGCTAATCGCAATCTTCCAAAGCCACTTAAAGGGGGGTTATTGTTAAAATATTCAATAATTGAAGAGGGTGAATTATTATCAAAATTAATTTTATGCTCAGCTAAATATTTTATTCGATTAATTCTTGGCCAATCTTTGTTATTTTTTATGAATATAAAATACTCGTTAAAACTTGCCCCGCTCTGAGGATCTATCAAGTACATCCAATTTACAAGGTTATAAATTGTTTTGTCTTGCATCTTTTGGGCATCTGATAAAGCTAGTTTCCATTGTTTACGATCTACGTAATCAAAGACAACTTTTGAAATTTCAAAATCTTTATTGTTAAGTGTTTTTGTTTGCAAAGGACCTTTGTGTTCAGGAGAAAAATTTTTAAAATCTTGTGGCTTTATTTTAGGAACAATTTCTTTTGCCTCATCATTTTTTTTAATTTCTTTTTTGTCTTTTGATTTTATAATTTCTTTATCTGTGGTTTGTTTTTGTTTAGGCTCTTTAATCTCTTTTTTAATTTCTTTTTTTTGATTTAATTCTTCTTCTTTAGTAAGATCATTTTTAGTTGTTGTAGCTATTTGATCTTTTTTTTTATTTTTTGTTATATTATCAAACAACTTTGATGTTTTGGATGAAGATGATGATTTGTCTATAAATTTTTCTGGTTTTAATTTTGGAGGAATATTTTTTGCATAAGCTGCAAAAGTTAAACCTATCAGCAGAAATAAATTAATAATTATAACAAATCTAAATTTCATTTAATTTTATTATTTTAAAAATAGTGTATTATAAAAGCGAATTTTTATAGATATTTATATAATGTTTAAAGGATCATTTACTGCATTAATAACACCATTTAAAAACAATCGATTGGATAAGAATGCTTTTATTAAATTAATTCATCATCAAATCGATAATGGTACTAATGGATTAGTGCCTGGAGGAACTACAGGAGAATCCCCTACATTAAGTCATGCAGAGCATAAAGAGATAATTAAAATCTCTGTTCGTGAGTCAAAAGATAGAATCCCAATTATGGCTGGAACAGGATCTAATTCTACTGAAGAGGCTATTGATCTAACAAGATTTGCAGAAAAAGCTGGAGCAAGAGCAGCATTAATTGTAACGCCTTACTATAATAAACCTACACAGGAAGGTTTATACCAACATTATAAAGCAATTAATAATCGATGCGGTATACCCATTTTCATTTATAATATTCCTGGTCGATCAGTAATTGATATGAGCGTCGATACAATGGCTCGTTTATTTGAATTAAAAAATATTGCTGGAGTAAAGGATGCTACTGGGGATCTAAATAGAGTTGTGCAACAAAGAAAAAAATTAGGAAAAGATTTTATTCAATTTACTGGTGAAGATTCCAATGCATTTGAATTTAAATTAAGAGGGGGAGTTGGATGTATATCTGTTACTGCTAATGTTGCTCCTAAACTTTGTTCTGAAATGCAAATTTTGTTAGATTATAAAACTGATAAATTAATTTTTCAAAGAGCAAAAGAAATCAATAAAATGTTAAAACCCTTACATGATTTGATGTTTGTGGAGACAAATCCTGCACCAGTAAAGTTTGCTGTTAGTTTATTAAAGTTATGTTCAAAAGATCTACGTTTGCCAATGGTAACTATTGCTAAAAAAAATCAAATTAGAATTAAGAA
>Ga0255210_1000637_pt1 | contig 12074 bp, 7 predicted proteins | sample Miss_Yuk_RepA_8d_FD_188422 | JGI IMG/M metagenome (GOLD analysis project Ga0255210, IMG submission 188422) | Freshwater microbial communities from Mississippi River, Louisiana, United States - Miss_Yuk_RepA_8d | ecosystem: Environmental > Aquatic > Freshwater > River | place: USA: Louisiana...
CCGGCCCCGCGGAGCTGGTCGGCCCCGAGCCGGAAGGTGCGCCCATCGAAGAGATGGGCTTTGGCTGGATCAACAAGCACGGCACCGGCAAGGGTGGTGACACCACCACCAGCGGCTTCGAGGGGGCCTGGAAGCCCAACCCCACGAAGTGGGACATGGGCTACTTCAAGGTGTTGTTCAAGTACGAGTGGAAGCAGATGACCACGGCCGCCGGCGCGATCCAGTGGGAAGCGCAGAACGTGGACCCAGAGGACATGATCCCCGACGCCCACGACCCGAGCAAGAAACACCCGCCGCACATGACCACGGCCGACCTCTCGCTGCGCTTCGATCCGGCCTACGAAAAAATCTCGCGCCATTTCTATGCGAACCCTGACGAGTTCGCCGACGCCTACGCCCGCGCCTGGTTCAAGCTGACCCACCGCGACATGGGTCCCAAGAGCCTGTACCTGGGCCCTGAGGTGCCCGCCGAAGACCTGATCTGGCAAGACCCGATCCCGGCGGTCAACCATCCGCTGATCGACGCCAAGGACATCGCCGCCCTCAAGGCCCAGGTGCTGGCCTCGGGCCTGTCGGTGGGTGAACTGGTGGCGACCGCCTGGGCCTCGGCCTCGACCTTCCGCGGCTCCGACCGCCGGGGTGGTGCCAATGGTGCCCGCATCCGCCTGGCCCCGCAGAAGGACTGGGAGGCCAACCAGCCGGCGCAACTGGCCAAGGTGCTGGGCGTGCTCGAAGGCATCCAGAAGACCTTCAACAGCGCCCAGAGCGGTGGCAAGAAAGTGTCGATGGCCGATCTGATCGTGCTGGCCGGCTGCGCCGCGGTGGAAGCCGCCGCGAAGGCGGCGGGCCACGCGGTCGAGGTGCCGTTCGCCCCGGGCCGCATGGACGCCAGCCAGGAGCAGACCGATGTCGAGTCCTTCGCCGTGCTGGAGCCCGTGGCCGACGGTTTCCGCAACTACCGCCAGAAGGCCTATCGCGTTTCGCCCGAGGAGATGCTGCTGGACAAGGCCCAGCTGCTGACCCTGAGCGCGCCGGAGATGACGGTGCTGGTGGGCGGTCTGCGTGTGCTGGGCGCCAACCACGGCGGCAGCAAGGACGGCGTGTTCACCCAGCGTGTGGGACAGCTGACCACCGACTTCTTCACCAACCTGGTGGACATGTCGACCGCCTGGAAGCCCACCGGCGACAACGCCTACCAGGGCAGCGACCGCAAGACCGGTGCCGCCAAGTGGACCGCCACCCGGGTCGATCTGGCTTTCGGTTCCAACTCGCAGCTGCGCGCCATTGCCGAGGTCTATGCCCAGAGCGACAACGGCGGCAAGTTCGTCAAGGATTTCGTGGCCGCCTGGAACAAGGTCATGAATCTGGACCGTTTCGATCTGAAGTAATCAAGCGTTGATCAGGCAGGTTCCCTGCCCCTGCCCCCGGTGCCCTCTGGTGCCGGGGGTTTTTTCTTGCGTCAGCGCTCAGACCGCGAGCGGGTCCACGTCCACAGCGAAACGGATCAGTCCGCGCGCCCCGGGCAGGCTGCGGCCCTGGAGCAGCAGGGGTTGCCAGGCCCACAGAAACCGCTGCAGGGCCTGGCGGGAGTGCGACTCGACCAGCATCTGGGCCCGTTCGACGTTGGCCACCCGCTGGATGGGCAGGGGCACGGCGGGATACAGCGTCACCTCGTCACGGCCGGGCAGGTCCGCAGCGGCATCCGCGACACCGTTGAGATAGGCCTGCGCCGCGTCCTGGGTGCGGGCGTCGGCGCGCAGCAGCGCCTGATGTCCGAAAGGCGGCATCGCCGCCGCTTCTCGTTCGGCCAGTTGCTCGGCGGCAAACGCGGGGTAGTCGTGCTTCTTCAGTGCGGCGAACAGCGGGTGTGTCGGGTGCCAGGTCTGCACCCACATCTCGCTGCGGCCGCTGTGTCCCGCATCGCGGCCGGCACGGCCGGCGGCCTGCATCAGCAGCGCGAACAGGCGTTCGGGCGCGCGGTAGTCGCTGGCGAACAGGGCGGCGTCCACGTTGAGGCCGGCGACCAGAGTGATGCGCCGGAAGTCGTGACCCTTGGCCACCATCTGTGTCCCGACCAGCACGTCGACCTCGCCGTCGTGCAAGGCCTTAAGCTGCTGTTCCAGGCTGCCTTTGATGCGGGTGGTGTCAGCGTCCATGCGTGCCACCCGCGCCGGTGTACCGTCGGGCCGCATCACCTGCGACAGCAGACCCGCCAGCTGCTCCTCGATCTGCTCGGTGCCCCGGCCGATCGGCGCAATGTCCAGGTTGCCGCAGTCGGGGCAGGCCCGCGGCACGCGCCGGGTGAAGCCGCAGTGATGGCAGCGCAGGGTGCGGTCCAGCTTGTGAAACACCTGGAAGGCGCTGCAATGGGGACACTGGCTTTTCCAGGCGCAGGCGTCGCAGGACAGGACCGGGGCGTAGCCGCGGCGGTTCAGCAGCACCAGGCACTGTTCCCCCCGGGCAATCCGCTCTTCCATGGCAGCGAGCAGGGCGGGTGACAGGGTGGCCCCTTTGGGCTGATGGTTCATGTCCACCAGCCGCAAGCGGGGCAGTTCCCCGCCACCGATGCGGCCTGGCATGACCAGTCGCCGATAGCGACCCTGCTCGGCCGCGTGCCAGCTTTCCAGTGATGGCGTTGCCGACCCCAGAATGACCCGGCACGGATGGGGCCCCCGGTCGCTTTCCACCTTGGCGCGGTAGACGGCCAGGTCGCGCGCCGAGTAGCGCGCGCCCTCCTGGCTTTTGTAGCTGGGATCGTGCTCCTCATCGACCACGATCAGGCGCAGCCCCGGCAGGCTGGCAAAGATGGCCATCCGCGTGCCCAGCACGATGCGCGCCGTGCCGGCGTGGGCGGCCAGCCAGGCCTGCAGCCGCTGGGCCGGCGTCATGCCGCTGTGCAGGCTGACGAGCGCGGCGCTGCCGTGACGGGGCTCGAAGCGTTGACGGAAGCGCTCCTCCAGCTGGGGGGTCAGGTTGATTTCCGGCACCAGCACCAGCACCTGGGCGGCCGGGTCGTCCTGCAGCACCTGTTCGGTGGCGCGCAGGTAGACCTCTGTCTTGCCGCTGCCGGTGCTGCCGTACAGCAGGGCGGGGCGATCCAGGGAGTGAAGGGCATGGAGCACCTGTTGCTGCTCGGCGCTCGGATCGGGTCGGTCCACCGGGGCTGCGGACCCGATGGGCGATCCCATGGGCTTGGCCTGACGTTTGAGACGACGGGCCAGCTGGGTGTTGTCCAGGTCGCGCAGGGCAGGGGGCAGCACCGACAGGGCCATTTCACCCAGCCCGCGCTGGTAGTAACGGGCGGCGAACGCCACCAGATGGCGCCACCCGTCGCCCAGGGGAGTCACACCGTCGAGGACCGCGCTGACGGGACGCAACAGGTCTTCGGCGCAGTCGGCCGGGGGGGCGGACGGGCAGGACCAGACGATGCCCAGGACCTCGCGGGCGCCGAGTGGCACGCGCACCAAGCTACCCGCCGCAAGCAGCTGCTCACTTCGGTAAGTGAGGGGCCCTGACAGCCCGCTGTGGGCCGGGGTCGCCACCACCACGCTGGGCCAGTAAGTCATAGTTAGCAGTTTTTCTTCAGCTTCACTGTTGAAAAACGGTGTAAGTCCTTGATTCTTCAATCATTCCACAGCTGTCCAGAGAATCTGTGGATAACTTTGTTGATAGCTTGTGCCAGCGCGTCCGTAGGCCTTGAAAATCAAGGGTTTTCTTAAACTGCCTGCAAAAAAAGCAGCGGATCGATCCCAATAAAATCAATAACTTACGAAATCTCATGCGCTGAAATGCACATGCGCGGACACTGAGGTGTTTTGGCGCGCCGCAGCACGAAATTTGTGCATAAGTGAGTTCTGTCAAGAGCGAATTTTGGCCAGATTTGTGCTAGGGGACCCCAGACAGGCGCACGGCCGCTTCAAAAAGCCCTTTGTCGGTGCTGCCGGGCTATTGAAGTCTTTCCCACACATCAGGGCTGGGCACGCAACCGGCGCGAATGGTGGTGCACGGCGTTGATCAAGGCGCTCACGTGCTCTGGCGGTGTGTACTGGCTGATGCCATGGCCCAGGTTAAAGATGTGCGTCGGACCCTTGCCGTCGCCCTGGTGCGGTCGGCCAAAGCTTTCCAGCACGGCCGCTACCTCGCGGTCGATGGCCTCCGGCGGCGCGAACAACACGTTCGGGTCGATGTTTCCCTGCAGCGCTTTGGAATCGCCCACCAGCGCGCGAGCCGTGCCCAGGTTCACGGTCCAGTCCAGGCCCAGCGCCTCACAGTCCAGGTCCTTCATGTCGGCCAGCCACAGGCCGCCGCCCTTGGTGAAGACGATGCGCGGAATCACCGTCCCGGCAGCGTCCGTGCGCTTGAGTTGCGCCAGCACGCGCCTGGTGTAGGCCAGCGAATACTCCTGGAACTTGCCGTCGGCCAGCACCCCGCCCCAGCTGTCGAACACCATCACGGCCTGCGCGCCGGCGTCGATCTGCGCGTTTAGGTAGGTGGCCACCGCGTCGGCGTTGATGGCCAGGATGCGGTGCATCAGGTCCGGACGGCTGTACATCAGTCCCTTGACCAGGCGGTAGTCGTCGCTGCCTCCACCTTCGACCATGTAGCAGGCCAGCGTCCAGGGGCTGCCCGAAAAGCCGATCAGCGGCACCCGGCCGTTCAGCGCCTTGCGGATGCTGGTCACCGCATCGAATACGTAGCGCAGCTTGTCCATGTCCGGCACGGCCAGCTGGGCCACATCGGCCTCTGTGCGCACGGTCTTGGCGAACTTCGGGCCTTCGCCCTGCTGGAACGACAGGCCCAGCCCCATGGCGTCAGGCACGGTCAGGATGTCGGAAAACAGGATGGCGGCATCCAGCGCGTAGCGCTCCAGCGGCTGAAGGGTGACCTCGGTCGCGTAGTCCACGTTCGTGGCCAGGCCCATGAACGAACCGGCCCTGGCACGCGTGGCGCAGTATTCAGGCAGGTAGCGTCCGGCTTGGCGCATCAGCCACACCGGGGTGTGATCGGTGGCCTGGCGCAGGCAGGCGCGCAGGAAGGTGTCGTTCTGCAGGGGGGCGAAGCTCATGCGGGTATCCGGGAAGGTGGGCAATGGACAAACCGCCGATTATCCCGGTTACCTTCAGCCGCGCACTTGCGCCAGCGCAAGCGCGGCCCATCCCGGTTCAGGCGGCCCCGTTGCGGTATTTGATGCTGCACCCGTACGGCAGGCTGGTGCTTTTGCTGACGGGCTTGCCTGCGAGCAGTTCATCCAGCCCCTGCCGCACGTAGTTGGTGGCTTTCTCGATGTCGGCTGCCCGGGCCGAGGGGATGCTGTCGATGCCCCCCGCGTAGACCAGCACGCCACGGGCGTCAATCAGGTACATGTGCGGGGTGACCCGGGCCCCGTAGGTGGCACCGACCGTGCCGTCCTCATCCATCAGGGTGGCGGTGGGGCTGGCGCCCTGGTCGGTCATCCAGCGCGCCAGCTGGGGCGGGGGCAGGTAGTCGGCACTGTCGTCGCGGGTGGAATTGATGGCCAGCCAGGCCACGCCCTTGGCGGTGTAGGTTTTCTGCAGGGATTGCAGGTTCCCCTGATAGTGCTTGCGCACGAAAGGGCAGCCCGGGTTGGTCCACTCCAGCACTACAGGTTTGCCCTTGAACTGGGACAGCCGGATGGTTTTGCCGGTGGTGTCTGTCAGCGAGAAGTCGGGTGCCGGCTGACCGACCAGCGCGGCCGCATGGACCGCCCGGCCCGCCAGAAGGCCCAGGGGCAATGCCACGGTGGCGGCACCGAGTGTCAACAACGGACGGCGTCGGATCATGGATGAACTCCTGTCAACGGGTGGGAATGGGCAGCGGTGCCTTGCCTCACAGCCCGGTCAGCGCCGCGCGGACCTCCTCCACGCTCAACACCTCGGACAGCACCACCGGCGCCCGTCCGTTTTGATGAATGGCATACACCGGCACGCCGTTGCGGCCCAAGGCGGCCAGCGCAGCGGTCACGGCCGGGTCGCGGCGCGTCCAGTCGGCGCGCAGCAGGGCCACCTGCCGGGAGGCCATGTCCTGCAACAGGGCCGGGTCGGCCAGGGTGGTCCGCTTGTTGTACTGGCAGGTCACGCACCAGGCCGCGGTGAAGTCGACGAAGACCGGACGACCCTCGGCCAGCAGGGCCTCCTGCCGGGCCTGGCTCCAGGGTTCCCAGGTGCCTTCGCCAGGCTTGGCGACCGATGTGGTGACATCCGCCGGCAGCATCGTGGTCACCCGGGGGCCGATGGCGATGGCCAGCCAGACGAGTCCGGCCGCGGAGACCATGCCCATCATCAGGCGACTGCGGCCCGCCAGGTTCAGTGCCCACACCAGAAAGGCCAGGGCCACCAGAAGCATCAGCAGGGCAGCAGCGCCGTCGATGCCGGTCTGTTGGCCCAGCACCCACAACAGCCACACCACCGTGGCGAACATCGGAAACGCCATGAGCTGGCGGAAAGTCTGCATCCACGCGCCCGGGCGGGGCAGCAGGCGGGCGACGGCGGGCCACCAGCTGGCCAGCAGGTAGGGCAGCGCCATGCCCAGGCCGAGCAGGGCAAACACCGACAGGGCCTGCCAGGCGGGCAGGCCCACCGCCAGCCCCAAAGAAGCGCCCATGAACGGCGCCGTGCAGGGCGAGGCCACCGCCACCGCCAGCACGCCGGTCAGGAACGCATCCACCGTCGGGTGGCGGGCCTGGTAAGCGGCCAGCTGGCCGGGCAGCATCTGGCCGAACTCGAACAGGCCCGCCAGGTTCAGTCCGATCAGCGTGAACAGCACCGCCAGCGCCGCCACCACCATCGGGTCCTGCAGCTGGAATCCCCAGCCGATGGCTTCGCCGGCGGCCCTCAGTCCCAGCAACAGGCCTCCCAGGGCCATGAAGGACAGCACCACGCCGGCGGTGTAGGCCAGGCCGTTGCGCCGGTGCGCAGCCCGGTCGTCGGCATGCCGGGCAAAGGCCAGCACCTTGATCGCCAGCACCGGAAACACGCAGGGCATGAGGTTGAGGATGAGTCCACCGATCAGGGCGCCGATCAGGGCGGCGCCCAGTGTCGGTCCCGACGCCGGGGCGGGGCCGCTGGCGGCCCGGGCCGCGTTGGCGTCCAGGGCCGCCTGCAGCGCTGGTGACACCTCGTTGCCTGATGGGAGCGCTGCCACGGCGGGCCAGCTGCCCTGTACCGGCAGCACGGTGCGTACCCCGGCCTCGGCGGGACCGACGCCACGGCCATCGGCACGCGCCAGCACCAGCGGCAGTTCGGCCGGGCCTTCGCTGCGGTGGGCCGACAGCGGAATGCGCGCCGACCATCGATCGCCGTCCCATGACTGTGTCCAGGGAGCGCCAGGCTCGATCAGTCCAGGGAGTTCCGGGAAAAACTCCAGCGTCTTTCCGCGCCAGTCTGCGGGCAAGCCTCCCAGATTCACGCGCAGGAATCCTTCCTCGGGTTCGATGCGGCCGTCGCCCGCCGCAAGGGCGGTGGGTGCTCTCGCCAGGGCAGCATCAAACAGGGCTGCGTTCGCCGCCGTGGAGCCTTCGACCGGAATGCTCAGGCGCAGGGAGGCTTCCTCGGGGATGCACTCCTTGCGGCAGGCCAGCCAGCTGGCTTCCAGGCCAATGTCCAGGGTCGGTGCCCGAAACGACGGGTCGATGGTCAGGGGCACGGGCAGCAGCACTGTGTCCCCGTAGCCATAGTTCGCCAGGTTACCCAGCGGAAATTTGCGTGGGGTGGGCCAGGCAATCTCGCCGGCGGTGACGCCGGGGGGCAAGGTCCAGCGCAGTTCGGTGGGCAGGCCTGAGTCGCCTGGGTTCTTCCAGTAGGTGTGCCACTCGGGGGCGTGGGTCAGTTGCAGGCCTACCCAGACGGTGCGGCCAGCGCCCACGCCTTGCGGCGCGTGGGCCATCAACTCGGACCGAACCTGCTCGGTCTGGCTGATGGCAGCGGCGCTCCCTCGGACCAGCAGGGATTGCGCCGAGGCCATGCCCATGGACAGAACCAGCAACAGGGCGATCAGCCAGGCCATGGGGGCTGGCTTACTGCGGAAAACGGACAGGGCAAGAGCGGGCATGGGCAGTCGGAGTGCGGATCCGGGACACAGGTTCCCCTCATCCGGCGGTGGAGGATCAGGCTGCAAATATAAGTGGAGCCTGCCAGACCGGCCCCGGGCAGTGCGCCGGCTGTCGGATCGATCGATCGAACGCATTCGTGAAATGGTTCACAGATGGTGTCATCTTCGGTAAAAAGACATCTTTCCTGTCTTTCTGGCCACCGCAGTGAGGGGAGGAACCGGCATGGGCTCGATGATCGAGTTGGCTTTGCGGCCATGGGCGCACCGTCTGCGCCGCCGCGTCAACCTGCCCGTTCGCCTGACCTGGGGCGACCATGGGCACAGTGGCTTGAGTCTGGGGGACTTTTCGGAGCCCAAGGTCCGCATGCGCGTGCGTGATGCGGCCGCGCTGCCCTTGCTGATGCAGCCGACGCTGGAAACCCTCGGTCAGGCCTATGTGGAGGGCCTGATCGATGTCGAGGGGGAACTGCGGGACATCGTGGCGGTGGCGCATGGTTTGGCGGAGGCCGCGTCCGTGGATGAACAGGCCGTTGCCCGCCCGAGGCGCCGCGCCGAACACAGCCGGGCGCTCGACAGCGACGCCATCCGTTACCACTACGACGTCTCCAACGAGTTCTATGCCCAGTGGCTGGATCCGGCCATGGTGTATTCGTGTGCCTACTTCGAGCGCGGGGACGAATCACTGGCGCTGGCTCAGCAGAAGAAGATCGATCACATCCTCACCAAGCTTCGCCTTCAGCCGGGCCAGCGCCTGCTGGACATCGGGTGTGGCTGGGGGGCACTCGTGATCCGGGCTGCCCAGCAGTTTGGCGCCCGTTGTGTGGGCATCACCTTGTCAGAGAACCAGTACGCGTTGGCGCGCGAGCGGGTGAAGGCGGCAGGTCTGGAAGACCGCGTGGAAATCCGCCTGCAGGACTATCGCGATGTCCCGGACGGTCCCTTCCACCGGGTCACCAGCGTGGGCATGTTCGAACATGTGGGGCTGAATCACCTGGCCGCGTATTTCGGTCAGATCCGTGCCCTGCTGGCGCCTGATGGCTGGGTCCTCAACCATGGCATCACGAGTTCGGACGCGTACGATGGCGAGGCATCGAAGGGCGCGGGGGGCTTTGTCCATCGCTACGTGTTTCCCCACGGCGAGTTGCCCCACATTGGCACGGTGATGCGCACCATGCAGGAGGGTGGGCTGGAGGTCTTCGATGCCGAGAACCTGCGCCGCCACTACGCCCGAACGGTGGCCCTGTGGAGCGAGGCCTTCGAAGCGCGGCGCGACCGGATCCGTGCCCTGGTCGATGACAAGCGGTGGCGCATCTGGCGGGTCTATCTGGCCGGGTGCGCCTGGGCCTTCGAGCAGGACGAGATCGCCCTCTTCCAGGTGCTGTGCCGTCCGGCGCGGCGCAGCGCCGGCGAGATGCCATGGTCGCGACGCTGGATGTACGCCACTGCATGAGCTGAACGGATGGCTGGCGCCGTAAGATGGCGGCCATGAATCAAGCTCCTGATCTGCCGGCCCACTGGTCCGACCTGACGACGGCCGATTTCGGCCAACTGGACCTGCAGCGAACCATTGCCGTGCTGCCGGTGGCCGCCACCGAGCAGCATGGACCGCACCTGCCTCTCTCGGTGGATGCCACCATTGCGGACGGGATCGTGGCCCGTGCGCTGGACGCCTTGCCGGCGGGGTCCCCTGTGCTTGTGCTGCCCACGCAGTCGGTGGGCTTCTCGCCCGAGCACGCCCGGTTCGCCGGCACCCTGAGCCTGCGCGCCGAAACCCTGATGCGTGTCTGGACCGAGCTGGGGGAGTGCGTCGCGGCCAGCGGCGTGCGCAAGCTGGTGCTGTTCAACACCCACGGTGGCCAGGTGGGTGCGCTGGATCTGGTGGCGCGCGACCTGCGCGCGCGCCTGGGCATGCTCGTCTACAGCCTCAGCTGGTTCAACCTCCCGCTGCAGGATGAACAGGGGCAGGATGTCAGCGCAAGGTTCAGTGCCGACGAGCATCGCTTTGGCATCCATGCCGGTGACATCGAGACATCGATGATGCTGGCGCTCGCGCCCGAGCGTGTTCGCATGGACCAGGCCGAGCGCTTTGGCTCCACCTCCAGCGAGCGTGCCCGGCAACACGCCATCCTGGGCAATGGCCGAAGTGCCAAGCTGGCCTGGATGATGCAGGACTACAACCGGCAGGGCGCAGTCGGTGATGCCACCGCTGCCACGGCAGACAAGGGTCTGGCGCTGGTCGGCGCCGCCGGACGTGCGCTGGCCGAACTGCTGTTGGAGATCGATCGCCTGCCTCCGGACACCCTGCGCGAGGATGTCGCCTACCCTGCGCGGTGCTGACCGACCCGCTCAGGCGTAGGTGATCCAGCTGTCGTAGTCTGGGCCGTCCAGATGCGGCAGCGTGTTGTAAGTCAGCAGCGCATGCCGCTTGGGCGTGAACTGGAACTGGGTGACCGCGCTGTTGCGGATGCGCATGTTCAGGTCGATGGTGGCGTCGGGGCTGAGCCCCAGCACATGGCCCATGGCCGTGGCGATCGGCCCGCCGCTGGAGACGATGAGCACATTCTGGCCATGGTGATGGCTGCGCACATGGTCCAGTGCGCCGGTCACACCATGGACGAAATCGGTGTAGCTGGGCATGCCGCGCGGGCTCACGGTCCCGGCCATCCACTGGGCCAGCCCGTCACGAAGCAGCCGGAAATGCTGACGGTACAGCTCGGGTGTGTCCGGCTTGACCAAGGGGTGCGGGTGGATGGTCTCGATGACCGCGTGGCTGTCGTACTCGTCCAGGCCCGGCCAGACCAGCGGTGCATGGTCCATGCCAGCGCCGCTGGCGATGCCTTCCCAGGTCTGCGCATGACGCCGCAGCGAGCCCGTGATGACCGCGTCGAAACGCAATCCCCGGCTTGCCCAGTATTGGCCCAGCCGCTCGGCCTGGCGCCGGCCCAGATCGCTGAGCTGGTCGTAGTCGTCCGCGCCGAAGGAGGCCTGACCATGACGCACGAGATAGAGAGTTCCCATGGGCCGGCATTCTGTGGGACACGCGGAAGACATCTTTGTCTCGACAGCGACTGTGTGACACGCAGGTGACGGTCACCTCGCGGCGGGATGCTTCGATTACCGCGAACTTTCTTCGTCATTTCGGCGAGTTGTCCAGGCTTCGTCTGTGCTTCAATCGTCCATTCCATGAAGTCCATCCGCCGAGTGTTCACCCATGCCGATTGATCTGGCGACGCTGCTGGTCGTCAGGCTCGGTATCGACCTCCTGACAGGACTGGGCTTTCTGGCACTCATGAAGCGGTACCCGGCGATCGGCGGTCCCGGTTGGTGGGCTTCGTCTGCGGCGGTGTCCATCGTGGGGGCTGCCGGCCTGATGATGACCGGACAGGTGCCCGCCGCGTGGAGCACCAGCCTGCCGAACGCCATGCTGTCGGTCAGTGTGCTGTATGCCTGGATGGGTTTGCGCAGTTTCCTGGGGCTGTCCCGCCCCACCCATCTGGTCTGGCTTTGCTCTGCCGGCCTGTTGCTCGGGCAGGTGATGCTCCAGGAAGTGTGGGACCTGCCCAAGGTTCGTCAGCTGGTGCTGGTGCTATCGACGGCCGTCATCGCCGCGCTGGCCTATCGCGATATCCGGCGGGCAGATCCTCAGCGGCGGGTCCCCGAACTCCAGGTGGTCAAGTTCTGGTCCTTGCTGGAGGTGGGGGCCATGATCGGCTACGGGATCATGGTGCCGTTGCTGGGCCTGTCGCTGGCCCAGGTACTGCCCGGTCTGATGCTGTTTGCCCTGTTCTCCAAGCTGGTGCGGATTATCCTGTATGGCGCACTGGTGTCCTTCCGCCTGCGCCAGCTGGCCGATCGTGCCCGGCAGGATCTGCAGACCCGCGAGTCGGATCTGCGCGCACTCATCGAGAACCTGAGCGCGGGACTGATCGTGTACCGGCCTGACCGGTCGATCGCGGACATCAACAGTCTGGCCCGGCGTTTCCTGGGATGGACCGATGACGTGGGGG
>Ga0255210_1000639_pt1 | contig 12066 bp, 5 predicted proteins | sample Miss_Yuk_RepA_8d_FD_188422 | JGI IMG/M metagenome (GOLD analysis project Ga0255210, IMG submission 188422) | Freshwater microbial communities from Mississippi River, Louisiana, United States - Miss_Yuk_RepA_8d | ecosystem: Environmental > Aquatic > Freshwater > River | place: USA: Louisiana...
GGGTGTAAGAGGAAAGAGCATAAAATGGTTATAAAAATAAAGAGGAGGGTGTAAGAGGAAAGAGCATAAAATGGTTATAAAAATAAAGAGGAGGGTGTAAGAGGGAACCCTAGGTTCCCTCTGTATGGGAAAAAAATGTGTTCCAGGTTTATTTTGTATTGAAAACATGACATTATTCGTATTAATATTTTTATTGATTGTGGTTATTTACATTTACTATACACAAACTAAAAATGCGATGAATCCAATTATTATCATGAATACTGATGGAAGAGGAAGAATGCCTCCAGGAACAGCAGATATTTATGGTGATGGACCTTTAGGAAATGTTTCTTCGGGAGATATGTATCGTCCTCCACAGAATAATATGTGGTCGTCTCCTGCCGAGAAACGATTATTTGGAGGAGAACATCCGAGAAATCGCAATGAGCCATATACTCAAATTGGTATTTTAACAAGAACGAATGGGGCTGAAATGATATTGCCATTGATGGGTCGTATTTTAGACGGTCGACGAAGTAAAATGCAATATTATACATTATCGAATCAAGGAGCAATACAAAGCAAATTGCCGGTAAGTCGTAATGGACGCAGTTGTACAGGAGAGAATGGATGCGATGAAATTTCGAATGGAGACACCGTATACGTACAAGGATATGAAGATGTATTTAGAGCCACAATTTATGAGAATAATACATTTTATTATTAGAGAGAATATAGGTGTAAAGTAGAAATATATAATTATTGTATAATAGAATAATTATATAGAATGGCTCAAGAAAAACACCAATTTATATATTTATATAAGGTAAATTTAAATAATAAGGAGTTAACCCAAACCCCAGAATACGTGTTTTGCTATTCAACCGCACAAATAACAATGAATTTTAATAATTTGTTTTTTACATTAAATCAGTTATCAGATAGAACAAATATTCAGAGTGGTCAGGTTGAATATTATTCTATCCATTTAAAGCCTGATGTAACTGTTACATGCTATGACATTAGTGGCAATGATCCTGAAAATAAGACCAATTTTAACATTAGCGATGACACAAAAGATGCCGAAACAATCCGCGTGTTTTTAGTTCCAATCGATAATTTTCCGACACAGGAATCGGAATCAAATGATAATAATAATGTTTGTACTCATTATTTAAAGTGTTATTATACATATGGTGAAATTTATTACAATAATAGCATCATAAATTCAACTGACCCTATTTATGAGTTTGATATTAATATTAATAATAATGACAATAATGACAATAATGACAATAATAAATGTCAACAATTGTTTAATGATTTAATGATGAGAGCATTAAGTCAAATTCAAACATTTCAAAATATGTATAATGAATTGGTAAAAAATAATGCCAATGACTTTTATAAGTTGTTGGACGATGTAAATGAAAAAATTTTGGGAGATGAATCGAAAACTGACAGAGGAAATGAAAAACCAGTGAATACTAATGATAAAAATTTAAGTGATAAAATACGAGATTTTTCAAATACAATTAATAAACTATTTTCAAAGAAGTCTATACTGAGTTTAAATTGGATGGAACCAAATACGATGAAAACCACATTATACGAATTAGCATCAGGTTTGAATGGTAAAAACTTACAACAACACTTTAATGGTTTGGATTTTTATAAGAATATCATATTTTTATTTTATGTAAATCTAAGTTTTATTAGTAAAAATGTTCCCGTTGCTAAGGCTAATGAATCAATATCAGATGACAATAGACGCCTACGATTAAATCAAATTCATAAAGACATTTTTGATTATTATGCTGGTTTTAATACAACCGATAGATTTTTTAAAGTAAAACACGACACAAGTATGTTTGTCGACCATTCAAATTATTATAATCAACTTGCATCAAAAAAAAATGACAATTTCGAAAAATATACAACAGATATGAAAACAACAAAATCAATTCATATTTTAGATTTTTGCAATGTTATGAGTTCGATAAAAAGTCCAGACGATGAAACCAAAAATTATAACTTGTATGAGCCCATTATGAAAATTACATTGCAACATTTGGTCGATAATAAAGACATGTTCAAAGCAATAATCGATGCGAAACTAGAAGCCCCTCGCGTTGGTGGGATGATTTCTTATTTGAAAATTACAAACTTTGCCGAAACAAGTACAACAGGAATTGCAAACTACAATGAACGATTTAAAATACAACTGAATGACCTTTCTAGACCGACCGCAGTACTTGTTAATTATTTAAATGATGGGTTTTCTTATTATTCGAACCGTACCGAAAGTCGACAAATTAACGATGCGAATCTGGATATTCTGAGAGAAAAATATGTCTTTGGAAATTTTGATAGAGTATTCGACCCTAAACAACAGAACAAGGTGATTGCAAATGATATGACGCAAGTCAATAGTGAACTGGATAACGGCAAACCTGTAATGATTATTGGATATGGTGCAAGTGGTTCTGGCAAAACATCGTCACTGATTAATTACTATGATAGTAACAGCAAAAAATCAACGGATGGTATTTTAATTGATTTATGCAAAAGATATGCACTCTATTATCCAACTTTTGAATTAACTATCCAAGAGATTTTTCAAACCGATGAACCGATGCCCGACAGTTTAAATGGTAAATCGAATGAAGAATCTAAAAGTGGTGAAGGTGAAGGTGAAGGTGAAGGTGGTGAAGGTGATAGTATATGGCATGTTCACGTTGAAACCCCGAAAAACACACCTGGTATATACCAGTATACAATCAAAAATGAAAAACCATTTATCTTTCAATATGAAAACGGAGAAATTACGTTAAATAATAATAATCAGTATGACATTAGACATCGATACAATCGTCATATGTTTATACAAGGGTTTTTTGAACCAAATAGCGATACTAGTGTTAAGGGTACTAACGGAAAACCAATTGAATATGCAGTTGAACAAAAACCAATAAAAAATAATGGAAACGATGAAACCATGTACGTAGCAAAAAGAAGACAAACATTGAAAGAGGGTATTCAATTGGGAGAGGCAATCCGTTTAATGGTTGATATTGATAGATATACGAAAGCAACTACAAATAATCCACAAAGTTCACGTAGTCATTGTATCGTTTATATCAAAATGAAAAATAATAGTGATAATAGTGATTTTAAAACATTAATTATTGGTGATTTTGCGGGTGTTGAAAATACATTTGATGATAAAGATTATAAAACTGCTGAAAAAATGATTGGCATCAAGCATCAATATTCTACCCAAAAATATATACAACAGAATATTGGCAAAACTGACCAGGGTAGTAAAAGTCAAAATGTAAGCAATTATTTACATAATTTTGATTATGATGATAACAATGTATCAAAATATGATTATATGTATGGTGGAGCAACAATTGCGGAAGTTAAAGAAGATGTTACTTTTGATGAATCGTATATTAAAACATATTTCGAGGTAACTAACAATAAAGTAAATAATGGCATTTATGACGTAAACCAGTTAAATGCCCCGTATAAAACAATTTACGGTGATTCTAAATCTGGAAATACATTGCTTTCACGCATTGTTAGTAATAATAGTGATAATAATGATAATAATAATAATACAGCCCCAACATATAGTTATAAATATGTTAACAAATATGATGAATACAAAAATACTAATTATCATTTTTCGTTTGATGATTTTTTCAACGAATATGTTGGCACAGATGTAAGTGCAACACGTGTGATTCGACAAATGTTGACAGATGTTGGATTGAGTGGACTTGATTTCGATAATATTTTTCCAAAGAAAATTGTAGGAGTGGTTGCTCAGGAAGTATCCAAAAAAGGCGGCGAAGGTTCAGATGATGAAATGACGGGGGGTGATTCAGTTAGAGAATTTGAGAATTATTTAAAAACAAAAAAACTTGATAAGGTTCCTGTCGACACTACCGAATTAAAAGGTATTTTTAATAACCCTACCAAAAATGATGTACAATACTATACTACTTATTTTAATGGCAGTACGGAGATTAGCAAATTTAATGGCAGTACGGAGATTAGCAAAAACAATGCGTTGAATAATCTTTATACAAAGCATGGAAAAGACTCAAAATATACAACATATTTATCGGACCAGAAAACAAAACAGTCGACAATGTTTCGGCAACAGCCAGAATCCCCTAGGGTTTCAACACCATCCGTACAAAACAAAAGCCCTCAACAAAGCAACACCCAAACCGCTCAACAATCGCCACTCCCCAAAGCCACTACTGTCACTAGCCCTCGAAAAGACCCACAAAGAGTTCCGAGAGTTCCAATACCACCCAAAACTACCGAAAAATATTCGAAAATTCATGAATATTTGTATTCGGTTGCAACCGTTCCTCAAGAAGAAGGACAAAAAGGACAAAAAGGACTACAAGCACTGTTAGGAATACAAGAGAATGGTCCATTCCATCAATTGTTGAAAAATATAAATCGCTATTATAATATTAAGTCGGGTGTTTACTTGGGACCTGATGTTGCAAAAAAATTGGATTTTATTAAGAGTCAAATGCAAATTAACACTAATGATGATGTTCAAAAAAAATATGCTGATTATATTCTATCTCTAAACGTTATTGACTATTTTAAATATCCACCAAATGATAGCTACAAAGATTATGGCGAATTAATGGCTGAAAGTAATAAAAGATTGAGTTATATAAAACGATTTTTACGATGCGATACCCAACCTGCAAGTTGTTATGACAGTTCTCTTAAAACCATGTATACTCATGTTGTCTCAAATGAAAATACTAATGTTAGAATCAACAACAACAACGATATATCGATTGTATCAAATTACATACAAATGATAATTTATTTTTTTAAAAAAATAGATATTAAGAAGGATAAGTCCGAGCCTGATTATTCAGTTCGCATTAAAAATTCGATATATGACATATTTCATTTAATAATTGAAGATAATGACCCTAATATGAAAATAAAACGAATAATTATAGAAAATTTTGCATTTATTATTAATGCTGCTCATGATATTATTTTTTCATCAGACATAAGTGTGACCAAAACAAACCCAATTAATATAACAGATAAAGCGATATCTAAAAATATGTTTGGTAATTTTTCCGCAATCAGTGATCCTGACAAAAGAAATGTTGCTGTTTCATTGAAATCTTGGTTTAACCAGTTAAATTTACAGTGTGATAATGTTAAAAACATATTTAAATTTTTATGTCACGATATTGAGACAATTATTACTAGCACAATGAAGGTCCATGGTCCAGGAACATACGACGACCCTAAAGCCCTTAAAACCGCAATTCTAAATTCTTTCACAAATCCACGTGACATGCTTCCTTCATCAATTGGTTCTTTTGCGAATAAAATATTTCGGGTTGCTGCTGTATTATTCTACGATGAGGCAACAACTACATTTAATACTAACAATATAGTTAAAGACAGAGTTGAAAAATATTTTAAAGATAAGCAAACGTATGAAAATGTAAAAGAAATAGAAATAAAACTAACCGATGTTGATGAAGCTAGTAAAATCTATTGTAAAACTATTGAAAATTGGAAACCAGTTGGAATAAAAAACGCATCTCCCAGCGATTCTTTTAAATATTATCTTATCGTTGTTACTGAATTATTTCGACATTTAATACGTATTAAACTTGCCTATGTCCTATTAAAAGATGCCATAAAACGTCGTAATTTGGAAGGTGCGTTTATTAATAATTCATTGACCGAACTTGCCAATGACTTAAAAACCATATTCAATCATAAAACAAAACGTCTTACAAACGCATTTCCAAGTATGATTGAAGAATGTATCGATTATTATGTCCCTCCAAAAATATATGATTCTGTTGCTATTGATTTATTAAAGACTGAAACCACAACAAAGGAACCTTTATCAGTTATTATGAAATGTGTGAATAAATGGTTGACCTCACAATCAACACCATCAACACAATCATCACAATCAACACAATCAACACCATCGTATTTGGATTTAACAATTTGTCTATTTTGTGTTTTGAATATATCGAGAGTTGCAAATGACCCTCCCCCAGTTCCTTACATTAATGCTAACAAAGTAATCCGACAATTTAATGAAGGTATAATTCAAAAATCTGATTGGGATGCCCTTGTCCAAATGATAAAAGATTATCAATTAGATAATTTATTAATAAGAGAATCTACAAATAAATATCCTCCCATAAGTTTCAATAATAGTAATAATACGTTTAACGTTGCTACTGCAAATCAGGAATTAAATAAACAAATCAAATGGTTTTTTGATAGAATCCATAAACACAATCAATCATCTGCTATTGGAACTGTTGATTTCGTCGATAAACTTGTAAAACTAAACAAGGTTGAAAATGTATGTGTTATTGATAAGGATGAAACAAAATTCGATAAGTTATTTGAAACACCTTACCCAGATGTTCGTGCTCCTAAAAAGTAGATTTAAGTTTGTACGAATTTTGCTGGAATATCATTTATATATTTATTTAAATTTGTATTTACAGCATCTTTTGTTTCAACAGCATCCGTACTTGTTGACGTAGCAACACCAGTTGAAGTAGATGCGTTCGATGTTTTTGGTGCTGATAACATTTCTTCTAATAATTTATTTTTGGCTATTGCTTCTAATAAATTTACTAATGTATCCGTATTTATCTTTGAACTCTCTGTCTCAGCCGGTGTTGATGCCGTAGATTGTTGTAACATTAATTCACCATGTTTAATTAATAATTGAGCAATTGTTGTTAAATGTGCATTGTCTGTTCCGGATACAGTTGTAGATGGCTGTTTCGCCATTTGTTCCGAAATTGCTCTGAGAGCACGTTCCTTTAATAATTCAACCAAAACATCGTCGGAACATTCTTTTTTCTCTTCATCTGGTTTTGATAATAATAGTTTTCCATTCGCAATTAATAATTGAGTAATTGTATCATAATTCATTGTTTCTGTTTTTGTTTTTGATTCTGGTTCTGTTATAGTTTGTTTTAAAATTGCATTGAGAGCCTTTTCTTTTAATAATTCGATAATCACGTTGGAACAATCTGGTTCTTTTGTCTCTTCTGTTGGTTCTTCTATTTCTGTTTCTTCTTCTTGTTTTGATTTTTCCAACAATTCTTTTGCTTTTGCGATTAGTGCATCGTATGCGTTAGTAACAACTAAATTATCAATAGATTTATTCGTTATCGTGTTAACTAGATTAGATGCCATGATGTTTTTCATATTATTATTCACAATTTCAATTAATATTTTTTTTGCGTTTTCGATTAATTGATTATCATCTGTAGATTTTGTTTCGATATCTGGTGTTTTGGATTCTTCTTGTTCTGGTGTCACTTGTCCTTCAATAATTTTCTTTCCTTCGGCAATCAATGAATCAACAGCAGCATTAATTGCATTATCAATTACGATTTTATTCTCATCTTCGGGTTTTTTTTCTGCTGATTGAGCAATAATTGTTTTTCCTTGTTCAATCAATGCCTCAACTTGCGCATTTAATTCTTGGTCTTGTTTTTTCTTTGTTTCATCGTCAATCACTTGTTGTCCTTTTGTAATTAATTCTTCTGCTTTCCTTTTATCTTCTTCTTCTGCTTCTTTCCTTTTCTCTTCTTCTTCTGAATTCCTTTTCTCTTCTTCTGTCTTAACACTGTCCGCAAGTGTTGTCAATTCTGCTATCGCCTTATCAATAAGTTCTTTATCATTTAGTTCATCTTTTGTTACGATTATTTCAGGCGTTTGTATATTATTTAATTTTTTAAATATTTGTTCATGTTTTGCTTTTATTGAATTATGTATTACATTTATTAAAAAATCCTCTTTTTGAACAGCCATTATATAATTTTACTTATTCTTATTCTGGGTTTATACCCCATGTAATTATAGATTCATATATGTCTCTAAGATATATATGACAACAATAAATATTGCAAGTCCAACACAATCAAAAACGTCAGTAGTATCTTATAATTATCAAAAAACACAAATTGTCTCTACTGGCGATTCCTTTTATTTTCAAAGTCGTCTTCAAACAAATAATTTTAGCTATATTAATACATCATCACCAGGAGAGCCTAAATCTATCAAAGGCATTGCAGAACGTGGGTTTTTTATTCCCGAAACACATAATACAACGAACCCATCAATCATTGGAGAACTTATCATCGGACATAAAACCTATAGTGGTTCTACGTTTTTAGTTTCCTTTCCTCTTACACAAGGTGCTGTAAATCCGACAGAAATTGATAAAGTGAATCAAGGCACCGATTCAAGCAAAACATTATATCTCGATTTGAATTCATTAATTACTTATGATTGTCCTGGATGTAAATTGAGAGCCTATGAATACAAGGTCGGTGACAAAGACACTGATATTGTCCAAATATTCTACCACACAACACCGATTCAAATCAACGCTGCTATTGGAAAAACAACCAGTATCAGCGATATTATTAAAAATTATTGTGATTATCCCAGTTTCGCCTCTGGAACTGTCCAAAAAGCAATTGAAATTAGTGGACCGAAAGTGGAACGACCGATATCAATTACAGGAGGTGATAAAACTGGAAAAGGATCGAAACCAGAGCAAGAACAAGAAGATACCATGGATTTTTTTAATTTAAATACGATGATGAAACTAACTGTATTATTTGTTTCTGTCGCAATGTTTTTAGTGTTTATAAGATTTATTGAAATCCCAGTATTGACTGAGAATTTTGTTGGGACTCAGTTGTCAAACGGAATTGTGCTATATACTGTGATTTTATTTTTGGTTGCGATAACATTGCTCACATTGTTTTTAATAAGTCTTGATAAACAAGGTCGAGTCAAATCTGGAAAGAAATATTCAAAAATGCACAGTGCATCGGTTTATTTGTTCGTTGTTTTTGTTGCTCTAACCATCGATTATTCAACACATAATGGTTTCAAAGGATTGTTAGAGAAATTAAGTAAACAAAACACCAATTAATTTCTCACCGCCTGAACAAAAATCTTCGATTTTTGTCAGCGGTTTAAATAAAAATAATAAGACGACATGTCGTCTTATTATTTTTATTTAGAAATGTATGCAAACCTCCTCGCGTATGCAACTGCATACGCTCAGGCGGTGAGACATTAAATAGCATAATGAATACGATGTGTTTTTGTTATTTTTTGTGATTGATTCTTTCGATGATTACGTCTCGTTTTAGAACCACCTTTTAATCCTGTAAGAGATTGGAATGTCGATGCAGATTGACCCAAATTATTTAAATTGCCGAACATGCTTGGTTTCGACTGTTTTTCAAGTTCCGCCAATTTTTCTTTCACATTGTATCCTATAAGTTCCGCGTCCTTCGGTAAATCTAATGCTGCTTTTAATGCGCCTATTTTGGCTGTTTTAGCATCACCTTCAGGCCACCCCGATAAATCGACAATGTTTCCACTTGTATCTATCGACAACCCTTTAGTTAATTCTTTAATCATAGCTACTTTATTTATTCCTGGTATACTAATATTATTCGTGAATTGCTTGGTTTTTTCTGAAAGTTCTGCCAATTGTTTCTCTTCATTTTGTTTTAATTCTTCACGTGCTCCTTGATTTTTCGAAATTGTTGATAAATCAAGTTCTAATTCTTTATTGATTTCCTCTCCGATTCTTTTTCGATTTTCTTCTAATTTTTGTTTGGCTGCTTCTTCATTTAAAAACGATGACACAACTTTTTGGTAAGTTGCATCATCACCTTTAAGATTCTCTTTTAATCTCTCCAAATATAATTGATGAACTTCTAGATAAATGCTAGGATCACTTAATATGTATCGAAATGCTCTCCGATAATTAGAATCAATCACACTGTTCATAATTCCAGCAAGTTTCTCTCCGAGAGATTTTTTAATACCTGCCGAGAGATATTCTATTGCGGTTGTCATAAAACCTCCCGAACATTGTTCACCTTCACATGTTTGTTGTCCTCCAGTTTGTGTTTCTACAGGTGCTACAACAGGTGCTACAACAGGCGCTACAGCAGGTGCTACAACAGGTGTTTCAGGTGTTAAAAAAAGTTTAAAATTATTGACAAAATCATCTTTTGCATTGGTGAATGCATTCGATTGATAGATAGAATTGTCAGAGTTATATTTTGGTGAATCATCTTGGGGCACCACATCAAATACGAATACATGTTCTTTTGTGATTTCATTTATCAGTTCTTCATTAATTTTAATAATAATACTGTTAAGGCCTTCTTTTAAAGAGGTGATAAAATAAGATAATGCGAGACTTGCCATATTAATTAAACAGAAAATATAAGGTTCTGTTGTCCCACATATTCTCTCAATAATAAGTATTATGAAGATTTACATATTAAAACAGGGAATCATCGATAAAGTGTATGTATTAGGTGTCCAAGAGCCAACAGAAGAAAACAAAACCACACTACTAAATCAATTATTTAGCAAGGAAGAAATGGCCGATATCAATGGCATAAAGATTCATTATGTGCCTCAAATATTTATTTATCCCGATGATTCAATCTCTCAAATAAAGAAGAAAATAATTGAAATATTAGAAGAGCCATCACTTACTTATTTTGACCTCCATATTTTTGCTTTTATCGAGTATTATGCGAATTTCTTATCGATTTATCAAAACATTACACAAAATGAAAAACAGAGATTAACAAGAGAAAAATTTCAGCAGTTTTTAATCAATATTGATGTGAAACCGGAAATTATCGATAAATATTTGAATATGAAAGAGGCATCTATACCTGATTATAATACTTTAGTATCCATTGGCGCTATTCCTGGAATCGTCTCTCGCATTCATATTCCGACCGGATTAGGACAGCAATTTATGAAATATGATGATTTTTTATATAGTGCGAATCCGTATGATATTATACCAGGTTCAAAACCAGAATTCGTGGATGCGAAAAAAAACAGTCTTATGTTTTTCGAGAATCAATTATTATTGAATCATGGAACTCTAGTGAATAATGCGATTTATGTATGTACTGCTCTTGATGTATTTGATTATGTCGATAAGAATAATATTCATGCGGAACCGACTTATATTTCAAAAACATATTTTCATCATTTGGCGGATAGAGATATATATGATTCGAAATCTCTCCAACAAAAAAGAGAACAATTATTGAAAGAGAATAGAACCTTAGTGAATGCGCGTGTAATTCATCAAAATCAGGTTGTCGATTCCTTTTATCGTGTGTATCGCAATAAGAAAACGAATTTGACATATAAAGAGAAAGGAATCAAAGAATTCAGAATCGCAATACGGCCTTATGAGGCGGACAGAGTTGAATTGCCTCTCGAAGCAATCTTTAAAAATATACATTGTAGTCGAGAGATACCTTTTATTAATTATAATCCAGGAATCAGACGTGATAATTTATATCGGTTTTTCAGTGAACGTATCTCTCGACATGGTAGAAAAATCCCGGCATTACCTAGAAATACGATTTCTCAATTAGCGAATACGACTGGTAAACATCGACAAATATCATTTTGGTTAGATGTCGCAAAATTAGTGATGGATTTGGAACCCACGGGAGATATCTTTGTAAGAGGTGCGTTTGAACGTGCTTTATCAACAGAGGAATTAAATAAGATGATTCGCACTTATGTAAATCCAGTGATTCAATCGATAAATGGGTATTTAAATAAAAGTGGATATCAATTGAGAGAATTTGTGAATATGGCGGATAATTTCGTAGATACGATTTCAATGGATTATGTGATGAATTTAGATTTGAAAAAGAAATTCACAATGGATATTGGATGTGTGGGTGTCGTGTTCGATATTATTCGAGATGAATTCGAAAAAGGAAAAGGCGCTATATTAAGATATAAACGCGTGGAGAATTTCAAAGAGATGAGTGGACAATATGGAATGATGTCAGAGGTATATCGTCAAACAGGACGTCAAGAGGATGTATTACAAAGTTTAATAGTGAATTATCAGATATCGATGGAAGAGGCTCTTGACATATGGCGTGATTTTTTAAAAGAAGTCAATTTGGTTGTTGGAAGAGAAAAACAGAT
>Ga0255210_1000645_pt1 | contig 12024 bp, 14 predicted proteins | sample Miss_Yuk_RepA_8d_FD_188422 | JGI IMG/M metagenome (GOLD analysis project Ga0255210, IMG submission 188422) | Freshwater microbial communities from Mississippi River, Louisiana, United States - Miss_Yuk_RepA_8d | ecosystem: Environmental > Aquatic > Freshwater > River | place: USA: Louisiana...
CCGTAGCGGTTGCTGCCGTGCCAGTACAGGTGCTCCGTCAACACCGTTCTGCCTGTGAGCCCCTCCGCAATGTAGGGGTTGGCTGCGATGCCGCGCCGAATATAGGTGCAGGCAGAAACGTAATCCCCCTCCCTGAAAGCGATCTGGCCAGCCTGGTACCAGTGGGCTGGTGAGTACTGTGCCTCATTCAGAAAATGCTTCTTGGCCGCGCGGGTGTCGCCCAGCATCAGGCTGATGTCGCCCATGCGCATGCGCACGCTCAGGTTGTCGGACGGACACCAGGCCAGCATCTTTTTCGCCAGAACTTGGGCGGCTTTGACGTCTTTGCGGTCGATCAGGCCTTGCAGGTAGCCGTAGGCCACGCGCAGAAAAGGACGGTTGTCGATTTCGGACCAGATGATCTGGCCCTGGTAGCCCTTGGGGATCAAGGCACTGGCCTGGCTGTAGGCCTTGGCCCAGACGTCGGTGGCTTCATCTCGCATTTCCAGCGCCCAGAGGCGGTTGGCCAGGTAGTTTTGGATTTCCAGATTGCCGGGGTACTTGGCCAACAGCTTTTGGGCGTGCAGCAGGCCTTGCTTCTCGTTGATGCGGCCAGCATTCAGGCTGTCCATCAGCTCGTCGAGTTCTTGTTCGTGGTCCCAGTTACGAGAAAAGCAGCCGAACTCGATGGGTTCGTCGGTATCAGGGTCGAGCTCTTGCCGGATTTGGAAGGTCAGGGCATCGGCACGTGGCTTGGTCTTTGGGCCGGTCGGTGTGGGTTTCTTGGGCATTTTGGTCTCGTAGTCAGGTGTCGTGTTCCGGGCCAGACGTCCGTGGCAAACCGGGGGTGGTGTAGACCCGCCCCTGTGTGGCGATGTAGCGCCGAATCTCCGGGGCCATGTGCTCGGGCACCAGCATGACGCTCAGGCCCATCGCCTCGGCAATGCGCTCGATGGAGGACAAACGCGGATCGCGCTTGCCACTCTCGATTTCGGACAAATGCTGCGGCGACATGCCTGTGGCACCGGACACCGCCTCGAGCGTCAGACGACGCTGATTGCGCTGGCGGCGCAGGGCAGGGGGAATAAAGGAATCCATGGGCCGTAGAGTAGATCAAATCCGTTGGATTCTTTCATATGATCGTATGAAATCGTATTTTGGGTAAAAGATGAATTGGTTAGATGAAGGCGAGTTCGTGAGTGCCGTGAAAGCCTTGCCCTTGGTGTCAGCGGATCTGGTGGTACTGAACGCCGCAGGTCAGATGCTGCTGGGCATGCGGCGCAATGCACCGGCGCAAGCCTGGTGGTTCACGCCAGGTGGTCGTGTTCGTAAAAATGAACCATTTGAGGCGTGCCTGCAACGCGTGGCCATGACGGAGCTGGGTTTGTCGGCGCTGCAAGTGTCGGCGGTCAGACTGATGGGCGTGTGGGACCATTTTTATGAAGACAGCGCGTTCGATGCGGGAGTCTCAACGCACTATGTGAACCTGCCACATGTTCTGCGGCTGGAGTTTCTGGATTTGGATGCTTTGCCGCTGGATCAACACAGTGGCTGGCGTTGGCAAGATCCCCAGGATGCCGCCGTGGCGGATGAGGTGCATCCGTATGTCCGCGTCTATGCAAAGTGGGTGATTGATCATGTGTGAGCGTGCGGCGCTGACAAAGTTCAGACAACTGGCTCTGGCCGCCTGGGGTTTGGCGATGGGCGTGGTCACTGTATTGGCGCTGCTGCCCATCGAGTATTTGCATATACAGGTGAGAGAGGTTTTCACTGGATATACGAGTTGATGCGTGCCTTATAGTCCTTCATGTGTGATCAAAATTAGTATGGCGGAGAGTTGATGACGGTTCTTTTGACGGGTGCCAGCGGATTTGTGGGTAAGGCAGTTTTGGGCACCGCCAAAAAACGCGGTGTAGAGATGCGCCCGGTTTTTCGCTCACTCGATTCAGCAAAGGAGCATCCCGGGGCTGCACTGGTACCTGGGCTGGATGGCGAAGCCGATTGGTCAACAGCGCTGCAAGGCGTCGATGTGGTCATCCACGCTGCAGCCAGAGCCCATGTGATGCGCGAAGAGGCGCTGGATCCATTGACCGAGTACAGGCGCGTGAACGTGCAAGGTACGGCAAACTTAGCGCGCCAGGCCGCTGCCGCCGGGGTGCGACGCTTTGTATTCATCAGCTCAATCAAGGTCAATGGTGAAGCGACTTTGCCAGATCGTCCGTTTACCGCAGATGACGTCCCCGCTCCTGAAGATGCTTATGGGATATCCAAGGCTGAAGCCGAGACAGAGTTGAGGCGCATAGCGCAGGAAACAGGAATGGAGGTGACCATCATCCGTCCTCCTTTGATTTATGGACCGGGAGTCAAAGGTAATTTTTCTAGCCTGATGAATTGGATCCGCCGAGGATTGCCCTTGCCTTTGGGCGGTGTGACCCACAATCGCCGCAGTCTGGTGGGCTTAGACAACTTGGTTGATTTGATTTGGGTCTGTGTTGAGCATCCTAAAGCCGCGAATCAAACCTTTCTGATTTCCGATGGGGAAGATCTTTCGACGACGGAACTGTTGAGGAGGATCGGCAAGGCTTTGAACCGTTCGGCTCGTTTGCTCTGGGTGCCTGCGGGCGTGATCGCCTTGATGGCAAGCTTGCTGGGCAAGAAGGTGATTTCTCAACGTTTGCTGGGCTCATTGCAAGTGGACATAAGCAAGACTTGTGAGTTGCTAGATTGGAAGCCGATAGTGGCAGTAGATGAAGGACTGCGCAGAGCAGTGGAGTAAATTTTGATGTTGCGGATATTTGATTTTTTATTCTCGTTGTTCGGTCTTATTCTTGGTGGCCCGGTGCTGCTGGTGATCTATGTGATCGGCCTGTTCGACACAGGGTCACCGATTTTTCGGCAAGAGCGGGTAGGGCGTGACCAGAAGCCTTTCACGCTTGTGAAGTTTCGAACCATGCGGCCAGATACGGCCTCTGTGGCTTCCCATTTGGCTGACGCTTCCGCGATCACCCCCTTGGGCGCGTTTTTGCGGCGCACCAAGCTGGACGAGTTGCCGCAGCTTTGGAATGTGCTCAAGGGCGAAATGAGCTTGGTTGGCCCCCGGCCTTGCTTGTTCAATCAAACTGAATTGATCAGTGAGCGAGCTTCTCGTGACGTTTTTGATGCAAGGCCTGGCATTACCGGACTGGCCCAAGTCAACAATATCGACATGTCTACACCGAAACTGTTGGCTGAGACCGACGCTCGCATGCTGCAGGAGATGACGGCGTCGGCCTATTTCAAGTACATCTTCATGACCGTGGGTGGCAAGGGCGCAGGGGATGTGGTCAAAGCGAAATGAACCAACGGCCTAAGCGCTGACCCTGGAAGCGGTAATGTGGACCTGGGTTCAATTCCCGAAAACGGATTTGAACTTGAGATGATTGAGGCAATTAATCGGATCAGCTTGGGTGTGCCGACATTCACGACGTATTTTCAGAACAGGGGCGGTAGAGGACGGTGATGACTGGAGACGCAGGATCTTGCAGAGCCATGTGAGCCTTGACCCTGGGAGGAGACGATTGGGTTAATCTCTGCAAATAGGCTTGGATGCAGGATCGTGATTGTTTGCCGCCCAAGCAAGCGGCCTGGATCTGCTCAAGGCTGGCTTCGCCTGCATGCTGGAGATACAGCAAAATTTCTTCGATGCCTGCAAAGTTGGAGCGGACGAGGTTTTCGTAATCTTCAACGTCTGCCAGTGGGTACATGATCTTTTTGCCGAGCTTGAGGTACTCGGGCCCCACATTGAGGGTGCGCCAGCGTTGCAGCGTTTTGGGGCTCATGCCCCAGCGGGCAGCCAGTTCGATCTCGTTCAGGGTGGTGGTCATGCCGGGCGCTCCTTGATGTCACGGAGCTGCATTCACGCGTACTTTGGCGCAGAAGTCGAGTGGTTTTTGACGGGGCCGGGTGGGTGTGATTTAACTCGAAAAAGGTTGATAGACTACCGCTCATTCCCTACCATTCCCTCTTGAGCGCAAATAGAAAGTTGTTCGGTGGTCAACCATCCACCACCAATCCAAGACGCCCAACTGATCTCAGTTGGGCGTTTTCATTTGGGGCATCCCCAGAGCACGCGGGGTGCGGCGCAATTCTACGTGTGCCAACCCCCTCCAGTACTTGGGGCGGTATTGACCCCCAAATCTCATATTCCGCCTTCTCTTCTCACGAAACTTCTGCAAACCCTCACGCTGTGGCACACGCAGAACGCCTTTCACGGCAACAACTTACACGTGTGTCGGATACGAAGGTTTTGCTATCGACTTGCTGAGGCAAACGATATGGTTTGTGTGTTGTCGCACACGATGGTTTGAGAACGCATCCCAATAAGTAGTCCATTAGCCAACCCTGCGTCGGGAAATGACCAAGCTGTCGGCGGTGGAATTTGAATCTTTATATACTATACCCCCCTACCCTATATATGAGGTTAGACATGAGCCACACCATAGAACACAAATCAAAGCTACTCAAACGCGTTCGACGCATCCGAGGGCAAGTTGAAGCACTTGAGCGTGCATTGGATGCAGAGAAGGGGTGTGCAGAGGTATTGCACCAGATCGCTGCCGTGCGCGGTGCCATTAATGGACTCATGGCTGAGGTTCTGGAGGATCACGTTTACACCCACATCGCAGATCCTGACATCACTGATGCCAAAGAGCGATCCCATGGAGCGGATGTACTGATGGATGTACTTCGTGTGTATCTCAAATAACGGTCAATAACAGGTAGCAAACAAATGCAAAACCAAGACTTGTCCGAATGGATGCATGACCACGTCTTCCACGTTAGCAGTGACGCAGCTGAGCGTAGTACGCGCCTGGTGATGTGGGTCACAGCTATCACCATGGTGATCGAAGTTGTCGCTGGCTGGTGGTTTAACTCCATGGCGTTGCTTGCAGATGGCTGGCACATGAGCTCGCACGCTGTTGCCATTGGGCTCTCTGCATTGGCATACGGGACTGCGCGTCGCTATTCCAAAGATCCTAGATTTGCATTTGGAACCTGGAAGATTGAGATTCTTGGAGGCTTTGCTAGCGCGCTCTTTTTGGTAGGTGTTGCTGTGCTGATGTTGGGGGGATCAATTGAAAGAGTCATCTCTCCGCAGCCCATTCGGTATCAGGAAGCCATCGTGGTCACTGTGTTGGGTCTATTCGTGAACATCGTTTGCGCTCTCATTTTGGGCAAAGCTCATCATCACGACCACCCTCATGGACATAAGCACGAACAAAGCCACGACCATCACCACGATCTAAATCTGAAGTCGGCCTATGTGCATGTGATTGCAGACGCTGCAACTTCGGTTCTGGCGATCGTGGCCCTTGTAGGTGGTTGGTTGTTCGGATTGTCATGGCTAGATCCACTAATGGGCATTGTTGGTGCGGCGTTGGTGCTGGTTTGGGCCAGGGGCCTGATTGCAGATACAGGCAAAGTATTGCTAGATCGTGAGATGGATCACCCAGTGGTTGAGGAAATTCGCATGGCCGTAGAAGGCAGCCACGCCAATGCTGATTTGCGAATCACTGATTTGCATGTATGGCGAGTAGGAAAGCAAGTCTATTCATGCGCCATGACCATAGTCACCACTGATCCCCATTTGACGCCCAATGTGGTCCGTGAAATGTTGGCCGAGCACGAGGAGTTGGTTCATTCGACCATCGAAATTCATTTGAACTCTTCCACTTCCTAATTCATTGCCTTGTCACATTAGTGAAATAAATTAGACGGGTAGAGGTCCAGCGTGCAAGCCATAAACAACATTCATCTCGCATCATTTTTGGATACCGTAGTCAGTTTGACTGCGGCGTTTTTGCTTGGCGGAATGATTGGACTTGAGCGTCAATACCGTCAGCGCACAGCAGGGCTTAGAACCAACGTTCTTGTGGCCGTTGGTGCAGCCGTTTTCGTTGACATCGCACATCGACTGACTGGAAATTCTGGTGCCGTGAATGTGATTGCCTATGTCGTCTCTGGCGTGGGTTTTCTGGGAGCAGGCGTGATCATGCGCGAAGAAGGGAATGTGCGCGGCATCAATACCGCTGCGACCCTTTGGGGCTCCGCTGCAGTTGGGGCCTGTGCTGGCGCAGACTTGATTGTTGAAGCCATTTTGGCCGCTCTGTTTGTGTTGGCAGCGAACACATTGTTGCGCCCTGTCGTCAATCGAATCAACAGGCAGCCTCTCGATACAGAAAATGTTGAAGCGACGTACACGGTTTTTGTGATTGCCCTGAAAAACAAACAGCGTGAAGCGCTTGAAAAACTGGAAGAGGAACTTGAGACGGCAGAGTACCCGATGCGCGATTTGACGGTACATGCATTTGGGGAAGATAGCGTCGAAATCGAGGCTGTGCTTTCGACGAACTCTGTCGATGGTGATCAATTGGACGCGGTGATCAAACGTCTTTCTGAGTCGGAATGCATCACCCAGGCATTTTGGAGTCCATCAACCACGGAGTAAGTCCATGGTCGGAAGAAATAGAAACCCCCTCAAATGAATACATTGAAAAAAATTGGACTGATTGCTTTGCTCATGGTTCCTATGGCAACCGCATGGGCTGACGATGATTACGAAGAAACGACGGCTAAGTATCAAACCACATACAACTGGCAAAGGCACCCTGGCTTCAGCTCCAACTATTCTGGACAGAACAGTATGTCCAGTAGCGCAGACAAGATGTACACCTTCTCTCTGACGGCGCACTGGGGCACTCGCCTGTGGTCTGGCGGGGAGTTGTATTTCAATCCAGAAATTGCCTCTGGTGTTCCCTTCACAGAAAACTTGATTGGCTTAGGTGGTTTCACCAACGGTGAAATCACCCGCGCGGCGGGCACAACACCACAAGCATATCGTCAGCGTCTTTTTTTGCGTCAAACTTGGAATCGAGGAGGTGGCTCCGAGAAGGTTGAGTCTGATTTCAACCAAATGGCAGGAACCGTCGACAAGAATCGCACGGTGCTAACAGTTGGGAATTTTTCAACCCTGGATGTCTTCGATGACAACGCATATGCGAAGGATCCACGCACACAGTTTATGAACTGGGGGAACTGGACATATTCATCATGGGACTATGCTGCCGACGCACGTGGTTTTGGCTGGGGCTTTGCGCTGGAGTTTTATCAAGGGGATTGGGTATATCGCCTTGGCCGCATGACTGGTCCTAAGGAGCCAAACGGCTTACCAGTTGATTTCAATTTGTTGAATCACTATGGTGATCAGTTTGAGGTTGAGCATGCTCATGTCTTCAACAATCAACCCGGTAAGGTTCGCGTACTGTTCTACCGCAATCGCGCAGTTCTGGCCGATTTCAATGACGCAACGGCATACCTTCTGGCGAATAATCCTGCAGACAAACAGACGATCTTTAATGTCAGAAATGGCGAGAAGATCAAGTACGGGTTGGGTGTGAACCTTGAGCAAGCGATCAATGACCAAGTCGGCTTCTTCTTTCGAGGCATGAAGTCCGATGGGAAGTCTGAGACCTACGCCTTCACCGAAGTTGACAGCTCACTGTCGGCAGGTTTCCTGATCAAGGGTAACAAGTGGGGGCGAGCAGAAGATACTGTTGGCTTGTCGCTCATGACGAACTATCTTTCGCCTGAACGGCGTAAGTTCCTAGAGGCTGGTGGTATTTCCTTCTTCATTGGCGACGGACAGTTGCAGTACAAGCCAGAGACGATCTTTGAGGGCTTTTATAGCTGGGGAATATCAAAGGGCGTTTGGCTGACTGGCGACTATCAGCGGATTCAGAACCCAGCGTACAACGCTAGTCGAGGACCCGTAGATGTATTTGCTGTTCGATTTCACGCAGAGTTTTGATTCAATAGTCAACTCATAAACGGGACCATCAGCTTCACTGACCAGAAGCACAAGGCATCGCATACAGCCCCTGTCGCTTCTGCGTATTCACTAACTTTCGATATGCGATCAGTGGACGGTCAACTCCCGGTTTTCCTTTGTCACGGGACTTCACCTTGAACACATCAATGGGCTTGTCGCTGTCCAAGCCTGCACGCTCCATGATTCGCTCGGCTCGCATGAGCTCACCCTTGAACGACCAAAGCGACTGGAACACCGAAGCCTGCGCCTCGGTGAGGTTGATGTGGCCATGCTCTGGCAGCAGCACCGTGCGGAAGTCGTCCGCGAAGGGGCCGTAAACCGGTTTGGCGGGCTCACGTGGCGTTTCTGCCGGGTGGTGGCCCTGTGGGGCGATAAAGGAGATGCCGTCGCCGTAAAAGGCGAACCGCTCCTGAAGAGGCAGCCACTCGATGTCGGCAGCGAATGGGTGCGCAGTCTGGTCCATCGGCTTGGGTGTGATGACCCGCAGGCTCGCACCCTTGACCCGGAAACCATCGAGGATCGCAGGCGCACGAACTAGGGCGGCCAAGCTGCGAGCCAGAATGACCGGCCCTTGCCTGGCGTCCCCCAACCGCCAAATGCCAGGGCCAACCTGATCAATGCCGTCGCAGCTGTTGATCTCCAGTGCCAAGCGCAACTTCTGGCGCAGCCAATCCTCGTTGAGCATGATCGCTGCCATATCCTGTGGCTCGATTTGGACTGGGCCGCATTCGGGGCATTGGCAAAGCCTGCCGCCCTTGCCATCACCGACGACTTGCCCACGGTGCAGGTTGCAATGTGGGCAAAGTACGTATTGCTGATTGACGGGCGCAGCCTTTATGGCAGAACCGAGCAAGGAGCATGCAGCCAGCTCGTGAGGGGACAACGCCCAGCGATGGGCGTGCGTCCCCTCAGCGAACAAGCGGCAGACCAATGACCAAGCATGATGTGAGTTCACGCTCACTCCTGGTACGCAGGTTCGGACTGGAAGGCGTCTTCACCGGGCTGCTGCTCATTGGCGTTCAGCGTTTGGTCGGCCCCCAGAATGCCGAGGGAAACCAAGTAGCCTTCGAGCTGGGCTTGCATCTTGGCGTCGAACTTGTGAAGGTTCAGTCGGCCTTTGCGGGTGATCTCAATGGTGATGACCTTCGCTCGCATCTTGCCGGGCTCAGGTGGGTAGTACAGGTTGATGTGCGCCGAGTTGATCTGCCAATTGCGCTTGAGCGGGTTCTCGTTGGGGAAGGACTCTGCAATCAGTTCGGTCACACACTGCTGGTCGCTCGATGCGGTTGCCGTGCATTCAACCTTCAGGTCGCCGTGGGGGCTGAGCAGTGAAAGGGTCTTGACCTGCACCGCCATGAACCCATCGGTGGTCAGCGCCTGGGGCACATCAAAACCCAACCGCAACGCAGACAGGTCAAGTGTGGGCGGCTTGATGCGGTGTGCATCGACCTTTGTGCCCAGCAGATGCTCTGCGAATGCCTCCAGCAGCATGGTGTGGTACTTCACCCCGCCCTTGACCAGGGTGCGCGCGACGCCGGTCTTGGCTGAATACTCCAGCACCATGTGAATATTGGGATTGCCCACGCGTCGGGTCAGGTTCGAGCCTTCGAACTCCAGACGCAGCATCGCCAGGTCTTTGACATGGACCGTCAGCAGATAGACATCGGGGGATCGCTCCAGCACATAGGCCACGCTGCCGTCGCCGCATTGCAGCTCCCGCTGATAGAACGCCGAGATGGCCTGGCGCATGCCGAGCATGGCGGCATCGGAGGTGTTGGGCTTGCGTTTGACGCCCAGATCGTTCTGCAGTGCCTGGGGACCGTGGCGTTCAAAGAAGTCCACATCTCCGGCCAGATCAAACAGCTCGGGGTGGTTCACGTACAGCCAGAACGAGCGGTGGATGTCACTTTGGCTGGCGACCAGCCCCATCAATGCGGCACCGTCCTTTTGGGCCACCTGAAACATTGCCTGTTTGCCCGCCGCATCCCCCAGTCCAACGCTTGCCATGAGTTTGGCAATGAGTGCATCACGGGCAATTTCGTCAGGCCAAGACCGGATGGCATCGATCACGGTCTGGGTGACCTCTTGGCCATCCGACCAGGACAGATCGTCCGGCAAAGGCAGCCCGTTGGCAGCCAGGAAGTTTTGCAAGGTGGCGTCCACGGGCAGCTCGAGCAGCACATCGACAAAGGTTTTTTTCATTTTTCTGGTCCTTATGAAATGTCGGTGTTCTGCGTACAGGGGATGCTGGCGCGGGCCGACAGGTTTTTTACAAATACCCCGTCAAAGTAAAGTGGCGAGATACAGCGTAATTGTGTCCCGCTTATTTCCGCTTGTCAAACCACGTAGAACATGGTGGTGGATGGTGTATCTTGGTGCTATACTTTTAGGCTGTTTTGATTCAGACAGGAGCTGTGCCATGGCATCGACCTTAGGAGCGCGGTTGCGACGTCTGCGGGAGGCCAAGAAGCTGACATTGCAGCAAGTGGCCGACGCAGTTGGCTGCACCAAGGCATACATCTGGGAACTGGAAATGAAAGAGGGGCAGCGCCCTTCCGCCGAACGGGTTCATCTGCTGGCCAAGGTTCTGGGGGTCACGATGGAAGACCTCATGAACGAGACCAACGAACAGGTCCCCGAGGCCACGGTTGAAGATGTGGCGTTCTTTCGCCAGTACGCCACCATGTCGGACGATGAGAAAAATCGCGTTCAAGACATGATGAAGCTGATGTTCCCCGGCACGGCACAAGAGGAACCCAAGCGTTGAGTGGCAGCTTAGACCTGACTCCAAGCAAAGCGGCGAACATGATCCTGCGTTGGATGCGTGTCGCCGATGAGGAGAAGGCTGCTTACATTGATCTCGACAGGGTTCGGGAGGGGCTGCCAGATACGCCCTACGGTGAAGGGGTCAAAATCATCAAGCCCCCTATGGCCTCAACCGTGAGCAGTGTTGAAGGGATGCTGGTTTGCAATCCCAATGATCCTGCCGAGTGGGGGATCTTCTACAACCCAGCCGCCAACCCCGAGCGTCAACGATTCACCATCGCACATGAGCTGGGCCACTTCGTTCTTCACAGGGCGAAGCGACGCACCTTCAATTGCGACAAGGCCGCAGTTCATTTCAGCCAAGACACGGCAGCCAACATTGAACGCGAAGCAGATGAATTCGCCAGCAATTTGTTGATGCCTGGCGATGTCCTGCGTGATCGCATCACCAGTCAGGACGTTGACCTTCACTTGCTCAGTGGGTTGGCCAAAACATTCGGCGTGTCGTTCGAGGCCCTATGCATCCGCTTCATCAAGTTCACGGAGAAGCGTGCGATCTTGCTGCACTGGGACAACGGCTTTCTCAAGTACGAATGGCGAAGCCGCAGTGCTGTGTTGAGCAACACCCGGATTAGAAGGCTGAGTGATCCTGCTGAGCCTCTGCGCGATACCGTTGCAGCAGATGAGTCCATCGCCCAGGAGTGGAATGGGATCGACATGTCTGCTGCTGTTTGGTGCGTTGGCGAACAGCCATATATGAAGGTGCAGGAGTTCAAACACAGCTACGGCAGTCGTGATCGCGTGCTGACGTTGTTGATCCTTGAAGATGCTGAACCGCGCAGGTGGGATAACTCCTGGAAGGATCAAGAGAGCTTCGACAGCTTCGATCAGTTCACATCAAGCGGTCAGATGCCGATTAGAAAATAGGCATATCATGATTTCGGTGGTGTCTCATGCAGCGGCCCCAAATACCTCTGCGCCAGTGACTAGCCCAGCGATGGGCCGAATGGCTATATAGGGTAAAGGCCGACTGTGCCGAGGCTACATACTTCGCAACGGTGTGACACCACCACCCTAACTTTCATTGATTACGCGTTTCAGTGATGCAGAAACCTTCCCCCGAATTGGTCAAGCAACTGAGGCGTCAACTGGACTTCATCCGAAACTCTGCCTCTGCATACGATGCAGGTCACTCCGAGGAAGCATTGCGCATCGGCGTAGCTATCCGTGTCTTGCTCCACGACACGAAATTCAGCAATTCGTTGCTGAATCAAATGGGTCAGAAAGAATCTTTAAAGCTGATCACCACGGCCAAAGAAATTCCAGAGGATCTGCTTGCTGAACTTGATTTTGGAGAGTGCCTGGCTGGCATGGTGATCGGCAGCTCCATTGAGTACTCTCCCGTGCCACAC
>Ga0255210_1000648_pt1 | contig 12002 bp, 12 predicted proteins | sample Miss_Yuk_RepA_8d_FD_188422 | JGI IMG/M metagenome (GOLD analysis project Ga0255210, IMG submission 188422) | Freshwater microbial communities from Mississippi River, Louisiana, United States - Miss_Yuk_RepA_8d | ecosystem: Environmental > Aquatic > Freshwater > River | place: USA: Louisiana...
CGCCGTGTATGTCGTGCCGTGCACGATTGGCTCGAGCCGGTTGCCCTGCAGCAGGGTCGAAAGCTCTTTGTCTGCGACACCCTCTTTGGGGAGGCGGGCAAGCAATGCAGGGGTCACCAAGACGAGGCCGATTTTCGAAGCGGCCAAACCCTTGTCGATTGCGCGCATCATCGGCACGCCAAGGCCAAGGCCAAGGCCAAGATCTTTTCGCTGAACCAAACCTTGATACCCGCTGCCTCGAGCAAATCGTGCAGTTGTTTGGCGGGTCCTTGCCGGTCATCCCAGGCGTGGCAGAGGAAGCAATCCCGGAGGTCAGGCCTCGCCGCTGCCTCTCTTTCAACAGCCTCCCGCACTGGCGTGAGGGACACCACCTGAGCAGGTGTATACAAGACAGGCGAACTGGCGCGAGACCAGCGTGGCAGCCAGATGGATCTCCGATCAAAGCCAGCCGATCAGGGATCGCAGGCTTCGTCCCGAACCCTCTTGTTGAAAAAGCAGGGGAAGCACGGTCACTCGCAGTAGTGTATAAAGATGGTTGAAACGTGGTTTGATTGTGTTTCTGTCACAATCGGTATCCAACTTCTCCACCTCGTAGACGGGCATCATGGAAGCAACCGCAGTCCGCCAGACCTCTGGCCAGTCTGGATTTGGCCTGTTCGACACAGTGCCTGAGGACCTTTTGCAGTTCGGCCACGGCACGACTTTCGACGCCAAAAAGGCTGCCCAGTTTTTGTCCTTGAAGAAGGCTGACGTAAGCCGCATTGCAGCTGTCGCAGAGTCCTCCGTTCGCTGGGATGACAACATCCCAGAGGCCGTTCAAGTTCGGATGGAAGAGATTGCCTCGACCATCAACCTGGTTGCCAAGCAGTTTTCGGGAGATCCCGAAAAAACAGTTGCTTGGTTTCGGGCAAGAAACCCGCTGCTGGGAGACGTCTCCCCTCGCGACATGATCCGTCTGGGGCGGTACGACAGACTGCGCCGATTTATCATCCAAGCCATGACAAATCAGGTGCAGGTCAAGTAATTGAGAGGGCGCAGCGGTAAGCCGGCTCCACCAGCACCTCGAGGTGCGGCCGCAGGCACGCCTCCAATCAAAGGAATTCTTGAGCTCGACCGTTTCAGCGAGGAGTCGCTGGAGCGCTGGAATGAGCTCTCTGCAGACCTGGATGAGCTCCAGGACATTCTTTACTTCAACCTAGAACCTGAGCGGCGGCGGCGTCGCCCAGACCTTCTGAAGGCTTTTCAAGAGACGCCCGCGGAGCCTTTACAGCTCGAGAACTGGGTCCGGATTGTTGACTACCAGTGGACTCTCTATCCGCTGTCCGCGGCCGGTAGCCTTACCAGCATTGGCGGCCGATTCAACGCTGGGACCGAGATTGACAGCCAGACTTTCAGTCCATGGCCATCTCTGTATCTGGCGTCCGATCAGGCAACGGCGTATCGGGAGAAATTCCAAATCGAGGCAGGCCAGATGGTCGAAGGACTGAGCCCAGAGGAGCTGGCTCTCAGCCCAGGCAAGAGCCACACCACCGTTGTTCTCAACGGCAAGCTCTCACGAGTCTTCCCACTGACGCCCGCGACTCTCGGACCTGTGGCGCGAGTCCTTGGCAAGATCAAGATGCCCGAGAGGGCCGAGCGGATCAAGAAGAAGCTGAAGTTCATGCCAAATGATCTGCGCATGATGACGACCGGCAAGCAACTGCACGATGCGGCTGCGGTTCACAACTGGCGCGTACTCCCGGTTCAGTTCGGTCTACCGGCACCTAGCCAAATCTTGTCAGAGCTCATCAGGGCTGCTGACTTTGAAGCTATCGCGTACCAGTCCAGCAAGAGTGGTGGAATGTGCTTGGCTGTTTTCGTGGATCGGCTCGCGCCTGGGTCTTACATTGAGCTGTCAGGCACCCCACCAGTTGGTGCAATAGCGCGCCTCGATGAAACAACGGCTGAGGAACTGGCCGGCTGGGCTCAATTGGGTATCAAGCCACCGAAGGTCTGAACAAAGGTCATATCTGGCCGGTCTGCAGCTACGTGGATTCCTTGTATTGCCAATGACCGGTCGACAGGGATGCTGTCGTTCGACCGAAGAATCTGAGCGACCGCACCCAGCCTAAAGCGTCCCTTGCTCAAAATCGGAATGGCGCGTCTAGGCCCACAAGGGAGAACAGCATCGCTGGAGATGCATGTGATCATCAGGTGGCGCAAAGAAGGGAAATAGCTCATCTCCATCCAAGGACGAAGCATCCCCAAAGCCTATTGAGACGAATTTTCTATTGAATTCAATGACTTAGATCCTGCTTTGTCGCTGTTTGAGTTCAGAACTCAGTGACAAAAGTTCAAAACTGAGTGACACACGACAGCTGGCCGGCTGCAGATCCACGAGGATGACCCCCGCCTTGATGAACCGGTAGCCCGGCAGGTACATCCGGCGCATGGCATCGGCGGCGGCACCTGCGAGCAACCGGCTGTCATCCGTGGGCCGGCGCAGCGGCACAACCACGCTGCGCGAAAGCTGTGGCCCTTGCCGATGCGGTGAGGTGTGCATAAACACCAGCAGCTCCCTGGCCAGGCTGTTCTGCTTCCTCAGCTTCTCTCCCGCCCGGCTGGCGAACTCGCTGACGGCTTCGATCAGCGGCTCCAGCTCGGTCACCGGTTTCCCGAAGGACCGGGTGCAGGCGATCTGCTGCTTGGGCTCTGGCGCATCGTCCAGATCCACACAGGCTTGCCCCTGCAGCTCCCGCACCGTCTTCTCCAGCGTCACGTTCCAGCCACGTCGGATGGTGGCCGGGTCCATGCGGACCAGGTCCAGCACGGTCTGGATGCCCTGCTCCTTGAGCTGCTTGCCGATTCGCCGGCCCACTCCCCACACCTCGCCGACATCCGTGGCCTGCAGGATGTCATCCAGATCCTGTGCAGGCAGCGCGGCCAGGTTGCACACCTGCGCGAGGTCAGCCGGATAGCTGCCCGGTTTGCGCTCCGCTATCTTGGCGATGTGATTCGCAGCTTGGCCAGAGTCTTGGTCGGGGCAATGCCGATGCAGGTCGGGATACCGATCCACTGCAGGATCCGGTCCCTGACCTTGTGCCCCCGGGCGACCAGATCTCCACGAACACCATTCAGCCCGATGAAGCTCTCATCGATGCTGTAGATCTCCTGGGTCGGTCCCAGGCCAGCGGCCAGGCTCATCATCCGGTCGCTCATGTCCCCATACAGGGTGAAGTTGGCCGACAGGGCCACCAGTCCCGCTTGCTGCTCCAGATGGCGGATCTGGAACCAGGGTGCTCCCATGCGGATGCCCAGGTCCTTGGCCTCGTTCGATCGGGCAATGGCACAGCCGTCGTTGTTTCTGAATGACCCTAACTGTTAGTAGGTATTTAGTCGTTGATTCTTCAACAAGAATCAAGACTAACAGTTTTGTACGTAATAAGGCTCAATTCGAGCACGCTCTGAGTCGTTGAAGTAGGAGGCCCAGCGCCACCCTGATCGACGCAGGACGATCCTCAAGAGCCGCTCAGAATTTCTGGCCCAGCGCCGGCAGTGCAGCGGCTGCCGCCTTTGGTGTGCGCTCCGTGACCACACGGTCTGTGGCAGGCAGCGGTCTCCGAAAGACAGCGGACCTCGATAGAACTACGGAAGGTTTCAGATGTGCAGCCGACATCTATGATGGCGACCATCTACAACCAGCACAACTATTTGAGTCTGATGCGCGGAGTGCGCAAGGCACTGAGCAGGGAGTGCTTTCCGTGAGCGGTTCAGTGCCTTGCGCGGGCGCGGCGTTTGAAGCCACAGGCTTTTCGAACAGTCCATTTTGTTATCCATCCACCGCTTGACGGGCAAGAAACACTTGGTGCAGTGTGATCTTGCGGACCTCCACCTGGCTGGACTGGATGTGCGAGCGCAGCAGCAACTCGGCGCGATCGGCCTTGCGGGCCAGGATGGCGCGCAGGATCTTGGCGTGTTCCTCGTAGGTCGCGTCGATGCGCATCTGCTTGAGGAAGTCCAGCCGCCGGATGATGCGGATGCGCTCGGTCACCTCGTGGTGCACGCGCGCCATTTCGGGGTTGCCCGCGGCCTGCACCAGGGTCTCGTGGAAGGCCTCGTCCCAGGCCGCCACCTGTGCGGCGTCGCTGCTGCGTTCGCCCACCGGCACCAGCCAGCGCTCCTTCAGGCCCTCCAGCAAGGGCGACGATTCGGTCGAGGCCTGCTGGCACAGGCGCTGCGCGGCGGCGGTCTCCAGCACCATGCGCAGGTCGTAGAGCTGGTCGAAGCGGTCAAAGTCGAACGGCAGCACGCGCCAGCCGCTGCGGAACATCACCTCCACCAGGCCTTCCTGCTGCAGGCGGAACAGGGCCTGGCGCACCGGCGTGCGCGAGACCGCCAGGCGGTTGCAGATGTCGTGTTCGCTGAAGCGGTCGCCGGGCACCAGCCGGAAATCGGCGATGTCCCGCTTGAGCTGCGCGTAGACCTCTTCGGCGCGCGAGGGCTGCGAAGAAACGGGTTCGATGGGGTGGACGGTCGCGGTGGTGTTGCTCACGGAGAAACTCTAGCAGCGTCACCGGCTGCAGGCTTGATGGCGGTCAACACAGCCGAACTCGGTGCCGTCCAGCCCACGATGCCGCCCTGGGCGCGCAGCATGTCCAGCGTGGCCGCCTTGAAGTGCGGGAAGTAGCTCTCGGTGCAGTCCTCCAGCAGCAGGCCGTCGTAGCCCCGGTCGTTGGCTTCGCGCATGCTGGTCTGCACGCAGACCTCGGTGGTCACGCCCATGAACAGCAGGTGGCTGATGCCGTGGTCCTGCAGCATCTCGTGCAGCCCGGTGGCGTAGAAGGCGCCCTTGCCCGGCTTGTCGATCACGATCTCGCCATCCACCGGGGCCAGCTCGGGAATGATCTGGTTGCCCGGCTCGCCCGCCACCAGGATGCGGCCCATCGGCCCTTCGTCCCCGATGCGCAGTGCGGGGTTGCCGCGCAGGCGCTTGGCCGGGGGGCAGTCCGAGAGGTCGGGCTGGTGCGCCTCGCGCGTGTGCACCACCAGGCCACCGGCGCCGCGCCAGGCCTGCAGCACCGCTTGGCAGGCCGGCACGATGGCAGCGAGCAGCGACACGTCGTTGCCCAGCGTTTCGCCAAAGCCGCCGGGCTCGATGAAGTCGCGCTGCATGTCGATGATCACCAGCGCGGTGTGCGCCAGGTCGAACTGGTAGGGAAAGGGTTGGGCGGGAATCTGCATGTCAATGTCCTCCGCCCATGTGGGCACCGATTTCATGGCGATCGGCGCTCGCGGCCGGTGTCTCGAACACGATGCGGCCTTCGCTCATCACCACGATGCGGTCGGCCAGCTCCATCAGTTCGTCCAGGTCCTCGCTGATCAGCAGCACCGCCCCGCCCTGGTTGCGCACACCGCGCAGCCGGGTGTGGATTTCCTTGACCGCCGCGAAGTCCAGGCCGAACACCGGGTTGGCCGCGATCAGCACGTTGATGTCGCCGTGCAGTTCGCGCGCCAGCACCGCGCGCTGCACATTGCCGCCCGAGAGGCTGCGGATCGGCGCGTCCTCACCCTGCGTCTTGATGCCGTAGCCGGCGATCCATTCGCGTGCGCGGCTGCGCCACTGGCCGAAGCGCAGGCGGCCCCCGCTGCACAGCGGCGCGCGGTCGAAGTCGCGCAGCGCCATGTTTTCGGCCACCGACAGGTCGCCCACGCAGGCGTTGCGCAGCGGCTCTTCGGGCAGGCTGCGCACCTTCAGGCGGTGGTTCTCCTCGCGCCGGGCGGCGTAGGGCTGGCCCTGCACCGCCACCGTGCCGGCCGAGCGCGGCCGCTGCCCCACCAGGGCCTCCACCAGCTCGCGCTGGCCGTTGCCCGACACGCCGGCCACGCCCAGGATTTCTCCGCGGGCCACGGCCAGGCTCAGGTCCTGCACGGCCAGCGTGCCGCGGTCGCCCATCACCCGCAGGCCATCAACCGCCAGCGACACCTCTGCGCCGGCCGGGGCCTCGTCCTGGACCGCAGCGGCGGCGACCGCGGTGGGTTCCGCGCCCTCCGCCGCGCCACCCACCATGGCCTGCGCCAGCAGCGCCGGCGTGGTGTCCGCCACGGCGCAGTGGTGCACCGCCTGACCGCGGCGCAGCACCGTCACGTCGTCGGCGTAGGCCATCACCTCGCGGAACTTGTGCGTGATGATCAGCACCGTGCACTGCCCGCTGCGCGCGAATTCGCGCACATGGCCCAGCACCTCGTCGGCCTCCTGCGGCGTGAGCACCGAGGTGGGCTCGTCCAGGATCAGCAGGCGCGGCTTCAGGTAGAGCTGCTTGAGCAGTTCCAGCTTCTGCTTTTCCCCGGCTGCCAGCTCCTGCGGGCGCGCGTCCAAGTCGAGCTGGAACGGCGTGGTCTTGAGGAACTGCGCCAGGTCGACGCGCTGGCGCTTCCAGTCGATGACGCCCGGCGTCTGGCCACCGGCCAGCAGCAGGTTCTCGGCCACCGTCATGCCCGGCGCCAGCGTGAAGTGCTGGTAGACCATGCCGATGCCCAGCGCGCGCGCCACCACCGGGTTGGGAATGGACTGTTCGCGCCCGTCGATCAGGATGCTGCCGCTGGTGGGCCGCTGGAAGCCCGCCACGCACTTCACCAGCGTGCTCTTGCCGGCGCCGTTTTCACCCAGCAGGGCGTGCACCGTGCCCGGCGCGACCTTCATGTTCACGCCCTGCAGCGCCTGGAAACTGCCGAAGCGCATGCCCATGTCGTAGGTGTCCAGTGCCAGCGCACCGGTGCCGGGCGGCAGACCGCCGATGGGGGCGCTGTCGTTCATGTCAAAGCGTCCAGTACAGCGGTTGAAGGAGCGTGCGCGCCGAACACCCCGCCCTGCATGGTGATCATCTTCAGCGCGGCCTCGTGGTTGCCGCGGTCGGTGGCGGCGGTGCAGTCCGACAGCAGCAGGCACTCGAAGCCCCGGTCGTTGGCGTCGCGCATGGTGGTGTGCACGCAGACGTCGGTGGTGATGCCGGCGAGCAGGAGGTTGCTGATGCCGCGCGTGCGCAGCAGCAGTTCGAGGTCGGTGGCGTAGAACGACCCTTTGCCCGGCTTGTCGATCACCACCTCGCCCGGCAGCGGCGCGAGTTCAGGAATGATCTCCCAGCCCGGCTCGCCGCGCACCAGGATGCGCCCGCAGGGCCCGTCGTCGCCGATGCCCACGCCGTTGGTGCCAATCTGGCGCGAGCGCCAGCGTTTGTTGGCCGGCAGGTCCGAGAGGTCGGGCCGGTGGCCTTCGCGGGTGTGCATGACCGTGTAGCCGGCCCCGCGCATGGCGGCCATCAGCGTCTGCAGCGGCGCGATGGGCGCGCGCGTGAGCGAGATGTCGTAGCCCATCTGGTCCACATAGCCACCGATGCCGCAGAAGTCGGTCTGCATGTCGATCACGATCAGCGCAGTGTTCTCGGGCCGCAGGTCGCCGTTGTAGGGCCAGGCGTAGGGGTTGGCGTCGATGAAGCGTTCCATGGTTCAGGCGACTTTCTTGAAGGGCAGCACGGCGGCGTCGGGCACCAGGGGATGGGCCTCGGGACCTTTGTACTGGCGCGTCGGGGCATCGAACCCGCAAGGCGTGCCGTCGGTCACGTCCACCCTCCAGGGCAGCTGGTAGGTGCCGGCAGCCATGTCGTGCATGTAGGTGTAGGGGCAGTCCTGCGCCCCGCCCTTCACCGCCACATAACCCCGGTGGTAGAGCTGGTAGATGTTGTTTTCCACGCCCCAGCCCTGGCGCGCCTCGCGCACCAGGTCGGGCCGCAGTTCGGCGGTGATGATCTCGTCCACCCGCCCGCCGCCCTCGGCGATCACGGTGCCATCGAAGCTGCAGAACATGCCCTCGCCCATGGAGTCGAACGTGCCGTCGCTGCCGCACAGGCAGACGCTGGCGGTGATGGCCAGGTTCTGGAAGGCGTTGGACTGGTTGGTGATCTTCCAGGCGTGGCGGATGGGCGCGGTGTAGCCGGCGGTGCGCAGGATGATCTCCGCGCCCTTGTAGGCCGCCTCGCGCGCCATCTCGGGGAACATGCCGTCGTGGCAGATGATGAGCGAGAGCTTGCTGCCGTTGGGCCCATCGCACACCGGCACGCCCAAGTTGCCGGGTTCCCAGGGTTCCACCGGCACCCAGGGGTGCAGCTTGCGGTAGTAGAGCCGGATGGTGCCGGTGTCGTCGATGATGAGGCCGCTGTTGTAGGGGTTGCCGCCGGGGTTGGCCTCCATGATGGAGAAGCAGCCCCAGATGCGGTGGTCCACGCAGGCCTGTTTGAAGGCCGCGACCTCCGGGCCGTCCAGCGACACCATGAGCTCGGGCGCCGTGCTCATCGAGAGGCCGTGCAACGCGTACTCGGGGAACACCACCAGGTCCATGGTGCCCTGGTTGCGCCGCGCCTTGCCCACCAGTTCGCAGATGCGCTGCGTCTGCGCCGCCAGTTGCGCGGGCGTTTCCACCACCGGCAGCTGCAGCTGCACCAGGCCCACGACCACGCCGTGCTTCGATTTGTTTAGACCGCCGAGTCCGCTCATGGTGTTTCTCCTAGCGTGTTGAAGACAGCTCGCCCGGGCTGCCCGGCACCACCACACCGGGGCGGCAGGTGATGACCAAGATCAGCAGCGTGAGCACGTACGGAACGATGTTGAAGAGGTGGTAGCCCCAGCCGATGCCGACCGACTGCAGCGCCGGGCCGATGGCCCCCGCGCCACCGAACAGCAACGCCGCACCCACACAGCGCAGCGGGCTCCAGCGCGCGAAGATCACCAGCGCCACGGCGATCAGGCCCTGGCCGCTGGAGATGCCCTCGTTCCAGCTGCCGGGGTAGAACAGCGTGAGCGAGGCGCCCCCCAGCCCGGCGATAAAGCCGCCCGCCGCGGTGGCGGCGATGCGGATGCCCGAGACCGAGTAGCCCAGCGCGCGCGTGGCATTGGCGGAATCACCCGCCAGGCGCACCAGCAGGCCCAGGCGCGTGTTCGCAAACGCCCACCACAACAGGACGGCCATGAGCAGACCGAGCGGCAACAAGGCGTTGACCTCCAACGCCGAGCGCACCGCGGGCGAGTCGCTCCAGCCGCCCAACGACAGTGCAGGCAGCTGTGGCGCCTGCGGCTGGATCAGCGGCTTGCCCAGATAAAAGGCCAGGCCCATGCCGAGCAGCATGAGCGCGATGCCGGTGGCGACGTCGTTGACGCGCGGCAGCGAACACAGCAGGCCGTGCAGCGTGGCCAGCAGCGCACCGGCCACAGCCCCGGCCAGCACGCCCAGCCAGGGCGATCCGCTGAGGTACGAGGCACCGAAGGCCGTCATGGCCGAGAGCACCAGCACGCCTTCGAGGCCCAGGTTGATGCGACCCGACTTCTCGGTCAGGCACTCGCCCAGGCTCACGAACAGAAAGGGCACGCCCACACGCAACGCGCCGCCGACGATGCCGGAGAGGAAGATGATCAGTTGATCCGCGGTCATGCCTTCTCTCCTTGTGGCGCCGGCCCATCCGACGGGACACGGGTGAGCTTCGCGAACCAGGCCTTCCAGTCGGTGTCGCGCAGCGCTTCGCTGGCCAGGATCAGCACGAAGGCGATGCCCTGCAGCAACAACACCGACGCATCAGGCAGGCCCAGGCGGCGCTGCAGCAGGCTGCCGGCGGCACCGAAACCACCGAACAGGATGGCCACCGGGATCACCGCCAGCGGGTGGTGCCGCGCCATGAACGAGACCAGGATGCCGGCGTAGCCGTAACCCGCGATCAGCGCGGCGTTGGCGCTGGTGTGCACGGCGGCCACTTCAATGGCCCCGGCCAGCCCGGCGGCCGCGCCGCCGAGCGCGCAGGCCAGCACCACCAGCCGCGTGGCGGGCAGACCAACCAGCTGCGCCGCTCGCGGGTTGCCGCCGACCACCCGCACCGCAAAACCCGAAGGTGTCAGGCGCAGCCACAGCCCCGCCACCACGCACACCACCACCCCGATCACCAGGCCCCAGTGCACGTCGGAGCCGGCGATGGTGCCGATCAGCAGCCCCTCGTCGAGCGCGGGCGTGGACGGTTTGTTCAGGCTGGCCGGGTCGCGCAGCGGTCCTTCCACGAGGTGCTTGAACAGGCCGATGGCCACGTAGGCCAGCAGCAGGCTGCTGATGGTCTCGTTGATGCCGCGGTACTGGCGCAGCCAGCCCGCGAGCGCCACCCACAGCCCGCCGGCCAGCGCCCCGGCCATGCAGATCGCCACCGTGCCCGGCAGACTGGACGGCAGCGGCACCGCGTGCGCCAGCGCCGCGCAGGCCAGGCCGCCCAGCACCAGCGCGCCCTCGCCGCCGATCACCACCAGGCCGGCGCGCGCCGGAATCGCCACGCACAACGCGGCCAACATCAGCGGCGCGGCACGCTGCAGCGTGTTCTGCCACGAGTACCAGTCGCCGAATGCCCCCTTGAACAGCAGCACCCAGACCTCGACCGGGCTCACCCCCGCAAACGAGACGATGAAGCCGAACAACAGCAGGGCCACGGCGATGGCGCCGACGGGAAGGAGAACGTTGCGCATGGCCACGGAGCCTTCAGACGGAGCCGATCACGCCTTCGACCAAGTAGTTCATCTTCTCCAGCTCCAGGTCGGTCTGCTTGAACGCCTTGCCGGCCGGGATGATGGTGGCGCCCTTGTTGTCCTTGAGCGGGCCCTTGAAGATGTCGAAGCTGCCGGCCATCATCTGCGCCTTCACGCCGTCGGCCTGCTTTTTGGCCGCGTCGGTGACCGCGGGGCCGTAGGCCGACATCTTCACGAAGCCGTCCTTCAGCCCGCCGCGCACGAAGTTGGGGTGCGGCTTGCCGCTGCGCGCCGCCTCGATGAAGGTGGTGTAGGCGGTCAGCCAGTTCCACTCGGCGCCCGTGAGGTAGGCCTGGGGCGCGAGCTTGGCCTGGCTGGCGTGGTAGCCGCAGACCATCTTGCCCCGCTTGGCCGCGGTCTCCACGATCACCTTGGGACCGTCCACGTGCATGGTGAACACGTCCACGCCCTGGTCGGCCAGGCTGTTGGTGGCCTCGGCCTCCTTGACCGGCATCGACCAGTCGCCGGTGAAGATCACGCTGCAGGTGATCTTCGGGTCGACCGAGCGCGCGCCCATGGTGAAGGCGTTGATGTTGCGCAGCACCTGAGGAATCGGCTTGGCGGCGATGAAGCCGATCTTCTTGCTCTTGCTCATGTGCCCGGCGATGACACCGTTGAGGTACTGGCACTCGTCGATGTAGCCGAAGAAGCTGGCCGTGTTCTTCGGGTGCTTGCCTTCGGTCCACATGCCGCCGCAGTGGGCGAAGCGCACATCGGGGTACTTGGCGGCCACCGCCAGCATGTGCGGGTCGAAGTAGCCGAAGGACGTAGGGAAGACCAGGCTCGCCCCGTCCTGCGCGATCATGCCGGTCATGGTGCGCTGCACGGCCGCGGTCTCGGGCACGTTCTCCTCCTCCACCACCTTCACACCCGGCATCTTCTTGAGCATGGCCGCGGCTTCGGCCTGGGCCTGGTTGTAGCCGTAGTCGTCGCGCGGGCCCACGTAGATCACGCCCACGGTGATGGGCTTCTGTGCGAAGGCAAAGGGGCTGCTGGCCGCCGCGCCGAGCGCGGCCAGGGTCTTGATCGAATCGCGGCGATTGGAGATGAAGTGGCTCATGGAAAGGCTCCTGGTGGGGTGGTGGGAGTGGGTGGGGAACAAAAAAGTCAGGCCAGCAGGCTCACGTGGGCAGACACCACGAGCCAGCCCTCGGGCGTGCGCATCCAGGTCTGGCTCTGGCGACCGGTGCGGTCGCTGCCGGCGCGGAAGAACTCGGTGTTGGCGGTGGCGAAGTCGCGGCCGTAGGTGGTGATGACGGTCTTGCCCAGCGTGCGCGCCAGCCCGGCCGAGGGACGGCCAGCGCGGAATTCGCGGATGGCGTCGTAGCCGTACAGGTTTTCGGTGGCGCCATAGCGCAGCGTGTGCGGGCTGTTCCAGAACAGCTCGTCGAGCACGGCCACGTCGTTGCCCACCAGGG
>Ga0255210_1000651_pt1 | contig 11984 bp, 11 predicted proteins | sample Miss_Yuk_RepA_8d_FD_188422 | JGI IMG/M metagenome (GOLD analysis project Ga0255210, IMG submission 188422) | Freshwater microbial communities from Mississippi River, Louisiana, United States - Miss_Yuk_RepA_8d | ecosystem: Environmental > Aquatic > Freshwater > River | place: USA: Louisiana...
TGAAATCGCATCTGACCATTGAGCGGCAGACCCGCGTGATGGGCGCAACCTGGCTGGACCAGCAGTTGATCGGCGGCGGCAAAGGGCTAGGCGACCGGGGCTTTGGCGGGGAGGTCAAGGACGCGCTGGAGCAACGGGTTGGTTTTCTGTCCGAACAGGGACTGGCTGAGCGGCGCGGCCAGAGCGTGATTCTGGTACGCAACCTACTTGGCAAGCTGCACAATCTGGAACTGGCGCAAGTCGCGAAGGACATTGCGGCTAGCACCGGCTTGGAGCATCGGCCAGTGGTCGACGGCCAGCGCGTCGTAGGTGTCTTCCGGTGCAGCGTCACACTAGCCAACGGACGCTACGCCGTGCTCGATGACGAAACGGGGTTTAGCTTAGTGCCTTGGAAGCCGGTGATCGAACAGCGACTTGGGCAGCAACTGGTCGCAACGAAACATAGTTGTGGAGTGTCATGGGAAATTGGACGGCAGCGTGGGATATCCGCTGGTTAGAAGACCAGCGTGCATCTGCACTTCAAGCTATTCCAAGAGTAGGGTTAATCCTTCGCACTCGGAGAATTGCATACAAAGGCATCACTAAAGAAGCGATCCTCAGGCAAGCCCAGCTGCTCCACCACCGCTATACGAGCGGCCTGAACCATCGCTGACGCTCCACAAGCATAGACATCAAACCCTTTAGCAGACTCGAAAGCCTCCAAAACTGCCTCGGGCAGTCGGCCACGCCTACCGCTCCAAACAGAGTCGTCTACCGGCCCGCTAATCACAGGCTCGTACCGCAACGAAGGCCTTTGCTTGATCCACCTCTCGACCATCTGCTGTGCATAAAGGCCGCTTGGGTCTCTGGCCCCCCAGAAGAGGGAAATGGGCCGATGGATATCCCGCTTGATCATGTGATCAATGATGGACTTCACAGGTGCAAACCCAGTCCCCCCAGCTATAAACAGGATGGGCCGATCGCTGTCCTCGCGAAGATAGAAATCGCCAAACGGCAATTCAATCTGGAGAACATCACCCTTGACGAGTCCAGGGACGACACCAGAGGTGAAGTCACCGCCAGGCATATGGCGGATATGCAATTGCACACCGTCGCTTTCATGCGGTGCATTCGCCATAGAGAACGCTCGCCGCCCACCATCCGGCGCAACCACCTCCAAGTACTGCCCTGCGGCAAAGCGCGCGCGCACACCGGCAGGAAATCGCAGGCTCAGAATTGAAACATCGCGTGCTACGAGCTGATTCCGCAAAACCGTCGCAGTCAAGGTCTTGCGCGCGTTAGGGTCCGCGCGTCGCCAAGAGCGTGGCGCAATCAGGAGATTGCTCGCAGGTTTGGCACGACAAAAAAGGTGCTCATCGGGTGAGTTGATTCCTGCCTCATGGCCACCACCCTCGGTACCCGGAACCAACTGTCCATGTACCACTCGGCCCTTGCAGTTTCCACACGCACCTTTTCGGCATGAGTAGGGAATTTCAATCCCCTGCTTGGCAGCGGCGTCGAGTAAGGTCTGATCCTCATCAGCGAGGAACACAACATCAGCACCCTCTATTCGAATTTCATAGCTCATTGCGTCTCACTTTCGCGCTCAGTCGGCGCAGTCACATTGCACAGCAGGGCGACTGTGTCGATCATCGCCTTGGCTGAAGCCACGCCTTTGCCGGCGATGTCCATAGCACTTCCGTGCCCTACGCTGGATAGAAGTACGTCAGCACCTATCGAGATTGCGGACGCTCGTTGAGGACTAAGCAGCTTGATCGGGATATGCCCCTGGTCGTGAAAAATCGCTACGTACAAGTCGTGTGAGCGCGTAGCCAACAGCATGTCTCCGCCTGCAGGTCCAGTCAGGTCGAAACCCTGCTCACGCAACTGAATGGCTGCTGGCTCCGTCACCAGGGTATCGGTTGATCCGAAAAGTCCGCCCTCCCCGGCATGAGGATTTACGCCCATAAGCGCAATCCGTGGTGAGCGGACCCCGAGTTGCTTCAATGCTCGCACTCCTGCTCGGGTCGCTTCAACCACAAGTTCGACCGATAGCCTCCCCAGGGCGTGCTGCACGCTCTCATGCAACGTGACGTGAACAATGCGAAGTCCCCCGCCAACGAGCAACAGAAAGACCCTGTCTTCAGGCATACCGCATACCTTTGCCAAAAGCGACGGGTAGCCAGAGAAGGATATGCCCGCTCGGGCAATAGCTGTCTCGTGGTGAGGCGCAGCAACGATTGCGTCAAAACGCCCGCGCTGGACGGCTTCAATGGCTCGCGACGCGGCCTCTATGGCTGAAGCTCCTGCCTGCGCATGAATCACACCCGGTTGATATCCATCCCCCTTGATGGGGGTGGTTGGTACAACCGAGGCAGTCGCCAGCACACCACTCAACCCCAAAGATTGAGCCGTGTGCTGGAGCACACTCTCGGGACCAAACAACGTAAGAGCGACATCTGTACGATCGGCAAATGCGGCCACGGTCTTGAGCGCAATCTCCGGCCCAATCCCATTGGGGTCACCCACGGGAATCGCGACACGATGGACACTTTCGAACATCACAGGGGAACGGCCAACAGGGTATCGAAACGACTGCTGTCACAAACTACGACTCGCCTTTTTAGCTGAAGTGACTCCCCGCTCAGATCAAAAACGTCCTTGTACACACCCGTGGCAAAGAGGAATGTTTCATCATCCTGAACGATGCGCACAACCAAAAATGGTGTCTCACACTCAACCTCTTTGGCATCACCACGAGCGATGTGCGGCAAACCCACCATGTGGCGATAGCTTTGACGTTCGTAGACGTTCGCGTGACGCAGCGCAGAAATCCGATCTTCCAGCATCGCGCGAGAAGTTGCATACATCAAGCCGGCAGGCTGACCAGCACGATCATTTTCTGCGCTAGTGACTCGGTAGTGGCATTCGGATGCAAAGAGTTCCGGCCAACTTTCCAGATTTCCAGTGTCGATGCATCGGGCATAGGACGCGTTGAAGTCCATCAGTCGGTCACGCAGACTAAGTTTTTCCATCGTCAAATCTCCTCGGTTTAAACGCCCATCAGTACGCGATATTGCTTCCAGAAGCCACGAACAGCCGCCTCTGTAGCACGAGAGCTATTCGACGCTGTACTGTCACCCCCCATCTCGAGAACAGCTTGTTCGCTGTCTGTGCCAGCGATTCCGCGCTGCACGAACCCGCCCACGGCACCATCCTCCATAGAGACAAACCCTGCAACACCAATCAGGTTGGCTTGCTTGAGGCGCACCTGCCTTTGCTCGGGGGTGTCGGACTTATAGCCAAGATAAGTCCAGTTCAAATCCGTTTTGTCGATTCCTCGCGGGAGCACCTGACGGATGGCCAGGCAGTTCTGAATCTGCTGTAAGACAAAACCTGGAAAGACCGAGAGGATCTGCAGTGTGATGCCGTCGTTGAACTCCTTGAATCCCTCTAGCAAGGTTGGATCTTTGAGTTGATAGCCGGTCTGGTCAGATCGCAGCCCTTGGTCGCGATAACCTTCGAAATCATCCTCATTAACCTTGGAATAGCTCACGTGATGAGCCCCGCTTTCACTAACAATGACACCCCCTTGCTGTGAAAGTCGGTTCAGCCGGAAAGTGGTGAAGAACATGTGAAGCAAGCTTGCGTGGTAGGTGTCCTTGACGTTTTCGTAGTAGAGCTTCCAGTTGTTGGGCAATGCTTGGGTAAAGCTTCCGATCACTTCGACAGGGCGTCCCAGGACACGCTCAATTCGCTCGCAGATTTCCTCGCCCAAGTAGTCTTCGATCGAGTCCACCTCGTCACTGAAACTGCCGAATACCAAGCCGCAAAAGGTTGCAACGCGAAGCTTTGGGGGGTGATGATGATCCTTGCAGAAGGTCTTTGGCATGCCGCCGCCGCCATTGACACCACTTTCAAAAGCCACGCCCTTAAGGTCACCATTGAGACCGTAGGTCCATGCGTGATAGACGCACTGAAAATCCTTGGCCCCTTTTCCTGATTTTTCAAGGCAAATCAACGCACCACGGTGGGTGCAACGGTTTTCGAAAGCATAGATTTCGTTGTCTTCATCGCGTGCAACGACAACTGGCGTCTCACCAACAAATGTCGTTCTGTAGTCTCCTGCGTCTGGAATCTCGTTTTCTAGACAGAGATAGTTCCAAGTATGGCCTCGATATATGTTGCGCTGCTCATTTGCATACACCTGTTCATCACGGTACACAGCCAACGGGACACGGGTCTCGCCTTGTGGGATCCATTGAATAGTAGAAGTTTGCATGATTATTCCTTTGAGGTATAGAGTGAATGACGTGTAGGCAGCGGATTAATCAACCGTAATCTTTCCAACCTGGATCACTTTTCCCCAGCGGGCAGATTCTTCACGCACAAGCGCTTTCATCTGGTCAGGCGTATTACCAACTATGTTGGCGCCTCGGTCGGAGAAACTGGACTGCACATCAGGAAGCTTGAGGGCTTCCACGATAATTCGATTCAACTCCCGAACCACATCCGGTGGTGTTCCGTGGGGAGCAACAACAGCGAACCAAGTCACCGCATACATGTTTTGCAAACCCGCCTCTGCAAAGGTCGGAATATCCGGCAGTGCCGCAGACCGCTTTTTGTCTGCAATGGCAAGAATTCGAATCTTGCCTGCGCGGTGCATCGGCATTGAAGACGTGATGTTGTCGAAGAAGGCACCCACTTGCCCGCCCAAGAGATCTGAGAGAGCAGGAGCAGTCCCTCTATAGGGAACATGAATCATCTTGGTATTCGTCAGGGACTGAAACATCTCGGACGTCAGATGAGAAGTCGAGCCATTCCCCTGTGAAGCCACAGAAACCTTGTCAGGATTGGCTTTAAGGTAAGCAATGAACTCTTGAACCGTTTTGGCTGGGATAGATGAACTCACTGCGAGTACATTTGGAACTTCCGCCAAAACCGTGACCGGCACGAAATCGTTCGGCTCGTAGCTGAGAGATGGGTATAGGCTTTGATTGATCGCAATGGGACCTGGTGGAGAAGCCAGCAGAGTCAATCCATCCGGTTTTGCCTTGGCAACCAGATCAGCGCCGATATTCCCACCTGCACCCGGACGGTTTTCTACAACGACCCCCTTGGGAAAGTGAGCGCGGATTTTTTCAGCGATAGTTCGAGGAAGAAGATCAGCCGTTCCTCCCGCGGGAAAAGGCACAATAATTCGTAGCGGGGTAGCAGAAAGGTCAACAGCCTGTGCTGAGCATGAAATGGCTGACGCAATCAGCAGGGCAATCATTCTAAGTTTTGATTTCATTTCAAAGCAATCTATGTAAAAATTTGGCGCAAAAAAGCCCGTTGGACCCTAACGATCCATTACTATTATGGGACGAGAATTGGTTGGGTATTCAGGGAGTCATGCTGGCCTGCGATATGAATTTCGTGACCAAATAGCCATCGAATGTTTCGCAGCCTCCTTCGCTCCCCATGCCACTTTCCTTGACACCTCCAAGAGGTGTTTCGGCGAGAGCCAACCCAAAGTGGTTAATGGTCACCATGCCGGCTTCTAGCCGATTGCTGACATGTGTAGCCGTGGCTAATGAATTTGTGAACACGTATGAAGCAAGGCCATATGGCAACGCGTTGGCTCGCGCAAGCACTTCATCAGTAGTCTCAAAGCGCGTGATCGGCACCAACGGACCAAACGGCTCTTCCGTCATCACCCGCGAGTCATCCGACATCCCAGTGACGACTGTCGGCGGAAAGAAGAAGCCACTACCTTCAAGTCGTTGCCCTCCGCATAACAGCTCACCACCCTTAGCCTGTGCATCCCCAACCAACATCTGCATGGCGTCAACACGCCGCGCGTGAGCCAACGGCCCCATCTCGGTCTCTTTGGCAAAACCATCTCCGACGCGAAGCCGTCCATAGACATTGACGAATGCGTCGACGAATCTGTCGTAGGCCTTCTCATGCACAAAGAAGCGACTGGGTGCCATGCACACCTGCCCTGCGTTACGGGTCTTGGTTCTTGCAAGGAAACGTGCTGCCGCATCTACATCTGCATCATCAAACACCAGCACTGGCGAGTGGCCGCCAAGCTCCATCGTCATGCGCTTCATCTGGCTCCCCGCAAGCGCAGCCAAAGACTTGCCAACTGGAGTCGACCCAGTGAACGATATTTTTCGTACGATCGGTGACTGAATCAGATAGCTCGACACTTCCGCTGGATTGCCCCACACGATGTTCAAGCATCCGGGAGGAAGCCCCGCGTCATGGAATATGCGCGCGAGCGCAACCACGGCGCTTGGAGAGTCTTCCGGGCCCTTCAGAATCAACGTGCAACCTGCTCCAAGTGCGGAGACAGCCTTGCGAAGCGCTTGGTTGAACGGGAAGTTCCACGGACTAAACGCCGCGCAAACTCCGATCGGCTCGCGCACAACCAGTTGTCGAATGTTTTCGCTACGCGAGGGAATCACACGACCGTAGATTCGGCGACACTCCTCTGCATGCCACTCTGCGTGCTCTGCACACGTTACAACCTCCTGCATTGCTTCGGTCAGTGGTTTGCCTTGGTCAAGCGTGATGTTGTGTGCAATTGAGGAAGCCCGCTCTCGAATCAGTTCACCGACCCTGCGAAGCACTTTTGAGCGTTCTAATGGCGACGTAAAACGCCACGTCTGAAAGGCTCGGCTAGCTGCCGCGAGTGCGCGATCAAGGTCATCCTTGGTCGCGTGAGGCAGGCGCGCAAACGCTGCGCCTGTGGAGGGATTGACGACATCCTGTTCCTGACGGCCCTCAGCCTGGATGAAGGTGCCGTCGATGTACAGAGCCAGTTGCTCATACGAAGATGACTTCATTGTGGTGGCGTCCATGACGTTTCCCGTATCAAAGAAAAACGCCACCACCGTCGACTGCAATCGTCTGCCCGGTAACAAAGCTTGCGCCATCGGCAACCAGGTATGCCAGCGCAGAGACCAGATCGGCCGGCACTTGGTCTCGTTGGATACAGCGGCCCGCGGTGCGTGCGTTATCCCCGATTCGGTTCTGCAACCCCATCTCCAACACGCCATCACTGAGCGTGAAGCCAGGAGCGATGGCGTTGACTGTGATCTGGTCCTTTGCCAGCTCTCTGGCGAGCGAGCGCGTGAAGGCGATGACGGCACCCTTGCTCGAAACGTAGTGGGCCATGTTCGGCGGTCCCTTCATCGGCACAGTGGACGCGATATTCACAATCCGCCCGCGCCCGCTTTTGCGCAGGGCAGGCAGCACCGCCTTTGCGCAATTGAACGGACCCAATGTGTTGACCTCCATCACACGCATCCATTCCTGGTTGGATATCTGGTCAAAAGGCGCGAGCGTCAACGTCGTGAACAGGCCAGCGTTGTTCACAAGCCCATCAATGCCACCAAATGCGGCTATCGCTGCATCGGCCATGTGTGCCGTGTCGACTTCGCTGACAACATCCACACGGACTCCCAACGCTTGATGTCCCGCCGTCTTCAACCGCTCGGCGGCCTCATCGGCTCCACGCAAGTCTGCGATCACAATGCGGTGCCCTGCTTGAGCAAGGTGTTCGGCAAAGGCATAGCCAATGCCACTGGCGCCTCCAGTGATTAGGATGGTTTTGGCTTGTTCTGGCATGAGGTCTCCTATTGAATTTTTCAGGACGTATGGACGATGGTGGACAGTTTTTGTGATGCATCGGCCGCAAGGCTGCGAGAAACGGATGCTCCTTCGGCAAGCAGTTTTCGAGCAGCCATGTGATCAGCTGCGCTATTTATGGATTCGACCGCCGTGAGGCTTTCGCCACGGAAACGCAGGACCGAGAACTTGCCCTTTGAGATATCACCGCGAATCACCACGTCGTCGTCTGAGGAGCAAACGCCAGCGATCTGCAAGCGATACTCGCCTTGGTCGCTCCAGAACCAAGGCAGCTTGTCGTACTTGACATCAGCAGCGATCTTCTTGGTCAAACGCATTGCTACGAAGCGAGCTTGGTCCACCGCGTTTTGCACCGACTCAAGCCGCACCAAGTTCGAACAGAAGTTCGCTGGAAACCGCGCGCAGTCACCAATCGCCGAAATAAGAGGATCACTTGTGCGCAACTGCGCATCGACGACGATCCCTTCGTCCACCTTCAGCCCTGCTTCGCTGGCCAGTTCTGCGTTCGGCTGCACGCCAACACCAACGACCACCAAGTCAGCGGCGATGGTGGTCCCAGCGCTCGTCAAGATTGCAGCGACTTTTCCGTTGTGGCCAATCAACGAAGAGATCCCCGTGGAGAAACTGAACTTGGCACCGCGGCGTGCCAGGGCCTCAACCAGGAAACCACCGACTTCCCGGGAGACCGCTCGCTTGAGTGCACGGTCAGCAAACTCAATCACATGAACGTCTCTGCCCATGGCGTTCGCAACAACAGCCACCTCCAAGCCGATAAAGCCAGCGCCAACTACAACCACATTGCGTGCCGTCTGCAACCTATCGTGAATCGCAAGAGCATCGGTATAGGTTCGCAGCGACATGACGTTCTCAAGCTCTGCCCCTGGCACAACGAGCGACCTTGGCCTCGCACCAGTTGCTAGCACGAGATGCTCGTATCCGACGGTCCTTCCTGACTCCAGCACCAATTGGTTCGCAGCACGGTCAATCCGTAGGCCACGTTGCCCGATGAGCAGGGAAATAGCGCGACTTGAGTAGAAGCCTTCAGAACGAAGCGCCAGCTCCTGAGTAGGCGTCTTTCCAGTCAGATAGCCCTTGGACAAAGGCGGCCTTTGGTACGGTAGTTCCTGCTCTTCGCCGACAAGAAGGATGGGCTCAAGATAGCCCTCGTCGCGTAGGGACGCAGCGACTTGGGCGCCTCCCTGCCCGCTGCCAACAATCACAACACCCACTCGGTCCATGGACGGCACTCAGTTCTGAGTCGCCGGGATATGGACGACGATCTCCTCCACTCCGGCAGGCATGGCGATCTGGCAAGCTAGGCGGCTGTTTTCCCGGCGTCCACTTGCCGCGCTGTCGAGCATCTCGTTCTCGACTTCGCTTACTGGCGGCAACAAAGACAAGCACTTCTCATCAACGTACACGTGGCAGGTAGCACACATGGCGGCGCCGCCACACTCGGCAACAATGCCTGCGATGTCATTGGCCACTGCAGTCAACATCACAGTCGCACCGGGTGCAACAGGAATGGATCGGCGCACACCGGACGGTTGGACGTAGGTAATCTGAGGCATAAATCAACTCTTGAAAGATGGCAGGAGAAACACAAGACTCAGGCGGCAGTTACGCTCACGGGGAGGCTGTCGTAGCCACGCACAGAGTTGTTGTAGTGGTGGACTGGCGTGCCTTCGAGATGGATCGTCTTTACTCGCTTGGCCAATGCCTTCAGAACAATCTCCCCCTCCAGGCGCGCCAACATTTGCCCGGCACACCCATGAATACCGGTTCCAAAGGCTAGGTTGCCTGCAGTGCGGCGTGCGACATCAAAGGTGTCGGGACTTTCCCAGCGACGGGGGTCGCGATTGGCCGAACCGATAAAGACACAGAGCTTCTGCTCCATGGGCAGTAGGACACCACCCAACTCCACCTCCCGCGTGGTTGTTCGGTAGAACGAATGGAAGGTGCTTTCATAGCGCAGGACCTCTTCCAGTGCCTGCCTCGCAATGGAAGGGTTCGCATGCACAAGCGCCCATTGATCGGGGTGTCTAGCAAAGGACAAGATAGCGTTGCATAACGTAAAGGCCGTGGTGTCCAGTCCAGCAGACAGAAGCGTTCGCACCAACATTGGTGCCTCATCAGGTGCTAGTTCGCCATCGTCCGAGGCTTTGTACAACTGGGCCCCAAAACCGTCGGGTGTCAAGTTCTCGCGTTTGCAAACTTCACCAATCCAGGCAATCGATTTCTGGGCTGCTGCTAAGCGCGTCTTGAAGCGCTCGTTAAATGGTCCAAAGCCGTTGAACACCATATCTCCATAGGGAAGCAGGTGCTCTCGCCCCTCGGGGGGCACACCAACCGCATCACCGAAGACCTTCAACGGATAAGCCGCACAGAGGTCTGGGACTGCATCGAAGCTGCCCTTCTCCAAAATTCTGTCGACCAGCAGTTCCGCCTCCTGCTCGAAGGTCGGGCGCAGCTTATTGATCGACGCTGGCGCCAGGAGGCCTGCCACAACCTTCCGAGTGCGGCCATGCATGGGAGGGTCAGCCTCAAGGATGAGGCTTGGCTTGCGCCAAGGCTCCTCGGTATGGAAGTTGGCCAAACCCACGCCAGCGCTGGAACAGAAAGTTGTGTGATCACGCAAAACAGCGTCGATTTCTTCGTGCCGTGCAATTGCGTATGCGCCGTAGCGGCGTAGGTAGACGACTGGCCCAAGCTCACGCAACGCCTCGTATTGCGGGTAGGGGTTGCTCAGTGTCTCGTCCGCGTATGGATCGAAGTCCGAGATGGGGGCTTCAATGCTGGACTTCTCATGGGGATGTGGAACTGTCATGGAGTGCCTTGTCTCGTGGGCGAAGAAATGAAAGGGGCTAGTACAACCCTCTTGACCGACCACAAAAGTTTAGAAGTGATCTTGCGCTTTCACAACAATTTCGCGTATAAAGTGCGGATATCGAACTTTATTTTCACCAAATTCATTTGAACGGATCAAACCCCATGGAGAACGCAGAGAAGGAATACGTGATGGGTCTTGAGAAGGGACTGGCAATCATTGAAGCCTTCGGGCAGTGCAAGGCCCCCATGACGCTTACGCAGGCAGCAGAGATCACTGGACACAGCAAGGCATCGGTGCGGCGATGCTTGTTGACGTTGTGCAAGCTGGGGTACGCGGCGCAAGTGGGGCGTCAATTTCAACTGGCCCCACGCGCACTACGGCTGGGTCATGCCTACGTCAGCTCAGATCCGTTGACCAAGGTAGCGCAACCGATTTTGGAAATGACCAGCGAGCGCACAAAGGAATCTGCATCGCTGGCGGTGCTTGATGCACAAGACGCGGTGTTCGTCGCTCGATCGACTCACAGACGCAGCCTGTCTAGCGGCCTCGGCGTTGGTGCAAGGCTGCCCGCGTATTGCAGTGCGACAGGAAGAGTTTTGCTGTCTGTGCAGCCCAAGACACACGTGGAGTTCTTGCTCAACCGGATGTCACGCCCTGCCTACACACCCCACACGCTCACCAGCATGCGGGACATCCTCCGCGAGGTACACCTTGTTCACAAGCAAGGCTATGCAATTTGCGATGAAGAACTGGAAATCGGACTGCGCTCCATCGCTGTACCCGTACGCAACGCAGCAGGGGAAGTCATCGCAGCGCTCAGCCTTTCGGTCCTGACCAGTCGCATGACGCGCCAGGCTCTAGTCGACCAACTCCTCCCTGAGATGGAGCAAGCCAGACGCAACTTTTCGACACTGCTCTAAGGCCACGCTGAATAAGCCCATCGCTGGCGCGAGGTGGAGTTGACCCACTTCCGTGGACGATTTTCGGTTTGATTCTCAAACCGCTCCCGCTGCTGCGATTGTTGTGCAGCCCTTCCCTAGGTGAGTTTTGGTTGCTGGGGATCCGCGAGGACAGAAGGTAGATCAAGGCCTGCCATCCGGATACCTCGCTTCGCGGTTCAGCAATTCACCTACTCGGCTATAGGCATGGCTCACATGGTCCTTGATCGCTTGTGCGGCGCGGTCCGCATCGCGGCTGGCGATCGCATCCAGTATGCTGGCGTGCTCGTCCCAGACCACGTGGGCCAGTGACGGATGCCGTAGCACTTCGCCCATGGCGCGGCGCAGGTGCTGCCAGTTGGACTCCATTGACTCGACGATGAGCGGGTTGCCACTGGCCTTGTAGACCCACTCATGAAAAGCCACATCGGCCAGCAGCATGGCCGTGGGGTCGTTGGAGGTGGCAACCTGCTTGCCGCGTTCGATGATCAGTTCGGCTGCGGCAAGCTGGTCGTCCGTGGCCCGGCTGGCCGCGAGCGAGGCCGCCAGTGGTTCGAGCGCAGACCGCAGTTCGTAGATCGCGTCGAAACGGGTCA
>Ga0255210_1000652_pt1 | contig 11957 bp, 11 predicted proteins | sample Miss_Yuk_RepA_8d_FD_188422 | JGI IMG/M metagenome (GOLD analysis project Ga0255210, IMG submission 188422) | Freshwater microbial communities from Mississippi River, Louisiana, United States - Miss_Yuk_RepA_8d | ecosystem: Environmental > Aquatic > Freshwater > River | place: USA: Louisiana...
CGGCCGCGCACAGCGTCAGCGTCTGACCCCGGCTTGAACCATGCACCTGAGCGTTGCGCACGACACCGTCTACGACTACCGGCCTGCCGTTGAAACCGCGCAGCACACCGCGCACCTGCAACCGCGCGACACCGCCTTGCAGCGCGTGCTGGCGTTTGACCTGCAGGTCAGCCCCACACCCGACAGCCTGCGCCACGGGCAAGACGCCTTTGGCAACCCGCAGGCCTGGTGGACCCTGGCGCAAGCGCACACGCAGCTGCGCGTGTTGGCACGCAGCACGGTGCAAACCGCCCCCCCGCTGGAGCTGCAAGGCACTCAAGCCTGGGAGGCCGTGCGCGAGCACTTTCGCTACCGCAGCGGCCAGCCCGGCGATGCGCAGACCTGCTTTGTGTTCGGTTCGCACCACGCGCCGCTCAACGAAGCCTTTGCGGCCTATGCGCGCAGCTGCTTTGGCCCGGGCCGATCGCTGCAGGACGCCGCCACGGCGCTGATGCGCCAGATCCACAGCGACTTTGAATACGCCAGCCAGAGCACCGATGTGCACACCCCGGCGCTGGACGCCCTGCAGGCGCGCCGTGGCGTGTGCCAGGACTTTGCCCACATCCTGATCGCCTGCCTGCGCTCGCTGGGCCTGGCGGCGCGCTACGTCAGCGGCTACCTGCTCACGCAGCCGCCCGAAGGCCAGCCACGGCTGGTAGGTGCCGACGCCTCGCACGCCTGGGCCTCGGTCTACCTGCCCGAGCTGGCCAGCAGCCCTTGCGGTGGCTGGCTCGACCTGGACCCGACCAACGACCGCTGCGGTTTTGGCGCGCCCGGCGAAGACTACGTGGTCGTGGCCTGGGGCCGCGACTTTGCCGATGTGTCGCCGCTGCGCGGCGTGCTGCAGGGTGGGCAGTCCCACACCCTCAAAGTCGGCGTCAGCGTGGAGAGCGTGGCATGAGCTGGGTCGCCCGCCTCAACCTGGACTACAGCCTGGAGGCTGGCCGCAGCGTGGCCCGCCATGCGCACGACGGGCCGCTGCGCATCCTGCAAAGCCTCTACCCCGAAGGCGACCGCATTTGCCACAACGTGCTGGTGCACCCGCCCAGCGGGCTGGTGGGCGGCGACACGCTGGACATGCACGTGACCGTGGGCCAAGGCGCACACGGCCTGGTGACCACGCCCGGTGCCACGCGCTTTTACAGAAGCGAAGCGGGCCTGGCCACGCAGCAAGTGCATGCCCGCCTGCAAGACGGCGCACGCCTGGAATGGCTGCCGCTCGAAGCCCTGGCCTACAGCGGCTGCGACGCGTTCAACCTGGCCCGCTTTGAACTCGCGCCCACGGCAGAACTCATGACCTGGGACATCACCGCCCTGGGCCTGCCCAACACGCAGCAGCCCTTTGTGGCCGGGCGGTTTCAGCAGCATCTGGAGATTCCTGGAGCCTGGCTGGAACGCGGCACGGTGGACGCGCAGGACGATCGCCTGATGAACGGGCCGCTGGGCCTGGCCGGGCAACGCTGTATGGCCACGCTGGTGTTTGCAACAGGCAGCGCCATCGCGCCCGAACGCGTCGAAGCCGCGCTCGATGCCGCACGCGCCACGCTGGAGGCCAGCCCCCTGCGCCTGCAGGCCGGGGCCACGCAGCCGCACCCGCAAGTTATCGTGCTGCGCGTGCTGGCCCCGGTGGTCGAACCTGCCATGCAGCTGCTGCGGCCGGTGTGGGCGGCTTGGCGGCAGGTGTTGTGGGGCTTGCCGGGGAATGTGCCGAGGTTGTGGAATTTGTAACTGCCCCTCTACAGAGCGTGGAAAAGCAACTGTCAAGGAATCCTTGACGGTTCAACCCGTGAACAGCCCCATGGCCTGGCGTGGACTTGCCATATACGATTGCTGAATACATTTCTTTGAGGGGGTCACCATGTCCATCGGCACTGTTTTCGTCAACAACCGCGCCCAGGCCGTTCGGCTCCCCCTGGACGTGCGTCTGCCCGAGGGTATCCAAAAAGTCGAGATACGCGTCAAAGGCAACGAGCGCATCATCACCCCTCTGGGCCAGACCTGGGACAGCTTCTTTCTGGGTGAACCCACCGTGAGCGACGACTTTCTGCCCGAGCGTGCCACCCAGCAGCAGCCGGAGCGGGAGGCGCTCTGATGCTGCGTTACCTGCGGGACACCCACATCGTCATCTATGTGTTCAAGCGGCGGCCGAAACTCGGCCAGCCTATCGGCGTGAACGACATGCACATTGCAGCGCACGCCCGCAGCGAAGGCCTGGTGCTGGTGACCAACAACATGGGGGAGTTTGCACGGGTGCCTGCGCTGGAAACAGAGAATTGGGTTCAGACAGCCAGTGATTGACGAGTTGTTGGACTGGCCATCGGCAACATAGACTAAACTTGGCTAATACCGATCATCCTCATGGAGACCGTCATGTCCGCCATCAACATGCTCCAAGCCAAAACCCACTTGTCCCGACTGGTGGAAGCCATTGAACAAGGCACAGAACGCGAAATCGTGATCGCCCGAGGCGGCAAGCCTGCCGCCAAGTTGGTGCCCCTGAACAACCGCGCCAGCGGTCCGCGTTTGGGCGCGGCCAAAAACGCCTTTGAAGTGCCTGACGACATCGATCAGCACAACGATGAAGTGGCCGCCCTGTTCCAGGGCACGAGCCAGGCTCACGCATGAACCTGTTGCTCGACACCCATGTGGCCCTGTGGGCCATCACCGACAGCCCCAAACTGGGCCAGCGCGCCCGCGAACTGATCGCTAACCCCGCCAACACCGTGTGGATCAGCGTGGCCAGCCTGTGGGAAATCGCCATCAAACACAGCCTGGGTCGTGGAGACATGCCCATTGATGGTGCACAAGCCAAACACTGGTTCGAGCAATCGGGCTACCAGCTGCTCAACATCGAAGTCCCGCATGTTCTGGCCGTGGCCGACCTGCCATTGATCCACCACGACCCATTTGACCGCCTGCTGGTGGCACAAGCACTGACCGAACCCTTACGGCTGATCACCCACGACAGCCATGTGTCCCGCTACAGCGACACCATCATTCATATTTGAGGGGCATGCCATGTCTGCCAGCAACTTCAAGACCGAGAACAACACCTTCCGAAAACTCATTGGCAATGGTCTCACTTACCGCATCCCCCCATTCCAACGGGATTACAGCTGGACCGATTCCGAATGGGAGGACCTGTGGACAGACATCGTGGGCACGGTACAGGAAGGTGGCGAACCGGCTCACTACATGGGTTACCTCGTTTTGCAATCGCAAGACGAAAAAGCCTTTGATGTCATCGATGGCCAGCAACGCCTGACCACGCTCAGTTTGGTCGTATTGGCGGTACTCAAAAATTTGCAGCGCTTGATCGAAGACAAGAAAAACCCAGAAGCCAACCAACGCCGTCTCGATCAAATCCGTCAAACCTACATCGGTTATCTGGACCCTGTCACGCTTCTCACCCGCAGCAAACTCACGCTCAATCGCAACAACGACCACTACTACCAAACTTATCTTGTCCCGCTGGGTCACCTGCCGCAACGGGGCATCAAAGCGTCCGAGCACGGCCTGCGCAAAGCGTTTGAATGGTTTGAAAAGCGCGTGGCACTCTACGCACGCGAAACCACCGATAACGGTGTCAAGGACGAAGGCGTCGCCTTGGCCAGCCTGCTGGAAACCATGAGCGACCGTTTGTTCTTCACCGTCATCAACGTAACCGACGACCTCAACGCCTACAAGGTGTTTGAAACCCTGAACGCCCGAGGTGTGCGCCTGTCCTCTACGGATCTGCTCAAAAACTACCTGTTCTCTATTCTGGATCGCTCTCGCAGTGAGCACCCCGGAGAAATGCAAACACTCGAAGGCCGCTGGGAAAGCCTGGTCTCCAAGCTCGGCGCGGAGGGCTTTCCAGACTTTTTGCGCGTGCACTGGATGAGCCGAAAAGCATTGGTCAGGCCAACCGAACTATTCAAAACCATCCGCAATCAAGTCAATGACCGAGGTGCAGTGTTTGAACTCTTGCGCGGGATGGAGCAGGACATGGACACCTATTTGTCCCTGACCAACCCTGAAGCCTCTCACTGGCCTGACGCCCTCAAAAACCATGTTCGTCAACTGCGCATGTTCAGGGTGCGACAACCCTTTGCCATGCTGCTGGCTGCCCAGCGCACGCTGAGTGAACCTGATTTTTCCAGCCTGCTCAAAGCCTGCGTGTCCATTTCCATGCGATACAACGTCATCGGCTCACAACCCACCAACGAGCAAGAGCGCACCTACCACCGCATGGCCCAAAAAATCCATTCAGGCGAATTCACAACAGCGGCCCAGGTTCTGCAAGGCATGCAAAACATTTACCTCAAGGACGAACCATTCAAAGCCGCATTCACAGACAAAGTCATCCGCACCACCGATTCGCGCAACAACCGCATCGTGCGTTACATCCTGTGCAGTCTGGAACTGCAAAACAGTGGCATGGCCATCGACTTTGAAAGCGAGCGCAACACCATCGAACATGTGCTGCCGCAAAACCCAACGGCAGGCTGGGATGCCTTCACAGACGAAGAGGCTGACGCCTTGGTGTACCGGTTGGGCAACATGGCTTTGCTCGAAAAGGGCATTAACCACGACATGGGCAACACCGCTTATGCCGAAAAACGTGAGCGACTGAGCCAAAGCCAATTTGCTTTGACCCAAGAACTGGCCCAAGACAATGCCGACTGGACCCCTGAACGTATCGCCAACCGCCAGCGCCAACTGGCCCGCATCGCTTGCACCGTCTGGCGTGTCGAACAGCTTTCTTGAGAATTTTGCAGATGACCAAAGCACCCGTCCTCAACGCACCCAGCCCGTCCGCCCACAAGCTGGAGCTGCTGCGCGAACTGTTCCCGCAAGCCATTGAAACCGCACCCGACGGCAGCGTGCGCGTCAACGCCGCTGCCATTCAACAAGCGCTGGACCCGGCCAACCCGGCGGGCATCCGGGTGGAAGAAGACGGCTACGAATTGCGCTGGGTGGGCAAGCGCGAGGCGTATCACAGCGCCTTTGTGCCGCCACAAAAAATCCTGCAGCCCCTGCCGGACGACAGCCTGGACTGGGACACCACGGGCAACCTGCTCATCAAGGGCGACAACCTCGACGCCCTGCGCCTGCTACGCCAGAGCTACTTCGGCAAAGTCAAGCTGATCTACATCGACCCGCCCTACAACACCCAGAGCGATGCCTTCATTTACCGCGACGACTTCACCGCCCGCCAAAGCGAAGTGCTGACCCAGCTGGGCTACAGCGCGGACAACATCGACTACATCAAGAACATCTATGGTGCCCGCACCCACAGCGGCTGGCTCAGCTTCATGTACCCGCGCCTGTTGTTGGCCAAAGACCTGCTGCGCGACGATGGCGTGATCTTCATCTCGATTGATGACAACGAGCAGGCGCAGTTGAAGCTGTTGTGTGATGAGGTATTTGGACAGGAGAATTGGGTAGGGAACATCATTTGGAAAAATGTTACGGACAACAACCCAACGAACATTGCCATTGAACATGAAAATGTAATTTGCTATGCACGTGATAAATCGGCAGGCGGATTCAAGTACGAGGTGCAACAAAGATGAACCCGGTGATAGGTGGCTGAGGATGTCAAGGCATCATGGCCACTCAAACCGCCAAGTCCAAGTTGCCAGATGTACAAGCACCTCAGCCGAGAAGAACGATACCAAATTCACAGCCTCTTGAAAGCCAAACAGACCATCAGCGAGATCGCCCGCTTTCTGGGCAGGAGCCGCAGCACCATCAGCCGCGAACTCAGCCGTGGCCGTGGCCAGCGTGGCTATCGCGCCGAACAAGCCTGCGCCAAGGCGTCTGAGCGAGCACAGCGCAGCCGTAATGCCCGCCGTGTCGATCACAAGGTCTGGTCCGATGTGGACTTCTACCTTGGCATTCAATGGAGCCCCGAGCAGATTGCAGGCAAGGTGGCGATCAGCCATGAGAGCGTGTATTTGCATGTCTATGCGAACAAGGCCGCCGGTGGTGATTTACACAAGAACCTGCGCAGCCAAAAGCCCCGGCGCAAACGCCACCTGTGCGGGCGTGACAGACGCGGGCAAATCCCCAACCGCCGCCCGATCAGCGACAGACCCAGCCACATCGAAGATCGCAAGCAGGTGGGCCACTGGGAGGGCGATACCGTCATTGGCGCAGCTCACAAACAAGCCATAGTGACACTGGTGGAGCGCAAAAGCGGCTTTGCTGTGCTGGCCAAGGTGAACAACAAGACGGCTGCTTTGGTGGGCCGGGCCATTGAAGCCAAGCTCAAGCCCTTGAGCTCACGGGTGAAGACTTTGACGGTGGACAACGGCAAGGAGTTTGCGGATCACCAGGCCATCGATCAGACCCTTGGCATCCAGACCTACTTTGCCGATCCGTATTGCAGCTGGCAGCGCGGCAGCAACGAGAACTTCAACGGACTGCTGCGCCAGTACATCCCAAAGAAGCGGCGCATGGAAACTGTCACCGATGAGGAGTTGACTATGATCGAAAACAGATTGAATCACCGGCCCAGAAAGCGGCTGGGATTCAAGACCCCGCACGAGGTGTTTCATGCCTCGTTAAACCGTGTTGCGCTTCGTACTTGAATCCGCCGCACAAAACACAGCTTGGAAAAGCTCAATATCAGACGTCAAGAACAAACTGATGGAAATTGGCACAGAGCTAGTTGCCAAGCACAAAAATGATATTGATCTGAAAAAAGCCTATGCCGAATGGTTCAAAGAAAACAAGTCGTATTTATCACCACTTGATCGCTATAAATACATAGACAAGGGTGGCATCTATACAGGTAGTCAAAGCGTACACAACCCAGGCCGAGAGGGCTATCGATACGACGTATTGCATCCAAAAACAAAACGCCCCTGCAAGCAGCCATTGATGGGTTATCGCTTTCCGAAAACAACAATGGATGCGCTTTTAAAAGAGGAAAAAATTCTTTTTGGTGATAATGAAAACAAGATTATTGAATTGAAAGTTTATGCACATGAGTACGAAGATAAGTTAGCAAGCCTAGAAATACTAGATGGCCGGGTAGGTTCTTATGAGTTACGGGATCACTTTCCTGAAATCACAAAAATTTTCGACAATCCAAAACCATTGCAATTTATATCCAAGCTAACCAGTTTTGTTACCGACAAGAACAGCTTAATTCTTGACTTTTTCGCTGGTAGCGGAACCACGGCAGAAGCCGTCATGCAGCTAAATGCGCAAGACAACGGAAACCGTCGCTTTATCCTTGTTCAAATTCCCCAGCCCATCGACCCTAAGAAGCAAAAGGACGCCCATACCTTCGTGACCGACACACTGGGCAAGCCCGAGGCCACGATTTTTGAAATCACGGCTGAGCGCATCCGCCGCGCCGGGGCCAAGCTCAAGGCCGACAAACCTGAGCTGGACACCGGCTTTCGCGTCTTCGAATTGGCCGATGACCCGGACGCGCTCATCCTGCAAAAGCCCCTGGCCGAAGCCACACAGGCCGATCTGGCCACGCTGCAGGCTACCATTGCCACGCCCCAACCCGAACAGCTGCCACGCATCCTTTACAACCTGCTACTGGCCGAAGGCCTGCCCTTGTGCACCCGCATAGAGACCCTGCGCGATCAAGCCCTGTACCGTGCGGACGACGTGTTGCTGATTCTGCGCGAGGTGGACACGGAAGAGCTGGGTAATGTGCTGGCGCAAATGAAACAGGCGGGCACGCCCATTACGCATCTGTGCGTGTACGCCCCCTGGGTACAAGACAACAACTTTTTGCTGGGCACCAAAACCCTGCTCGAAACGCTGGGCCTGTCGGAAGACAAGCTGCGGTTGCGGGGCTGAACCATGTCAGCCCAATTCCAATACACCCGCCTGGCCTACCAGGCACAGGCCGTCAACAGCGTGTTCGAGGTGTTTGCCGATGTGCGCTTTGTGTCACCGCAGGGCGTGCACGCTAACCCGACTTATGTGCCCCACGAGGCGCAAAACGCCATCAAGGCGAACATTGAACGCATGCAGGCCGACAACGGCATCAAGACAGGCGTGGTGGATGTGCCGCACACACCCACGCCCGGCTTGTCGCTGGATGTGTTGATGGAGACCGGCACCGGCAAGACCTTCACCTTCATCGAGACGATCCACCGACTGCGCCAAAAGTACGGCCTGTCCAAGTTCATTGTGCTGGTGCCCAGCAACGCGATTCGCCAGGGCACAGTCAAGACGCTGCAGACAACAGCGGATTTTTTCTCGAAGGAATACAGCAACCAGAAGATCAACGTCTTCAACTATTCAGACAAGACCGTCAAAGGCTTTATTCATGCGGCAAATGCCGGCATTTCGGTCATGGTGGCCACATACCAGTCGTTTGCGGGTGACAACAAAATCATCAACAAGCGCGGGGTGGAGTCCAACCTGTTTGGGCAGGCCAAGAGCTATATGGAGGCGCTGGCCGCCATCCGCCCGGTGCTGATCATTGACGAGCCGCACCGCTTTGAGGGCAAAGTGGTCAAGGAATACCTGCCCAAGTTCAACCCGATCCTGACCCTGCGGTTTGGTGCCACTTTCAAGCGCGACGAGTTCAAGAACCTGATCTACACGCTCGACAGCCTGGAGGCGTTTCGCCAGCGGCTGGTCAAGGGCATCACGGTGGACACGGTGGGTTCGGGCGCGGACATGGGGCAAACGCTACTGCTCAGTGAAGTGACCGGCAACGCCAAGGAGCGCACTGCACATGTGAACTACCAGACCACAGCTGGAAAGACTGCGTCGGTAGAACTGAGGGCCAAAGACAACCTGGGCGAAAAAACGGGCCTGTCCTGGCTGGAAGGCCATGTGGTGGAGAGCGTGACCACCAAAGAGCTGGTGTTCACCAATGGCTTTAGCTTGCCCGTAGGCGAGCCCACGGCCTACGGCATGCTGGCCGATGAGGTGCAGTCGCTGTTGGTGCAGCGCACTGTGGCCAACCATTTTGAGCGCGAAGAAGAACTGTACAAACGCGGCATCAAGGCCATCAGCCTGTTCTTCATTGATGCCGTATACAAATATTTGCCCGACGGGCAAAGGCCTGCTGTGCTGCGTGAAACCTTTGAGCGGCACTACAAAACGCAGCTGGCGCAAGTGCTGGCCCGTGGTGACCTGGACACCGACTACCGTGCCTATCTGGAACGTACCGCGACCGATGTCGCGCGTGTGCACAAAGGCTACTTTGCCCGTTCGCACAGCGAAAAAGGCGAAGAAGAAGCCATCAAGCTGATCCTGCAAGAAAAAGAAAAACTGCTGTCTTTTGACACCGATCTGCGTTTTATCTTTTCGATGTGGGCGTTGCAAGAAGGCTGGGACAACCCCAATGTTTTCACGCTGTGCAAGCTGGCACCCAGCGATTCCAAGATCACCAAGCTGCAGCAAATTGGCCGGGGATTGCGGCTGGCGGTCAACCAACAACTCGAACGGGTGAGCGTGCAGGATGCAGCGTTTGACGAGATCAACGACCTGGTGGTGGTGGTGCCAGCCAGTGAAGGGGATTTTGTCAAAGCCATTCAGAGCGAAATCAGCGAGCACAGCGTGCGCCGCGTGGCCGCCACTTTTGACGACGGTGTGCTGGCTGAATACGGTGTCGCCGCCAGCACGCGCCAAGCCAACAAAGTATTGGATGCACTGGCTGCCATTGGCCTGATTGACCTGGATGACATGAGTGGACGGGCCACCCTGCTGTGGGAGCGTGCCGAATACCAGTCAAAACGCGAAGTCATTGAACGTGCGCTGAGTCAGGTCAGCGCAATGAACGCTGACAACATCAGCAACATGCTGCATTACCTGGATCGTTTCTACGAGGGCGCAGGTCAAGTCAAAGCCAAAAAAGACAAAGCCATACCGACTTTGACCATCCGACCAGAGCAATACCAAAAGTTCAAACACCTTTGGGAAAACCTCAACCGCCGAGCTGTGCTGCGTTACGAGCTGGAGACCGAAACATTCAAGAGCCATGTGCTGGCCAGAATCTCCAGAGACTTTGAGGTGTTACCCCTGTCCATCAGCGTGACACGCACCACCGGGGTGGAAACTGTCAACGAAGCGCGCAGCACACAAACGCCCTTCGTGATTCAGCCGCATTCGGTTTACACCTTGGTCCAGTTCGTGCGCGAGTTGGCCAATATGACGCGTCTGTCGGTGCACACCATCACGGACATTCTGCAGCGCATGCCAGCAGAAAAATTTGCCCAAATCAGGCACAACGAAAATCGCGCTTTACTGGTTTTGCGCGGCTTGATTCAGCGCAGCATTCACGAGCTTGTGATCAACAAGGTCTGTTATGACCTGCGCGAAATTCGGATCGAAACCGCCTTGACCGACAAGACCGGGCAGTTGCTCAAGCACATTCCCTTGTCGCAATGCGGCAAAGAAACGCACGACATCAGAAATGCAGCGGTTCTGGAGCGTTCGCTTTACGAAAATCCTGTGATGCCCGTGGACAGCCAGATTGAACGGGACACCACAGACGAGTCCATGCAGCAAAGTATTTCGGTGTTTGCCAAGCTGCCAAAAATCAACATCCCCACCCCCGTGGGCAACTACAACCCGGACTTTGGTTATGTGGTTTCACAGGGGGGCCAAGCCCAAGCGCTTTACTTTGTGGTCGAAACCAAGGGATACGACGGTTTGCAAGACATCCCCGAAGACGAACGCTGGAAAATCGAGAGTGCCAAGCAGTTCTTTGCCGCACTCAAGACCTTGGGGGTGGACGTAGAGTACCGAACCAAGATCAACCATCAAACTCTGGCGCAATTGATCCAGCAAATCGACGCCAGCGTTGCGTGAGAATCCTCAAATCGCCACCAGTTGCTGAATGTTCTTCGCCTTCATCTCACTCCCCGGTCCACTGGCGATCACCTCGCCGCGTTCCATGACCAGGTAGTCGTCGGCCAGTTCTTCGGCGAAGTCGTAGTACTGCTCGCACAGCAAGATGGCCATGCGCTGGCCTTGCAGGCCCACATCGGCCAGTTGGCGGATGACGCGGCCAATGTCCTTGATGATGCTCGGCTGGATGCCTTCGGTCGGTTCGTCCAGGATCAGCAGACGCGGCTTTGCGGCCAGTGCGCGGGCAATGGCCAGCTGTTGCTGTTGCCCGCCTGACAGGTCACCGCCGCGGCGGTGCAGCATCTGCTTGAGCACCGGAAAGAGCTGAAACAGCTCGGGCGGGATGGGCGTGCCGCCGAGTTGCGTGGCCAGGCCCATGCGCAGGTTGTCTTCGACCGTGAGGCGGGCAAAGATTTCGCGGCCTTGCGGCACATAGCCGATGCCTGCCGCTGCGCGTTCATAGGGTTTGGCTTTGGTGATGTCCTGCCCGGCGAGTGTGACGCTGCCGCTCTTGATGGGTACCAGACCCATCAGGCTTTTGAGCAGCGTGGTCTTGCCCACGCCGTTGCGGCCCAGCAGCACCGTCACGCGGCCCTGGGCGGCGCTCAGGCTCACGTCGCGCAGGATGTGCGAGCCGCCGTAATACTGGTGAATGTTTTTGACTTCAAGCATGGCCAGGAATCCTTCGGCCGCAGGGGCGGCCTCCTACAGAGACGTTGATCACCGGATGCAGGAGCGCGCACCTGCGCGCGAATGACGGTGTTTTCATCTTCAGCGGCCCAAATAGACCTCAATCACCCGCTCGTCGGCCTGCACCTGATCGAGCGTGCCCTGGGCCAGCACCGAGCCGTCGCACAGCACGGTGACGATGCCCCCGAGGGTGCGGATGAAGCTCATGTCGTGCTCCACCACCATCAGCGAATGCTTGCCCTTGAGGCTGAGGAACAGCTCGGCCGTGCGCTCGGTCTCGTGGTCGGTCATACCGGCCACGGGCTCGTCCAGCAGCAGCAGCTTGGGGTCCTGCATGAGCAGCATGCCGATTTCCAGCCATTGCTTTTGGCCGTGGCTCAGCACCCCGGCCAGTGTGCCCACCT
>Ga0255210_1000654_pt1 | contig 11910 bp, 8 predicted proteins | sample Miss_Yuk_RepA_8d_FD_188422 | JGI IMG/M metagenome (GOLD analysis project Ga0255210, IMG submission 188422) | Freshwater microbial communities from Mississippi River, Louisiana, United States - Miss_Yuk_RepA_8d | ecosystem: Environmental > Aquatic > Freshwater > River | place: USA: Louisiana...
ATCCATCTTCAAGGCTTACGACATCCGCGGCATCGTGCCGAGCACCCTCAACGAACAAGTGGCTGAAGGCCTGGGCCGGGCGTTTGGCACGGTGGCGCTGGCCGAAGGGCAGACCACGGTGGCCGTGGGGCGCGACGGCCGCTTGAGCGGTCCGATGTTGTCGGCGGCCCTGATCCGCGGTCTGGTGGCGGCCGGTGTCCGCGTGATCGATGTGGGCCTGTGCACCACGCCGATGCTGTATTTCGCCGCCAGCACCCTGTGCGCCAGCGGCATCCAGGTCACCGGCAGCCACAACCCCAAGGACTACAACGGCTTCAAGATGGTGCTGGCCGGGCGTGCCATTTATGGCGACGAGATCCAGAATCTGCGCCGCCTCATGGAAACCGAGGGCTGGCAGCTGCGTGCAGGGGGCAGCGTGACACAGGCCGATGTGCTGTCCGACTACACCCGCCGCATCACGGGCGATGTGAAGCTCTCGCGTCCGATGAAGATCGTGATCGACTCCGGCAACGGCATCGCCGGTGCGTCTGCGCCCGCCATTTTCCGCGCGCTGGGTTGCGAGGTGATCGAGCTGTTTTCCGAGGTCGATGGCGACTTCCCCAACCACCACCCTGACCCGAGCAAGCCCGAGAACCTGCAGGACCTGATCCGTGCGTTGCAGACCACCGACGCTGAACTGGGCCTGGCGTTCGATGGCGACGGTGACCGGCTGGGCATCGTCACCAAGGACGGCCACAACATCTTCCCGGACCGCCAGATGCAGCTGTTTGCACAGGACGTGCTCTCGCGCGTGCCGGGCGGCACGATCCTGTTCGATGTGAAGTGCTCGCAGCGCCTGGCCCCGGCCATCGAGGCCGCAGGCGGCCAGCCCCTGATGTACAAGACCGGCCACTCGCTGATCAAGGCGCAGATGCGGGCCATCGAGGCCCAGGGTGGCCAGGCCCCGCTGGGTGGCGAGATGAGTGGGCACATTTTCTTCAAGGAGCGCTGGTTCGGTTTTGACGACGGCACCTACGCCGGCTGCCGTCTGCTGGAGATCCTGAGCCGCCACCCCGATGCCAACGCCGTGCTCAATGGCCTGCCCACCAGCTTTTCCACGCCCGAACTGAACGTGGCCTGCGCAGAGGGCGAGCCCCATGCGGTCACGCAGACGCTGCAGGCCCTGGCGGGCGAGCGTTTCAAGGCGCCCGCAAAGGTGTTCATCATCGACGGCCTGCGGGTCGATTGGCCCGATGGGTTCGGCCTGATCCGCGCGTCCAACACCACCCCCGTGCTGGTGTTGCGCTTTGAGGGCCACACCGAAGCGGCCCTGCACCGCATCGAGGCCGAGATGCTGGCCTTGCTGCGCGAGGTCAAGCCCGACGCACAGCTTGGCGCTTCGGCGCATTGATTCGGCTGAAGATGCCTGGTTTCAGCCACGCGCTCTACAACCTGCTCGTGTGGGCGGCCCAGCCTTTGTTGCGTCGCAAACTGGTGCGCCGTGCCGTGGCCGAGCCAGGCTATGCCGTTGCGGTGCCCGAGCGTTTCGGGCAGTACACACAGCCGGCCGAGGCCACTTCTGAACTGGTCTGGGTGCATGCGGTGTCGCTGGGCGAATCGCGTGCCGCGTCCATCTTGCTCAACGCCCTGCGCGAAGCCTTGCCGGATGTGCGCGTCTTGCTGACGCACGGCACTGCCACGGGGCGCGCAGAGGGCGCCAAGCTCTTGCGCAGCGGCGATGTGCAGGTTTGGCAGCCATGGGACACGCCAGCGGCAGTGCAGGCCTTTTTGCAGCATTTCAAACCGCGCATCGGCTTGCTCATGGAAACCGAGGTCTGGCCCAATCTGGTGCAGCAAAGTGCGCGATCTGGGGTGCCACTGGCCTTGGTCAATGCCCGTCTGAGTGACAAGTCCATGCGCTCGGCCTCGCGCTGGGCCAGCCTGATGCGGCCGACCTATGCGGCCCTGCAGGCCGTCTGGGCCCAGACCGAAGCCGACGCGCAGCGTCTGCGCACGCTGGGCGCAAATGTCCGGGCCGTGACGGGCAACCTGAAGTTCGACGCCCAACCCGATCCCGGTCAGGTGGCGCAAGGCCGGGCATGGCGCGCGGCACTGCAGCGACCGGTGTGTCTGCTGGCCAGCAGCCGCGAAGGCGAGGAAGCCTTGTGGCTACAGGCGCTGCAGACGGTGTCGAGCGGTGTGCACTGGCTGATCGTGCCGCGCCACCCGCAGCGTGTGGACGATGTGGAGGTCCTGTTGCGCCAGGCAGGCCTGACGGTGTCACGCCGCAGCACCTGGGGTGAGACGGGACCCATTGCGCATGCCGATGCACAGGTCTGGCTGGGCGACAGCCTGGGCGAGATGGCGCTTTACTACAGCCTGGCCGATGTTGCCCTGCTCGGTGGCAGTTTCGAGCCCTTGGGCGGCCAGAACCTGATCGAAGCTGCCGCCTGCGCGTGCCCTGTGGTGATGGGGCCCCACACTTTCAATTTCCTGGAGGCGGCACAGCAGGCCGAGCAGGCAGGTGCCGCCCACCGCGTGCAGGACATGGAAATGGCCGTGCAAGAGGCGCAGTCGCTGGCCCAGGACCCTGCAGCTCGTCAACGCCGCGCTGCCGCAGCCTTGGCGTTTTCACACGCCCACAAAGGCGCAGCCCGGCGCGTGGCCGGGCTGGTGAAAGAGATGTTGGGGTAGGCAGGAGGCCGCCCCCGCGACCGAATGGTCGATGGCCGGGCGGTCAGGGCGCCAGCAGCGCGTTGATCGGCTGCAGGTCTTCGGCCTTGAGCACACCGGCCGCCTGGCGCAGCTTGAGCTGGCCGACCAGCACGTCGTATCGCGCCTTGGCCAGATCCCGCTTGGTCTGGAAGAGCTGGCTCTGGCTGTTGAGCACGTCGATGTTGATGCGCACGCCCACCTGGTAGCCCAGCTTGTTGGCTTCGAGCGCCACCTGGCTCGATGCCTCAGCCGCTTCATAAGCCTTGACCTGGCCCTGCCCCGCCTGCAGGCCGAGGTAGGCCGTGCGGGTGACCTGAGCCACCTGACGCTGCGCGCCCTCCAGGTCGGAGCGGGCCTTGTCTTCGAGTGCTGCGGCTTCGCGGATGCGGTTCTGGGTGGCGAAACCGGCGAACAAGGGCAGGTTGGCAGTGATGCCGACGCTGGCGATATTGATTTGGTTGGTTACACCCGTGAACTGCACTGAGGTGCCATTGATATTTCGCTGCGAGTTATAGCCCAGGGTGAAGTCCACGGTTGGCTTGTGGCCAGCGGCGGCTTTTTCCGTTTCCAGCTTGGCCACATCCAGGTTGGCGCGCGCTTGCCGCAAGCCGGGGTGGTGTTGCTCGCTTTGCGCGACCCAGTTGTCAATGCTTTGCACATCTACGGCGGGCAGCTTGGCGCCGGACTGGATGCGTTTTGGCTTGAGGCCAGCCTTGCCCACCAGCAGTTCCAGGGCCACGCTCTTGACGCGCAGGTCGTTGTCGGCAGCGATTTCCTGTGCGGTCACCAGGTCGAACCGGGCCTGGGCCTCGCGGGTGTCGGTGATGGTGGCGGTGCCGACCTCGAAGTTGCGCTTGGCACTGGCGAGCTGCTCGGCCACGGCGGCTTTCTGCGCCTGCACGAAGGCCAGGCTGTCCTGGGCACTCAGCACATCAAAGTAGGCCTGGCTGACGCGGACGATCAGGTCCTGCTCGGCCTGGCTCATTGCGGCCTCGGCCAGCTCCAGCCCTTTCTGGCTTTGACGGTAAGTGGCCAGGTTGGCAGGGCGGTACAGCGGCTGGCTGGCATTGATGCCAGCAGTCTGTGTGGTGTAGGGGCGGTCTTGCGTGGGTGCTGGACTGCCTTTGATAGCGTACGACTCCAGCTGTGTGCGGGTAGCCCCGGCACTCAAAGCCACCGTTGGCAGCAGCGCGGCCTTGCCCTGATCGGCCTTGGCCAGATTGGCCTCGTACTGCGAGCGGGCCGACTGGAAGGTCGCGTCATGGCCTTTGGCCATTTCATAAATGTCCACCAGGCTCTGGGCCTGGCTCGTGCTGGCGAAGGCGAGCGGCAACAGGACCGCCAGAGGCAGACGACGCAGGGGTGCAGCGCGGAAAAGGAGGGTGGACATGGGCATCTTTCTGTAAGGCCAGACGTAAAAATCAATACACCGGAATGCTCGGATCGACTTGGGCCGACCAGGCATGGATGCCGCCAGCGATGTTGACCACCTCAAAGCCATGACTGGCCAGGAAGTGGGCGACCTGCATGCTGCGGCCGCCGTGGTGACACAGGCAGGCGACAGGGCGGTTGCGGTCGAGTTCGTGCAGGCGTGCCGGGATGGTCTGCATGGGCATGTGCACGAAATCGAGTTCTGCCGGACGGGCGCAGGCGGTCTGCACTTCCCAGCCCTCGCGCACATCCAGCAGCACCGGACGTTGTGCCTGTGCATGCGCCCATTCACTGAGCTGAGACGGGGTGATCTGCTGCATGGGGATCAGAAGTGGAAAGCCGAAGGTTCGGCAAAGCCGGCGAGGCGGGGTGCGTTCACATCCCAGGCCTGGGCCGTGGTGAAGCTGTTTGGCCCGGTGCGGGTGATCACGGTGGCGCGCATCATGGGTTCGTCGCCCACGATGGCGGCGAGGCGGCCGCCGACCGCCAGCTGCTCCAGCAGCACCTGGGGCACTTCGGCCACTGAGCCCGCCAGCAAAATGGCGTCAAAAGGCCCTTCGCCCGCAGCGCCCTGGCTGCCGTCGGCATGGCGCACTCTGGCGTTGGTGATGCCAGCCTTTTGCAGGTTGGCTGTGGCCTGGCGAGCCAGATCGGCGTCGATCTCGTAGCTCAGGACCTGGGCCGCCTGGTGGGCCAGCAAGGCGGTGGTGAAACCCGAACCCGTGCCAATTTCCAGCACTTTGTCGGTTTTCTGGATGGCCAGATCCTGCACCAGCCGGGCCTGCACGCGCGGGGCCAGCATGACCTGACCGGCCTCTTTGCCCAGCGGGATTTCCATGTCGACGAATGCCAGTGCCTGGTGCGCCTGCGGTACGAAGTCTTCGCGACGCACCACGCTCAGCAATTCCAGCACTTGCGGATCCAGCACCTCCCAGGGGCGGATTTGCTGTTCAATCATGTTGAAGCGGGCCTGATTCAGATCCATTTTTTTTACTCCATGGGGTATGTTAGTCGGTTTCGGACCATTTTACTGAGCAGGGGTGTCATGCCCCTGACGGGAAGCCGGTAATCCGGCCTTGCGGCGCAGCCACTGGGCCAGGTCATCCATGTAGCAATAGACCACCGGCACCACGACCAGGGTCAGCAGCGAGGAGGTGATGACACCGCCGATCACCGCCTGGCCCATGGGGGCACGCTGCTCGGAGCCTTCGGTCAGGGCAAAAGCCAGCGGCACCATGCCGAAGATCATGGCCAGGGTGGTCATCAGGATGGGGCGCAACCGGACTTTGGCGGCCATCAGCAGGGCAGCGCTGCGTTCCATGCCCTCTTCGCGGGCGCGGATGGCAAAGTCCACCAGCAAGATGGCGTTCTTGGTCACCAGTCCCATGAGCATGATCACGCCGATGATCGAGAACATCGACAGGGTAGAGCGGAACAGCATCAACGCCAGCACCACCCCAATCAGCGTCAGCGGCAGCGAGGTCATCAGCGCCAGCGGCTGCAGGAAGCTCTTGAACTGGCTGGCCAGGATCATGTAGATGAAGATCACGGCCATGGCCAGTGCCGTGACTGCATAGCCAAAGGACTCCGCCATGTTTTTGGTCGAGCCGCCAAACTGGTAGCTGTAGCCGGGCGGCAGTTGCAGGCTGTTCATCACCTGGCGGATGTCGGCGGACACTTCGCCCATGGCGCGCCCGTAAGTGTTGGCGTTCAGGGCCACTTCGCGGGTCAGGTCGCGGCGGTTGATCTGGTTGGAGCCGGTGGACTCCACCACCTGGGCCACCTGCCCGAGGCGCACGACACGGGGCGAGCCATCGGCGCCTGCGCCCACGGTGAAGGGCAGTCGCTCCAGGTCCTGGAGGTTGTCGCGGGCTTCAGGCGCCAGACGGACATTCACATCGTATGTCTGGTCGTCCGGTGCCCGCCAGTTGCCCACGGTCTGGCCAGCCAGCAGCACACGCAGGGAGGTACCCAGCTGCGCCGTGCCCAGGCCCAGATCGGAGGCCGACTCCTGGCGCACCTTGATGGCGATGGTGGGTTTGTTGGGACGCACACTCGAGTCCAGATCCACCAGGCCGGGAATGGCGCGCAGCTTGTCCATGGCCTGCAGGGTCAGGCGTTCGAGCTCGTGCTGGTCAGGGCCGAGGATCGAGAATTCAATCTGCTTGTTGCCGCCCACCGCATCGAGTGTGCCGGCATGGGTGACGACGATGCCGGGCACGCGCTGCAGGCGCTCGCGCAATTCGGCCGACATCTGGTCCACGCCGCGCTGGCGGTCCTTGCGGTCCACCAGACGGACATAGACACTGGTGGTGTGCTTGCCTTGCGCATTGGCCGTGTTGATCGTGGCGACGGTGTAACGCACCTCGGGGAATTCGCGCAGGATCGCTTCGACCTGCCGCGCCTTGGCCTCGGTGGCTTCCAGCGATGAGCCGATGGGCGTCTGAAAAACGACGCTGGTTTCCGAGAAGTCAGCCTTGGGCACGAATTCCGTGCCGACGAAGCGGACCATCACGACGCTGAGCACAAAGACGGCAATTGCCATCAGCACCGTCTTGCGTTTGTGGACCAGCGACCAGGCCAGGATCTGCTGGTACACATCAGCCAGACGGTCGGTGGCGGTTTCAAACCAGTTGGTCACACGCCCGAGGGTCCGGTCGTAGAGCGTGACCGGTGCTGCATGCTCACCGTGTGCGTGGATGGCGGGGTCGTGCCAGACGCTCGACAGCATCGGGTCGAGTGTGAAGCTCACGAACATCGAGATCATCACGGCGGCCACGATGGTGATGCCGAACTCGTGGAAAAATTTGCCGATGATGCCCTGCATGAAACCGATCGGCAGGAACACCGCCACGATCGACAAGGTGGTCGCCAGCACGGCCAGACCAATTTCCTGCGTCCCATCCATCGAGGCGTTCCAGGCATCCTTGCCCATCTGCACATGGCGCACGATGTTCTCCCGGACCACGATGGCATCGTCGATCAAGAGGCCCACGCACAGCGACAGCGCCATCAGGGTGACCATGTTGATGGTGAAGCCGAACATGTTCATGAACATGAAGGTGCCGATCAGCGAGATCGGCAGTGTCAGCCCGGTGATGACGGTGGAGCGCCAGGAGTTGAGGAACAGGAAAACAATGAGCACCGTCAGCAGAGCGCCTTCGATCAGGGTGCGGCGCACGTTGTCGACCGCCACGCGGATCGGGCGGGAGGTGTCGACGATCGGCTCCAGGCGCAGGCCGGCAGGCACTTCGGCCTTCATGGCGGCCACGGTCTTGACCAGGCCATCGATCACTTCGATGGTGTTTTCATCCTGGGCCTTTTGCACGGTCAGCAGCTGGGTGCGCTGGCCGTTGTAAAGCGCCAGGGTGTCGATCTCCTGGGCACCATCTTGTACCCGCGCCACCTGCGACAGGTAAATGGGCGTATTGCCCTTGCGGCCCACGATGATGCGGCCAAAGTCCTCGGGGCGCAGCTTGCGTGACTCGACCTGCACCATGCGCTCTTGCTCCAGCGAGCGGATGGCGCCGACAGGGATATCCTGGTTGTCGTTTCTGACCGCATTGACCACCTGGTCGGCCGTGATGCCCAGCGCCTCCATGGCGGCGGGTTGCAGGTACAGGTTGATTTCGCGCTTGGTGCCACCGACCAGGGTGACCGCGCCCACGCCACGGACATTCTCCAGCCGCTTTTTCAGAACCTGTTCGGACCAGCTGGTGATCTCCACGGGGGACAGCGGCTTGCCCACCCCGGTGTCGGGCAGCACGGCCAGGGACCAGATGGCGCGGCTGGACGGGTCAAAGCGCAGCACCTTGGGTTCCTTGACTTCGGTGCGCAGGCTGGGGCGTACCGCGGCGACCTTCTCGCGCACGTCTTCGGCGGCCTTGCGGCCGTTCATGTGCAGCTGGAACTCGATCACCACGACCGACTGGCCTTCGTAGCTGCGCGAGGTCAGGGCATTGATGCCGGCGATCGAGTTGACGGCCTCCTCGATCTTCTTGGAGACCTCGCTCTCGACGATCTCGGGCGAGGCGCCCGGGTACTCGGTGCTGACCACCACCACCGGAAAATCGATGTTCGGGAACTGGTCGACCTTCAGGCGCTGGAAGGCAAACAGCCCCATCACCACCAGGGCCACCATCATCATGGTGGCAAAGACCGGGTTTTTCAGGCTGACTTTGGTGAACCACATGGCGCGGTGTCCTCAGCGCGCGACTGCGGCGGCAGGCTTGACCTTCACGCCTTCGCGCAGGGCGCCGGCGGCGGGCGCCAGCACCTGCGCACCCTCGGACAGGCCGCTGACGACCACCCGGGTCTGGTTGCCGACCTGAATACGAGCGCCGGGCTCCACGCCGACATGTCGCACGCGGTCGCCTTCGATCACCTGCACGTAGGGCTGAGGCTTGTCTGTGCGCACGCTGCCCAGCGGTACGGCGATGGCCTGGACGGAGCGGGTGCCCAGCGTGCCCTGGGCGAATGCGCCCTGGCGCAGGCCCTCCTGGCCAGGCACGCCCAGGTAGGCCAGCACGCTGCGGCTGCCAGCCTGTGTGCTCGGGTTGATGCGCAGCACCGTGGCGCTGACGGGCGGGTCAACGCCTTCCACCTGCAATTGCGCTTTCATGCCGATCTGCACGCCGGTCGCGTCCTGTGCAGGCAGGGCCGCTTCGAGTTCGAACTGACCGAGGTTGACGATTTCCACCACCTTGGCATCGATCACCAGGCGCTCTCCTGGTTGTGCCAGGCGTTGCGCAATCTGGCCGCCGATGGGGGCCTTGAGCGTGGCATCGTCCAGCGCCTTTTGCGCCACATCGGCGGCAGCCACGGCAGATTGCCACGCGGCGCGGGCGCCGTTCAGGCTCATGAGCGAAGTCTGCAAGGCCGTCTGCGAGATGAAGCCCTGTCTGACCAGCGCCTCGTTGTTGTCGTACTGCTTTTGAGCGATGTCCATCTGCGCCTTGGCCGATTCGGCTTGTTGCTTCGCCTGGCGCCAGCGGGCCTGGTATTCGGTCGGGTCGATGCGCGCAATGACCTGCCCGGCCTTGACCGTGTCGCCTTCGCGCACCACCAGGTCCATCAGCTCACCGGCCACACGGGCCTTGACCAATGCGGTCTGCGTGGCCTTGAGAGCGCCCGACAGCGGCAAACCCAGCGAAAGCGTTTCGGCATGTGCGGTGAACACCTCCTCGGCAGCGAGCTCCAGCGCGGGGGGGCTGCTGGCTGCAGGGGAGGAAGCCGGGGCATGCTGGGCCGACAGACGCCAGCCGAGCACGGCGATGGCCGCGGCGGCGATACCCACAAGGATCAGGAGCTTGTTTTTGTTCATGGAGACTGCTTCAGACGGACAGGCCACGCACCAGCAGCTCGGTGTGGTGGCGGATGAAAGTTTCAGGATCGATCTGCTGGCTGGATGGGCAGCAGGGCGCCATGGAGTGCTTCCAGGTCACCAGAAAGAGCAAAGGCGCCAGCACCGAATGGACCGTCAGGTCCATGTCCACGGGCCGGAATTCACCGCGCTCGATGCCGCGCTGCAGCACCGAACGGATCATGGCGTGTCCGGGTGTGACCACTTCTTCCTGAAAGAAGCGCGCCAGATCAGGGAAATTGCTGGCCTCGCTCATCACCAGCTTGGAAATGCCCGAGGCCTTGGTGGCCCCGTAGCGCCGCCACCATTCGAGCATCAGGTATTGCAGCAAGGCGGCTGTGGGTCCCTCGAAGCGGGCGATTTCTTCGGCCCCTTCGGTCTGGTGGCGCACCATGTTCTCGCGCACCACTGCCTTGAACAGTTCTTCCTTGCTCGGGAAATACAGGAACAGTGTGCCTTTGGACACGCCGGCGCGGGCCGCCACTTCTTCGGAACGGGTGGCCGCGAAGCCTTTTTCCACAAACAGGTCGAGCGCGGCATCCAGCAGCTCGCCGGGCCGGGCTTCCTTGCGTCGCTCGCGCTTGTGGGGAGGATGGGTTTCGGTGGAATTCATTTACTGACCATCAGGTTAGTAAATGTAGTTTGCCACAGCCTGACGGGTCAATACACCGAAAGTGAAGTTGGGTAAAGCTGGGAGGGGAATCGGCGGTGTGCCATGGCTTCCCCGGTCAGGCCGGGGAATGACAAAGCAGGCGGTGTCCTCCCCGGCCCTTGCCGGTTTCGTCGTCCTCGGGCTGGACCCGAGAATCCAGGCTCAGTTCGAAAACGCCGCAATACCGGTGATCGCGCGGCCCAGGATCAGGGCGTGCACATCGTGTGTGCCTTCGTAGGTGTTGACCACTTCCAGGTTCACCAGGTGGCGGGCCACGCCGTATTCGGCGCTGATGCCGTTGCCGCCCATCATGTCGCGCGCCATGCGGGCGATGTCCAGTGCCTTGCCGCAGCTGTTGCGCTTGAGAATCGACGTCACCTCGACCGGGGCGTTGCCCGCGTCCTTCATGCGGCCCAGCGCCAGGCAGCCCTGCAGGCCCAGGCTGATTTCGGTCAGCATGTCGGCCAGCTTTTTCTGGATCAACTGGTTGGCGGCCAGCGGGCGGCCGAACTGTTGGCGGTCCAGCACGTACTGGCGGGCGCGGGTGTAGCAGTCTTCGGCGGCGCCCAAGGCGCCCCAGGCGATGCCGTAGCGGGCGCTGTTGAGGCAGGTGAAGGGGCCCTTGAGGCCGCGCACTTCGGGGAAGGCGTTTTCTTCGGGTACAAACACCTCGTCCATGACGATCTCGCCGGTGATCGAGGCGCGCAGGCCCACCTTGCCGTGCACGGCGGGGGCGGACAGGCCTTTCCAGCCTTTTTCAAGAATGAAGCCGCGGATCTGGCCGCCGTCGTCCTTGGCCCAGACCACAAACACGTCGGCGATCGGGCTGTTGGTGATCCACATCTTGGCGCCAGTCAGGCTGTAGCCGCCGTCCACCTTTTTGGCACGGGTGATCATGCTGCCGGGGTCGGAGCCATGGTTGGGTTCGGTCAGGCCGAAGCAGCCAATCCACTCGCCACGCGCCAGCTTGGGCAGGTATTTCTGTTTTTGCGCTTCGGTGCCGAACTCGTTGATCGGCACCATCACCAGCGAAGACTGCACGCTCATCATGGAGCGGTAGCCGCTGTCCACGCGCTCGACTTCGCGTGCCACCAGGCCGTAGCAGACGTAATTCAGGCCGGCGCCGCCGTACTGCTCGGGGATGGTGGGGCCCAGCAGGCCCAGCTCGCCCATCTCGCGGAAGATGGACACGTCGGTGGTCTCGTTCAGGAAGGCGTCCTTCACGCGCGGCAGCAGTTTTTCCTGGCAGTAGGCGCGGGCGGCTTCCTGCACCTGGCGCTCCTCTTCGGTGAGCTGGGCGCTGAGGTTGAAGGGGTCTTCCCAGCTGAAAGTGTTCTTGTTGGTGGCCATGTTTGTATCTCCTGAAAATCAATCGGGGTCAGATCCCAATGGTTGGGATGCATGAATGCATTGTCACGGGACCATGAATAGTTGTCTAATATTGATTCAATATCCGGCAATATAAATTTTAAATTTATGGAATTCCGTCACCTGCGCTATTTCCTGGCCCTGGCCGAAGAGCTGCACTTTGGCCGCGCGGCCCAACGGCTGTCGATTTCCCAGCCGCCGCTCTCGCTCAACATCCAGCAGCTCGAAGCCTCGGTCGGGGCCCAACTGTTCACCCGCAACAGCCGGGGCGTGCAGCTCACGGCGGCCGGGCAGGCCTTTGTGCCCGCCGCCCGCGCCCTGCTGGCGCAGGCTGGGGCCGCCATGCGCGAGGCCCGTGAGGTGGCGCAGGGGCAGGCAGGCGAGCTGCAGATCGGCTTTGCCG
>Ga0255210_1000657_pt1 | contig 11850 bp, 12 predicted proteins | sample Miss_Yuk_RepA_8d_FD_188422 | JGI IMG/M metagenome (GOLD analysis project Ga0255210, IMG submission 188422) | Freshwater microbial communities from Mississippi River, Louisiana, United States - Miss_Yuk_RepA_8d | ecosystem: Environmental > Aquatic > Freshwater > River | place: USA: Louisiana...
TCGAGGCGGAGGAGGCCATACGTCGCTACCACCGAGAGGATGTCGACTGGACGTCGGCTGCCAGCATTTACTTGCGCTACGGCGTGGTGACGTTAGGCAGTGGTCAGAGCAGTGGCATTGACAACATGATCCGACGATCGCAATGGCTTCAACGGATGGGTCTGCATGGACAGCAAGACGTCACCAGCCTCCGGCAACGGTGCGCGACGCTCAATCCAACGCAGGAAGCCCTGTTCGCATGAAACCCTTTCAGCCCGCTTCGGCGGGTTTTCTACTGGGTCAACCCAGCAGAAAGCCTACCGGCTGTGCCTTTTCATCAACTCCGCTCGTGCGGGAAAGGCACTCAATGGAACACAAGGAATACAAGCTCGACGTCACTTCAGGCAACTGCGACCAGTCGCCTGAGACGTGCACCGTACTCATCGATCTGGAGACGGCCAAGAAGGTGCTTCGCCTGGCCAGGGCGATCAAGCGCGAAGGTCTGCTCAAGGCGAGCATGTTTCACGGAAGTGAATGGTTCGACGGCGACGGTGAGGATGTTGCTACGGACATCCCTCAGCTGACCGTCTACGAGTCGCACGTGATTTGCGAGGCAGTGCTCAAGCATCTGGATGTTCGGGTATCGACCAGCAGGTTGGCAATCGAGCAGATCGCCAAGGACTTCGGACTCGACCTTGAGATGGACACCCCATTGCCGGACGGTGACTACGAGCTCGTCGAGGGCGGTGCGTGGCTGAGCGTCAAGGGTTTCAGTGTTCGCGTTCTGGCAACCGACGAAGGCGTTGTGGCCGACATCTATGCCCGGGGGGACGAGATGTCCGAGTCCATTGCCGGCACCTGGGCACACGACAACGACCTGCTCACTGAACAGCAGAAATGACTTAGGGCCCGCTTCGGCGGGCTTTCTACTGGGTCCACTCAGCAGAAAGCCTACCGGCCTGTCTCCTTTTGAACAAACCGGCTTGATGCCGAAAAGGAGAAAAAGCTATGACCGTGAAAATCGCGCACATGAGTGACCTTCACTACAGTGCAGGAAACCTTCAGGAAGCCGATCGCTGCTTTTCCGCAGCAGTGACTGAGGCCATCAACGCCGACGTGGACTGCGTCATCATCACTGGCGACACCACAGACCATGCTCTGGATGCCCATGCCCCTGCCACGCGGGCGCTGGCTGCCCAGATCAAGAGGCTGAGTGATCACTGCCCCGTGTTGATGCTGCAAGGCACTTTCAGCCACGAGCCGCCGGGTTTCCTGCGCTTGCTGGCGATGGTGGGCGGACGGTACCCGGTGACGGTGGCTGATCGCATTGCTTCGTTCGGACTGACTGGTGACTCCTTCGTGCTCATGCAGGAGGGGGGTGCCTACCGTCTGGTGGTGCATGCGCTGCCCACATTGAACAAGGCGGCTATTGCCGCGCTGGTGGACAACCGGGTTGACGAGGCGGCTGTACAGGCTCGCCTGATCATCTCGGGCGTCCTGGAGCGCTGGGGCCCCGTCAATGATGCTCTGCGTCAGCAGGGGACGCCTTCCATGGTCATCAGCCACGGGACGGTGTTCAACAGCATCAGCGAGTCGGGTGTTCCCATGGCAGGGACCGATCACGAGCTGGGCCTGGGTTCGTTGTTTGCAGCCAAGGCTGATGGTGTGGCGCTTGGCCACATTCACAAGCAGCAAAGCTGGGAGCAGGATACGCTGGGCTTCAACCAGGTGGTGGCCTACGCGGGCTCCATTGGCCGTTTTCACCACGGAGAGATCGGCGACAAGTACTGGCTGCTCTGGAGCCTTGAAACGACCGGCGCGGTGGTGAAAACCTGCCCGACTCCTTCACGGCGCAATGTGGATCTTGTCTACGAGGGCGCTCCCGACCTGGATGATCTGCGACAGCGGATTTCTGAGTGCGAGGGCGCTTTTGTGCGGATTCGCTATTGCATTGATGAAGAATCCAGGCAAAATGTGGACCGAGCTGCTATCAGGTCTATTCTGGAAAAGGCAGCCGACGTGCAAATTGAAGGCAAGACCCTGACGGTGCAGCGACAGCGCGCTCAAGGGATCTCGACCCAGCCTCTGGGAGAGAAGCTTGCCACTTGGGCAAAAGTGACCGAGACAGATGGTGTGGACGCCTTGCGTGCTCGCCTCGAACTCATCCAGTCGCAACCCGTGGACGAAGTCGTCCAGGAGGTGCTCAAGCTTGCACCCGTGCAGACTCTTGCACCCCCTGAATTGATCTCCTGATCCTCACGTAACTCACCCCCTCGGGGGTGGGCTTACCAGTGGACCGTGATGGCACAACTTGTGCGGCTCACTGGTAAGCCAAGCGCCCCCCTTTCTCAACACGCCGCATCTGTGGCACCTCTGAAAGGACGCTAAACATGGCACATCACCTCTCCCTCTTCGACCTCAACAAAGCCGAGATGGCCTATGCCGGAGAGAAGCCCTGGCACGGTCTGGGTCAGCAAGTTCAAGCCGGTGCTCCCCTGGAGACCTGGCTGGAGCAGGCCCACCTGAACTGGCGCTACAAGGAAGCTCCCGTGCAGTTCACCGATGAAGAAGGGCTGAACGACTTCCCGGACTTCAAGGTCATCTACCGCAGCGATACGAAAGCGCGGATGTCAGTGGTCAGCAACCGCTACAAGACCGTGCAGCCTGTGGAGATGATCGAGTTCTTCCGCTCCCTCGTGGATCGTGAAGGCTTCGAGATCGACACGCTGGGCGCTCTCAAGGGCGGCAGGCGCATCTGGGCGCTGGCGCGGACCAACATCGAAGAAGACGTGCTCGGCAATGACCGGCTCAAGGCCTATCTGCTGCTGATCACCAGTTGCGATGGCTCCTTGGCCACGACAGCCAAGTTTGTCTCCACGCGTGTGGTCTGCTGGAACACGCAAGCGATTGCCTTGCACCGCGAGCGTGGTGAGGAGGTCAAGGTTCGCCACAACACTGTGTTCGATCCGAACGCGGTCAAGGAAAGCATGGGACTGGTCGGTGCGCGTGCGTTCGACGACTTCCTGGGGCGCATGCGTCAGCTGACCAAGGTGAAGATGACCGACAACGACGCACGCAGCGTGCTCGTCGACATCCTTCCTGCACCGGCTGGCGACACCGAGATCCAGGAAACCCGCGGCTTCGTCAAGATCATGAGCCTCTTCAACGGAGCGGGCAAAGGATCGACGATGCCCGGGGTTCAAGGAACGGCCTGGGGCCTGCTCAATGCGGTGACCGAATACACGGATCACCACGTTCGCGCACGGGCTCAGGAGAACCGCTTGGACAGTGCCTGGTTCGGACCTGGCGCCGATCTCAAGGCCAAGGCGGAGACCTACTTGTGCGAGGCCTTCTGACCGACCACCAGTGACCATCGTCTGAGCCTCAATCCACTCCGCAAGGGGTGGGTTGTCTACAGGGCCATCCCTGCAGACAGCCCATCTGCTGGTGCTTCTCCTTCAACCCTCCCCCCTTGGGGAAATGCATTAAGGAGAAAAACCATGAAACCCATCAAATTGACCCTCACGGGCTTTGCTGGCATCTCATCGAGCCGATCGAAAGAGACTCTCACTCTGGATCTGGCCTCTGTGGTCCCAGCTCAAGCCCAGTTGGTGGCGCTTGCCGGGCCCAATGGTTCCGGTAAGACCACCATCATCGACAACCTCCACCCCTACCGTGTCATGCCTTCACATGCCAACGGTGGCTCCCCTGGTTCGTTCTCCTACTACGACCATATGGGCGCGGGTGAGGCTGCCAAGGAGCTGATCTGGGAGCATGCAGGTGTTCGCTACCTCAGTACCCTGAGGATGCGGGCAACCGCAAAGACCAAACGAATGGAGGCCTATCTGTTCGTTGTCCACGAGGACGGATCGACTCAGCCGTGGGCAGACCCCGCAACGGGCCTGGCATCAGACGGCAAGGCTGAGAACTATGACCAGTGTCTGGAGCGCGTGTTGGGCAAGCCTGAGGTCTTCTTTGCGGCACAGTTCAGTGCGCAGGGCAAGACGCCGATCTCCAAGATGAGTGCATCCGAGATCAAGAAGCTGTTGGCCCAGATGCTGCGAATGGACGAAGTGGCTGCGCTTTCGGGCAAAGCCAACGAGGTCTACAAAGCACTCAAGCCGCATCTGGTCGCTGAGCAGGAGCTGTCCATGAGAATCCGGGGCAGCCTCAGCAGCCGTGACGTACTCCTGTCCAGTCTCCAAAAGGCTCAGGACGAGGAGCGCGCGCTGGAAGCGGAGCTTGCAAATTGGTCTGCAGAGATCACACGCTTGATCGCAGAGCAGGCCACGGTTGCTGCAGCGCTGGAAAAGCAGGTGTCCGTTCGTGCACAGCACGAGACCATCGATGAGCAGATCGCCGCGGCCCAGGCCGAAGCCCGACGCCAGTCCAGTTCACTGCTTGAGCGTCAGGCACAAGAGGTGGTCGCTATCGAGCGTGCCAAGCTTGATGCCCAGGGTGCTGTGCAGATGGCCCAGACGATGTTGCAGCAACTGCGTCATCGCCAGGACGGTCTCGACGCTCTGCTCGCAAAGGTGGATGACATCGAGCGGGCCTCCAAGCGATCGGAAGAGATCCGTGAGCAGCAACGCAAGCTGCACATGTTCATCGAGGACAAGGCGCCGGACATCAAGCAGGTCGCAACGATCACGCAAGAGGTCCAGCAGCTGACAGAGAGCCTGACCAAACTGGCAAGCGATGGAGAGCACCTGAAAGCTGCTCTGCTGTTGTCGGAAAGAACTGCTGCACTGCTTGACGAGGTGCCCTGCAAGGGGTCCTCGTTGGCAGGGCAGTGCAAGCTTCTTTGCCAGGCCAACGAGGCAGCGCAAGGATTGCCGCAGCAGCAGGCTCAGCTTGCCAATGCCCGTTCGGTGTATCGCCTCAAGCTCGATAACAGGTCGGTGAGCCTGCGGGTACTCGAAGCCCTGCAGGAGACCAGCGTCAAGGTGGCCCAAGCACAGGCTGACCTGGGCAAGCTTGATCAGGAGCTGTCGGCGTGCCGTGAGGTCTTGGCGCTGCGCGATCAAGTTGAACGGGCCAAGGTGGAGATCGCCTCGGTACGTGCTGATCTCACCTCGGCGTCCGAGCAGCTGCAGCGCAGCCGCACGCGACAGGAGGAGCTGCAAGCCCAGATCTTGGAGCTGAATGGCCGTCATCAAAAGGAGAAGCAGTCGCAGGATGAGCTGAACCAAAAGGCGATGATCAACCTCATGCAGCTCAAGCGGGGCCTGCCCGCGCTGGTGGATGAGGCGGCTCAAGGTGAGGTCCAGCGGCAACTGTTGCAGGCGCAAGCCAGCAAAGCCGAGTGCGCCAGGAAGCTCGCCGAGAAAGAGCGCCAGATCAATGCACTGAAGGTCGATCTGGAAGTCTGCGATAAGCGGCTTGAAGAAGCTCAGGCCCATGACAGGCGTGCCAGGGATATCTCTCAGGAGATGTCCATGTGGATGCTCTTGTCCAAGGCGCTGGGATCGGATGGTGTGATCGCCATGTCCATCGACGATGCAGGGCCAGCGATCTCTTCGTTGGCCAACGCGTTGCTTGAGGACTGCTACGGAGGCCGCTTCGTGATCTCGATCCAGACGCAAGAGCAGACGGCTGCCGGGCTGCAACGCGAGACCTTCAACGTCATGGTGGAGGACACCTTGCGTGGAGAGACCAAGTTGCTGGAACTCATGAGTGGTGGCGAGAAGGTGTGGATCAACGAGTGTTTGGTCAGGGCTTTGTCCCTTTACATGGCCAGGACGAGTGACATTCACTTCCAGACACTGTTCAGTGATGAGTCGGATGGACCGCTGGATCCGGAGCGAAAGCGCCAGTACATGGCGATGAAACGCACGGTGCTGGAGAAGGGAGGCTATGAACGTGAGTTCCTGATCACCCAGACCCCAGAACTGCTGCACATGTGCGATGCGGTCATTGACGTGACCAGTCTTTAACCCTAACCCCAAGGCTGCGTAGCAGCCTTTCTGATGTGCTTGAAGAGCGCATCAGAAAGGCATCTGAGTGCCAGACGGTTCCTCCACTCCGCGATTGCGGTAACACCGTCGAAAGGTAGACCATGAAAGTCAATGAAGTCATCAGGGAAGAGAACATTGCCAACGACACGTTGTCAGTTCTGCTGTTCGCGACTGGCCTGCTCGTGGTGTCCATTCGCTTTCTTCTCCGCTGGACCTGGAAAGGCTTGAAGTTCTTCTTCCATGTGCTCTTGAGCATCGGGAGGGGGATTCGCGCCATGTGACCCAAGGCTGCGTAGCAGCCTTTCTGATGTGCTCCTTGAGGGCATCAGAAAGGCACCTGTGTGCCTGATCGCTTTCTCAACGCCGCAACTGCGGCATCTACTAGGAGCGATCGATGTGGAAGACCTTTTCGGAAACAACGTAAAGACCTTGGAGGGTCGGCTCATCGAGCCGTCGCAACCCTTCACGGAGGCTGAAGCAGAAGAGATCGTCAATGAAGTTATTCATGGCGGTGAACTTCTGGAGCAGCTTGCATACAACCTCATGCGCCTTCGGCGCCTGCTCAAGACGGAAGACAACTTCCTTTTTGGTGCAGCGCGTCGTGATGCCTGGGAAGACCTCATGTGGGTCTACGACCTGTATGAGAGCCCTCCCTACATCCCGTTTGACACCGCGTGCGACGTGGTGGGCCTGGACGCGGAGGACATCAGAAGTGCCATCAGCAACGAGTTTGGCGACGAACTGAGACGCCTGTCTCAGACCATTCGTTCGCGATTCCCGGAGAAAACGGCACACCTGAGGCAGCGGCTTGGCAAGTACATCGTGCTTGACCTGCACTGAAGCAACGGCCTCTCACCGAGGCCATTTCAATCTGGCCTTCCACGGGCCACAACACAGGAAAGTGAACATGAACAAGATCATCAGCATCACCCTCGGGTATGTGCTGTTCTCCTTCATCGGCGTTCCCCTGGCAATCGCCGGAAAGCTCGCTGGTCGGGATGATGGCCGGATGGCATGGAAGCGAGCGGCCGTGGCATTCGGTTCGAGCATGTGCCACGAGGAAGTCAAGATCGACAAGGCTGCGCCGGTGACCGAGAGGTTGCAGGCCAGTGAGGTCAAGCACTTGCAAGCGGCCTCGTACGATGTCTCTGAGGCCTGTAAGCAGGCGCCGATCAAGGACCACCTGCTCAACGTGTACCTCTACGAAGACCGCATCGAGAGGGTCCTGAAGGTGCCCACCACGCCTCTTCCCTGGCAGCGCTCGGAAGCCGCCTTCACGCGGGTCTTGCTCAAGCCGCTGAGGCCCGAGCAGATGCGCAAGGCAGGCCTGGAGTACACGCTCGACAGTGCCATTGCTCACACCCGTGCAGAGGTTCTTGCCGGGAAGGTGGAGCGGGCATGTGCCAAGGGTGTGGCCGTCCGCGAGGAGGCTACAGCAGCAAGTAAGACGTTGTTCGCGGCCCCTCAACCGGCCGTCTCAACTTCTCCGGCTGCTCCACGAGAGGGTGTCGCTCCCGCAATGATCATCAAGTCCGCTCAGGGCGTGATCGACTTTGTTGGAGAGAACACCGTGCACCCCAAAGGACGCGCTCCATACACCACCTACTCAGTCACGGTCCGTGAGGACGGGGGCCAAAAGGTGACGTTCTCTGGGGTCGATCTCAGAGAGAAAGCCGCAACCATGGGTCTCACCATGGGTGACAGGGTCCTCATCACGCAAAGTCGTGAAGAGTTCGATGTCGACAACGGTGGGCAGAAGACCACGCAGCACAAGAACGTCTTCGACATCCAGACTGTCTGAGCAGTCCCAGGATCAGCAGCGTTCCCAAAACAGTGGCCTGCGGCCACTTCATTTCGTTTCAAACAGCCCGCAGCTGCGGGCACCATGCACTTAGGAGAAAACACATGGCATCAGTCAACAAAGTCATTTTGGTAGGCAACTGTGGCCGTGATCCCGAAATCCGCTATCTGCCCAGCGGGCAGGCCGTGGCCAACGTGAGCATCGCGACATCCAGCCGCCGCAAGAACCGCAACACGGGTGAAGTCGTCGAGGACACCCAGTGGCACCGGGTCACTTTCTACGACCGCCTGGCCGAGATCGCGGGTGAATACCTCAAGAAGGGCCGAACGGCCTACATCGAGGGGCGCCTGAAGTACGGCAAGTACACCGATCAGTCGGGGGTGGAAAAGCCCACCGTGGACATCGTGGCGACCGAACTGCAACTGCTCGGTGGCCAAGGTGAAGGCGGTGGTGGCGCAACACGTCAAGGTGGTGGCTCCGGCTCCTACCAGCCGCGTCAGAGCCAGCAGCAGCGTCAGAACCCGGAACCGTCTCAATCGGCGCAGCCGCCTCGTGCAGCAGCTCCCGCTGCCGAACCGGCTCACGCCAATCCTGGTGGTTTTGACGACTTTGACGATTCGATCCCGTTCTAGTTCATACGAAAGTAGTACAAAAATGGATATCTAGCCCGCGGTCTGCAAAGCACTGGAGTCCATAGGGCTCCAGTGCTTGACCTCTCAGCCCGACAGGGCTTCCTCATGTTGGCCGCAAGTCCCCATGAGAAAGCGTTGTCTTCAGTGATTCATCAACCCCTTTTTTGGGAAGGAATCACAACATGGAAACCAAGGAACATCTGGATCTGTCCTCGATCGAGTGGATGCACGTCCTCCCCCGACTGGGGATTGAAGAAAGGCTGATCGCCAATCCGAAGCGTCGTGGGCCCTGTCCGATCTGTGGGGGTAAGTCCCGCTTTCGCTTCACGAACGAGAAAGGGCGCGGCACGTGGGTCTGCAACTGCGGTGCCGGTGACGGTGTGAGGCTGATCGCAGCGGTGCATGGCATCAGCGACGCCAAGGCCATCATCGAACTGCGCGAGCTGATCTTCGGACCAGGTGGTGCCCCTCAGAAGTTCACCCGCAAGGGTCCGCCTCCTGAGATCCCCACCAAGACGCCTGAAGACATCGAGAAAGCACGCATCGCACTGCGCAACGTGTGGGAGGGCGGCAGCTGCATCGCTGGTACACCGGCGCTGAGCTACCTGCAGAACCGCGTGAGGGAGCTGGATCCCCAGTGGCTGACCAAGGCGTTTCGCTTTCATCCGAGCCTGTATCACATGGACGAGGATCAGGGGCGGGTCAGTCATCTGCCCGCGATGATCAGCCTGGTCAACGACGCGTCCAACCCCGATGAGATCGTGAGCATCCACCGCACCTACCTCGACGGCAAGGGCGGCAAGGCTGCTGTCAGTCCTGGACAAGCCAAGAAGATGATGACGGCGGTGGTCGAGAAGATCAGTGGTCACTCGATCAAGCTCAACAAGGGTCACGGGCCCGTAGCCATCGTCACGGAAGGCATTGAAAACGGACTGGCCTGGGTCGCTGCTCATCGCAGCAACTACCCGGTCTATGCCGGCATCAACTGCTACAACCTGGCAGCGTTTCGCTGGCCCGTCGGAACAAAGGTGTTGATCATCTGCGGCGATCACGATCCTGTGAATCCGAAAACTGGTGTTCGTCCAGGCTTTCACAACGCCATGTTGCTCAAGCAGCGTGCGGTGCAAGCAGGGCTGACAGCGGTCGTGAAGATTCCTCAGATCCAAGGGATCGACTGGGATGAACTGTGGAACGCTGGCGAGCTCTCGCAGTTTCGACTCCTGAAGTCTCAGCGGCAGCAAGCAATGCCTGCATGAACGAGTACCCCATCTCCGACTTTGTGTCGGAGGTGGGTCCTCCTCCCAAACAACGATCTGTCCAGAGGGCAGATGAGGGCACGCCCTGCGGCTCGTCCTCATGTGCCTTTGTGGCCGCTCCTTCGTCAAGTCCCCATGTTGGGGAAGACTTTCCAAGGAGTAATCCATGACCATCAAAACCACGGTTGGCCAACTCAAGCAGGCCATCAAAGCAACGCTGGCGGCAGTCAGCGCCAAGAGCTGCGATCTCCATGTGAGTGGGGATCAGCTGCACATCAAGGCAACGTCATTCATGGGCTTCGTGCGCGTGAAGGTCGATGCCGAAGGCTTCATCGACAAGGAAGCAGTGGGTACGCTCAACGGCGCGATCACCAATGCGCTTTTCGGCGCCCTCTCTGCAGACGCCCAGGTGGCAATCTCCGCGGTCGAGGGCGGCCTTCGGCTGAAGTTCGGTGGCGCGACCATCAAGCTGAAGTACGCAGAGGCAGCAACGGCCAGCGATGACCTGTTCGCAGCGGCAAGCACGTGCAAGGATCACCAGCTGGTGGCCAAGAGTACTGGCGCTGATCTGATCCGGGCCTTCTCCAGCCCACAGTTCTACGCTGCCCACAACGACGTGCGCCAATACCTGTGTGGAGTCCACATCGAGAACAGCGACGGTGTGCTGTCCATGACGGGAACCAACGGCTTCATGCTCAACCGGGTTGAATCCGGCATCGCCTGCTTGATCGATGGCTTTGCCGCGATCTTGCCGACCGCCGCCGCTCAAGCTGTGGACATGGTGCTGGCGGCCGGTGATTCGGTCGAGATCTACCAGACGGGAAGCGGCGAAGCGCTCAAGCTCGTGTGGAAGACCGATAAGCTGTGCTGGGTGACCTGTCTGGTTCTGGGCAAGTATCCGAACTGCACTGCCTTCTACCAGGGTGAGATGACGGCACAGACCAGTGACTGGCCTGTGTCTGCCAAGGATCTCGCCAATGCCGTGCAGCGAATCCGAGCTATCTCGGAGAAGCCATACGTGCGCCTGCGTGTCCAGGAAGGGACGTTGACAGTGTTCTCTGAGGACAGCGAGCAGAAGGTGGAGATTCCTTTGAGCGATGAGCTCAAGGGGATGAAGATGCCTTATGAGCGCCGCAACTGGGAAGCAGCTTTCAGCGGTGAGTTCGTCGAACAGATCGCTCGCAGCGTGCCCAGAGAGCTCATGGTGCTTCGCAAAGGGCCGGCCGAATCCGATCGCCTCTACGCACGCAGCCTGACTTCCGAGGGCGTCGTGGACAGTGCCTGGCTGTCGCTTGTGCAACCGGCTCGAATCTGAAGGAACGAGCATGGAACAGCAAGACGATGAGCTGCTCAGCGAAGTGATTGAGTCCTATCGCGCTGGAGTGCCAGCCATTGAGAAGATGTACCTGTTGCCCCACTTCACCGTGCGGGCGCTGGGAGAGAACATCGTACTCAACCAGGGGCTGCGAAAGTGCATCGAAGCTGCGCTGGGCGAGCGCCTGGTGGTGGTGGAGGCAACTCCATTGCCCTTGGCTTGGCCGCAGAGCATGGCCATCGAACAGCTGTGTCAGGCGGATCCGTCCCTTCGAGAGCGCGATCCGTCCTGGCAACAGTCATACTGCGATGAACATGCCCTGGAGCGGTACCTCGATACTGACTGAAGCCCTTCACAGGGCCGAGAAACTCTGACCCATGCAAAAGGGCCCCCTGGTTTATACCAGGGGGCCCTTTCTCGTTTGTACGACTCGTGTTCAGTCCGTCCAGGATGTGTCGATGAGCTGGCCGTTGATCTTCGCCTTGGGCTGCACGGTCAGCGTCTTTCCATAGCGCGCCTCGCCTTTGACCTTGCCTGTATCGGCCAGGACCAATGCGTTGCGGGCGTGCAAGCGGCCGGAGATCTCGCCCTCAATGAGGATGTCGTCAGCTTCGATGGAGTCGGCCACCACCTTCGCTGTCGGTGCGATCACGATTGCGCCGCCACTGCCAAGATTGATGGATCCTTCGAAGTGGCCGTTGACGACAAAGACCATGGGCTCCGGTGCGTTGACGTCGCCTTTCATCACGGTTCCCAGAGGAACCAGGCATTCGGCCTGGTCGTAGAGCTTCTGTGTGTTGATGGTGGATGTCATGGCTTAGGCTCCAGCGGTGCGAAGTTGGGCATTGAGTTTGGCGCCGCGCTCGACCACGATCTGTTCGTAGGTCAAGGACGCGGAGCACTGGGCGGT
>Ga0255210_1000664_pt1 | contig 11763 bp, 10 predicted proteins | sample Miss_Yuk_RepA_8d_FD_188422 | JGI IMG/M metagenome (GOLD analysis project Ga0255210, IMG submission 188422) | Freshwater microbial communities from Mississippi River, Louisiana, United States - Miss_Yuk_RepA_8d | ecosystem: Environmental > Aquatic > Freshwater > River | place: USA: Louisiana...
CCGAGTGGCTCTGAAGGCACCGATACCCTTATAAATATTGAGCGCCTTCAATTTGCTGATAAGACCATTCGGATTGATACGAAGTCCCATGGCTCGTATGCCGATTTGCCCGATACGCTCTATCAATTCTTTGTAGTTGGCTTTGGTGCAGCGCCCGGTGTGACCTATATGGATCAGATGGCCGAAGCCTATCGCTATTGGCTGCCGCAATACAAAGACGGCACGGTCAAGCAGATCGTTGAAGCCTTTACCACGAAGAGCCAGTTCACATCGGTCTACCCCCAAGCTTTGTATCGGACCGAAGGGGGCAAGTACTACGCCTATACGCATGATGCATCGCTTGCAGGCAACCCCTTGGTGCGCAGTGCAGAGGTCACTAAATCGGTCTTTGATACGCAGATGGCAAGCCTTGCACAGGGCTTAGTGGCAACGATTGTGAAAACCAGTGCAAGCGAAGCGACTAAAGCAGCCGCAGCAGCCGATATTCAAGCTGCGTTAGGGCTTGGTGGTGATTGGACCATTGGCAAGGTGATTTACACGGTGTTTGGCAATCTTGCGAGTAAACCATTAAGCGATCCCACATGGGGCGGCACGGCCAAGCAGTTTGCCAATCAAGTGGCAGTGGCCAAGTACTACACCGACACTCTCAGTCAAAGCACCGATGATGTAACCACGCTGCGCTCGGTGATGGCTGCGGTCACCAACACCACAGACGTTTCAAATACCGATGCCATCGCATCGCTCATCGGTGTGGCACTGTTCAATGGCCCGGGAGGTTAGCATTCAAGTAGCGTTGATTTATTTAAGGTAATGTTTATTGTTAGCATTGAGGGCCTAAGCAACTCATGATTACGGTATCCGAGGCAACTAAGTTTGAAATTCGGATGTTTGTCGCGTACATGGAGTCTTTGTATGAAGATCATTCTTGCTTTGTTTACGTTTGTACTGGCCCTTAACGCTCAAGCATCCTGTAGGAATCCTGCTCCATCGACCCTGCCGTTTGAAGTCCCCTCGGGCCAGTCATGCCCAAGCGGCTATAGCCAAAGCGGCAAAGTTTGTAGTGCAAGCTAGCCTAGAGACGGGTTAAGGCAATCGTTGACTGGGTCGTCTCATGATGTTCCAGTGGCCCCCGCAAGTTTGCTCTTGGTTCGCATACTTCAAGGGTAGATTAAGTTATACATTTTTACGTCTGATGCTTGACGATTCGTTTATGCCGCTCCTTAAATCAGTTTAATTGGCCTGACCACAGATCCGAGGAGAAAGTATGCAAGCGATGAAAACCTCCGTGCTAGCAGTCACACTGGGACTGCTGGCCGCTTGCTCCAAGACGCCATCAGAAAGTATGGCGATGATCATGCCCGAAGAATCCAATGCGATACGGATGCTTGATCAGGCCAAAGACAAAAGATTGGGAACACAGCGTCCCTGATTGCCTACACGCTCTGGGTTCTCTAGCGCATTGTTCATACGATCCCGTTAACGTTCGCGCCTTTCTGAACATTCTTCAAATCACAACGATCATTAAAGCTATGCCCATGAACACATCAGCATCTGAATCAATTGACACCGTTCAAGTTAAGCGGGATGGAGCCGTCTTTTTTGTCACGATCAACCGCCCTGAGGTACGTAATGCGGTTGATAGCATGACGGCACAAAAACTTTACGATGCATTTCTTGCTTTTGAGAACGATCCCAATGCATCCGTAGCCATCTTGACTGGCAAGGGTAATGCTTTTTGTGCTGGCGCTGATCTAAAGGCGATGGCAAGCGGCGACCGGGAAAAACTTAGAACCAGGGGTGGCATGGGCAGCCTTGCTCCCATGGGACCAAGTCGTCTTAGTCTGTCAAAACCAGTGATCGCCGCCATTGAAGGACCCGCAGTTGCGGGAGGGATGGAACTCGCATTGTGGGCAGATCTTCGTGTGGTTGGGCAGGGCGGCTACTTCGGTGTTTACTGTAGGCGCTTTGGGGTTCCTTTAATTGATTTAGGGACCATTCGCTTACCCCGTCTCATTGGGCAGTCACGTGCGATGGACCTCATACTCACAGGACGCAGAGTTGATGCGACCGAAGCTTATGAGATCGGTTTAGCCAACCGTATTGCGGAAAAAGGGCAGTCGCTTGACACGGCAGTTGACCTCGCAAAACAACTGATCGCTTTTCCTCAGCGCTGTATGCGAGCCGACCGAGCTTCGCTACTAAAACAATGGTCGGTGAGCGAGGAAGAAGCCATTGCTTTTGAATTGGAAGGTGGACTTGAGGTCATTGCCAGCGGAGAAACGTCGCATGGAGCGACAGCGTTTTCTCATGGAAAAGGCAAGCACGGATCCTTTGAATGAATGCCGTTTGCTCTTTCCATCAACCATGCCCAAGTGATTGGCGTGCGGCTTAGCGGGGACGATCAACTTAATCGTATGGCGGTCATGAGGACCCTCCAAGCGCTTTGCGGATCTCAGGCCATGGCTATGATCATGCCTGAAGAGTCAAATGCGATGCGCATGATTGATCAGGCCAAGGGTAAAAAAATTGGGATGCATCGCCCCTGATTTGCGGACTTTGTTCAACCGAATTCATCTACTAAGGCCATGGATAAACAGTTAAAGAATCACTATCTAGCGTATGCCTTCGCAGCAAGCTTACTAGGACTTATACCTTTCCCAGCAACAGCAGATTCGTCGACGGCGATACTGCAAATGCGTGTCGATGGGCCCGATGCGGAACGGATGGGGAGCAAGGATAGCTATCCATCCTGTATCGAAGCCATCACGCGCATGTCCTGCCGTGTCGGCACATGGTCGGGCAATCATCGCGTGCAGCGATCTGTCCCGGTGCATGCGGCAGAGTTGCCGTCAGCCTTGGTTAATCACCCCTCGCCACCCCCTGTCACCTGGCGCTGGGGCCTTTTTAGCCAGTCCATTGATGACTTTCTGGACAAGACAAAAACCACTGGCTTACTGATTCTCAAAGACGGGCAAGTTGTGGCTGAGCGTTATCAATATGACAGAAAACCAGAAATGCCCATGCGCTCGTTTTCCATGGCCAAGACGGTTACTGCGCTTTTAATTGGTATTGCACACGAAAAAAGCCTCATCGCTTCACTCGACGATTTGGCAGCGGTTTACTGGCCCGAAATCGCTGGGTCTGCTTATGGTCAAACAAGCATCAGGCATCTGCTTCGGATGTCCTCGGGCGTCCCATTTCGAGAACTCTACACATGGACCCCAGATGACGACATATGGGTTTGGGGCCGAGTGCTTTATGCGCCTGAGAACCGCAATCAACCGCAGCGCATTGAAGCTTATCTGCAAAGCAAAACCGCACGGGAAGCTGATGCAGGTTCAAGATTTCACTACGCCACCATTGAGACCGAGATCCTTGGGCGCGTCCTTCGAAAAGCCACTGGGAAGAGCATCGCAGCGCTGACTGAGGAGTGGCTTTGGAAGCCCATGGGTGCTGAGCATACGGCGCATTGGCTTGTGAGTACGACAGATGGTACTGAGGGCACGGGAGGCAGCTTCAACGCCTCGGTAAGAGACTACGCACGCTTAGGACTGTTGCTTGCGCAAGATGGACGAATCGGAGACAAGCAAATCGTCCCAAAGGAGTTTTTGCTGGACGCCACCGACGTGAAACGCCAACCCGTAGCATTTCACCCAAGACGCGCCACGCCTTATCTCGGTTATGGCTATCAGGTCTGGCTCTTGCCGATGAAGGAGCGCACTTTTGTACTTCAAGGCATTCACGGTCAAGCAATATTCGTTCAACCGAAAAGTGGCATCGTGCTGGTGCAAACCTCAGCCAATGATTGGCCAAGTGGTCGGCAAGACATTGTCCCGTACCAATTGCGCGATGCCTTTTGGCGCGGCGTATTGACAAGCCTCGGTGGAAGTACAGATTGAAGTTAAGTTAGATGGACGCGTCAAATCATCGCAGCTTTATCGCCGTGGCCCCACAAGCCTTTGCGGCATGGGAGAGCTTCGCCCACTTAGTCCGCGAACCGTTCAAGTATATAGAGCATCGAATTGACTGACTTTATATTGAGCCAACCTTCAATAGCACTTGTCGCCGCAGCGTGCGTTGAACAAGTCACATTATTCCAAATTGGGCACTAGCAATTTGTTCAAAACCAAATCGATGCTCGTTTTACACGCATGCATCAATTGCTTGATAAAGCCACACCCGAGATTCTCTCACCCTCAGAGACGCGCTGGGCCATGGAAATGCGCCGTAGACTAATTGAGAGGGAAGGCATACTTAGAGATCAGCGCGCACTTCCCGAGCATCCGACATTTGACCCTCAAGCGGTTTACGCGCGAAATGTTGGCCACGAGGATCATCTGAATGTCTGATTTAACTTAAGTCTACTTGAAAGCTTCGCGCAAAACCGGCGGAAACTTTCTCTGAATCGTTTCGAGCCTGTCGACAGCCGACGCCCGCATGATTCCGCTGCATGCCGGTGCAGACGATCCCGATCGAAGCGCCATGGTTGGCGCTTAAGGCTTCTTTAGCACTCGAAAGAGTACTTGCCAAAGTTGGCGCGTTCGGTTACAAGCTGTAAGTGCGACAAAGTGTAAGTGCAACAACGTACGCACAAACACGAGTGACAACTCATAACGCTTGGCATGTGCCGTAACTTGGAGCATTAGCCGTGAAGCCAGCCCCTAATCAGTTTGAAGACGATATTGACCTCGACGCCAGGCTACGGTTTTCTGAAGCGGGTAGCTTGCGACGCTGGTTATTTAACTGGTTGCTCAATGGCGAGATAGAGGGAAATTATTCGGCATTGATTGAGCGCTGGGTAGCGATTCTGATCATCGCGAATCTTCTGGCGCTTGTGTTTGAGCATGTGCCAGCGATCTACCAGCCCTATGCTCAATGGTTTCATATCTTTGATGTGGTGTCGGTGGGTATCTTTACGCTTGAGTATCTGATGCGGCTTTATTTGGCGCCCGAGGACAAGGAGTTTAAGGGGTCTAGCTTGCCGCGCTTAGCCTACTTCAAGAGCCCTTTTGCATTGATCGATCTCATCGCAATCCTACCGTTCTATCTGGCTGCCTTTATTCAAGTCGACTTGCGCATGCTTAGAGCTTTGCGCTTGTTGCGAATCTTCAAACTTTTTCGAATCTTAATCCCCGCTTACCGCGAGTTTCAACAACTCAACGCTGGCCGGAGCTTTCGGCAAAAGCTACACGCCTTAATTTGGCCAAGCGAATATGGTGGGCGTCTTCATGAATACTTTGACACCTTCATCATGGTCTGGGTCGTAGTGTCTGTTCTAGCGGTAGTACTCGAATCGGTGGGTAGCATTAATTACATTCTGAATCTCGAGTTCATCATTTTGGATACGATAGCCGTAGCTGTCTTTACGCTAGAGTATCTGCTAAGAATTTATACCGTTGTTGAGTCCCCCGAACACAAGCATGCATTTTTCGGGCGCTTTAAGTACGCACGATCCGGTAGCGCCTTGATTGATTTGCTGGCGGTATTACCCTTCTTTTTGGAGGCCTTCTTACATCATCTCGTTGATTTACGGTTTTTACGGGTGTTTCGACTCATCCGATTGCTCAAACTCACCAAGTACACGGGCAGCACTTCATCGTTGTTCACGGTGATTAAGCGTGAATGGCCCGTGATGAGCAGTGCGGTTTTCATCATGATGCTGCTTGTTGTTTTGACGGCAAGCCTTGGATACTTGTTTGAGCATGAGGCCCAACCTGACAAATTTGAGAATATTCCTGCCTCCATTTATTGGGCAGTAATTACACTGGCCTCCGTTGGATATGGCGATATTTATCCCGTGACCATCGCCGGTCGAGCCATGACCATGATTTTGGCCGTGCTGGGGATCGGTATTTTTGCCATACCAGCAGCTATTCTTGCGTCCGCATTCAGTGATCAATTGCGTATCGAGCGCGAGACACTGATGAACGAGCTTTACGTGATGCTGTCTGATGGGCATTTAAGTGAAGAAGAAAAAGAAATCTTAGATCGCGAAGCAAAGCGCTTACATTTAAGTCAAGATGAGGTAAACCGCCTTATCGATAGAGTTCAGCGGGAACGTGAGCTGGTACAGGACCAAAAAGGGATATCAATTGAGCGCCTGGCCAAAGATCCAAACCTTGCACTTGAGCGGTTTCGGGAACTAGCAGGACAGGTAAAACAAATCGCCTTGATGGGCAACGTTGACGAACTTCGCGAGAAACTCGAATCGTCTGACCGTTCCACAGCACTCGAGAAAAAGATTTGGTCGATGAATGCGAGGACTTAGAACATAACACCATGATCTTGCAAGTAAAGCGTCCTAAACAAGCGTACCTGTGCGATGTTTTGAAATCACAATCGACAGCGCACGTCATGTGATAACTCGTTGCGGCGCCATACCTAGTGTGCGGTTAAATTGTCTGCTCGTTGTACTTAGCCCCACCGCTGAGCAAGCCATTGCCACAGATGCCGATGCCGCCTGTGTTGATGTGACCCGATAATCATCGAGGGCTAGTCAGCGACCGTGCCCGAGTTTTCAATCAAACAAAGCTGCTCGCAACGTTGAATCATGGACTTTGCGACGGGATCATCCGTGAGCTCCAAAATTTCACGGTAGCGCAGTGCTGCTTCGTGAACGCGGTGGTTCATGAAGTGCGAGAAGGCAATTTCGGACATAGAGCATACTCGTTGTTGTAACTCAGTCGCTAGTGTTTCAACGGTACCCTCTCGCGTACCAAACACTTCGTAAATTACAAGTTCGCTGGTTCGACCCTTGACTGAGATTTTATCGATAGGGCGCATCCATAGTCGTTCGCCCGCCTCCCTAAAAACTGCGTGGCTGGCACAAATCTGGGTTCCGTACTCTTTATTAACACCTTCAAGACGCGATGCAATGTTCACACCATCGCCCATGACCGTATAGCTAAGCCGCTCCTCTGACCCGATGTTTCCTACGAGTACGGCATCCGAATGGATCCCGACCCTTACATGCAGCGGTGGTTTGCCTTCGGCGATAAGTTTTTTGTTAAGTCCTTCCATACGGCGCTGGGCTTTTATTGCTGCCACACACGCGTGATAAGCATGACTCTCGTCAAGTAACGGTGCCCCCCAAAATGCCATCACGGCATCGCCAATGAATTTATCAACCGTACCATTCTCCTCTTTGATAGCTTGAGTTACCAATTCAAAATAAGACGAGACGCGCCGAAGCAAATCGCGTGACGGCGTCGACTCAGCAAGTGTTGAAAAATCTTTCAGATCAGTGAAAAGAATTGTGAGGTATCGGCTCTCGCCCCCAATTTCGATCGGCTTCCCTGTACTTAGTAAGTCGTTGACAAGGTCTCTTGGAATATACGAAGTGAAGGCTGCAATAGTGGCGGCCAGCTTTCTAACGGCGCTTGACAAAGCTGCTAATTCGTAAATGCTCGTTTCGACGTGGCTCGTCTGAGAAGGCTTAAAGTTGATTAAGTTAAGGATGGAGCTCGTTACAAGTTCTAAAGGCGAAGCAATTTTACGTGCATAAATATAGATCAATACGACCTGAGCAATAATTAGAAAAAGACCAAAGTAGAAAATGACTTTGTTGGTTCGACTGAATTCTCTCCGAAAATCCTCCATGGGCGTGATCGACAAAATAGTCCACGACTTGTCGAACTCAGTCTGTGTCGACGAGAACACTGCAACATACTCTTGACCCGTTTCAGGATGCTGAAAGGCTAGCAACGGATCGTCTTTGTTGCCGCGCATTACGATTGCAAGCGCAGGAAGATTTGTTGAAAGCGAGGAAAGTGTATTTAGCTCAATTCTGTTGTTGTTTCGCCTATAGTTGTCCCCAGCTATCGAACTTGCAATGACATAGCCTGATGCATCATAGATCACACTGATTGATTGCTTACTAACCGTGTGTGCAGCTAGGAATTGAGAAATGGTTTCTAGTGAAATGTCGGTTGCCACTACGCCCGCTAGTCCTTTTGGTCCAAAAAAAGGAGCTGCGATAGTTAGGCCAGGCAGCCCCGTTGTTGAAAAAATATAAGGGTCTGTAAGGATTAGCTTTTTCTTTGAAGCTGCCTCGATGTACCAGGGGCGTTTGCGCGGATCATAGTCAGTACGAGCACTCGATTGAGACAAAGGATTGAAACTGTCGTCAACAAATGTATATCGTTCTAGTGCCTGCTCGATGGTACTTGTACGTAAACCAAATCGCATATCGGGCGTGATCACGGTCTCATGGATCTGAGAACCAGCACTCAGTCTTCGTACTTGTCGAAACGAGCCGTCCTGAAGACCGACGTAGGCGGATACGCTTGACGGTTGCGGACTCACTAAGGACTTTAAGTAATTCCACGCACCATCAGAGGTAAAAAAATGTGGATCCGCCTGCCCGAGTGCAGCAGCTGAATGAACCAGCAGTCGCATCGGATGAATTAGTTCATTGACACTTAAAGAGGCTTCGAGCTTAAAGCGCTCGATGAGGTCTCTCGATGTCGTCGTCGCCGTTCGTTCGTTGAAGAGGTAAACGAAGGAGATAAGTGCTACGAAAGCGGGCACCATCAAAGACAGAAAGATCGAGATGATGCTGGGGCTTAGGCGAATTTTTTTCAGAACGACCTCGATCTTTAGGCCTCAACTGGCGAATTACGCTGCTCAGGGTGTAGCAATTCTCAGGAACTGTAATCGCTGCCGACGCCCTAATCAATTCACTCGAGGCAATTGGTCAATATTGAATTTGATCTTAATACATCCCTACAGCTAATTTTGCAGCCTTTTCTGCCTGATCCAATGCGGAGTAAGTTTGGCTCTGCATTAGGCTCGCCCATTAAGGCAGGTTAAAAGTGACGGCTGTTTTTGTCGCCTTAAATGAAACCCGCTATGTCAAATTACACCATCGACACACCAATTGTGGTCGAGCTAAAACAAAAATCGACACCGTTTAACACTTACGGGCGCAATTGAGGCTTGTCGAAACGCATTGAATCGGTAATTGTTCAGTAAGGCATTTGGCAATGCGCATCGAATTCCGCACTTTACGAAGACACACCTCAAAAAGGGTATGCCATGCAGCAACCTGATCATCAACCCATCAGCCTTGAAGCCAAGCGAGCCGCTGTTGGAGTAGCCGTGCAGCCTTTAGCTGGTATTCGTGTGATTGAGCTGGGACAGAATATCGCTGGCCCCTACGCTGGCGAAATCCTCGCGAGCCTTGGCGCTCAAGTGATCAAGGTTGAACGACCAGAGACTGGCGATGATGCCAGAGGCTGGGGGCCGCCTTTCCTCAACGGCGTTGCGACCACCTTTGAGGCGATGAATCACGGCAAGCAGAGTGTCACCGTTGATTTGCAGTCAGAACATGGCATCGCGTGGCTCCATCGTTTAATCGCGTGTAGTGATGTGTTTCTGCACAACATGAGGCCGGGTTCGCTGGACACGTTGGGGCTTGGCGCCGAAGTACTTTGTGCTCGCTATCCGAAACTGATTTATTGCGAGTTGGGGGCGTTTGGACATCACGGTCCGATGCATTTGCGACCGGGCTACGAACCGATGATTCAGGCATTTGCCGGCTTGTTTAGTGTTAATGGCTCGCCAGAGGGGCCGAGCTCCCGAGTTGGGATGCAAATCCTTGACCTGGGCACGGGCGTTTGGGGAGCGCTCGGTTGTCTGCTAGCTCTTTATCACCGGACCAACACAAAGCAAGGACTGATTGTCAATGCTTCGCTTTTCGAAACAGCGCTGGGCTGGTTACAGGTCATCCTGGCGGCTTTTTCAGTCAACAAGAAGCAACCCGAGCGGCACCGAAGCGGTAACCCAAAAGTAGTGGTCTTTCAAGCCTTCGACACGCTCGACGGCGAAATTGTTGTTGCAGCGGCTAACGATCGATTATTTGCGAAACTTGTGCAAGCTCTAGGGCTCGGTCGCCTTGCAAGTGATGCGCGCTTTTCGAGTAACGCGAGTCGTGTTGCCCACAAAGATGCGCTGATCCCGCAGCTCGAGGCTGTTTTTCTAAGCCAAGCCGCATCCCATTGGGAACAAGTACTCGAAGCGGTTGGCGTTCCTTGTTCTCCGATTCATGACCTCTCGCAAATGCTCGCCCAGCCACAGACTAAGGCTCTCAACATCATTGAAGCTGTTGAAGATTCTGGCCTTGAGATTGTGGGATTACCTTTGTCATTGAATCGACTACGACCTGCAGTGGGTATGCGGTCACCTCAGCTCGGTGAACATAATCAACTCATTGACAATCTTCTTCAGTCAATCGTTCAAGGAGCAAGGCCATGAAAGCCCAAGCAGCGCTCAATAAAGTATGCCGCGACGAACGAAATCTTTGGATCAATCCAAGGCGCAGATTAATGGTTCAGGTCATGGCGACCGTGGCACCTACATTCGCGTCCTGTTTCGTTTCAACGATGTGCCAGGCTCAGGGCTACGCGGCCGGGCAGCCTCAGCTGTCATCGGTTGCTGTGCAGGCACTTCGCTCAAAGTTCGACAGCAAACCAGTACGAATCATCGTACCTTTTGCGCCCGGCGGTTCAGGCGATATCACTGCGAGATTGCTCGCCGAACAGCTTCAGCGCCGCGGAGGGCCGCAGGTCATTGTGGAAAACAAACCGGGCGCAAATGGAATCATAGGGGCTGAGGCGGCTAAGCGCGCAGCGGCTGACGGTAGTGTTTTGATGCTTGCAACCACCTCAACCCACGCTGCCAATCCAAGTCTTTATCGCCAACTGCCCTATGACCCGGTTAAAGATTTCTTCCTGGTCGGGCATTTTGGAACGGGTTCAACGCTTGTACTCGTGAAACCAGATGCACCCTATCAAACGCTTGCCGATCTGGTCGCGGAAGCCAAAAAGAAGCCCGGCCAGCTTCACTATGGTTACTTTAATGCTTCATCTCACGTACCAGGTGCACTTATCAGCCAGCTTGCCGGCATTGAACTTCAAGCGGTAGCCTACAAACAAATTGCCAACGCGATGACCGACCTGATTGCCGGGCATTTACAAGTGATCTTTGTCGATAGTGTCGCAGGCGATAGTTATGCAAGTTCAGGAAAGCTGAAAGTGATTGCTACAGCCGGTGCTCAACGTTTGCCGAAGTACCCGCAGGTTGCCTTGATCACCGAGTCGTATCCCTCCTACGATGTGAGCGGATTTCTTGGACTTGCGATACCTTCGGGCACGCCGGAGCCGATGCGTAGCCTTTGGAATCAAGCGCTCAATGAGATCATTCTTTCCGAGCCGATGAAGTCTACTTTAGAACGATATGGATTTTACCCAAAATCGATGACGCTCCAGGATCTCACTCGGTTTGTGGGCGAGGAGCAGGCGCGCTGGAAACGCTATGTTGCGCTTGCGAAAATCGAACCGCAATAGCTACACAATGAGGGAGGAGAAGATGGGGATACAACTTAATCAGTAAGTCTCATCCCCTGGTTAGTCTCATCCTGTATAACCTTGTTTAGGCTTAAGCGAACGGGTGCGCGGCGTTAGCCAAAGACTTATACTGGTGTGAGATCGCGCCGCTGAAACCAGAAAAATTATCCAACAAACGGGGGCTCTTATGAAGAAGCTGATCGAGGCGTGGCCCTATGAGCTTTGGCCCCTGGAAGCATTGGGCGGACTGGTGATGGTTGCTATGTTGGTCTATGCAATCGTGATGATTATCGATTCGGTCGATGACGGGATAAAGCGGGCAGGCTATGAGCAAACGACTAAGCCAAGCGTACTGTCCTCATCGAAGTCTTAGGGGGCTCTTGATGAAGGAAGCAAGCTTTCGAACTTAACCTCGGTC
>Ga0255210_1000671_pt1 | contig 11700 bp, 5 predicted proteins | sample Miss_Yuk_RepA_8d_FD_188422 | JGI IMG/M metagenome (GOLD analysis project Ga0255210, IMG submission 188422) | Freshwater microbial communities from Mississippi River, Louisiana, United States - Miss_Yuk_RepA_8d | ecosystem: Environmental > Aquatic > Freshwater > River | place: USA: Louisiana...
GTACTCATGATTGTACAAGGGTTTCGCGCCACAACCACGCCTTCACCTTCTACACCTATGGCACCACGCTTCATCCACTTGTTCTTTCCTATACACATCAACTCAATGTATTGCTTTACACCTACTCCCACACAACACAACAACTTGTTCTTATTCAATCGTTTGGTACATGCAAATATTCCTCTAAACACCACTTTTGTCTCATCTTGTTTTGTGGTGTATGATGTGATCTCTGCCATTCCACAGTCCTCAATAAAGGTATACTTACGCAAGTCCCAACATCCAAACGCACGCAACTGTTCTAATGCACTCATTTGCACAAGCTTGCTGCGTTTGCTTGTGGAATACACACTCTTATCACTCTGGTTAAAGGGATCCACGTAATATCCGTCAGCCCATGCTTCCGTCAAATGAACCCATCTCTTGTATGAACTCTGTGCATGATGCAAGGTTGCCTTCCAAAATCTCAACGGATGGTGAGCTTTCATATATGCTAATTGCCACACCAGTTGTCCATACGAATATGCATGTGACTTGCAAAATCCATACTTGCTCACATTTCGTAACTTTGTCATCATCTCTGTCACCTTATCCTCTGGTACGTTCATTTCCTCACAAAACAAATGCAACTCTTTCTTGTTTTTTTTCATCAAAGATATCACATGTCCTTTGCTTAACTTGCGGCGTAATCTATCTGCATCGCCAGCACTACATCCAATTGTATCCATCAACACCTTGATCACATCATCATCAAACACAACTGCATCCACGACATCCGCTTCTCCCTTTTCACCCCTTGCATCCTTGGCAGCTGGACGAATTACGGCCAAACACATCGACACATCCTCCATGCATTTTGGTTGAAAGTCATACAGAGCCTTTCTCATGAGAGGTGATTCAGCGAGTGTAATACCAACATTATCACCTCTACACAACAATGCTGACGTCTTTTCATCACAAGGATTTGCGTCAAAGTCAATCTCGCCATAATCACACATTTCATGCAACTGTGACAATGCACGACTGCTTAAAATATCAACCTTGAACCTTTTGTCACTTGCAATCTCACCTTTGTTACATGTGATCTGACGCAATACATTCGTATTTGTTGCTGATGCATGAAGCAAGTCATCTGGAACACCCGTGGGAAAAAACACAATACCTCCACAATGCAACGAATAATGAGAAAATGTATCAAGTATCTCACGCACAATCTCATCAAACGTCACCTTTTCGGCATTGCTCAACATACTGATAATACGTGGAACATCATCCTTGCCCATAAATCCTTTTCTTCCCATACGACGCAATGCTTCACGATGTGCACTTTTCTCATGAAAATAACAATGATTGCTGATTCGAGCAATCTTACCTGGCCATCGTATCTGCAACTTGAGAAACACCTCATCACGTAATTCATGTGGAAAATCAAAGTCAATATCAGGCAAGGTGTCACGATACTCGTTTAGAAAACGTGCAAAACATATGTCATACTTGACAGGATCCACATTACTTATACCCAACAAGTAACACAGTAGACTGCTTCCACAACTTCCACGTGTGACATGTGGAATATGTTCGGTCAATTCTAATATCTCCACTGCTTGTAACACATGGTGCACTAATTTTTTCTCCATAAACAACTTCCACTCTTCACCCAACCTCACCTCATACCTTTCATCACGTGGGGTTGGCATCTTTCTCTTACACTTGCTCATGACATACTCAAACGTAAACTCCATATGTTCATCCAACAACTGCACACCCGTCTCTCCACTTTTGGACACGTTTGGAAGCAAGATTAATGTGTTTTCATGATGAGTTGGTGTTGTTTTCACCTCATACTTCCATGGAAAGATATCATGACTTGACTTGCTGTCGTTCAAATATGTATTTAAACGATTGCACACATTGATGCTGCTTTTGGCTTTTGCGTCAATAACCAAGCCTTCTTTCTTGAGACCTGCATGATCTTTTCTCAATACACGACCAATGCACTGTACAAATACTTTGTGACTTCTGTCTTCTACACGATCCATAAACATGCAACTGTCCAAGTTTGGTATGTCACTTCCTTCACGATGTTTGGCTGCACAGAATAACAATGCGTGACTTTTTCTCTCATAGAAATGTTCATATTGGGAACTATCCACACTTGTGTCTGTTGCAATGTACCACCCTTCTTCACGTTGGAATACAGTTGAAAATAAAGTTGCAAGCGCGCTACAATGTTTGATCATACCACACCACACAATGCACTTTTTATATGGCATGGATTGAAGGTGATCTTTGAGGATGTGAGCGTACTGAAGATCGGTGATTCTTTCTGTGCTTTTGCACCAAATGATTCTTGGTGGAACAATCACCTCATCACAAACCGAATCATATATACTGTATCGACTGATGACTCGCGAGAAAGGTTGAATATGTAACACAGGTGTTGCTGAGAACCCTATACACTTGATCTCAGGATGCTTTGTCATCATGTGGGTATAAAATGCACGAGTGGTATCATTGGTAATGGAATGACATTCATCATGAAAGATCAAATGAATAGGAAGTCGAATATTTTCATAATGCACATTGCTTGTGAGGAAAGCACGATTGATGATAATCAACGCAGGTTTACTCCAGTATTTACTCGCATTTACACTGTTTGTCCACGTTGATAACTTGAAACTGCTATAGTCAAGAACAAGGTACTGTTTGAGTGTTTCATGATAACCCTTTGCGCGTAATACATCACGATCAAATTGATCAATCAGGATGCTTTTTTGCTCACATATCCACATTACATTGTGTGTTGGATATCTGGCATAAAATTGTTTCAGACATTCAAGTGCAATCACAGACTTGCCAGCACCCGTTGCATGCTGATGTACACCAGACTTGAAATCTTCATCTACTGTGAGCTGCACAGCTACCTGTTGATTTTTACGCAAGGAAAGCATGATGTACTTTGACAGTTTTGAAGCGCATACGATCAATGATGCCGAAAATCACTTGCAAGTAGAAGCAAATAGCAGTACGTAGCAGCAAGTTGTAGGATAACATTACACAATTGTGTGCTCCGATGTCACGACAAGTTTAGTATTATGATGATGATAATAGATGATAATAGGAGACGCTTGGGTGTCTGGTGTGATGATGTAAAAAACCCCATGGGTGACAAAAATTTATAACACAAACGTCTGTCAATTTTTGATTAAAAAGAACGTATCTTACTCAAGGTATGTGAAGCTTTGATATGATGTTGACAAAAATGAGCCTGGTGCAAAAAAAGAAAATGTCAAACATTTTTTGACGATGCTCATATTTCAGCTAAGAGAATGATCCAAAACCTAACCAAAACCTGACCAAAACCAATTTTACAGTCGAGATGTGTATGATTCTTTCTTCAGCTTAGAGCAAAGACTAATTGTGGTATGTAAATATCTTTAGGGGAGAGAAGTGTATACGTTGGCATGTTGGGTTGGACGTGACAAAAAATCTCGACACACGTTTTTTGTTTGTCACATGTGAAATTGTCAACATGATTGCTTTCTTACATGATAACGACAAAAGTGCATTGACAAAAATCTGTCAGTGTGATGACAGAAAATTGCACAACATTTTTGGTCAATTTTTGTCACATGCTCATATTTCAGCTCCAAATATTGGAAAACCCTAGGAAAACCCTGGGAAAACGCTGGAAAACCCTAAATCTGTTAATCTTCACGCTTTACATAGCTTCATATTTTTACGTTATTTGATAAGATAAATATAACCACTATATTACAGTCATTCATTTCATACAAGTGTAAAGAATTGTTGATGTGTACAACTCCACGGATATACGATAACATATCTCACACTCTTTCACATGGGTACAAACAACCTCTATTGCATGTTATTTGTTGATACAAATAGCTTATGTATTATATGATCATTATACATATACCACCTTGCACGATTGTAAAAAACCCGTTGGATCCAAAAAATGGACATACACACATTTTCAATTGTCGAAAAAACGCGTTATAATTCATTATTTCCAATTTCAGTATAATACATGACATAACACAGTGTATGTATGACCTTTATATATGACACAAGTATGTATTTGAACCATTTCAGCAATTTCTGCAAATTTTAACATTTTCTGCAAATTATGTATTATAATGCTTTTGTTCTTGTATTATAGCTCACATATTACCCATACTTTGACCATATCATGTTTATCATGTATCTCATTTTACATGCTACACATATCTCGCTTTTTTTACAATGAGTTATCATAATATCCTTACATGTTGAGTATCACATGTACTTTATATATTTCATATGTACATATTCCACATATCTAGGTATTATACATATCTAGGTATTATACATATCTAGGTATTATACATATCTAGGTATTATACATATCTAGGTATTATACATATCTAGGTATTACATATATCTAGGTATTCCATATATCTAGGTATTCCATATATCTGGGTATTCCATATATCTAGGTATTACATATATCTGGGTATTATACAGGTGAACATGATTTTGTACTTGTTTGATAAGAGTAAAATGCATGTTTGCAACTGTTGTGCATAATTTGCAGAAAATGTTAAAATTTGCAGAAATTGCTGAAATGGTGAATATGCATACTTGCGTAGTATACTAAGGTATGGTTATGTAAGACAACTGTATGTAATATTCTTGAAATTGGAAATAATAAATTATAACGCGTTTTTTCGACAATTGAAAATGTGTGTATGTCCATTTTCTGGATCTAACGGGTTTTTCACGATCGTGCATGAGACTCCATGGGTTGTCATCACATGATTAGTAAGCGTGTACCATCAACACTTTGTACTCATATAGATCCTTTTTTGACGTCTATACAAGCTCAGAATGACAATATCACACTTTGTAAGGTTCATGTACTCTTTAAAAGTATCATATCATTCGTGAATAATTGTGATGTAATGATGGTCTACTTAACTTAACTTATAGCGGTCAAACTTTGCATATTGCAACCTTATGGTGAACAAGTAAAACGACAGTATATGCGATAGTTAGGGTTTTCCAGGGTTTTCCCAGGGTTTTCCTAGGGTTTTCCAATATTTGGAGCTGAAATATGAGCATGCGTCAATTTTTGACACAAAATGTTGCGCAATTTTTTTGTCAATCTCTCGCATCAAATCTGTCATGTGGTTTGTAAAGGTATAAGCAGCCGATAAAACATGCTGACAAAAATGCACACCAGTGACAAAAAACGTGTGTCGAGATTTTTTGTCGGCAACAGGGTTTGTGTCTGGATCCAACATACACACTGACTCAAAAGGACAACCTTCATCTTATTTTGTTCTTACGCTTAAGGAGCATTTTCACACAATTGTGTACAAATGGGTAAATGAGGTGAGACGATAGGTTGTTATTTTATTTTGAGATAAATCGTTTGTGAAAGAGATCTCTGTCTTCTTTTGGAAGTGTTTGAATGTAGTTGCCAATTGCTTCAAGGGTTGGTTCAATTGGGAATGGAATTTTGTCTTTCCATCCAATGATAGTGCTTTCGTTACAAGGGATGATGTGAGCCATGTTTGCATTGCTTGCACCTTCCGTTATGATTTCCATGTTTGGTGTTGATATGCAGTGAACTGTTTGCATGTGTTGATTCTTTTGTTTCTTGACACCGTTGCTGCTGCAAATATGTAAGCATCCATTCTTGATTTCATCAAGAGTCATTTCTGTGTCGTCGGAGTCATTCCAAACAACCGAATTAATGCCATGGACGTCATATGATAGCTTGCGTGATATATCTGAGAATACAGCCAGAAGAGATGGGTCATCAACTTTGATTCTCATTTGTTTTTTGGGATCTGCAAGAAAGTCAATCATGTGATCAGCATATGCGCATTCATGGAGTTGTTTTCTGAGCATGACATCTTGAGGATCTGGAAGGTTGATTGTCACATTGATGAATTTGAATGGAAAGGTTACACCTGTGCATGGAAAGAGTTCATCATTGATGATGGCATCTTTTTTCCACACACGCTTTTGAACCAGATCAAAGTAACCGTCAATAAATTCAATGACGTGTGGATCCATAAAGATACGCTGTTCCGTAGTGTACAGATCTTGCATTCTGTCCAAGTATTTGCGAGCGTGTTCATCGTCCACGACACACTTATGGCGAAAGATGAGCTTGGTCAAGAATTGAGGAAAATTCATTGTGTTGACAATATTGTTGAGAGAATTTGGTGTTGTTCCTTCAAGGGTGATACCTTGTTTTAGTTGATAAACCTGCAAAGTATCTCTATCAAAGTAGTAATTGTTTTGTTTCACCACATGCTCAACGCGCGCTGCAAATGACTTGCTTGATTCACCTGGCAGTGCAAGCTTTGGGTAGAAGTTGTGACCAGCCTTGAGAAAGTATTTGAGCTTTGGAAATTCTCTTAGACTTTCAAATCCAGCCTCATCTTTGCTGTTATTCCAGTAAAATACGTTGTGTGACAGGTATTCATCCTCTTGTATTGCATGGACATGTGAACATCCGTATATGTATCCAAAGAATGCAAATGTTGCGTTGCCTTCATTCTTAAATGTGGAAAAGTAAATGGTGTTTTGAGGCGTGCGAGATTCTAAAACAAGGATATCAAATAGTTTGCAAAGTTTGTGTTGGATGTTTTTCTTCACTGCATGATAACGATTATTGTTTGCAGTTTTCTCAAGATCAACACTTATGTGAAGAAACGTTCTTTCAAGTGGGTGTTTATCTTTGCGAATGAGTATATACGTCACTCTGTTTTTTGCGTCAGCTAGTTCGGTTTTGCACACATCACATATGATGTTGCATATCGTTTTGAGTTCCTCAACAGATGGATCCCAACCTGGATGTTGTTTGTGAAATGCTTTGGGAAGATTGATGGTGATCATAAATTGTGATCGTGCTTGTTTCTTGTTTGACTCATCAATGGTTACCAAATCATCTACATCAATAAGTTCCTCCAACGGGATCCAGTCTGGAGATGGATCACTTGGGATAATTTGATTGTCAATGTGTTCTATAAGAGGTTGACCTGTGCACTTGATACGCGTTTGAAGATACTGTTGTCTACTTGCAATTTCTTTCAGTGTTGGAAGTCCAGACGTAAATGCTTTTTGATGATGACTTCTTCTACCGTCTAGTGCAGTTCTTAATCCGAGAGCACAGAGTTGTAGAATGATGTTCCATTCACCATATAAATCTGGTGTGTGAAGAATGGTTGCTCCTACGCTTTGAATGGCATCAACTAGAGGATTGCTATGAGTAGAGATGATATCCCAAAGGACTTCACCATGGTCACAAATCATACCATGTTGGTGAGTTGCATTTCCTTTGAGATCCGCATTGCAGATGTACACATATTTGTGACGTGTGCGGTCAGTCACTCCTACATGTTGTGAAAACTCTGATGCAAAGGATTGTAGCCATGTCATGGGGTCAGATTTGTATCGACGAATACGCTCAGCAGATCGTGTGATGATTTCATGTATCTTGTCAAGATTGAGAACTTGCAAGTATTTACTCAACCCACGAATCTCTACGATTTCTTTTTCTTCCTCTATAGTTCCCGGCTTTTCAACCTCAACCTCACCTTTGTCATGTACTTTCGTGTGTGGTTCCTCAGCCATAGCACCAACCCCAACCATTGTTTCGTGTTTGTGTTTTACTGGGGAGATGGAGCTTACTTTTGTTTCCTTTACAGTTCTCCAGCATTCTCTGCAGTATCCATGTCTTGATGTTGTGCGTTTTTCACAGCTTGAAGAAGCACACTTTTCACGCATCTCTTTGTTTCATTGACATCGCACTTTATTTCTTTAAATCAAAAAAGTCCTCCCATGTTTGCCACTTTGCTTAAAGAAAGAGTCCTCCTTTGTACATAGACATGGTGACATGCAGTATATGTGGGCAGTTGTTTCGACTGCAAAGCAAGTTTGCTCAACACATGCTTGCCAAACACAACCTTACCACACCGCCTCCAGCTGTTCAGCCTGATGTTACGCAAAGCACTGCACCCTCTACCTCTGCGCCAAGTGTATCCACATCTACCAAAGGGGGCACCCGCAAGCGTGGCGGTAAGAGTTTAGAGGTGATTGTGGAGGTGAGCAGTGAGGATTGTGAGGATGATATGGAAGAAAAGTCAACGACATGTATGTATTGTGGCAAGGTGTATAGTACAGATTATGTGTTGAAGAGACATTTATCAACCTGTAAACATAAGCAGTACAAGGAACAGAATGCAACGTTAAAACAAGATTTGGATGCTATGCAGGAAGAGGTGTCCAAGTTACGACAGATGTTGGCTGTTAAGGTGAATGAGGTGAGTATGCTTCAGGAAAAGCTGGGCAAGTTGGAGAAGGATCATGAGGTAAGTGTCAAGGTAGCCACGTTGCAGGAAGAAAAGTGCAATATTGCGTTAAAGTTGGCTGAACAGACGGAGAACAGCAAGGTGAAGAATATTCAGAACAATATACAGATTGTTCAAAATATCAACTCATTGACACCAGTGACAAATGATGGGTTGCGACAGTTGATGTTTGTTGCAGTAGAACGAGGCCTCACATTTGCTGATGCAACAGAACATGCCATGTTTATGTATGAAAGTGGTTTAAAGGATAGCATTATCAGCACGGATAAGAGTCGTAAGGTTGTCAAGTGGCGTGATGGAGATAACAATAATATGATTGTAAAGGATCACAAGGCACAGATTCTTGCACGTAAAACATATGAAGCATCTACGGAAGCATTGCCACAGTTGGAACAGATTGTTCATGAAAAGATTGACAAGATGCGTCAGCATAGTGTATTACAGCTTCATCATGTATTGAAAGATCAAACGACTGAGGTGGAAGAGACGTACTCAACTACCACAACCAATGCATCATCTATGAGTGCATCATCTTTGAGTGCATTGTGTGAGGAGGATGATGGCAGGGTAGATGATTGGATGGATCATCGTCCACTTGGATTGGAAGAACAATGTGATGCATTATTGCGATATAATAATGCTATGTCGTATGTGCAGACAATGCATAGTGATCGACAAAAGTGTGTCAATGAGTTTGGTCGACGTATAGCCAACATTTCATCTTCCATTGGGTCACCATCATACTCGACCGTGAAAGCACTTCCATCCGATGGAGAGTTTGTCGCATCTCTTTCATCTGGTACAGGTGCAGCTTTGTATGAGGGAGAGGTGGTGTCGGTGTCTGAGTGCAATGCTGAGTGTAATCAGTGTGTTCAAAAGAGAGAGAGTGCCAAGGCAATGGGTGAGATTCGCGCAAAGGCTTTGGATGGGTTTATTGAAAAGTTGTTGGATTGTTTATTGGAAGATGAAAGAAGATTGTTGTTGAGTGATGGGTCAAGTTTGGGATTGTATATACGAGAGTGTATATTGCGAACAAGAAAATGTCGAAGCATTGAGTATAATAATGACACAGGGGATATGGAGTGTGTGATTGAGAATGATGTGGGGCGAAATGTTGTGGTGACATTCAATCAGATGATGAGGATGGTAAGAACAAAATCATCAAATGTGATTATTCAGGTGGAGACATCATGTTTGGAGTCTGTGATTGCACCTGGGCATGTATCGACTTTTGCAGGCGGTGTAAAAAAGTGTGTAGGCAATCTTGTTAAGAACAGGTATCTTTGGACGCGTGGAGGTGATGAGGAGTATGAAAATGAAATTGAGAAAATGTTGTGAGTTGCCTTGGAAAACTGATTTTCATGTTGTACCATGTGTTTTTTCAACAACTACTACTCAACCAGTATTCACACGCATTCACTTACGCTTACTATTCACGCTTACTATTCACGCTAATCAAACAATCAAGATGTCTTCTACACCATTCTCATTCGCAATTGCTCAAACATGTACACCAAAGGATGACGCTTTCAACTTTAAGAAGCTCTCCGCATTAATGGATACCTTCAGTTCCACCTTATTTGGTGAGATTGAGGGTAAGGCTGACATGTCATTAAACGACTTTAAGGGTCACCTTGCATCAGCTATTGAAAAGGTCTATATTATTCCTGCTGCGGAGAAAGCTTCAGGTAAGAAGAAGCGTGGCGATGGCAAGCCACGTGCAAGCAATGCTTACATGTTATGGTCTAATGAACACCGTGCATCCTTCCAGGCAGCTAACAGCAAGGCAACTGCTGTTGAGATTGCTAAGCTCATGGGTGCTGCATGGGCAAACATGTCTGATGCTGACAAGGCGCCATATGTACAGAAATATGAGCAAGCAAAGGCTGAGCTTAAGGAGGCGCTTGACAACGGCACCTATGTAAAGCCTGAGAAGAAGAAAGCTCCAAAGAAGGCAAAGAGTGATGATGACACAGATACTGAGAGTGTTTCATCAGCCATCTCTAGCCCATCTACCTCCATCAAGTCTCCAAGCACAAGTCACAAGTCAGACAAGTCCACATCTGACAAGTCCAAGTCATCATCCACAAAAACAACATCCTCTACATCTGCAACCCCAGCTCCATCTAACCAGTCATCTTCAGGCAAAAAAGCAAAGAAATAAGCACCTTTACTTCTTCCTTCCTTCATCTTCATTACTCTACGTCGATCTTTTTTTGTGATATCTTGTAAGTACAGTTATGTTTTTTTGAGCTTCCTTTCTATTCCATCTTCTTGCTTCTTTCGTGTCTATTCTTCTATCTGCTTCTAGTTTTCTATCTGCTTCTAGTTTTCTATCTGCTTTTTAGTCGTTTGTGTACTTTTGTCTATCTACAGGTTCTAAACAACACAATTGTGTTATTATTATGTAGTATGACTTGTTAAACTTTACTTTGTTAATGCAGCAGCAGTGTTTACTGGGCCCATTGGACTGAACTTCTTGGAGAAGCAAGTGTATCCATACATACCTTGTGGTGTTGGAGAATTGTGGCAAGGGATACCCTTTGGATTCTTTGTACATGAATATCCTGATCTTTTACCTGTGCGGCTATCTAAGACGGTGTTATCACGCTTAAATTTAGTGCAAGGATCTTGTGCTTGTGCTGTTTGACTACGTTGCTTTTGGATAACAGCAAATGCCTCCTCTTCTCCCTTATAGAGGATGACTGATAAGAGGATAATACTGATGACTAATAACGCCATGATGATGTAGCAACAGTGTTGTTCGGTGAGTGCCATTGTTTTTAACAGACACCAACATAAAAAAGTTTTTTTATTTTTTGCGCGTTGTGTTGTTCAATGCTTTCGTCCCTCTGCTATCACTGAATGGTTGTAAACTGATAGCCTGTGAGATCTCCATTGCTTGCAAGGAAACAATTCTGAGTGCTTTGAACAAGGATATAATCAACGGTTGTTTGTGGTTGGAGTATAACAGTCATACCCATCTCTTTTGCCCATTGTATCCATTCAGAACGTGTACGTGTTTCATCAAAGTTAGTTGGCATTCCAACATCTGCTCGTGAGACTTTTTCCCAACACCATGAAGGTGAAGCATAGGTTGCAACATCACCAATGGTATAAATTGGATAATCATATGGCCACCACCATGACCAGTCACGCCAATATGGCCAACCTAATGTGGTATAGCCCCATGTTGGACTACTACCTCCCCAATTATTCCATCTGCCACGTCCATGTCTTCCGGGTCTACCACCTGGTCTACCACCTGGTCTTCCTCCTGGTCTTCCACCTGGTCTACCACCCGGTCTAC
>Ga0255210_1000673_pt1 | contig 11695 bp, 11 predicted proteins | sample Miss_Yuk_RepA_8d_FD_188422 | JGI IMG/M metagenome (GOLD analysis project Ga0255210, IMG submission 188422) | Freshwater microbial communities from Mississippi River, Louisiana, United States - Miss_Yuk_RepA_8d | ecosystem: Environmental > Aquatic > Freshwater > River | place: USA: Louisiana...
CGACGCGATGAAGGTCGTGGGCCAGGACGGCGTCATCACGGTCGAGGAGGGCAAGGGCCTCGAGACCGAGGTGAAGATCGTCGAGGGCATGCAGTTCGACCGCGGCTACCTCTCGCCGCACTTCGTCACCGATCCCGACTCGATGACCGCGGAACTGCGCGACTGCTTCGTGCTGGTGCACGAGGACAAGCTGTCGAGCATCCGCCCGCTGCTCCCGCTGCTGGAGAAGCTCAAGGAGTCCAACAAGCCGCTCCTCATCATCGCCGAGGACATCGAGGGCGAGGCGCTCGCCACGCTCGTGGTGAACAAGCTGCGCGGCATCCTCAAGGTCTGCGCGGTGAAGGCGCCCGGCTACGGCGACCGCCGCAAGGCCATGATGCAGGACATCGCGATCCTCACGGGCGGCGAGGCCATCTTCAAGGACCTCGGCATGGACCTGGAGAAGGTGTCGCTGCGCCAGCTCGGCGTCGCCAAGAAGGTGATCGTCGACGGCGACAACACCACGATCGTCGAGGGCAAGGGCAAGACCGCCGACCTCAAGGCGCGCGCCGAGCAGATCCGCCGCGAGATCGAGGGCACCACGTCGGACTACGACCGCGAGAAGCTCCAGGAGCGCCTCGCCAAGCTGACCGGCGGCATCGCCGAGATCCGCGTCGGCGCCCACACCGAGACCGAGATGAAGGAGCGCAAGGCGCTCGTCGAGGACGCGCTGCACGCGACGCGCGCTGCCATCGCCGAGGGCATCCTGCCCGGCGGCGGCACTGCGCTGCTCAAGGCTGGCAAGGTGCTCGCCAACCTGCAGCTGCAGGGCGACGCGCACTTCGGCGTCGACGTGATGAAGGTCGTCTGCGAGCGTCCCGTCCGCACGATCGCGACGAACGCCGGCATGGACGGCGGCGTGGTGGCGCGCAAGGTGATGGCCGGCAAGGGCCAGAACTTCGGCTACAACGCCCTCACGGGTGAGTACGGCGACATGCTCGCATTCGGCGTCGTGGACCCGACCAAGGTCACGCGCTCGGCGCTGCAGAACGCCCTCTCGGTCGCCTCGCTGCTGCTGACCACCGACTGCGTGGTCGCCGACGCGAAGACGGAAGATGAGTCCACTGGAGCCGCACCCGGCGGGATGCCGGGCGGCTACTGATCCCCCACACGACACAACGGCAAACATTCGGAGCAACTGACATGGCATCCCTGCGTCCACTCGAGGATCGAGTCGTCCTGAAGGTGATGGAGTCCGAGGACAAGACCGCCGGCGGCATCCTGCTGCCGGACACCGCCAAGGAGAAGCCGCAGCGCGGCAAGGTGACGGCGGTCGGAGAGGGCAAGCTGTCCAAGGACGGCAAGCGCATCGCGCCCGACGTGAAGAAGGGCGACATCGTGCTGTTCGGCAAGTACGCCGGCAGCGACATCAAGGTCGACGGCGTCGACTACAAGATCCTTCGCGAGAACGAGATCCTCGCCAAGGTGGAGGATTGATCGTGGCAAAGCAGATCATGTACGACGAGGTCGGCCGCCGTAAGGCTGTCGAGGGTGTTCAGAAGCTGGCTCGCGCGGTCAAGGTGACCCTCGGCCCCGCTGGCAAGAACGTGATCATCGAGAAGTCCTTCGGCGGCCCGCAGGTCACCAAGGACGGCGTCACGGTCGCCAAGGAGGTCGAACTCGAGGACCCCTTCGAGAACATGGGCGCCAAGCTCGTGCGCGAGGTGGCCTCGAAGACGAACGACGTGGCCGGTGACGGCACCACGTCGGCCACCGTGCTCGCCGAGGCGATCCTGACCCAGGGTCAGCGCTTCCTCATCTCCGGCGTCGATCCCAACGACCTGCGCAGCGGCATCGATGCCGCCGTCGCGGCGATCGTCGAGGAGCTCGGCCGGATGAGCAAGAAGATCAACGCGAAGAACCGCGACGAGATCGCCCAGGTCGGCGCCATCTCCGCCAACAACGACATGGAGATCGGCAACCTGCTCGCCGACGCCATGACGAAGGTCGGCCAGGAGGGCGTCGTGACCGTCGAGGAGGGCAAGAGCGCCTCCACGGAGCTCGAGCACGTCGACGGCATGCAGTTCGACAAGGGCTACATCTCGCCCTACTTCATCACCGACGCGAAAGCGATGGAGACCCTGTTCGACGACGCGAAGATCCTGATCTGCGAGAAGAAGATCAGCTCCGTGCGCGAACTGGTCCCCGTGCTGGAGCAGGTGAGCCGCACCGGCAAGCCGCTGCTCATCATCGCCGAGGACGTCGAGTCCGAGGCGCTCGCCGCGCTGGTGGTCAACCGCCTCAAGGGCGTGCTCAACGTCGCGGCGGCCAAGGCCCCCGGCTTCGGCGACCGTCGCAAGGCGATCCTGCAGGACATCGCGATCCTGACCGGCGGCCAGTGCATCAGTGAGGACCTCGGCATCAAGCTCGAGAGCGTCACGGTGGACATGCTGGGCAGCGCCTCCAAGGTGCGCATGACCAAGGACCACACCACCCTCATCGGCGGTGCGGGCAAGAAGTCCGAGATCGAGAAGCGCGCGGAGAGCATCCGCACGCAGATCGAGAAGACGACCTCGGACTACGACCGCGAGAAGCTCCAGGAGCGCCTCGCCAAGCTGACCGGCGGCGTCGCCATCATCCGCTCCGGCGCGATGACGGAAGCCGACATGAAGCAGAAGAAGCAGCGCATCGAGGACGCCCTCAATGCAACCAAGGCAGCCGTCGAGGAGGGCATCGTCCCCGGCGGCGGCGTGGCCCTGCTGCGCGCCTCCAAGGTGCTCGACGGCCTCAAGGTGAAGGGTGACCGCCAGTTCGGGGTGGAGATCGTCCGCCGCGCCTGCACGGCCCCCATGCGCCAGATCGCCGACAACGCCGGCGAGGACGGCTCGGTGGTCGTCGACGAGGCACTGTCGCGCAAGCCGAACGAGGGCTTCAACGCCCTCACCGGCGAGTGGGTCGACATGTTCAAGGCGGGCATCGTGGACCCCACCAAGGTGGTCCGCACGGCCCTGCAGAACGCGGCGAGCATCAGCGGCCTGATGCTCACCACGAACACCCTCGTGACCTCGCTCGGCGACGAGAAGAAGTCGGTCGAGGGTTCGATCCGCTGACGCAACGCCCCGGTCGTGCGGCACGCGCCGCGCGACCGGGAGCCCGAGGTTCCCGATGGCTGGAAAGCGCGACTACTACGAGATCCTGGGCGTGCCCAAGGGCGCGGACGAGGACTCGATCAAGAAGGCCTACCGCAAGCTCGCGCTGGAGAACCATCCCGACCGCAACCCCGGCAACGCCGAGGCCGAGAAGCGGTTCAAGGACGCGGCAGAGGCCTATGCCGTGCTCTCCGACAAGGAGAAGCGCTCCCGCTACGACCAGTTCGGCCACGCCGGCGTGGACGGGAACGGCGGCGCGGGCGGCTTCGCGAACGCCGAGGACATCTTCTCCGCGTTCGGCGATCTCTTCGGCGGCCGGGGCGGCTCGTTCTTCGAGCAGTTCTTCGGCGGTGGCGGCGGCGGCCGTGGCCGCAGGGGCGCGAGCCTCAAGGTCGACCTCGAACTCACGCTCGAGGAGGTCGCCACCGGCACCAAGAAGACCCTCGAGATCCGCCGTCAGGAGACGTGTGCGAGCTGCGAGGGCAGCGGCGCGAAGAACAAGGCCGCGCGCAAGCAGTGCACCACGTGCCGCGGCCGCGGCGAGGTGATCCGCAACCACGGCTTCGTGCAGATGCGCTCGATCTGCCCCGAGTGCAGCGGCGCAGGCGAGATCGTCACCGACCCGTGCACCAAGTGCCGCGGCAGCGGCAGGGTCCCGAAGGCCTCCCCCATCACGATCACCATCCCGCCCGGCATCGAGGAGGGACACGTCGAGCGCCTCCGCGGCCAGGGTGAGGCAGGAGAGGGCGGTGGCCCGCCAGGCGACCTCGTGGTGGTCATCCACGTCAGTGCTCACGACGTCTTCGAGCGCCACGGCGACGACCTCTACACCCTCGTGCGCATCAGCTACCGCCAGGCCGTCCTCGGCGACGAGTTCGACATCCGCACGATCAGTGGCGAGGAGGTCGTGCTCAAGATCCCGGCGGGCACGCAGCCGGGCGAACGCATCCGCATCCGCAACCACGGCCTCTCGCGCGGCGACGGCCACGGCAAGGGCAACCTCGTCGTGCAGGTGCAGGTCGACGTGCCCAAGAAGGTCAGCGCCGAGCAGGAGGAACTGCTCAAGAAGTTCGACGACCTCGACGAGGGCCGCAGGAAGCGCAACGGCAAGAAGGGCATCTTCGAAAAGGTGAAGGACATCTTCTCGTGAACGAACCCCAACAGGACCCGACCTCGAAGGAACCGGCCGGCGGCGAACCCGCGGCCGACCTCGGCATCGAGATGCAGAAGCTGCGCGAGGAGCGCGACCAACTGCAGGACCAGCTCAACCGGACGCTCGCCGACGTGCAGAACATGCGCAGGCGCCAGCGGCTCGAGGTCGAGGAGGCACGCAAACGCTCCCTCGAGGGACTGGCAGGCGAACTGCTGCCGGTGCTCGACAACTTCGCCCTCGCGCTGCAGAGCATCACCCAGAGCAACGGCCAGGATCCCAAGGTCATCGCCGAGGGCATCCGGATGGTGCACATGCTGCTGCAGGCGGCGCTCGAGAAGCACGGTCTCCGCGAGATCGCCGCTGCAAACACCCCCTTCGACCCGGGCGTTCACGAGGCCGTGGCCGTCGAGCCGCGCACCGACGTGGGGCCGAACCAGGTGCTCGAGGTCCTGCAGCCCGGCTACATGCTCGGCGACCGGGTGCTGCGCTTCAGCCGCGTCCGGGTATCCTCCGCACCCACCCCGAACGCATCCTGAGCAACGCCATGCCCACCTACGACTACCTCTGCGACGGCTGCGGACACCGCTTCGAGGAGTTCCAGAGCATGACCGCCAAGGCACTGCGCAAGTGCCCCGAGTGCGGCAAGAACGCACTGCAGCGCCTGATCGGCGCGGGTGCTGGCGTGATCTTCAAGGGCTCCGGCTTCTACGAGACGGACTACCGGTCCAGCTCGTGGACCGAGGGCAGCAAGAAGGACGCACCCGGCGGCGGTTGCCAGCCGAGCTGCGGCACGAGCGACGCCCCCGCGGGCTGCAAGCGCAAGCCGGACGCCTGAGCCGCCGCGCCCCGCGGTTCGGGGAGGAATGGGCCCGCGCAACAGTCGTGGGACCGGATCGGCCACCTCGGCACGCATCCAGGACCCCGCCCGGTGCGGCGGTGGCCAGCCGCTTGCCGGGTCGGTATCGTCCCGGTCCCGACCTCGTCCGCAGGAGCCTCCCATGCGCCATGCCTTCCTCATCGCCACGTTGGTTGCCCTCGCTGCCGTGCCGGCCGCTGCCCAGGGCGAGTTCCGCTGGGAGCAGAGCGATGCGCTCAAGGTCCGCTTCAAGGTCCACAACAAGGTCTTCCCGATCCCCCTGAAGCTCGGCGCAGGCGAATCCGAGGTGCGGATGCAGTTCGAGCCGAAGGACCCCGGCGACTACATCTACGGCCGCTACGGTGCGTTCAAGTGGGAGTTCGTCGTGCTGGAGTTCCCCAAGGCGAACGCTGCCTCGAAGCCCGCCACCGGCAAGCCTGGCGCCGCCGTCGACGAGGATGGTGACCGCGGCCCCGCGAGTTCGTTCGTGCAGTGGGTCACCGAGCGCGACCGCAACAACAAGGACCGCACCTTTGCCGTGAAGGGCAAGGAGATGAAGCCGAAGGCCAAGGCGCCGGCCTGGACCTGGTGGGAGTACACGGACAAGGTGCCCATGACCAACGGCGCCGAGGACTTCGAGCAGCTCTGGTACAACACCGCCGCGGTCTACAGCTACCCGGACCGCGACGTGGCGCTGGTGGCGCGCATCCCGGTCAAGAAGGGGACCAAGCCGGACCCCAAGCACATGAAGTGGATGGAGACCATGTGCCAGAGCGTGGAGACCATCGCCGGCGACGACGGTGACTCGGTCGACACGAAGCGCGACCAGTATGCGAACAGCGAGGAGCGCAAGCAGGACCTCGAGCGCGCGAAGGCGAACATCGCCAACCTGAAGGGCTGGGACTACTTCACCACCCCCAACTTCATCGTCCTCTACTCCTGGAACCCCGAGCAGCCGGCCAAGCGCAACGACAGCCTCAAGCTGGCCCGGTACCTGTCGGACAACCTCGAGGAGATGCGCGAGCTGTACCAGAAGGACTACCCGCCGCACGACAAGCAGCTCACCTTCTACTCCGTGCTGCGCATCTGCGACAGCTACGACGAGTTCCGCAAGTACGGCGACACGCCGGCAGGCGTGATCGGCTGGTTCAACCCGCGCTCCCTCGAACTCGTGGTGTTCGACGACAAGCAGAACCTCGTGGGCGGCGACAAGAACCTGCTCGCCACCGTGTTCCACGAGGGCTGGCACCAGTACGGCTGCTCCTACTTCGGGCTGCGCATCGAGGACGACGCAGCGCAGCTGGGCGGCAAGGAGCTGCACCGCTGGTTCGACGAGGGCACCGGCGACTACTACGGCGGCTTCACGCGCGCCGGCAAGAGCTGGAAGTACGCAGTCGACAAGGGACGCAAGCAGTCGATCCGCGCCCAGGTGGCGCGCGGCACCTTCATCCCGGTGGCCGAGATCATCAACTGGAACAAGGACAAGTTCTACGGACCCCGCGCGCCCGACCACTACGCGCAGGGTTACGCGATCGTCGACTTCCTGCGCCGCGGCAAGCAGGTGCTGGGCGCCAAGTTCGACGACCGCTGGGACCAGGTGCTCGAGATCTACCGCGCGACCATGCTGGAGACCAAGGACCAGAAGCAGGCGGTGAAGAAGGCATTCGAGGGCATCGACATGGCCGCCTTCGAGGCACAATGGGTGGAGTGGGTGAAGACCCAGATGAACTGACCGCCATGTCGATGCTCCCCAAGGCCTGTCTCCTCGCATCCTGCGCGCTGCTCACCAGCTGCGCCCAGTGGTTCTTCTCCGGCCGCCCCGAGCCGAGCCGGATGCGCCCGGTGGCGCTCGTGGAGACCACGGGCGGCGTCGAGTTCGGCGCCACCACCGAGTTCGGCATCCTCACCCTCGGCCGGACGGCGACCACGGGTCCCTGCCGCGTCCACATCTTCCTCGGCGAGAACCCCATCATCGAGGACGGCACCCTCGCATCGGCGACCCCGACGTTCTGCCGGGCGGACATCGTCCTCACGACGCAGCGGATCCGCGTCCTCGACCGGCCGCTGCAGGATGGCGACGAACTCGTGGCCATGTACACCCCCGATGGCTCGTCGCTGGTGGAACGCGGCGTGGAACGTGCCGCCGGGACGGGCGCCACGGGCGACCTGGTCGACGCAGGCGGCGCCGAGTTGCCCGCAGGCGCAGCGATCCTGCTGGACTCGGATGAGGGCTACCGCTTCGTGGGCCTCGTGACGGCGCGGGCCGAACTCACGACCGAGGGCTCCACGCGCACCTACCACGCCTACGCAGGCCTCGACCGGCTGCGGGAACTCGCGGCCGTGCCGACCCCCCATCCCGTCAACACGACGTGGGACCACCGCCCCGACGGCGTGCTGATCCAGCGCAACTAGCGACAGGGCGCGCGGCTCAGTCCTGCTGCACGCCGGCGAGGGTGAGCACCTTGTCGATCACCTTCGCGAGGGCGAACACGACCAGGTGGTCGCCGGCGAGGATCTCGTCCTCACCCGTCGGGTAGACGATGGTGCCGTCCTCGCGCGTGATGGCGCCGATGATGCAGCCCTTCGGCAAGCCAGCCTCCTTCAGCTTGCGCCCGTCGAGCTTGCAGCCCGGCGAGACCTCGACCTCGAGCACCTCGGCCTTGCCCTCCTCGATGGACGCGATCGTGGAGATGCTGCGGCTGCGGACGAACGCGAGGATGCGGTTCGCGCACAACAGGCGCGGCGAGACGGCCACGTCGATGCCGAGCTGCTGGTAGAGCGCGACGTAGTCGGGCTTCTGCACGAGGGCGACCGTGCGCCGGACCCCGAGGGTGTGCGCGAGCTGGCAGGACATGAGGTTGCGCTCGTCGCGGTCGCTGAGGCCGAGGTAGGCATCCGCGTCGCTCGCGTGTTCCTCGCCGAGGAAGTTCACGTCGGTCGCGTCCGCGTGCAGCACCACGACGCCGTGCAGGACCTCGCTCAGGTGCTCGGCCTCCTCGCGGTCCTCGACGATGAGCCGCACCTTGATCTGGTTGCGGTGCAGGGCCTCGCAGACCTTGACCGTCACCCCGTTGTCGCAGCCGTAGACGATCACGTTGCGGAAGTACGTGGACTCCATGCCGTGGCGCTTCTCGAAGGCGCCGACGATCCGCGGCTCGCCGAGCAGGAACACCTCGTCGTCCGCGAGGATCCTGTCATCGCCGCTCGGGATGATCACGTCGTGCTGCCGGTCGATGGCGGCGACGAGCATTCCCTTGGGGATGTCCAGCGACTTGAGGGTGTGCCCGATCAGGTCGCTGCCGGCCTTTGCCTTCAGGCGGTGGAGCTGGATGCGCCCCTCGGAGTAGCTCTCCACGGCAAGCGCCTGCTTCTCGCGCACGTGCTTGAGGACCTCCTCAGCGGCGAGGTCGTCGAGCGTGAGCAGCAGGTCGAACTGCAGGTTGCGCTTGAAGAAGGTGCGCATGCGCTGCAGGGAGCTGGTGTCGCGCAGGCGCAGCACGGCCTGCTTCGCCCCCATCCGCTTGCCGAACAGGCTCGTGAGCATGTTGACGCGGTCGTCGTTCGACACCGCGAGCACGAGGTCTGCAGCCGGGGCATCGGCCTTGTCGAGCACGTCCGGGCGCGACCCGTCGCCCTGGACGACCTGCACGTCGAGCAGGTCCGCCACGCGCCGGATCCGGTCGATGTTGGGGTCGACCACCGTCACTGCGTGGCCCTCCGTCGAGAGCACCTTGGCGAGGTAGGAGCCGACTTCGCCGAGACCGACGATCAGGATGTTCATGTGGCGACGGGGAAGGATACTCTGCCGGCCCGCCTTGATCCTCATCCTCGACAACAAGGACTCCTTCGTGTGGAACCTGGCCCAGGCGATGCAGTCGCTCGGAGCGGAGGTCGAGGTGGTCCGCAGCGACCGCACGGGCGTCGAGACCCTCGCCTGCGCCCGCGCCCTGGTGCTCTCGCCGGGACCGGGCCGGCCGGAGGACGCAGGCATCACCATCCCTGCCATCCTTCGCTGGTCCGGGATCCTGCCCATCCTCGGGGTGTGCCTCGGGCACCAGGCCATCGGCGCGGCCTTCGGCGCCTCGGTCGTGCGCGTGGAACCCACCCACGGCCGGACCAGCCTGGTGCGCCACGACGGCAGCGGGCTCTACGCAGGCGTGCCGCAGCCCATGGTCGCCTGCCGCTACCACTCGCTGGGCGTCGATCCGCGCACCCTGCCCGCCGAGCTCGAGGCCACGTCGTGGACCGCGGAGGGCGTGCTGATGGGCCTGCGCCACCGCAGCCACCCCACCCACGGAGTCCAGTTCCACCCCGAGTCCTTCTGCACGGATGCCGGCATCGTGCTGCTGCAGAACTTCCTCCGGCTCGCGGGCGCGAACGCTGCAGCATGACCAACATCCCGCATCCTGAACCGGCCATCGAGGTCGAGGGGCTCTGCCGCAGCTTCGGCGGCAAGCAGGCCCTCCGCGAACTCTCGCTCACCGTGGGCCGCGGCGAACTGCTCGGCATCGTCGGCCCGAACGGGGCCGGCAAGTCGACCCTCATGCGCGTGCTCACCGGGCTCGTGCGGCGCGACCGCGGCACCGTGTCCGTCCTCGGCATGGACCCCGCACACGATGGACTCGCCATCCGCCGACGCTGTTCCTACCTGCCCGGCGAGACCTCGGTCTACCAGCAGATGACCGGGCGCGGGTTCCTCGACTTCGCATGGTCGTTCCACGGGGCCGTGCAGCAGGACGTGGTGGACAGGCTGCAGGAACTGTTCCGGCTGCCGCTGCAGGCGCGCGTGCGCAGCTACTCCGCGGGCATGAAGCAGAAGCTTGCGGTGCTGGCGGCGCTCGCGCCCGACGTGGACGTCTACCTGCTCGACGAGCCGGATCGAGCGCTGGACGCATCCGTGCGCCATGACCTGCGCACGGTGCTGCGCGACCTGCACGGCAGGCGCAAGACGATCCTGCTCAGCTCCCACCACCTCGGCGAGGTGGAGACCCTGGCAGGCAGGCTCGTGTTCGTGGTCGGCGGCGGCGTGGTGCCGCAGGAGACCGTCGCCGCCGCACGCACGCGCCTCGCGAGGCGCCTGCGGCTGCGCCTCGGCAACGAGGTCGTGCTCCCAGTGGGCGCGCGCGTCCTCGCGCGCGAGGCCGATGGGGTGTTGCTGCTCGAGACGTCCGAGCACCCGTTGCAGTGGCTGCGCGGCCTCGACGCAGAGGCCGTGCTGGAGGCAGAGGTGGGCGTGCTGCGCCTCGAGGACCTCTACCAGGAACTCCTCGCAGGAGCGCGCACATGATCGCATCCAAGACGTGGCGCGAGATCCGCTGGATGGGCCTCGTCTACCTGCTCATCCTCGAGCTGCTGCTCATCCCCGCCGTGCTGCTGTGGCCTGACATCTACGGCGACCTGCAGCGCAGCGGCTTGCTCAAGAAGGTCGACTACGACCTGATCCGCAGCATCACCGAGGGCATCACCAACCGGAACGAGGAGATCGCCTGGGTCAACTGGGCGGCCCTGCAGCTCTTCTTCAAGGGCGTCAACCTCGCGGGGCTGGCATGCGCAGTGCTGGTGGGCACCGGGTTGTTCGCGCGGGAACGCGAATCGATGACGCTGGAGTTCCTGCTCGCGCGCCCGGTCTCGCGCGGCCGCATCCTCTGGCAGAAGGCCTGGCCCTCCGCGCTCGTGGTCGTGGTGCCGGTGTTCCTCGCCAACTGGTCGGCCATCTGGTGGGCGCGCAGCATCGACCAGGACCTCGACTTCTGGCCGCTCACGCTCTGCTGCATCCACAGTTCGCTCTTCTGCCTGATGTTCCTCGCCTTCACCACGTTCGTGTCGGTGCTCTGCCGCGTGCAGGGCCACGTGGCGTTCTGGGTCGGCGGCATCGCGATCCTGCAGATGGGCGTCTACCTGATCCCGCGCCTGCGACGGTACAGCGTCTTCCGCCTCTCCGACTTCGACTGGTACGGCCCCATGCTGGCCGGCAACCTCGGCCCCGAGCGCATGTTCGATTTGGTGCACCACGCCGGCAACACGAGCTGGGTGGTGCTGGCCACCGCGGCATTCTACGCGGCGGCATGGCACGCACTCCGGAGGCTGGAGCCTTGATCGCACTGGCGGTGTGGTGCGAACTCCTGCTCACGCTCGTGCGCGAACTCGCGCGCGCGCTCGCATCCCCGCTGCGCATGCTCTGCTACCTGCCGTTCCGCGGGCACTGGCGCAGGGAGGCAGGGCGCGCACTGGCCGAGCCGCCGCCCGCGGATGCGGGGACCGACTGCGACTCGGTGGTCGCGAGGCTGCGGGCGGCGGCAACGCGCCGCACCGGCGCCCGTCCGCACGTGTTCGTGTCCGCCGGCGAGGCATCGGGCGAGGGACACGCCGCGCGCCTCGTGCAGGCCCTCGCACCGGAGGGCATGCGCTTCAGCTGCTTCGGCGGCCCGTCGATGGCGGCAGCCGGAGGCACGCTCCTCTACCCGCTGAGCCAGCACGCGGTGATGGGACTCGTTGGCGTGCTGCGCCACCTGCCGCTCATCCTGCGTGCGCACGCGCGGTTCCTGCGGATCCTGCGCG
>Ga0255210_1000676_pt1 | contig 11664 bp, 11 predicted proteins | sample Miss_Yuk_RepA_8d_FD_188422 | JGI IMG/M metagenome (GOLD analysis project Ga0255210, IMG submission 188422) | Freshwater microbial communities from Mississippi River, Louisiana, United States - Miss_Yuk_RepA_8d | ecosystem: Environmental > Aquatic > Freshwater > River | place: USA: Louisiana...
AACCACAATAAACCAGCCATGAGTCTATCTTGTAATTCATTGCTCTGGTGTAAACATACATTCATTGGATAGTATTTAAGAATGCGTTGCATTTCGAGTGCCATATCATAGTCAATTTCTTTGGTTGTACGATCCTTTCCTGTTTTTGCATCTACAAAGATGGATGCAGGTACAAGCTCTAGCTTTGACTTGAGTAATGCGATGACAGTGAGTATTTCTTTTGCTGCTGATTTGTCCATGAGATGGAAATCTTGCAACTGTTTGTCTTCAATATCATGCATGCTTGTGATGTGAGAAAGAGGGTGAGTGACTTTGCATTGAGATAATGCTGTTTTAATGTCCTTACACATTGCGGTGAATCTATCCATGATTGCACGTTGGTTTGCTTCCGTGTTTACATATGCTTGTTCTGTTTGGCTTAGGAGATTGGTATCAAGAGTAAATGTGGAGTATGGTAAAACGTTGCGAAGTACGTATACTGCAAGCTTCTGGGTTAAATAAGGTGATTTGATAAGGCCGCTGTCAATGGATTTGCAGTTGATGTTGATAAAGTTCATTTGTTGACGAGGTTTCATGAGGCCTTGAAAGAAGAGTGCACATGTTGTCAAGATGAGCTGTGTTTGTTGATCAACAATGTCATCTATTTCTTGCTTACGTCTGGATGAGGAACGTGGCTCTTGGACACGTTGTGAGACACGTGGAGATGTTGGTTTTGAAGACATGGGTTTTGGTTCAAGTATACGAGCAGGTTTTACTGTCTTCAAAAAATCAGTTTTTGAGGCGAGTTTTCCAAGTGAGGATTGCATTTTATTATTTAGAGCATTTTATTTGTGATTTAAATTTTCTTTGTGCAAGGTATAATAAAAATGAACAACTTGTTGTTTCTCAGTGAACAAGATTTTATGATTGATCCAAATGGTCCACGTGGTCCTGTTGTTTGCACCAAGCAAAAGGGTATCATGTTTGTCATGTTTATGGCAAACCCAAATGTTTGTAAGTATTGTGATCTTGCAAAGCCTGAGTTTATGCAACTTCCTCACATTATCAACAATGTCAAGTTTGGTATATGTAATTTGAGTAGTTGTCCAAATCTTCAAGCTAGAAGTCTTGAAACCATTACTCCATTACAAAAGGTTCCAACATTCATTGTCTACATCAATGGACGACCTGTCATCAACTATGACAATGAAAGAACAACAAAGCATTTTGCAGAATTTATGAAGCAGGTTCTTACCAGTCTTTCTCAACAACAAGGTGGAGGTGCAGCACAATTAGGACAAGGAGGTGCAAATGGTGGACAAGGTGGTATATATGCCTCTCAAGGTGAACAGATGGAAAAAACAGCATATGGTGTTGCATATGATCATGATATCTTGACAATCAATGACCCAAGTCAGATGAGTGGTATCACTTGCACAGAAGATGGTGTTTGCTATTTTACCAATGCAGAGGTTGGTGTCAATAAACAAGCTGCAGTTGCTCAAGCACAAGCGCAAATTCAACAACAACAGGCACAAATGATGTATCAAGGAGGACAACCTCAACATGCGCAGCAGATGGGAGGTCAGGGACAGCGTATGCCATATAATCCAAATCAACAAGCCATGCAGATGCAAATGCGTCAACCTGCACCGAATGCTTATATGCAACAACAACAACAATTCATGCAAATGTAAAAAGGTTTGACCACCAAGTGTCTAGACCACCAAGTGTCTATAAAGAAACGTTGTATGTAAGGTATGTGGTGTGATATGCAAATATGAGTTTGCGCAAGAAAAAACAAGTTGGTGGACAAGAGGAATCCACAACCGAGATTGTCACAGTATTTGACTCGTTTGATGTAAGTCTATCAACAAGAGGGCGTAAAGCAAAAAGCAAGTCTCCTGAAATACATGCGGAGAAACCTGATACAGTACAACCGGCTAAGCCTGCTCAACCTCAACCGTCTCATCCTGTTTCTCATACTCCTGTTTCTCATGCTCCGGCTTCCCATGCTCCTGTTTCTCGTGTAAGTCATACAGCTTCTTCTTTGTCTTCATGTTATTATCCAACAACGAGCATGGAACAGTCGTCTATTGAGAGTATGCCATTGACTATTGCTCCTGTTGATTGTGTGGAACCTATAGAAATTGAGCAACCGGTTCTTACGGATGATGCGCAATCTATTATAGCCTCGTCTATTGCAAGCGACAAGAAGGGAGATTCACAGAGTAATGATTTTTATCTCTACTATGACCTGTTGAAACAGGCAACAAGTAAGACAAATAAGACTCGACTGGAAGGTGGAGAATTGAATGAGCTGATGAAATTAATCAAACATCTAGATCACGAGGGTCACAAGATCATGTATGTGTTGATACGAATGTACAGTTTGAAGACGCAGAATTGTAAGATGTCTGAAACTCCATATGGTGGGAAAAAATGCAATGAATACAATGATCAAACCGACATTGAGTTTGATCTTAAAAATATTCCAAATACATTGCAACGTATGTTATTGTTATTTGGTAGAATGCACTCTGATCATATGAAAGTGACACAAAGCAGGAACTCCGTTGCTTGGTAATCTTACAGTGCTGATTGTTGCTTTACGTGATTGTTTGTTGCTTTGCCACACAATTGTGTGTACCTATTTGAGCTTGAGCGTTGTTTCTTTAATACAGTGATTGTGTGAGATTTATGTTTTGATTTTTTTTCACTGTGTGATTGTAAACGGGAGCACAATGAGTTCTGACAGATCATTTATCAAGGCAAAAGACTTTAACAGCAAGTATCAAATCACACGTCCTGATTTAGCAGACAAGAAGGTTGTCATGCTTATCTATCGTGATTCATGTCCTGCTTGTGCAGCTTTCAAACCAAACTTTGAAAAGGCAAAAACACAACATGAGGGATCTTCATCTGAGGTAAGATATGTCAAGTTTGACACAGAAGATGCAGCAAACAGCAAATTCCTTGATGGTTTATATGATGAGAAATCCAATGCACCATTCAATGTTCCATATGTTCCAATGTTGATTGCATACAATAAAGGCAAATTCTACAGTATCTACGGTAAATCAGATGGCAAAGACCCAATGGAACCACCATACAGAAGCGTTGAAGGTGTCATGTACTACGCAGACACTATCGGCGTGAGTCCTGTCACATTCAAAAAAGACTAAAGCTAAAGGGGGATGTACCACGCACGGATCACAGAGCATTTACTTATGATTTGCTTTAAAGGCACACAATTTGTGTGATAAGTAAAAAAATGTTGATTGGATTGGTTGGACTTGCAGGTAGTGGTAAAGACACCATTGCAAAGCATCTTGTGGAGCATCATGGATTTGTGAAACTTTCATTTGCCGATGTGTTAAAGGATGTGATATCTACAGTGTTTGGTTGGGACAGACAGCGTTTAGAAGGTGTTACCCCTGAAGATCGTGCATGGAGAGAACAAGAAGATATTTGGTGGAGTCAAAAATGTGGTCAAAAAATAACACCTCGAACGATGTTACAAAAGTGGGGAACAGACATTTGCCGTGCACACTTTCATCAGAAACTGTGGATTTTTTGCCTTGAACAACGACTATCTGCTCTAACATCACAAGGCGTGTCTGACGTTGTTGTGTCTGACTGCAGGTTTGAAGATGAATGTGAAGTGATACAATCCAACAAAGGAATTCTGATTCGGGTAGAAAGGGAAATACCCTCATGGTATCACACTGCAAAACATGAACGAAATAATATGCCTATTGCTTTTCCTGATATTCACATATCTGAATATGGAATTGTTTCTTATCCTGTGAATTACACAGTCATGAACAATGGAACGCCTTCTCAACTTTTTGACATCATCAATCACATTCTTGAATTGGAGATCGAACCAACATTTTGATTGGTTGTCAAGTCTATACACAATTGTGTGAAACTGCAAAGAATGTGCGCATCTACATCACCCTTTAATACTGAATTGCGCTTTGAACCTCTTCCGAGTCTTTGTAAAATTGTTTGAGTTGTTTGTATGTTATATTTGGAAGCAAACAAATACCTTCATAGTCTTGCATTTTTCCATCAAGATCCACGTCAAATGTTTCACTAAAAAGATGTTTGTGTTTGGAGGAATTGGCTAGTTTGTTCATAACTGGTTGTAACTCTTCTGGTAACACCTCTACACTGCTTGGTGGAATGACTCCCAATAATGCTTGTTTCTGTGTAAGTGGACCAACATATGTCCATTGCTGCATTTCATGCCATTCTTGAAGACTGCTTTTTTCTTTAAAGGTGCACAAATATTGATAGATATCACAGGCAAGTGGTGCATAGTGATACTCATAATACCAATCATAGGATGGAATGGATGATGTGTAATAGGTGATAACAAAGTGCAATCCTCTCACATATGCTTTACAAATGGCTCCTATATCATCATCCGAAGTGATGTGAAATTTGTTCTCATAATATTGACGTCTCATCGTGTCCATGTTAAGAACACCAACTTTTGTTTCCTCATCAAACTGTACATTGGTTGTCAAGAGTGGATCCGTGTGTCCCTTTTGTAATGCATCATTGTGAAGAATGCTCTTGCACTTTTGAACAAGCATTGCACTTTCTTTATCCGCGAGAGCTTTAAAGAAGCACAAAAATGAGTCGAGTGAGATGTGATTTCCAGATGTAATGATTGGTCCGTGTGTATGAACAGCGTGAAGATAGGATTGTGCAATGACGTCTATGCCTTCATTGTTGATTTCATATGCATACATGCATGGCAAAAAATCATTACCACATAAAAACAATATCAATATATAATCAATCAACATCTTTTCATGGGAAACATCTAGTGGCATCATCGTTGACACTGTCTGTGTCTGCGTGGTGGAAGATGTGAGAGATGGTGTTGTTGTTGACTCTGCAAGCAATGTTGATGTTGTGAGGCTTTCAATGAGAATGTTTCGAAGGCGATTGCAATGCACAAGAATGTGAGATGCTTGAACCTCGCGATAGATGTTTGGTCTCAGTATCGTTCCTTTGCCACGTGGAATACAGAGACTGAGGAATATGAGATCAGCATCTGGACTATATATACAGTACGATGTACGAGGACGAGTTCTTGTGTAATTATTCACAAATTTCACCAACTTATGCTCACCTTCACTCACAACATCCATTCCATCAAAGATAATGGTGAGAGATTGATACGGGTATTGTTTGATCTTGAGAATCCACTGTTGAATATGAGCAGACAGTCTTTTCATGAATGGTGTTCCACAGCTCAGAGCACAGCCGTCAAAGCGTTTTCCATCGGATGTAGGGATGTGTTTATCTGGCATGGTTTGGCGTTCTTGAGCAGCTTTATATCGTCTTTTTCGTTGTTGGGATTGTTTACACATACCTGCAACTCCATCCACTGCAAGGTAGAGAATTTTGCCGGGTGGACATTGATGAATGATTTGTTGTAGATGTTTGATAACATTATCAAATGCAATCAACTCCAGTTCATCATAGGTCTTTGGGCGACGAAGAAGACTAATTGTTTCTGGAAAGAAGATTTCCTTGACTGCTGGATGAAAGACTGCATTGCAATCAATACAAAGAATATCAACATGGAAAGGACGAGATGCTTGTAATGCATCCCAAAACCCTTTCTTAGTCTTGTAAAGATGATAGAAATAACGCAACACACCCATCTCAGATATGTTTACATTCCATTTCTTTAAAGCAAAGCAAAGAAGCGCGCGAAGCGCTCAGGAGAGCAAAGCTCGTAACCCATGGTTCTTCAACGAAGCCGTGAGCACTTCGTGCTATTCCTAATCTCCTTAACTGTGCACTATGTTAAGAAGTTTTGCATTGACAGAAATGGTGCCTTAAAGCCATTGTCACATGGCATCTAATAGGTATGCCTCAGAAAAAGAAGCTTAAAATCATCAAGATTCCGCTGGGCTACAAACCTTCATACAAACCCATACAGTTTCCGCCATTTCCGCAATTGTATCTTGATCTGTTGGAAAACAAAGACAAAGTCAAATCGGATCTTCGCAATGTTTACTATGAACCGAAAGGTGACCTCACCGATGGAACTCCAGTGCACATCGACAATACCGCTCTGAGCAAAGCTGGAAATGAAATCAGGCAAGAAGTAGAAGTCTTTGATAAAGATCATCAATTCATCAATGATCTCCAATTTAACAATGATCCAACCTTGCTCATGCAAGCAAAGTCTATGATGCCAACCATGCCAACAATGCCAAGCATACCTGCTTCATCACCATCTGGGCAAATGCAAACTCAATCTTCTAGTCACGAAAATGATCACGAACAGGAAGACAACATGTTTGACTTTGATACTCCAAGCAGATTGGATTCCATTCTTTCTTCCAACAATGAACCAAGAGACGAGCGTGTGCGTCACACGGAAGACAGAAAAGACAAACGACTCAGTGATACGTATGATACACGTGAACGAGATCGAGGATACGATCGAAGAGACAACGAACGTGAACGAGATCGAGGATACGATCGAAGAGAGAACGAACGCGAACGGGATCGAGGATACGACCGAAGAGAGAACGATCGTGAACGTGATCGAGGGTATGAAAGAGATGATGAGGATGAAGTTGACCGCCATTTTGACGTTGATGAGAATGTTGACGAAGATGATGATTTGGGATTCTTACTTAGCAAACCGTCGAAACCAGAGAGCAAAAGCGTGTACATACCAAAACAAAAAGCATCCTCGTCCTCTGTCTCTTCATCTTCATCATCAGCATATCAATCGCAATCGCAATCAAACTCTCAATCTAATGCAGCTCCACAACAACCCACCTTTCAACAGTCTGCACAACAACCACAACCATCCCAACCTGTTCCTCCACCATCATCAAACGCGGGGTATCCACCTTCATTGCAATCTATTGCAGCTGGTGAGGGAATGAAACAGGGTGTATTAAACATGCAAATGAGAAGCATGAGTGAGGCAGAGGAAGCTCAACAAAAGCGTGAATTGCTTCTCAAGTTCAAGACGTTAAAGAAATACTACAAGGATGCAACAATACCAGAGTATACCGAGTATGCCAACTTGGACATCATGAAAGCTGATTATTCGATGCTTGTGAAGCAGTTGCATTTAGACAGTCGTATCGAGAATTACAAGAGAGTGTTGATGGTTGGTTTTGGTGTGATTGAGTTTTTAATTCAGCGTGTACTCAAGTTTGAAGAGATTTCAGGATTTACCGCTCAACAAATGCTAAGTATGAACGATTATGAACGCATTCTACTTGAGATTGGTGAGAAACATAAAGTGGAACCAGGTGAGGGTTTGGGTCCTGAACTGAAACTCATTGGATTGGTATTCTTCAATGCTGCTGTGTTTGTTGGTATGAAGATGTTAATGAAAGGTGGTGGTAATCCAATTCTTGATAGTATTGGAGGTCTCGCACCTCAATCTTCACCAGCCCCTCGAGCACAACAATCATTTGCAAGTGGAGCAAGTGGAGCAAGTGGAACAAGTGGAACAAGTGGAGCAAGTGGATCTCAAGCCGCAGGAGTACAACCAAATGGAGGTGGTGGTGCAGTTGGTCAAGTATCAACAGGTCAACCTGTTCAACCGCAACAGAAGAGAAAGATGAAAGGACCAGAGATTTCGCTTGATGATTTTTAGACAAACGAGAATTTTCAACTTTTATCTTTGCATATTGTTAAATGAGCAAGCGATTCTCGTCCGTTCATGATTGCATGGCGTCTTCTGATGATGTTGTTCAACAAGCAGCGCAAGCAGTTCGTGGAGAAAATGGTGATGAAAAACACATTACATTAAACACACAGACAAACAAACTTTTTGTGTGCAAGCAAATCTATGCACATCAACAAAACGCGTTCAAGTCAAACGGTCAAGTCAATAGTGCATTGATGAAACCATTTGAAAAGCAAGCATCCAACACACATTTTGGTGCAAAAGCAGTAGATGAAGTTAACTGTCACAACATGTGCAGCCTCAAAAAGCATTGATCGTGTTTATTTATTCACACAACTGTGTGATTTGTGCATCTTGGCGCTCATATAGTAAGACTGTAAATTGGTGTGTCACTACGGCTGCATATCTCTTCTGCAATTAAAGGACTTACAGTTCCATTATCAAGAGTGTATTGTACACATGCTTGTTGGAATGCGTCTTTGTCTGTAGCTAAGCACTTGAATGGAATAAAGGATTTTGCAAGACTATCTGCACACACTGCAAATGATTCACGTTGTTTCATGACAGCTATGATTGTCATTATAACAAGGACAATAGTGAGAAGTAAGGTGATGATATGTGACATTTATATATGGCACACAAAAACACAAAACGAAAAAATCATCACAAACTGATTTCGCCATTCCAAATGTGATCTAAATATATAAACCTACGATAGAAGATAGGACGTGATAAGGATGCAAGCGATTGTTCAGTGTATAGAGAGTGAGATTGCAGAGTATTGTCGTTCCGTTGCAGGACGTTTTCATTTGCCAGTAGAAGATGTCATTAGTCATGCAAATGGATTTTGGAAGATCAAAATAACAGCTCCAAAAAGTGGCTCATCCCTACATCCAAAAGTAAAGCAAGCAATAAGTGAAATAAATCCTCCATTGCTTCAATGCACAGGAGACACGACTTCCGCATCAACTGTTGGAGAGATCATGGGTACCTCTACCAAGAAAAAGAAAGAAGAAAAGCCAAACAAGTGTACTTACAAATACAAGTCAGGTAAGGAAGCTGGTAATGCATGCAATGTTCCTTGCAGTGGTGAAAGATGTAATCGTCATTCAAATACACAATCACAAAAAGCCAAAAGCACAGCTACAGACCAACCCTCCATTGACACAGCACTAGCACCATCTGTTCCAATGTCTGCAGCAGCAAGAAAGCTCAAAAAGCAAGTGAGTGAGATATCAGACAAGTTTGGAAAGGTGATTATTGATACTTTGATAAAAGATCGTGAACCATTGAAACTTACAAAGAACAACTGGGGACGATACATTCATTTGCAGACAAGGCTTGTATATGATCCACAAACAGAAACAATCATTGGCAAGCAAATGGATGACGAGAAGGATGTGCTAACAGATCTCAACGCAAATGATATCGAACAATGCAGATTGTGGCATGTCAAATACAAGCTTCCTACAACCATCGCTTCACCCCCAGATAGTGCGGAACAGGCTAAACCAGGCCAAAAGAAAAAGGTAGAGATTGAGTTTGTGAGTCGTGAAGAATCCATGTATGTCAATGACAGCGATGAAGATGAAGTGGATGGAGGAGACGACGACAACGCAGTTGCTTATGAACCTATTGAATAAAACATTACTTAAGCAAATCATGTATCTAGCAAAATACAGCCAAGAAACAACACAAATGTGTTACTATGTAGAGCTTGCGCTTTTAATTCGGATCAGAAAATACATGCATATGATTTTGCTTCGTGAGCGTCTCGGTTTTGCTCGATGGACATATTGATATGGGTGTACATAAGATGTTTCATCTGGTTCTGTAGTTTGCTTTTGTTTCAGCAATGCTTGTTTTTTCCATTCAGGCAGATCGTCAAAGGGTATGCTTTGCTTGCGAGTTGGAACTTGATATGTTTGACTATATGACGAACCAAAGCATCTCTTTGGTTTTCCAACATCTTTGCATATTTTGCGGGTTGCAATGATCATGTATTGATTTCGTATGTCTATGTGAGTTTCTTCCATAAACTCTCGTAATGCACACTGCTCATAATCATTACTATCTGCTTCTTCCATCGTTCCACCTGGAAGTGTACATCTAGGGCTTGGATATATCTTGCAATATCTACCTTCCCCACGCGGTTCAATGTTAAATAGCAACAATAATGACTTGTCAGTAATGTCTTCAAAGTAGTTTTGAAACTTTCGCAATACATCTGCTGCAGCATTGGTGAGAGAGTCAATACCTTGTATATCTTCAAATGATGGATGAGACTTTATAATCGTCAAAAGGAAGTTGTCCTCGTCATACATGAGAGGAATTGTGTCAAGAGCAATACCAAGTAGCGCAACGGATTCATACGAACAATGTTGATGAGACGGAAAAACAGGTGGTCTCTCGTGTCTAACAAACCAAATATTTGCATCATCAAGCTTTACTGGATTATACTTTTGAAGGACATCTAACGGACACAATGAAAGAAAATATGCACTTTGTCGAATCACATTGGTTCTTCGATGTTCACTTACAACGGGGGTGAATCCTTCCTCACATTTACTTTCGTAACGTTCTTGATATGGCGGTGTTCCTGAATCATGTGTATCGTCACCAACACCATCATGTGAGAAGTTTGCATCCATTTTTTCCATCTTTTCTGTCTCTATCTGACCACGTGCGGGTGCAACTTGCTTGTACATACTCATGAAAGGGTCTTGTCTCAGTCATTTCACTCTTTACATGGCTGATATGCTCTTGACTTAAAGTGTTAATTTCAAAATATTTACATAATGTAAATACACCATGTCGGAAAACGTTTGTTCTCTCTCAAGCGCATTAAACAAACTTGGCCTTTGGATAGACACACAAGAGGGTACGGAACATGACAAAAATGAAGAACAGGAAGGACTTTCTGTTTCACCACATGCACCACATGCGCCGTTAACGGTAGCGGGTGCGGCGTATGGTTCTCGATTTGTATTTGATGATGGAGTTATGATAGACGATGATGATGTGGTTGACATGATTGTTGTGATTGAAGAATTGGAAAATTGGAAATGTTTGATTGAAAAGTATTACAGTGACATCAATGGAAGAACATTCTTTCGTCAACATCATGTTTCCGAACACAGAATGATTCCCATTTACAACTTTAAGCGATATTGGCAGATACGATTTCCACATGCCGTTTTGACATGGCAAGATCACACTCATCTGGTCAACCTATCTACTCAATTACAATCAGAATGCGAAAACGCTCATAATTTGTTTCAAATGTTTCAACACCGACAACAGCTCCGAAAAACCAACTTCATGCAAGATCCTCAATGTATCAAAGGCATGGTTGAGTTGTACTCGGATATTGCAGCAAGCTTAGCAACTTCAAGAGCAAACATTTTTGCTCTTTTGACAGACTACATAAATGTGTTTATGGAAGCAAACCACATGCCTCACATGTATGATGATGCTGGAGAGTGCGGGGAAGATGTGCATTGGTTGCACACACTTGTAAGAAAATATATTTCCTATGGTGGTACAACTCCTGTCTCGCCTATTGGATTTTTGCATTTTTTCCGAACGCAGTGGCATACCATTAGTGACAATGATACACATGCCATATGCAACGCAATAGAAGGATGTGTCGCTACACCTCACAGTACATTTCGTGAAGTGAGCACACATTTTACACTTTGGATTGACCGAAATATTGATTCTTTGCACCCAGCACTGAGTCAGGTATTTCAATAATAATATGTTTACTGCAAAGAAGAAGCGCGCGGAGCGCTCAGGAGAGGAAAGCTCTCAACCCATGAGCAAAGAACCATGGTTCTTCGGCGAAGCCGTGAGCACTTCGTGTGATTCCGAATCTCCTTGCAAAGAACCCATGGTTCTTTCCGAATCTCCTTTTACTTATTGACACTTTGTGCGATTCCGAATCTCCTTCATCTCGTAATGTAACTCCACACAATTGTGTGTGTTCTTTT
>Ga0255210_1000678_pt1 | contig 11663 bp, 12 predicted proteins | sample Miss_Yuk_RepA_8d_FD_188422 | JGI IMG/M metagenome (GOLD analysis project Ga0255210, IMG submission 188422) | Freshwater microbial communities from Mississippi River, Louisiana, United States - Miss_Yuk_RepA_8d | ecosystem: Environmental > Aquatic > Freshwater > River | place: USA: Louisiana...
GCACTGGTGCTGTTTTGCGGCGCAGGCACCATACGCACCACCAACCCCAGCAGGAGCGCAAAAATACATAGCAACAGGATATAAGCCCCATACAGCAGGCTCTGTTGCGCCTGCAGCCCCACCAACGGATCAAGCAACAAGGGGCAGAGCAGTAACCCCAAAACGCTTCCCGCATTACTGGCCGCATATAGGCGGTACGCCTTGAGCTCACCCAAGCCAGCGGCCGCAATAATGCGCGCGAGCACGCCACTGACCATACTCAGTGCCACGAATGGCACAGCTAACGCGGCAGCCAATTTACCCAATATCACGACAGCGCCGATATCAGCCGATGGCGTACCACTGATCTGAATTGGCATAAATCCAAGGCCCGCCAGCAACCCAAGCCCCGTCAGCAGCACATGTAGCCGGGCGGGCACATGCCGCAAAAGATGCGTCATCATATACCCGGCCAGCAAGGCAAGCTGAAAGAAGCACAGCGCGGTCAGCCAGCCGCCGGGGGCGCCACCGGCAAGCGGCAACAGCAGCCGTCCGGTGAGCGGCTGAATGGCAAACATCAACAGCGCACTTAAAAAGACAGTGCAAATGGTCACAGGCAGAAGCAGGGAAGAAAACCGCATGCCGCACTCTAGCAAATTTATGGGCGGGGCAGCAGGCCCCACGCGCATGTCAGCGCACCAGCTTTTCCATACCGGTGGCCAGCTGGCTGAAGTGCGCAACTGTTTGCGGCCCTTGCGTTGTAATATCCACAAACTTGCCGCCACAGTTGAAATAACCCATCACCATGGTGTTGGAGCCGACGGTGGCTTCAAAACGCTCGCCGCCATCACACACAGCAAGCGGCGTGAGCTTGGCCGCAGAGCCCCAAGCTTCCAGAGATTGGGCAAACATTTCATGATAGTGAGCCTGCAACTGTTCAAGCGTAACGCCGTCTGTTACCGGATCATGGCGATAGGCACTCGCCTTTTCAGTCTCGCTCGTTAAGCCGTCAGGTGCTACCTGGGCCCAAGAGCAGCCATCGCCGCCAGCATAGCTAACGGCTCCTGCGTAGGGCTCGGCCAACAAGGCACAAACCTTGAAACTGAAGGGCTGCTCGTCGGCCGCGCGGGCCACTCCGGCTGCGGCCCCATTCAACAAAACCAAGCCCAGTGTCATCAATCCAGAGCCACGCATTGCAATCCTTCCCGCGTTACAATCAGTAGCGCGCTTATAGAGCAAAAGAGGGGTTTTCACAGGCAACAAAAAAGCCGCCCGAAGGCGGCTGCTTGTCTGAATTGGAGCGGGCGAAGGGATTCGAACCCTCGACCCTAACCTTGGCAAGGTTAAGTTCGCCAGATTTCTCGTGCTTACCCGAAATTACCGAAGTCATATTTTCATTGACTCTTCTGGATTTTAAGCCTTTTGTGAATGTGAGGGTCATAACCAGACATGGCCGTCATTTGCTTACCTCTGCTTACCCCATGCTTACCCGGTATCAGGCAGCAGAGACAGAACAGAGAGGCCAAAATGCCAAAACTAACCAAACGATTCATCGACACCCTCAAACCAAGCCCCACAGGCGGAGATAAGGTTTATTGGGATGATGGCTCGGGCAGCGTTACAGGCTTTGGCGTGAGGGTAAAAGGCGGCAGCGGCGTGATGTCATACCTCATCCAGTATCGGAATACCGAAGGCCGCTCTCGTCGCCTAACGCTAGGAAAAGCAGGGACGCTTACCCCAGAGCAAGCTCGCGCCTTGGCTATTGAGAAACTGGCAGAGGTCAGCAAAGGCGCTGATCCTGTCGCTGAGCGCACCCAGCTACGCTCCAGCATGACTATTAAGGAACTTTGCCTACTCTATCTGGAACAGTCGAAAGGCCATGTGCGTGACAGCACGCTTCGACAAGACAAGTCTCGGATCGAATCTCATGTCATCCCCCTGCTTGGTTCGCGGGCGGTAGGCGGCATCAGTTCGGATGATATTCGCAAGATGCAGAGCGACATTGCCGCTGGCAAAACCGCCGCCAAGCGTAGGCCGGAAGGGCGCGGCGGAATGCGGCAGGGCGGCAAGGGCGTTGCTGGCCGAACCCTTGGCATGATGCACATCATCCTTGAGTTCGCAAAGAACGAGTTGAAAATCATAAAAGAAAACCCAGCAACAGGTATCAGGAAGCTTGCTGAAAAACGTCCTGCTCGTCATTTGGACGAGAATGAGCTGGCTGCCTTCGGCAAGGCTCTCAGTGAGTTGGAAGCTGAGGGCGACAACAAAACAGGACTGGATGCCATTCGGGCACTTCTTATGACTGGATGCCGACGTGAAGAGATTCTCTCACTGCCGTGGTCATGGGTTAAGCTCAAAGGTCGCTTCATGCGTCTCGAACACACCAAGACCGAGGCACAATTCCGCCCGCTTGGGTCGGCTGTGATTAGACTCTTCCAGTCTCGGCCACAGAAGGACAAGGACGGCAATGACCTCACCTATGTCTTTGCGTCTGGCGACCGGGGGCATTACCTTGTGGGCATCCGTAAGATATTTCTGCGCGTGTGTGAACGAGCCGGAATTAAGGATTTTAGAATTCATGACCTGCGGCACACATTTGCTGGTGTTGGGGCTGGTCTGAACATTAGTTCCCTCGTAATTGCCGCAGTTATTGGCCATAAGGTCAAGGGCATTACGGCAGACTATGCAACCCCACCCGACGCTGCCACGCTAGCTGCGGCAGACCTTATATCCGAAAGGATGGATGCCCTCCTCCGTGGTGAAAACACCTGTGCGGAAATCATTAATTTCAGGGGAGCCATGTGATGCCATTACCAAAAGCCACGGCCCATATACTAATGCCAACTGGTCGAGCACGCGACATCAGCACGATTGATGTTTCCCCCTTCTTTGCCATGAAGAAGGGCAATCACGAAGAGCCTGCGCCTGAGGAAATGGACGAATATCGCAAGGCAGCGGCAGAGGCGTTTGCCACCTATCGTGACCTCGTGACCGCGCCTGAACGATTCACAATTTTCGGCACAAACACAAAGATAGATCAAAGATCGATTATTACTCAGACTGAACGCAATCGTGCTTATGTTGCCCTTTCTGACGCTGCCCTGAAAATGAAGTGGGCGCTCAATCGAGGGCGGCTGACAAACGAACGCTTCACAAGTCTCGACGCGAGTTACAACGTGATCGATGCAAATGGAAAGATCATCCTCTACAAGGAACTTGGCTTCAAAGATGGCGATTTTCACCAAATGCGGGCCGATCTCCGACACAGTAATGAAATCCCATTACCGCAAAAGTCATTGGATCTACTGACGAAACTTTCACGCCTTCGCATGGATAGTGAAATTAAATCTGCGCGGTATGCAAACCCTGCGCTTATTCTGCTTATTCAGATGCTGGCACCAATATGGAAGGCTTGCTCGGGATACAGTATAAAAAGAACGGGGAATCCCGACACATCTGGGCTGAAATACCACTTCGCCGACTCGATCATTGGGACATGCCAGAAAAATGGCATCGAGCCGGTTCCACACAAAGACCAGATAAATCATATCTGCTTGAAATTAAAAGATAAAATAACCACCAAATAGCGCGCTTTATTCAAGCCAAATCTCTTCCAGCAAGCTCCCGCCATATCCCGCAACGGTGCGGGGCTTATGGAGGAAGACATCATGGAAGAGAGCAAGAACTATCGGAGATATGAGGCTAGCGCTTACCTTAAAGAGAAGTATGGGATTGAAAGAAAGCCCACAACTCTTGCGAAGCTGGCCGTTTTAGGCGGTGGGCCGCGTTATGTGAAGGCTGGGCGGGTTCCGCTTTACCCTCAGAAGGAACTCGACGCATGGGCGCGAGGAATCCTGTCTCCCCTACGCGCTTCAACCTCCGATACAGTGGAGGCTTCCCATGATTAGGCGAGAAAAAAGCCACCTGTCCGTTGCAGCGGACACGGTGGCTACTCATCTTGGTTATGCTCTGAATCATAGCACCGCGCCTGAGGTTGAGGCAATAGCGAAGCGCCTCGGCCTTGTGCGTCACGGCTCGTCTTGGCATGGGGCCTGCCCTGCTTGCGGCTACAAGGGTGCTTTTGTCCTTAGCAGTCGCGCAGACAAGCTGCTTTGGCATTGCCATGCTTGCAATGATAGCAAGGCTTTGGCGTCTGCCTTGAAACAAGACTACCCCAGCAGCGTAGCTACCCACCTCTCCAAGCAAAAGCCGCATCATGTTTTTGGGCGGGCAAAGACAGAATATGTCAGAAAGCTATGGTCTACGGGGGCGCCAATCCCCGGCACTGTGGTTGAGTGCTATTTGCGCCAGCGTGGGCTGACAGGGCCTTATCCACCCACTCTGCGCCACATTGCGGACTGTAAGCATGCGCCGACCGCCTCACACGGGCCAGCCATGGTTGCCGCCGTTACGCGCTGGCCTGATAAACAGCCTTGCGCGATTCACCGGACGTATTTGCAGCCTGATGGTGGGGGCAAAATCAACCATCCGCAGGCGCGCATGATGCTCGGAAACGCAACCGGTGGGGCTGTTCGGCTTGCACCTCATGCTGAGAGGCTTGGGATTGCCGAGGGCATTGAGACTGCCCTTTCTGTCCAGCAAGCAACTGGTTTGCCTATGTGGGCGTGTCTTTCGACCAGCGGCCTTCAAAACATCATTTTGCCTGATGATGTTCGGGAAGTTGTCATCTGTGCGGATAATGACCCACCGGGACTGAGGGCAGCACAAGCCGCCGCCGAGCGTCTGCACACCGCAGCTCGCAAGGTCAAAATTGCCCTGCCGCCGCAGGCAGGTCACGACTTTAACGATCTTCTGAAAGATGAATACCATGTCTAACGTCATCAAAGATGCTCTTAACACTGCTGAAATTATCACGCCCGATGAACCCCAACCGTTGATTCGCGAGGTTGGTTCCGCCGCTATATTCCCTGTTCATGCGCTCGGAGAAGTTCTGGGTGGGGCCGCGTTGGCCATTCAGGATATTACGCAAGCCCCACTCTCCATGTGCAGTCAGTCAGTGCTGGCAGCCGCAACACTGGCAGCTCAGGGGCTTGCCGACGTGCAACTGCCGCGAGGTGGGGGTAAGGGGAAACCCATGTCAGGCTTCTTTGTTACTGTTGCCGCGACAGGCGAACGTAAAAGTACGGTTGATACACTGGCCCTTGCCCCCATTCGGGAGTGGGAAGCTGCCTTGCGAGTTGAATATACTGAGGGAATCAAAGCTTATAATTTGCAGGCACCCTCGATGACGGCTTGCCTAACGCTTACACGCGCTCGCTATACAGCCAAAAATGCTCGGCTATCTTCGAGCATGTGTATGAGAGTTATCCTGAACGGGATAAGGGGATTTATTCGCAGCAGTAAAAACCCCAAGCACGACTGCTATTCCCGCGTTCCAAGTTGCTCCAAGCCCATGAGTATACTTAGAGAGAATGAGTTATATTCCCATCTTGGCATACGAGCTTGATTATTAGCGGCAAGCTCAGCAACTCTTGCCTTTAGGATAGCAATATCGGTTACCCCGATTAGCAATAGAACTTTTGATAGGTATGAGTTGGATGCCGAACGCGCGAATATCTCGAAAGCGTTATGCTGCCTAGTCGCATATAGAAGCGTTTCTGGCCACCAATAAAATCCTCGAATGGCAGCCCGTATAAAGCACACAAAATCTGCCTGCATAAGGTGGCGAAACTGCACGCTGGATGACTTCGACCGTTCTTCTAAAAGTGTTGCTCTTAGTGATAAGAGACGTAATTTTAATCTACTGTTGCGAATATCCAATGATTGGGTGTGCTCGTGCAGGCATAAAAATTTAGAATGGGTTCATTACTATACCTTTGTGTGTCAGCTACGTAATACTGCTGTGATAAGAGGTAGGTTGCCGCATCGAGTTTCTCGGCTCGTATTAAGACTGCCAATGTATAGAGAAAAAGCTCATGGGCTATGAACTTGAAATTATCAAAATCAATATTTGTGTAGCTGCTTACATCTTTTGGGGGCAAAAAATAACAAACTAGCGATTCAAAAAATCTATGTATTGCAGACATATATTCGCGTACGTCTGTATACTGAGTAAGGGTTGTAAGCACTTGAATATATTCGTTACGGGCGGGGGTGAACTCTTCAATAGACTTTACAATCTGCTCATCCGGCTCACCTCCATCACTCCCCATACGATACCTTTCAAGATTTTCTGAAAAAACATTCAGGTACTCCTCAACAGCTCCACGGGCATACTCCTTACCATTTTTTACCCCCTCAATAGCGCGCTTAGCTAAAACAGATGTACCCAACGCTATGGCATTAGGCTCGACGATAAATGCTGGCGCTTTACCAAGTTCTGGTTTTACAAAAAGCGGTTTATCAAAAATCCAGCGCAACAATTTTTCGAAATTTTCCGAGTAGCGCTCAGCTTCACTTAAGTCCACATATATGCGCGATTTATAATAAATAGGTAAATATGGCTTGCCATTTTCATCCCTTTCAGCAATCACTGCAACAAACTTATCTTGTGCTTGTTTTGCATAAATCTCCGGCGAGATGATTTGCGTTTCAGTCCCCACCCCTCCTGCACGGCCATCTGCCTTAGATACATAAATTTTATCACACACAATGATAACCTTCGTTATCGAAGCGTCGCTTATCATCTTTTCCATAAACGCGAGTGCATCGTGCCCCTCACGCAAATCCCATTTATCTAATATGACATCAACTCCGCTACTACGTAGCTCTGTCGCCAAATCAACAACCCATTGCTCATGGGTTGGATTTGACCAGCTGTATGAAATGAATAAGCGCGGAGCCGTGGTCATACCCTTTATCCCGGATATTTAGAGGTTGCCCTATTTGGATAGTGACGATTCCAAGCAAATGTAAGGCGTTTTTCGAGTGCGAATTTCAGTTCACTTGTTACCTGTATGTTACCTGAGGCAGAAATCAAAAAGGCCACCTTACGGTGGCCTTTTGTAAGTCTTTGATAAGACTATCTGAATTGGAGCGGGCGAAGGGATTCGAACCCTCGACCCTAACCTTGGCAAGGTTATGCTCTACCCCTGAGCTACGCCCGCACTCCGTATTCAGGCACGCGATATTGAATATCGGTGCTGAGGGCCGGAATATACCCAGCCGCCCTCGCAAATCAAGAGCTGAATCGCATTCTTAACCATTATTTTGGGTGAGCGCCCGGATTTCTGGCGCATTCGTGAGCAAAAGGGGCAGGTTAGACCCAGCAGTGCCAGCTGCAACCGGCTTCCAGACCAGCGTCCCCAGTGCGCCGCATTGCGGGCACAGCGCCTGCCAGTTGGGTGCCACCTGCTGGCAATCCTGACAGGTCCAAACCGGGCCAGCGGGGGCCTGGGTGGCTTTGGTCAGCCACTCCTGCACTTGCCCCGCACGCACGGCAGCCGGGAGATTGTCAGCACCATTATCCTTCTCGATCAATTGCGCCATCAGATGGGCCGCCGGGCGGGACGGGCCCTTGGCCTGCGCCAGTTCCAGCTGATGACGGGCCACGCCCCACAATTGCGCGTCGAGCGCGGCCTGCGCCTGCATGAGGTGGCTGTCGGGTTGATCCGGATTATAACTGGCCAGCCGCTCCAGACGGCGCAGCTGATCCACCGCGCTGAGCGGCCCACCTGCCTGCTTATAAAGCGGCACCAGCTCGGGATGCGAGGCCAAACGCCAGCAGCGCTCAATGATCTTGCTGGCCGCTTTCAGCTCCTGCTGGTCTAACAGCAAGCGCGCATAAACAGTGGCAGCCGGGACAAACCCGGGCAGCGCCTCATGCGCCTTGCGCGCATAATCAAGTGCGGCAGACGGGTTGAGCTGACGCTGAGCCTGCTGGGCTTGCGCTACCAGCAACGTCGCCTTCAAAACCTTGCCGCGTTCCGGCCCAATAGCCCCCTGACGGATAGCGCGCGCCAGCGCCTCGCCCGCCAATTGCCAATTCTGGCTGCGCGCTTCCAGATCAACCAAGGCGGTCAGCACCCAGTCGGCCTTGGGCTGCAGGAGCTGAGCACGCCGCGCCAATGTAAGGGCCTGCGCGATATCCCCGCGCGCAACGGCCTGCGTAATCAAACCGCGCAAGCCCAAGAACGAGAGCTGCGGCTGCGCCAGCATGGAATTGTAATAGCGCGCAGCGGCATGCTCGTCCCCCGCCAACTGAGCAGCCTGCGCTTGCAGCAACAAGGTGAGCGCGGGCTGGTCGAGATACTTTTCGGCCTTATACGCCAGCTTGCGCGCCGCGCTGCCATCACCCGCGGCTACAGCCACCAACCCCTGCGTTAAAGCCATATAGCCTTTGCGCTGACGGCGGTTGAGATGCCCGAGTGAAAGAGATTGCGGAATGCCCACCAGCGCGCGCCATGTGGCATAAAGGGCAATCATCAGCCCGACCAGTACCAACAGCGCCAGCAGGGCAATGCCAACCGATGTGGTAATTTCATACCCCAGCCAATTGACCGATACCAAACCGGGCCGATTGGCCAGCCAGATGACTGCTGCCGTTAGCAGCGTAATTTTGAGCAGGAAGAAAACAATACGGATCACGGCGCGACCTCTTCCAGCTCATCCAGCGACGGACTAACCTCGGCCGCTGCCGGCGTCCCGGCAGTGAGATAGCTGCCCGCCTGCTCAACCAGCAGGGACGAGAGTGCCCGCGCGGCAATACGCGCCCGTGCGGCTTCAAGCCAGAGCTTCATGGGCGCAACCAACTTGCTATCGAGTTTATCAAGCTCAGCGGTGGCATTCTTGAGCTCACCCTGCTGCACATACTGGCCAGCGCGCGCCAGCACGGCGTCCACACTATTATCTTCGGGCGTAACGACAGCGCCATCGCGGCGGATGGTGACAAGGCCGCGCACACTGCGCCAGCTTTGCTGCCACCAGCTGCTCCCCTCGGGCAAGGCGGCTGTGACAACCGCGCGCGCGGCCGCCGGATATTCCTGCTGCAATTGGGCCAAGGTCGGCAGGCCCTTATCACGCCACGGCAAGATGGTGGGCGCTTCATCATTCAAGCGCTGCGCCAAAGCCGGGTCAGCCTTGCTAGCCGCTGCCAGCAGCGCCAGCCATGGTGCTTCAAAGGCACCGCCCTCCTGCCACGCCGCGCTGAGCTGTAAGGAAGCCGCCAGCAACGCCTTTTGCGCCAGCCCTTGCTGACTATTGGGCGAGACCTCTTTGCGCAGCTGCGCCAGCTCGCCCTTGAGTGCCGCCAGCTCTGTCTGCTGCGCAGTCAGGAGTTTCTGGCTGTCTTCCAGCTGTTGCAAACGCGAGGCCAAGGCAGGGTCAGCCGCCACCTGCGGACGCTGCTCTAATTGGGCGATACGCTCTTCCAGCTTGGGGGCGCTTTCCTGCAGCTTGGTGAGCTCCTCGCTCATGGCTTCGGTGCTGGCAAGCAGACCGTCTATTGCGGGCGGGACGATTGCGCTGGGTGCCTCCTGCGGCGCAGGTGCGAGAGCTGGCACCTGTGCAGATACATAAGGCGACCACCAAGGCTGGCTGGCACTAAGCACCAGTGCGCTCGCGGCCAGCAATAAGGCCAGCTTGCTACCCGCTCGCCCCGGAGTTGCAACTGAAGCGGTAACAGGTGCAGCCACGCGCGGCGCTACAGATGAAGGGGCCAAACTGGCTGGCGCCGGGCCAAAGCTTGAAGCGGTATTGGCCGCTGATGGCGCTGCCTTTGCAGCAGGCGCTGTCATTTCAAGCGCATCTGTTTTGGGGGCTTCATTGGCTTTGTTGTCACTCATGGCTGATCTCCGCGCTGACCGTCGCACAAAACTGGCGCCTGCGTTTGATATATGGTGGCTGACAGCTTACACCGTATCGCTGCCAGCGTAGAGTGTTTCTAGCAGCGATTTTTCATCCGGATGCGACGCAATTTTAATGCCGCGCCAGCCGGGCCCAGCCGCCCGCGCCACCGCCGGGCTGAGGCAAACCAATGTGAGCTGCGCCGGCCAGAGCTGCCCCACCGCCAGACGCGCAAAAATGGCGGCCGCCCGGGGGGAATAGAGCAGCACATGGTCAATCTGCCCGGCCTGCAGCGCCGCCAGTACATCGGCGGGCAAGTGGCTGGCCGCATGGGCCTGATAGACAATGCGCGCTTCAAACCAGAACCCGGCCGCACTGAGGCGCGCGGGCAACTGCCCCGTGACCACATCGCCACACAAATGCAGCAATACCCCGCCAGCGATCTGACAGCGCTGTAGCACCAGCGCAACCAGATCATCCGCCGCGCCGCCCGCACTTTCAACCCGGGTAAAGCCCGCCCGGCGGGCGGCGTCAGCCGTATGATGGCCAACGCAATAAACCGGCAGATCGCGCGCCAGGGCACTTGCGGCCAGCGCCGGGACCGCGTTGGCGCTGGTGAGCAGCACCGCCTGAACAGCGTCGCGCGGCAACTCCCACGCACATGCCGAAATTGTAAGCAGCGGCGCCAGCCACACCGGCAAGCCAGCTCCAGCCAGCTGAGCGGCAGTGGCCTGCGCTTGCGCAGCCGGGCGAGTAATGAGGAGTCCTGTAAGTGTCACAAGGCTGGTTTATGTTAAAAACGCGTGCTAGGAAAGGGCAGTTTTACTGGAGATGACATCATGACCGATACCCCCACCGCCCCGACCCCGAATGAACAGTCGCAGCCGCTGCCCATCACCATCAATGCGCAGTACATCAAGGATCTCTCCTTCGAAAACCCCAATGCGCCGCAGAGCCTGCTGCCCAGCAACGAGCAGCCGCAGCTGGATGTCCAGATTGACGTGCAGACCCGCACCGGCCCGCAGGATACGTTTGAAGTGACCCTGCACATCAAGGCAGATGCCAAGGTTGGCGGTCAGCGCGCGTTCCTGATTGAGCTGGCCTATGCTGGCGTGACCACCCTGCAGGGCGTGCCGCAGGACCTGCTGCAGCCGGTCTTGCTGATTGAAATTCCGCGCATCCTGTTCCCGTTTGCCCGCAACATTCTGGCCGACGTGACCCGTGACGGTGGCTTTGCCCCGCTGATGCTCAACCCGATCGACTTTGGTGATCTGTATCGCCGCCACATGATGAGCCAGCAGGGCGCCGCCCAGCAGGCCGTTGGCAACGCCTAAGCCCACGCGATGATCCGGGTTAAATTTGTTGGCAAGGGCCAGACGCTGGCGGATGCGCCGGTCTGGCGCCGCCAGCTGCCAACTGTTGCAGCTGACCAGCTCTCCGTCTGGGGGCAGTGCAGCTTCACATTTGACCCGGACGCCCGCGATTATGACTGGCTGGTGGTGTATGACGACCTGCCCCCGCAGGGCAGCGAGCGGTTTTCAACCCGTGTTGAGCAGCTGGCCTGCCCGCCCGAACACACCATCTTTGTAACGGCCGAGCCCAGCAGCATCAAAACCTATGGCAGCGCGTTTTTAGAGCAGTTTGGCATTATAATCTCCTCGCTGGAGCCATGGGCCACCCCCGCTGCGCGCACCCTGCACAGCCAGCCGGGCCTGCGCTGGTATTATGGCGCGCCCTATAGCTACAAGGATAATCCGGCCGGTCTGCGCAGCTATGACCAGCTCAAGGCCGCACAGCCTGAGAAGACCTTGAACTTCTCAACTGTCTGCTCCAACAAGCGCATGAAGCACACGCTGCACAACAAGCGCGTGGACTTTACCGATTTCATTAAAAGCAAAATTCCGGAGCTTGAGATTTTCGGCCATGGTGTGCGCCGGATT
>Ga0255210_1000684_pt1 | contig 11547 bp, 10 predicted proteins | sample Miss_Yuk_RepA_8d_FD_188422 | JGI IMG/M metagenome (GOLD analysis project Ga0255210, IMG submission 188422) | Freshwater microbial communities from Mississippi River, Louisiana, United States - Miss_Yuk_RepA_8d | ecosystem: Environmental > Aquatic > Freshwater > River | place: USA: Louisiana...
GAACGACGCGAGACGCGGCAACGAGAGATTCGCCGCGTGCAACTGCGCGGGCAACGACCACACGACGAGGCCGAGCATGGCCGGGGCGGCCACGCCGAACACCAACGCAAAGCGGTGCAGAGAAAACAGTTGGGTGAGGGCACCGGCATCGACCACTGCGCTGCTCGCGTCGAGTCGGTCGAACCCGAGCACCACACCAATCGCGGTTGCCACCACGAGCCAGAGTGCGGAGGCGACCAGCAGCGAGGCTCCAATGGTCGCGTGGTGGATCGTCGTCAGCCATCCGGTGACCCGTTGCACGGGTGAGTTCGCGGCCCGCTGGGCCGTCGTGGCAGATGGGGCGCCGCTCACCGAAATCGACACGTGGCAAGGCTACTCAGTTGCCCTGTCGGCGACGAAGGTTCATGCAGCGGTGACAGCGTGGCACACATAGGTCGCGGGCAGTGAACGGCGCGAGGTGGGCGAACTAGCGCACGAGCACGTCAACCGTCACGGCGATGAAGAGCAGCGTGACGTAGGAGATCGAAAAACTAAAGACCCGCATCGCCGCCCGTGCGGTCGGAGTCGTACCGAGACCAAACGTGAGGGCGACAAAGGCGACTCCGAGCACCACGGCCGACACCATATAAATCACACCCATGTCGTTCAGCGGTACGAGCGCGAGCGATGCGACCGCAACAGCTACGGAATACCACCCCATCGTTCGCACGGTTGTTGCAGCAGACTCCACGACGGGCAACATCGGCACCGATGCGGCGCGGTACTCGTCGGCGTGGCGAATGGCGAGCGCCCAGAAGTGCGGCGGCGTCCACAAAAAGATGACGAGAAACAGCACGACCGCAGACCACGACACGTCGTTGCGCACGGCGGCCCAACCCACGAGCACCGGTACCGCACCGGCGGCGCCTCCAATCACGATGTTCTGTCGCGAGGTTCGCTTCAACCACAGCGAATAGACGAAGACATAAAACAGGGTGGCGGAGATCGCGAGACATGCGGCGAGCACGTTTGAACTCCACGCGAGCAGGGCAAACGCGGCGACTTCAAGCACCAACGCAAAAGCGAGGGCGTTGCGTGGCGCGATGCGACCGGTGACGAGCGGGCGGTTGCGAGTGCGTTCCATCAATCCATCGATGTCACGGTCGATATACATGTTGATGGCGTTGGCGCCGCCCGCGGCGAGTGCGCCACCGAGCACCGTCCACACAACGAGGCTCGTGTCAGGCCAACCACCGGCTGCGAGCACCATCGTGGGAATGGTTGTGATGAGCAACAACTCGATGATGCGCGGCTTGGTCAGCGCGATGTAGGCACCGATGACTGTGCGGGCCGGGCGCGAACCGGTGTGTGCGAACGCCGCACTCAATCGCGACGGCACGAGCGGACGACTGAGCACCACGCCGCAAGGCTAGGAGCGCACGACCACCCAGCCACAGGTGCTCGGCACAATGGAAGTATGTCGACCGTCACTGACATCGAGCGCGGCAGCGAGACAACGGTTGATCGTCCGTGGATTGTGATTGTGTGGAACGACCCAATCAATCTCATGGTGTACGTCACCTGGGTGTTCCAAAAACTCTTCGGCTACAGCCTCGAGAAGGCAACCTCACTCATGCTTGACGTGCACGAAAAAGGTCGTGCGGTCGTGTCGAACGGTACCCGCGAACGAGCCGAAGTCGACGTGCAACGACTGCACGAACACGGACTGTGGGCGACGATGCAGCAAGAAGACGCGTGACCGCCTTCGAACGCACCGCGACGGGCTATCGCTGCGTTCTGGCCGACCAGTTGCGCTCAGCATTGAGCAGCGTGCTGGGTGAGTTGCGTGACGAACTCGAGAAGGCAAAGACGATGCCACACGATCAGTTACCTGCGCACCTACGTCGCCTCTTCCCCGCCGGCTATCACGCCGATGCCGAACAGAACGCCGAATATCGTCGCCTCACTCACGACGAACTTGTTGCCACACATCAACGTTCGGTCATCGAGAGCATCGAGCTGCTCGAACGCTCAACTGAGTTGAGTGCCGACGACCTTGACCGCTTCGTGCGCGCCGTGAATGCCACGCGACTCGTGGTGGGCACCATCCTCGATGTGAGTGAGGACGAGAGCGAGCCCGCAGCCGATGATCCGATGGTCGACTTGTGGGAGATCTACGACTTTCTCGGCTGGGTGCTGTATCAAGGGCTTGCGGCGCTGAGTGGTGATGCGCCTGAGTAACCGTGTGCTGACGCCCCTGAGCATTCGTGTGGTGTCGCTGGTAGATTTCAGATGCTCTTCCAACGAATTCAAATTCCTTGCCCCCATCGTCTAGAGGCCTAGGACACCACCCTTTCAAGGTGGCGGCACGGGTTCGAATCCCGTTGGGGGTGCAAAGATCAGTTTTGGAAACAAATCTGGTCCCGTGGTGAAGTTTGGAGTTCACGCCGGCCTGTCAAGCCGGAGGTCGCGGGTTCAAATCCCGTCGGGACCGCGAGACGGTGGCAACACCGAATCATGGTCGGGTAGCTCAGTTGGCAGAGCACGCGCCTGAAAAGCGCGGGGTCACCGGATCGACGCCGGTCCCGACCACAAGAAGTACGAGTAGGAGCTACGAGTTGTAGTCGTAGCCGAGTTGTGGTGCGGTGAGCATCGGCTCGTAGGCGATGTTCGCAGTGCGCGCCATTTCGGCGCATGTTCCACCACGATCAACGATCACCGTGATGAACACTGGGTAAGCACCAAAGGATCGCACGACTTCCACGGCGTCAAACAGCGATGTACCACGGGTGACCGTGTCTTCAACGATTGCTACCTTGTCGCCTGGTTGTAGCGCACCAGCCACACGACCAGTCACTCCGTGGTCCTTTGCTTCCTTGCGAACACTGAAACTTCGTAGATGTCGACCACGCGATGCCGCGATTGCAGCCACTCCGAATGCCACGGGATCAGCCCCCATCGTCAGCCCGCCGATTGCCGTGACATCGGCGGGAAGCAGTGACAAGGCAACGTCGGCGACCAACAGAATTCCATCTGAGCGACACGCCGTTTGTTTGGTGTCCAAGAACCACGTGCTTACCCGTCCCGACTTGAGCGTGAAGTTGCCAGTCTTCAACGAGTGCACCAGTACGTGTTGCCGCAGGGCATCACGCTGCGGGTCGAGCGGTGGGAGTGCCGTCGTCATCGCTAGGCGCCGATATCGATTGCCGCATCAACGGCGCGTCCTGCGTGCTGCAGGACACGATCAAGATCGAAGGCACCAGAGAGTGCGGTGGAGTCCATCACGGCACTGACCTCGGGTGTAGCAACGAGTACGTCACGCAAGTGGGTGTCGGATTCGAGAGAACGCCGTGCCGACTCTTGAACAATTCGATACGCAGCCTCCCGCGACAATCCCGCTTCCACCAATGCAAGCAATACCGACTGAGAAAAGATCGCGCCACGCGTAAGTTCGATATTGGTGCGCATTCGTGCCGTGTCAACCTCCCAGTTGGCCACCAACCGTGTGAGTCGCTTCACCATGTAACAGGTGAGTGTGGCGGTGTCGGGGAGGATGATTCGCTCCACCGAGGAATGTGAAATGTCACGCTCGTGCCACAGCGCCACGTTTTGCAGGCCCGCCTGGAGGTTTCCACGCACCACTCGAGCCAATCCAGACAGCGTTTCGGCTGAAATGGGATTGCGCTTGTGGGGCATCGCCGAGCTCCCCTTTTGTCCCGCTGCAAAACCTTCGCGAACCTCCGACACCTCGGTTCGTTGCAGATGGCGAAGTTCCACGGCAATCATCTCGATGGTGGTGGCGATGCTGGCGCACGCCGAAAGAAATTCCGCATGACGGTCGCGACCAATCACTTGGGTGGCAGGTACGGCGCGCAATCCCATGGCACGAGCAACATGGCTCTCCACCCGCGGATCAATGTTCGAGTAGGTGCCAACCGCACCGGACAGCTTGCAGACCGACACCGTGAAGTGTGCCGATTTCATTCGTCGACGATCACGATCAAGTTGCAGCGCCCACAGGGCCACCTTGGCACCGAACGTGGTGGGTTCGGCGTGGATTCCATGAGTGCGACCAATCATCGGAGTTGCTCGGTGCGATGATGCTTCGCGAACCAACACACCAATGAGTTCTCCGAGAGCCGTATCGATGAGTTGGGCTGCATCGCGAAGCATTGCGCACCATGCAGTGTCGACCACATCGCTACTCGTGAGCCCGTGATGCACCCATGCGGCATCGGGTGGGCCGATCTGATCTTGCACCACGTCCACGAATGCCGCAACGTCGTGATTGGTTACCGCCTCACGTTCGCTCACGGCGTGCACGAATGACTCGTCTATCTTCGGTGCACGTGCGCGACACGCTGCAGCAGTAGCGAGGGGAACCACGCCAAGTGCCGCTTGTCCATCCAATGCATGAAGTTCGATCTCCAAATAGCGAGAGAACCTGGCAATATCGCTGAAGATGGCATCCATCTCCGGCAGCGAGTAGCGCTCAATCATGTGGGGTTCTTTCGCAGCACCACATCGTCGCGTTCTGGCCCTACTCCCACCACGCTCACCGGCACGCCGGTGTGCGACTCCACGAGCGACAACAGCTGCTGCACCTGTGCAGGTAGGTCCGCTTCGGAGCGACACGTGCGGAGCGTCTGCTTCCAACCGGGGATGTCGTGATACACGCACTCCACTCGAGCCAGAGTTTCAGCGTCATCAGGAAACGACGTGACGATGCTGTCGTTGAGTCGGTAACCAACGCATACGCGAACGGTGTCGAAATCATCCAGCACGTCCAACTTGGTGAGTGCGATATCCGTGAGCGAATTGACTCGTACGGCATGGCGCAACATCACCAGATCCAACCAACCTGGTCGACGGCGACGCCCAGTGACGGTGCCAAACTCACGGCCAACATCGACGATGCGATCACCCAGTTCGCCGAGCACTTCCGTGGGAAATGGTCCGGACCCAACACGCGTGGTGTAGGCCTTGGCAATACCAATCACACGGCTGATGTGTCGCGGACCGATGCCGCTTCCCGCACACGCTCCACCAGCAGTGGGGTTCGATGATGTCACGTACGGATACGTTCCGTGATCGATGTCGAGGAAGGTGGCTTGCGCCCCCTCCAACAGGATGGCTGCGCCATCATCAAGCGAGTCGTGCAACAAGTTCACCGTGTCATCGAGATACGGCAGCAACCGCTGCGCAAGCACATCACTCTGTGCCACCACTTCGTCAACGTCAAGAAGAGGTTCGTGGAGTGACGCAAAGATCATATTTTCTTGTGTGGCGCGTTCCTTCACCAATGTGCGGAATCGCTCACGATCGCGGATGTCTCCCGCTCGCACACCGATGCGCTTCACCTTGTCGGCATATGCGGGCCCAATGCCCTTCAACGTCGTTCCGAGCTTTGACTCACCTCGCAGCGATTCACTGATGGCATCTTGGCGTTGGTGCCAGGGAAAAATCAGGTGGGCGAGTGTCGACACCCGCAACCGCTTACAGGTGACACCACGTGCTTCGAGTGTGTCGATCTCACCGAACAACGTCGGCATGTCCACCACCACACCGTTGCCGATTACGGGCGTTACATGGTCGTACAACACTCCACTTGGCACCAATTGCAGCGCGTAACGCTCTTCGCCCACCACCACCGTGTGACCCGCATTGTGACCACCCTGATACCGCACGACATGACTGTGCGTACCGGCAAGCAAGTCGATGATTTTTGCCTTGCCCTCGTCACCCCATTGAGTGCCGACTACTACGGTGACGGGCATTGACGCTCCTGCGCTGGTGGGAACGTGGAGAAAGCCTACTCGGCATTTCAGTAGAAGCGGGAGAAGAACGCGGGACTTCACCGATAGTTTCGTGACGTGAACGCTGTGTTGCGCCGTCGCGAATGGGCCACTATGAGCCCCAGTGACCGTGCGACTCTCACCAATCGGTCAATCAAAGACATCGTTCCAAGTGCTCTACACACGGAGATTTCGGCCCTTCTGGATGATGTTCGCACACGCGGTGACGAGGCCGTGTGTGATGCCACTCGTCGATTCGACGGTGTTTCACTTCGACCGGAACAACTGCGTGTCGGCAGCGATGAGATTGCCTCTGCAAAGGTGAGCGACACGCTGCATGTGGCGCTCGTGGATGCCATCGATCACGTGCGCCGATTCAATGAGGCGGTTCGTACCCGCATGTCGGATTGGTCGATGGAGATTGAGCGAGGTGCTCGGGTGGGCGAAAAGTTCACTCCAATTGCATCAACGGGATTGTTCGTGCCTGGTGGCAAGGCCAGTTATCCGTCGGTGGCGTACCAACTTGGTGTGCCTGCGGTCGTTGCTGGGGTGCCTCGCATCGCAGTGGTGGTACCACCCCTTCCGAACGGAGCCGGCGAGGTCGACCCAGGTGTGTTGGTGGTGTGTCGCATGTTGGGTATCGACGAGGTGTACCGCGCAAACGGTCCGGCTGGAGTTGGTGCTCTCGGCTTTGGTACTCACACGATTGGAGCGGTTCGCAAAATCGTTGGTCCAGGAAGTCCGGCCGTCACTGCTGCACAGGTGGAAATGCAGCGGCACGGCGTCAGCACGATGATGGTGCTGGGGCCGACCGAAAGCATGATGGTGGTCGATGACTCGACCGATGCTCGTCGCGCAGCGCTGGACCTGTTGATTGAGGCCGAACATGGTGACGATTCCACCGTGGTACTCCTTTCCACCGATCGCAGCATGATCGATGCAATCGATTCAGAACTTCAGCGCTTGATCGTGGAGTTGCCACAACATCGTGCCGATGCTGCACGTTCAGCGTTGGGTGTGCATGGTGGTGCTGTGTTGGTTGCAACATTGGCTGAGGCCTGCGACATTGCGAATGCATTTGCTCCGGAGCACTTGCAACTGGCGGTGCAGGGCTCACGTACCGACGAACTCGTGCAACGGCTGAGCAATGCCGGGGAAATTCTCGTGGGTCAAGACACGCCATTTTCGGCTGCAAACTTCGTCCTGGGATGTCCAGCGTCGCTTCCCACCAGCGGCTTTGCTGCAGTGTCGTCGGGGATCACGGCTGCAACATTCCTCAAGTCGACGGCAATCGCATCAGCGGACGCACAGGCTTTGCATCGCATGGCGCCAACCATCACCGCACTCTCTGATCACGAGGGCTTTTCTGCCCACGGCAATGCGGTACGTCAACGCTTCACCTGAACGTTCGTTGCCGCGCACCATTGCGCTGCCGGCCGCTACGACAACGAGCTGCCGGAATCGGAGGGGTTCACGGTGAACTCGCCATTGACCACATCCACTCGAATGGTGGCGTTGCCCAGAGTTTCCGTCACTTTGCCCTCCAATAACAAGAGTGCTGCTGGGTCGGCGATGACTCGCTGAATTAGTCGCTTGAGTGGTCGCGCTCCGAACTCGGCATCGTAGCCACGTTCGGCGAGTGCGAGGCGTGCCGCTGGCGTTATCGCAAGTGTGATTCGACGTTCGGCAAGCCGATCGATGAGATGTTGCAGTTGAATCTCCACGATTGCACCAAGGTCGTCGCGGGTAAGCGACGCAAAGCGAACGATTTCATCGATTCGATTGACGAACTCCGGCTTGAAGTACTCGATCGGCTCCACCGGCAGGTTGCTCGTCATGATCAGGATCGTGTTGGTGAAATCCACGGTTCTACCCTGGCCGTCGGTGAGTCGCCCATCGTCGAGCACCTGCAACAAGATGTTGAACACCTCGGGATGTGCCTTTTCGATTTCATCCAACAGCACCACGCTGTAGGGGCGGCGACGAACTGCTTCGGTGAGCTGTCCTCCCTCGTCGTAGCCCACGTATCCAGGGGGTGCGCCGACGAGTCTGCTGACGGAGTGCTTCTCGGAGTACTCGCCCATATCGATGCGCACGATTGCCTTGTCGTCATCGAACAGGAATGCTGCAATCGAGCGAGCAAGTTCGGTCTTGCCCACGCCCGTTGGACCGAGGAACATGAATGAACCAATCGGCCTGTTCGGATCAGACAACCCGGCGCGACTGCGGCGAATGGCATTCGCCACCACCGTCACTGCCTCGTCTTGGCCAATCACCCGTTGGTGCAACAGGTCCTCGAGATGCACGAGCTTGTGCATCTCGCCTTCCATGAGGCGAGTCACAGGGATACCCGTCCACTTCGCAACCACATCGGCGATGTCTTGTGCGTCCACTTCTTCCTTCAGCATTCGTTCGTTCCCCGCAGTGGCAGTCTCCACCTCGGTGGCCTGTGAGATTCGACGCTCCAATTCGGGAATACGGCCGTAAATCAGCTCTGCCTTCTTTTCCAGATCACTTTCGCGATCGGCCTGCTGCCGCAATGTGTCGAGCTCTTCCTTGAGTGTTCGCACCGCACTGATGCCCTGTTTCTCGGCTTCCCAACGATGCTTCATCTTCGTGGATCGTGCGACCAGCTCGTTCAATTCGGAATCGAGTACGTCCAAACGTTCCTTGCTGGCAACGTCCGTTTCTTTGGTGAGGGCAACTTTCTCGATTTGCAGTTGCATGATTCGTCGCTCCACCACGTCGATCTCGGTCGGCATCGAATCAATTTCAATTCGTAACTTGCTGGCTGCCTCATCCATCAAATCGATGGCCTTGTCGGGCAGGAATCGATTGGTGAGATAGCGGTTGGAAAGTACCGCCGCACTCACGAGTGCGTTGTCTTGAATACGCACACCGTGGTGCACCTCGTAACGCTCCTTCAACCCGCGCAAGATGGCAATGGTGTCTTCCACGGTGGGCTCGCCCACATACACCTGTTGGAATCGACGCTCGAGCGCGGCGTCTTTTTCCACGTGGGTTCGGTACTCATCGAGCGTCGTTGCGCCAATCATGCGTAGCTCGCCACGCGCCAACATCGGCTTCACCATGTTGCCCGCATCCATCGCACCTTCTGCACCACCAGCGCCAACGAGGGTGTGGATCTCATCCACGAAGGTGATCACTTCACCCCCTGCATCGGTGATCTCCTTCAAGACGGCCTTCAATCGCTCCTCGAACTCGCCGCGATACTTCGCACCAGCCAACATCGAACCAAGGTCGAGGGAGATCAACCGCTTGGACTTGAGTCCCTCGGGGACGTCCCCGGATGCGATGCGTTGAGCAAGCCCTTCGACGATGGCAGTTTTTCCAACTCCTGGCTCACCGATGAGGATGGGATTGTTCTTCGTTCGACGTGAGAGCACCTGCACGACCCGACGAATCTCTTCGTCGCGACCGATGACTGGATCGATCTTTCCGGCGCGCGCTCGCGCAGTGAGATCAACGCTGTATTTCTCCAGGGCCTGGAATTGATCCTCTGGATTCTGTGAAGTAACTCGATGTGAACCGCGGACACTCCGCAGTGCGTTCAACATTTCCTCGCGCGGAAGGCCAACCACGTCGTGCATGGCAACGAGCAACACCTCGACGGAGAGAAAATCGTCGCGAAACTCCGTCTGCATCTCCTTGGCTGCAGCGAACACTGCCGCCAATTCGCGATTGAGACGCGGCTCCGCACCGCCCTTCACGCTCGGCAGTTTGGCAAGTACCGAGGTGCACGTCTGCGACACCTTGTTTACCGACACTCCCACCTTGGCGAGCAGAGGCGACACGATGGTGCCGTCCTGTTTCACCAACTCTGCCAACACGTGGTGCGGGGTGAGTTCTGGATTGCCGGCCAGCGCTGCAGCCTGCATCGCAGCCGACACCGCTTCGGATGTCTTGGTGGTCCAAGTGCGTGGGTCAAGCGTCATAAGGAATCCTCTCTTATCGTTCGCCGAGAAATCCGGATCGTCGGGTGAACACCGACAACACCTGACGGGTGGGAACCAGCTCGCCGCGAGAAGCCCGCTGTTGGGCAACATGTTCACGCAATGCCGCAACTTCGGCCCGCAATTGGACCACTTCGCTCTCGAGGGCCAATACATGTCGAATGCCTTCAAGATTCATCCCCGCGTCCACCAACTGCGCAATGCGATGGAGTCGCGCGATGTCGGCTTGGCTATAACGGCGATTGCCACCTTGGGTTCGTGCCGGTTGCAGGAGTCCCACCCGCTCGTAGTTGCGCAGGGTTTGCGGGTGCATACCTGACAACTCGGCTGCGACCGAGATGACATAGACGGCCATCTGATAACGGTCGCGGTCGGAAGGTTGGCTCATACAGTTTCCTCCTTGGCGTGTTTGACGTGTGCATGTGATCCGTTGGTGCCTTCGGCTTGCGCGAACGCAAGAAGTGCTTCCCTCTGTTGGTCGGTAAGCGACGTCGGCACCACCACATCCACGGTGACGATGAGATCGCCCTGCGACTTGTTGGAGGTGATTCCACGACCCTTCACGCGATGACGACTTCCGGGTTGGGTACCTGCTCGAAGCCGCAACATCACCGTGTCCCCCTCGAGCGTTGGAACGGCAACGTCTGCACCGAGCGCAGCCGACGTGAATGACACTGGGACACGCACCAGTAGGTTGCGGCCATCACGCGAGAACATCGGATGCGGTGTAACGCGGCACACGACGAACAGGTCTCCTGGTGGACCACCATTGCGACCGGGTCCACCGCGACCTTTGATGCGAATTCGCGAACCATCATCGATGCCTGCGGGTACGCGAACGTTCACTTCACGATTTCGCATCTCCACACCGGTGCCACGACACGTTCCACAAGGATGTTCAACCTTCACTCCGCGACCCCCGCACTGCGAACATGGCACCGAGAACGCAAACCCCCCTTGGTTCACATCCGATACTCCGCGGCCACCACAGTGCGAGCACCGAACGGGCGACGTGCCGGGCCGCGCACCCGAACCATTGCAGGTGGAACACACGGCCTCCGACGTGATGTGCAGGCTGGTGGTAATCCCTTGTGCTGCGTCGACAAAGTCGATGGTGAGCGAGGCCTCCAGATCCGAGCCGCGCTGTGGGCCTACTCCGCCACCAGCTCGTCGACCTCCGCCGAACATCTGACCCAAGAGATCTCCGAGTCCTCCAGCACCAGCCATGTCGCCCATATCGAAGCGAACCGAGCCGTTACCCGATCCACCAAAGGCACCCGGGCCGAGGCGGCGGACTTCGTCATACTCTCGGCGACGCGTTTCGTCTCCGAGCACGTCGTATGCAGCCGAAATTTCCTTGAAGCGTTCTTCTGCGGCTGCATTGTTTGGATTCGCGTCGGGGTGATATTGGCGCGCAAGTTTTCGGTATGCCTTGGTGACGTCCTTTGCCGAGGCATTCTGCGCGACGCCGAGCACGGCGTAGTAGTCCTTCTCGAACCACTCTCGTTGTGCAGTCATACCGGCCTCGTTTGTTTGCTCAACCCTTCACCTTCACCATGGCCGCGCGAACGACGCGACCTTTCCAGCGATAGCCAGTGCGCAGCACTTCCACCACTACTGGACCAGTGCTTCCCTCGTCACCTGGATCGTGTACCACCGCATCGGCAGTCGCGGGATCGAATGGCTTGTCAGCCAAATCCAATGCTTCAAGGCCTTGCTTTTGCAACGAGCCGAGCAATGCTGACCATACCGATTCGATACCTTGCACGCCGTGTGCGGCCGCTGCCTCACATGCGTCC
>Ga0255210_1000686_pt1 | contig 11530 bp, 12 predicted proteins | sample Miss_Yuk_RepA_8d_FD_188422 | JGI IMG/M metagenome (GOLD analysis project Ga0255210, IMG submission 188422) | Freshwater microbial communities from Mississippi River, Louisiana, United States - Miss_Yuk_RepA_8d | ecosystem: Environmental > Aquatic > Freshwater > River | place: USA: Louisiana...
AAATATTGCGAAAGTGGATTTGCGTCCGAGATGCCCGTCTATCTACGATCAAGGCCAGTTGGGGAGTTGTACTGCCAATGCGATTGGTTTCTGCTATCACTACGACACGATGAACAATGCGAAGCCACTGTGTCCGAGTCGTCTATTTATTTACTACAATGAACGTTCCATGGAGGGTACGGTTGGTTCGGACAGTGGTGCGGAAATCCACGACGGCATTCAGAGTATTCACGACGTGGGTGTTTGTGACGAGAGCGAGTGGGGGTATGATATTTCCAAATTCACGGAGCGTCCCCCGCAGATGTGCTACGATGAAGCGAAGAAACACACGACGGTCAGTTATCGTGCGGTGGGTAAATCACTGGACGAGTTGAAGTCGGCGTTGGTGGCGGGGTTTCCCGTGGTGTTTGGATTCATTGTGTACGAGAGTTTTGAGAGTCCCGAGGTTGCCAAAACGGGTATGATGCCGATGCCAGAGGGGGGTGAGCCTGTGTTGGGAGGTCATGCGGTGGCGATGGTCGGGTTTGATGATGTCCGCAAGGTGTTTATTGTGCGGAACAGTTGGGGGGAGGGCTGGGGTGACTGTGGGTATTTCTATATGCCCTATGCTTTCATAACGGATAGAGATGATGCCAGTGATTTCTGGACGGTGTCGGCTGTGAGTGATGCTGCCGACTCGCAAGTGCATCGTGAGATTCAGACACCCCTTGATGACGGCAAACTAGAGATTGTGTATGAGAATGACAGCCGTGAGGTGACTCGCAGTAAGATTGCGGGGCATTTACAACAGCGTGTGCTTCAGCATAAATGCCTTGGACGTATCATAAATGAGTTGTGTGCGTCAAAAGATACACCAACGCCCGTCGCCGTGAGTATCACCGTATCTGACCCGAGCACACAGGTATCGTGTCAGTCACCCTCTCCTTGTCCGTTGGGTACGAGTGGGAGCGTGAAGCGTCGCAACCGTCGGGCAAAACACAAGATTCTTTAAGTCGTCGTTGTCATTGTTGTTGTTGTTAACGTTGTCATTGTCGTAGTTGTTTTATACACGGATAATTCACAATCCGCCGTGTATAAGGTAACTTATTTATGTGGTTTTCAAACAAGCGACGCCTTAATCTTCTTTTCATCACCAAAGTAGTTCTTGAACGTATCCAAAATGGATTTGCCCTGTTGGAGAGCGGGACCCATTGTTTCAAGTGTTTCCATCAGTTTCTTTTGTGTGTTGATGAGGTCTTTCGTGTCGTTGTTGAGCGTACTGATTTCTTTTTCATCCATTGTCTTGAACATATTGAGATAGGACTGCTTACTGTCAATTTCACTCTTTCCAGAGCCACTGGGTTCAAATTCATCCATAATGGTTTGGAACACCTCCGTGATTTCCTTCTTGTCTACCGACGATGATTTCTTCTTGGTCTTTTCACCTTCCTCTTTCTTTCCCTTGGTTTTGCTCTTGGTATCCTTTTCATCATCCTTCTTCTCGGGGAACGCCTTCTCACCGTCAATGATATCGGAGGTGGTCTTATCCTCCTCATTTTCCTTATTTTCGGACGCATCCTCCTCGGGCTTATCGCCATTTCCGTCCTCAAGATGTTCCAAAATGACCGAGTAGCGTTTCCCGAGCATACTCTTGCGTTTCTTCAATGGGTTGCTATCTACGTACACGTAGATGAGTGCTGTCGCAATACCCGCAACACTGATACTCAGGGACAGGTCAGCGGATACCATGTATAATACGACAATGATACTGGTAAAGATAAAGTAATACACCGCACGGTTAATCTTCAGCAAGTACACGAAGATTGCGATGAATACAATGAGGTATAAGAGACTATTCACGGTGATGTCTTTCGGAATACGGAGTTTGGACAGAGCCGTTTTTGTGGAACGGAGGATTGTTGTTGCCATAGGTAGCCTATATATATGGAAATTAGAAATAAACTTAAAACTTCATAGGAGGTGCTGAGGGTTCAAATATGCTTTGTATGGATGATGTAGGTGTATCATAGGGCGACATCGTGGGGGGTGTTCGTTGAACGGATGCGTACCGAACGGTGCTATGGTCGTATAGTTCCAACTTACGTTTCAGTCCGTCTCGCTCCTCCTTGACGGCAATGAGTTCTACTTTGGCACTGTAGCATTCTTCGTGGAGGACGTTGTATTTTTCGTGGATGTCACGACTCGCCTCCTTTTCGCTCTTTATGATGCTACGTAGTTCCGCACACTCCGCCGTCATCGCACAGTGTTCTCTGCGTTGGACGAGGTAGGAGTTTTCTATGTCGTGAATGCGTCCAGTGAGTTCGTGGATGTTGTCGGTCAGTGCCTTATTGTGAGCGACTATACCTGTGATAAAATTCTCCATTTCTGAGATGGTATTGCGGTAGTTTGCGATTTTCGTGTCACTCAGCATTTTCGCAACGGTCTCCTTGTGTATTTCGTTTTTCATTTCAATCTCTTTTCGTGCGAGAAGATGTTGTACGATTTCTTCAAAGTCGCATATGTTGTCAATGAATATATCTGCCGTAACAAACATCAGCACATGTTTATCGTGTGCGAGTTCCCCGATGTGTCCCAGAACACTCCGTATCTGCGACATTCGGTGGGTCAAGTCTTTGTCATTCCGCTTCGCCAGAATCGGGCGATCTAACCGAATACATTGGCGATTGACTTTCGGTAGAGACTTGTATAGTTCGTATATTTGTCTGAATCGTTTTCGGATATTCCAAGCGTAATTTTCGGTGGATACCCGTATCGTGTAAAAAACAACGTCTTCATCTTCCACCTTTCGTGTGGCGTATTCCACCAGTTCAAAACTCAGATGCCGATGGGTCGGTGCTTTGTTGTTGTCATTATTTGGTGTACTCATCTATGGTATATTACATAAAAAAAGGTTCGTGATATCCTTTATACTTTCTAATGATACTTACTTTAGGCAGTGGCATTTTCAATGTTGTAATATTCCGCATACTGTTGTAGGAATCGGCGGAGGAAAAGGGGGTTGTTACGGAGGCGGGTGTGATCGTTTGCGTCCAAGATGTCTTCTACGAACCGTGCCTCGTAGTCATCCGCTGGACGACGATGTACACGTGACATCAGGTAGTACATTGTGACGATCGCGAAGAGTACGAGGCATAGTATGATGCTGAATACAGAGATGTCGACGGCAGAGATACGTTGATACATTTGCTTTCTTGCTTTTTGTTGGATACTTAAAACTCAGTGAGAATCCATGAAATCAATTTTTATGAACTCTCATTGACTTTTTGATGCCTATGGTCGGAGTCGAACCGACGGCCTTTCGCTTACAAGGCGAACGCATTAACCACTTTGCTACATAGGCTTTATGTCAAAGGCTTTTCGTTTTCGGTCTCAAATGTCTTTTCGGACTCAAATGCTTTTCGGTCTCAAATGCTTAAGCCGACTCTGACTTGTTCTGAGACTTTGGGGGCAAGTTAGGGCGTTTTCCACGACCCGCACCGACTGTCTTGAACCCATCGTTGCTCACTGGAACACGAGACGACCCCTCATAGGGTCTCGCCGACCGACGAACCGTGAGACGAGTCCCTTGGTTCTCGCACATCAAACTGCCACCCTCAATGCCAGTGACATTGACCGCATAGTTGCGATTTGCCTTTTCATCAAAGTAAAGACTGAACTCCACGTACTCGCCCGGATAGAGAGTGCGAAACACCCCACCCTTTTCTTGCGACGCTTCTGCTCCAGCACTCTTCAAGCCACTGTGATGGACGAAGACCTCCGATGCGTCCGCAACTTCGGCATTTCCAAGGTTGCCCAACGGAGTGATAAAACCAAACCCCTTGCGATTGTCAAACCATTTCACTTTTCCATAAAGTCTACCAGAAGTCATGTTGATTGTGTATATAATCTCTTATAATACAAATGAGGCGTGTTGTCTTTAAATCGTTTTGGTTATGGGGTGGTCGTATAAGAAAAAGCACCAACACATCTATTTATTATATCAAACTTTAGAGAAATCGTCAAGGGATCTATCTAAAACGGGCGAAAGTGTAAAACCGAAAACTACTTAAAGACAAGCCTCCTAATATAAATTGAGGGTGCGTTGGCTCAGTCGGTAGAGCATTAGGCTGTTAACCTAAGGGTCGTAGGTTCGAGTCCTACACGTACCGTGCTTTCTAGGATAACTAGAAACATAGACTTTCGGATGTCTATGATTTTAGGTATGGGTGGATATAAAGAGAGAACTATGAGGTAAGAGCATAGATAAATGAAAGCGACCATCGTTGTCGCGTGTGAGTACAGGACGGGGGCGATTGGACACAATGGTAATTTACACCACACGATGAGGGCGGACATGCGTCATTTTGCGGAGACGACGAAGGGGGGTGTGGTGATTATGGGACGCAAGACGTGGGATAGTATTCCGTATCACCGTCGTCCGTTGGCAGGGCGATTCAACGTGGTGCTGACACGGAGTGGTATGACGTATGAATCCGACGAGGTTGCCGTCTGTCGTTCGCTAGAGCAGATACAGGACTGTCTGGCGGAACCCCGTGTGGAACCGTACGTATCCAAGGGTGTCTTCGTCATTGGTGGGGGCGACATCTATCGTCTGTTCCTAGAATACCGACTCGTGAAGGCCGTGATTGCGACCGTGTATGTGCCGAATGCGGGTGCGGTTGTCCCAGAGTACGACACCACGTTTCCGTTGGACGATGTTGTAGAGAGGTACGGCTTTCATCGTACGAACATGGCGGACGGAACACTCGGACGATTCCTAGACAGCGATGAGCGGTTTTCGGCCTACATCCAAGAGTTTCATATCACCCCCGAACTGTAAAAAAGTATATCATATTCGTATATAGTTAATGAGTAGGAGGAATAGGCCTCGGTCTAGGCCTCAGTCAAAGTCAAAGCCTAGGTCTAGGCAAAGGTCAAAGATAACGAAAAGGTCAAAGTCTAGGCCTCGGTCAATGAAAAGGCCAAATGTTTCATACCGTAAGCATCGGGGCGGTGCCTCTATAAAAGACCTCACTCTTCTGCCATACAGTAAGTTTCCGTCCCATATGCGGAAAATCAACTTTCGTTCCAAAGATTTCGTGATTGATACGACACGTGACTCTGTTTGTATCGGCACAGACAGCAGAAATGGTTTTATTCGTCGTTGTTATTTGAAGGATTATCCTCTCATCATTAAAATGGTGCGTTCCGAGGAGCGTGGCTACACGGTTGACAGTCTATACTACGAGTATCTGGTGGGCAAGTGTATCAATGAGTTCTCCAATATGTACCCATTCTTTTCACGCACACTGGCGTTCGGTGAGTTGAAAGACTACTCCACCTATAAACAACTGAAGAGTCTATGTGATAGTCAGGAGAATTTCAAACTACCTGTCGGCGACATTTTCTATAACTATGATGACCATCACACGGACAAGGATACCTCTGTTTTGAAGTTCAATACGTTCAAGGACACATGTAAGAAGTTTTCAAAAAATCCATTTGCCATATTCTCGCAGTACATACCCATCTATAAAAGTTATGGTGACTACATCGATACGATTGTTGAATATAACTTCAACAAAAAAAAGGAAGAAGGCGTTACCCAAGTGTTCGTCATCAATGCGTTGATATCGGCGATGCTCTATGGACTTCGTGACCGTTTCACACACAACGACCTACACACGAACAACATCGTACTGGTAAAAATCCCCAACGATGACTATGTATGCTTTCGCATCCACGACGATGCCGACACGAAGTCGGTTCTAGAACTCCATACGAGACTCATACCCGTCGTGATAGACTACGGGCGATGCTACGTCCGTTGTGACAAACTGGATACTCACGACATATATACAAGCGTCTGTAACTCATATCCCGATGACTGCGGTAGAGAATGCGGTTACAGTACACGATATATGCGATCCTATCGGGACAACGAAGACCCAAATTTCGGACTTTACGATATCATTGGGGTTGAATTACCAAAGATCAACAAGCATCTACTATCAATCCACGCCGATTTAGTGGATACATACAACAAAGTATCTTACAAATATGAAGACTCTCGTGGTGAAAGAACGGGTTACAACCTGACTGTGGACGACTTATACCATTTCTATAAGACCCACCTCAGCACGGCGGAATTCGCTGAGTGTATGAAAGCGAATATTGCCCACGAGGGCAAGTGCGTACATACCATTGACTTGTATACCGATGGGAAAACACCTTTCAAAATGCATGGTGTGAAATAAATATCTATTTTTATTTCCATATAGTAACATATAGAACTAAACATAGATACTTTGAAATGTCTAAGAAACGTAGTCACTCTTACCGTGATAGTAAGTGTCAGAAAAAGAAACGGTCATCGTCGTCATCGTCGTCTTCTTCGCATCAACGGCGTCGTCGCCGTCACCACCGCCACCGCCACAATTATGCGAAGAATGGGTCAATACGTATCAACGTGACGGGTGGAGGGGGGAGCGGGTGTGGTAGTGACGCAGGACATAGTCGGCATCATCATTCATATATCCCGAACGAGGACAGGCGACTGCTGGATTTCCTCATCTGCCTGTTGAACGGCATCCAGCCGAACATAGGCAACTGTGTGTGTAACGGCGAACACGGCAATACGAACGGAAATACAAACGGTACGATCATCAACGGCAACGTCATTGGTGGAAACATCAGTGGAAATGTTATCATCAATGGTTCATTCAACGGGACAGTGACTGGGAACTCAAATGGTAACTCAAACGGGAATAACTGCGACTCTATGTGCGGGAATCTTTATGAAAGTTTATATTCAAACCTGTACGGAAATCTTCGTAATAACATGTACCCAGATCTATATGCTAACCTCTATGAAAACCTTTACACTAGTCTCTATGGGAATATTTATGCGAATCTTCGTAATGACTTGTACTCCGACATCTATGGAAATCTGTATGGAAATCTTCGTAATGACTTGTACTCAGATATCTATGGAAATCTCCATGACATCTGTGGGAATGTATGTGCGAATCTATGTGGGAACTGTGAAGACGACGGGGAAGACCCCCCTTCAAATATCGGAAACATCATTGAACTTATTACATCCGTTCAAGGTAATCCAGTAGAAACACATATCAGTGGCATCATCAGTCCTAGCAATGGCTCACAACCCACCACTCAATACGGCAACGGATACGTTGCGACGCATTCCACTGGACTCGGCGTCGACCAATGGACGTTTATCTTTGGAAATGGTAATGTCGTTCCGACATCATTCGTGGTCTGTCCAATCAACGGTTCATCAAATGCCACTGTCGCAATTGACTCCGCATCTATTATACCCGCAAACGTCGTCGCAAACACGGCCGCCAGTTTCTACTTGCCCATCATAGTCAGTTCCAAACCAACCGCCGACGGGTTCTCATTCATTGCGACATTCCCTGCTTAACTGCGATGCCTTTACGTTAAACACATTGGGTATCTCACGTACACATTCCAGATACTCCGTGATGATATCCCACCCACGTAATCCCTTTTTCTCACAATAGTCTCGCATATGTACTTCACTCATCGTCAAGTTACAACTCTGGCAGATCGGCACAAGATTGTCAATGTGCGGTAGCCCCCCGTGATCCTTGCTATGAATATGCCCCAAATGAAAATTCGTCGGACTCACATAATGCTTCGTACATATCACGCACCATACATTTCCATTTACATCGGGAATCTGCCCCGCCTTTTCTTTCACAAAGCGAAACCATAAGTCTCGCACAATACATCTGATTTCACCCGACGGCTTCATTGGATACACATCATCCTCAAAGTAGTAGCACCCCAAATACAACGGCTCCGTGGTGCGACCATCCTTCTTTACCTTCACATACTTGTTTGCTTCAGTCGCAAGTGACTGTAGTTCTCGGTTCTTTGTGGGTTTCCCTGTGACCTTTTGATTTACGAGTTCAATCGCCCTGTGAGCATACCAACACACCGTCGCCTTTGACTTTAGAACCTCCCCCCACTTGCGGTTCTCTTCAAGGAAAAATGGCAAATCAAGTAGAATCCCACTTGACTTGTGCTTCTTTACAAACATCTCCATGAATGCATCCACTGATATGAAATTTGGACGGTTTGCCCGTTTTGTATCTTTGCTCTTACTGAAAAAGTCAAACATATTCTCGTGTAAGTAGGAACGTATGTCATTGAGCCGTTCCATCTCATCCACGTCATCCGAGAATCGCAAATCGTTCGCAATAGGAACAGCCTTGTTTAAACTCAAGAATGCCTCCTGCATCTCTTTGAACTGCCTACACTTCACAATGGTGATACCGATGTTCCAGTCCTCGTCGTCCGACAACACTATATCACATCGGCGATTATCGTCCGTGTCTAAATAAGAACCATACAAACTCCTAATCGCAAAATAACGGTGTTGGCCATCAATCAGGTAAAACCTCTTGTGAAAGTACCCAATCGTGATAACACCCATCATCTCATAACGACCGTGCGTATTTCGTGTATCAACTAGATATCGGCGAATACTATCAATATGTTCGTTCACCTTATCTCGTTGGAAGCGAGGAATCATTATATCAGAGTTAAGTAACATACTCACTTTGATGCTTTCAAATATGATACGTTCGTGTTGGTTTTGTTTTACGATAAAGTCTAGGACATTTGTCATGGTTCGAGCGGTTTTTTGAGCGGTTTTTGAGCGGTTTTCGTTTATCAGTAACATCGCATCTAGTTTTTAAGTGATAACAACGAATGGATGCTTACCACCTCTCAAACAAAAAAGTATTATGAAAGAGTATATAATCAACATCCTAAACAATGTCCGCCGCTGGAACATGTGCTGGAGGTGCTACCAATGACAATACCGACCGTCTCGCCTCATTCGCCACGAATATCATCAAATCGTTCATTCTTCTCACCCTCATCATCAGTATTTACTACCTGAAAGGCAAGTACCTCCCCAAGGACGGAAGCGAAGCCCCTCTCGTCATCAACCTCATTATGTTCATACTTCTCGGAACTGTGATGCTCACCATTCTCGGTGTCACCGACATGTATATCTTCAATCAGGTCATTCTCGGTCTCGGTATTGGACTGGGCATCCGCTTCTTTGAGTAAGTAAGTACAATAAAATATGCTTTTGAGAACACCCACCTGTACTTAAAAATTGATAGACGAGTATCTCTATAGGTCGGGGCATCAACCCTATATTCCAATGTCCAATATCGTCATTAATCCACTTGACATCGTCTTCCAAGAAGACACCCTTGAAAAAGACACCCACTCGCTCGGCTTCTGTGGTCTCGCAAATCAAGGAAACACGTGCTACATGAACTCCATTATCCAGTGCCTGTCCCACACACGCTGGTTTCGTGAGTATCTATTCCTCAACCGATTCCAAGCCAACATAGATAAGAATAAACAGCAATACATTATGCTGAACGAGTTTAATAAACTCATTCGTGGAATGTGGTATCGCAACGGGGTTGTTGTTCCCAAAAATTTCTTCAACTACCTTCAGTATCTCAGCGTCAAAATCGGCTCAGGACGATTCGCAGGGAACGACCAAAACGACAGTAGCGAACTGCTGTCGTTCATACTCGATACGCTGAGCGACGCAATCAGTCGTGAATATGATGCGACCGTCTCCACGGAGGAGTATGACATTGTCTGGAAGAAGATGTATCAGTCGTCCTACAGTGACATCATCCGTGAATTCTATGGTCAGTATCGCACCGTCATAAAGTGTAGTGAATGTGGTAAGGACAGTGTGAATTACGACCCTTACAACATACTCAACATACCTGTCGTCGCCAACGCAAGAAGGTCACATCCGCCGAGCCTACACGACTGTATCGCCACCTACTTGAAAGAGGAGCGTCTATCCGATGACAACAAGTACTACTGCGAACACTGCGGAAAGCACACGGATGCCACTCGCACCGAAGGCATCCTCCGAACCGCCCGACATCTCATCATCACCTTGAAACGATTCAACAGCAATGGACACAAGAACGGCATCTACGTGGATATTGACCCACATCAGGTTCTGGATATGTCGCCCTATCTACACGACAAAGGGGTACACTCTCCATTCACAAAGTACCGCCTCTACGCCATCTCAAATCACGTGGGCGATGTCGGCGGCGGACACTACTACTCTTACATATGTCGCCACGGTAAGTGGTACGAGTTCAATGACACACACGTCACAACCATCTCGCACGACGACGTAAGCACCGCAAGTGCCTACGTGTTGTTCTACGAAGCCACTTCTGACAAAGGGTATTAAAGAGCAGACTTAAAGGTAAATATATAGGCCTTTTTTTTGGAACGGCATATCCGATGGATAAAAAACAAGACCTGTTGCTGGATAGTATTACACAGTTCTATATGTCGGATCGGACAAACATTGACAAGTTACGGGACATTTTGGATGGAAAGTATGCGAGTTTGCGACTGATAGACTGGTTCGTCACGAACTATGCCAAGAAGAAGAACATTAGTTACATCCTATCTGGGAAAAAGGGGGAACATGAACCCGTGTTGAAGGAGGAGAACTTCAAGGTGTACCTAAACTACAAGTCGCAACTAAAGAGTTACAGCAAGAAGCAATTTGACCCGTTCAATCGCACTCAGCGTATTCATTTTTACTATGATATGGACAAGTATATTGTAACGACGATTTGTCAGTTGAATTTTTTCCGATGGGCGATTCAGAATCGTGTGATTGACTACATCGCAACCCACCTAGACGAGATTGATGACGATATGAATGCTTCCGTGGAGGTGTCGCATATACAAACGAAGGGTACGGATTGGTCGGGTGTGGTGGATGCGGACACGGTCGCTGGTAAGAGGGAACGTAAGAAACGAAAGGAGTTGTCTATCAGTGCTACCAAGTTTCTAAACAAGAACGATATCACGATTCTAGTGCGGTTTTCATAACTCTATTCATACGTAGTTATAGTAGAGTCGTCCATTCTCATCCACCATCACAATCGGACATTCTTCTTCCATTTCGCCCACCAGTTCAAACCAAAAGTCTTCCGTAGCCTTTGCGTTCCTCGGAACGACTATGTATTTGTAATATGAACCACCTGCGAGTATTGAGAGTGGTAATAGTATTGAGTACATCCTATATATTGTCTATACATTTAGTGGGTATCGCCATTCTTTATTTATGTACATGTATCGTAGTGATAAAAACAAAAATAAAGAATAGTATATAGATACATATCCTTTGATGGTTCAGGAAAAAAATGTGCGTCGTGTTTTATTTGGTGGGGACTTATACGAACAAAATCGTCAAAGCATACAGAGCTCGGATATGAGTTTTTTGTTTTCGAAGACGAATAGTTTGGACGAGTCGGTGGCACGGAAACTAATGGAGGGAGGGGTGGATGATAGTAGTTCTTCAAACAACTCCTTACCTGAAGAAAAATCATCCAACGAAACTGCGTCAGAAAAACCATCCGAAGAAAGTAACGAAACAACTGAGTCGGAAGGAGAATCATCCGAAGAAAGTAAAGAAACATCA
>Ga0255210_1000688_pt1 | contig 11496 bp, 25 predicted proteins | sample Miss_Yuk_RepA_8d_FD_188422 | JGI IMG/M metagenome (GOLD analysis project Ga0255210, IMG submission 188422) | Freshwater microbial communities from Mississippi River, Louisiana, United States - Miss_Yuk_RepA_8d | ecosystem: Environmental > Aquatic > Freshwater > River | place: USA: Louisiana...
GACGAAGACTTCAAGGGTTGCAGAATTCTAGAATGTCGTAAGAATCGCTTTGGTGGTAGCTCTTCTGCAGTGATTTTGAAACTCGGCAAATACGGTTTCCGCACAATCGCTAAGATGGACTTCTAAGCTTCAACAAATACAATCAAAATAACAAACACACATGGAGATCTCATGAATACTCGAATCAAACTATCAAAACATACCAAAAGCACCTTAGAACAGTTTCCACACTTGTTGTCGACACTACGAGAAGCGGAAGCTATCATCCTCAACCACCCTTCCTTCATCGAAGTTCAAGACAATATGATCTGGGAAGTGAGTGATAACTATAAGACCAAGAAGGTGGCTGGTGTGACTACTCACCCAAACGGTAGCACTCCTGACTCATCAACTTTCCGAATTAAGATCTCTAAGAGTGCACCTGTACGCTTCTTTGGGGATAAAAGATCAACAAGCATCTCGAGTGTATTGAATATAGGACCAGATTCTCTTCTCAGATTGAAGCGTAATTTCCGATGGGATGCAAGTGGTAATATCAGAATCTGACAATCAAAAGAGCACTAGTGATATAATCTCATGCGCTTAGTAGTATAATAACTACATGTTCTTTGAAATTGCTAGAGAACACATATTCACACTCTCTGACTCTTCGACATTGAAGGGATTGTGAATTCAACACTGAGTCTCAATAGAGTCAAGGCACGGTGTACCTAAGAAGGTGCGGTCATGGTGAAGACAATGGCGGGTAGACAGAGCTTATAGATCAGGTCCGATTGAGATCGTGGTATTGCATCACACTCTAGAGTGTCATCCTAAATATCGAAACAAATCTTCACCTCCTTCTTGTAATCCCCTTATAGATGGGATACAATATCTATAACAAATGTATCCGTAGCACAATTGGATAGTGCAACAGCCTTCTAAGCTGTAGGTTACTGGTTCGAGTCCAGTCGGGTATACTCTTTTTATTCTATATTAGAGCAGGAAAAGCCATGAAAACATTACAAGAATTAATCGATCGACAAAAAAGAAGCGCAATAGACAATGTTAAGCTGAATAATGCGATGTATTCTTTGTTATGTCGAGAACATTATGAAAAACAATTGCAAGAATTGAAAGGTAATTTTCAAGGAAAAGACGAAGCAATAATTTTTTGGTATGAAATTGTTAACACCGATGACGAAGTTAATCCAACTAATTTAAGAATGGTCAGCAGTTGGATTAACACAAAGACAGAAGAATTTTGTGAAAAACCTGAGTGGTATAAAAATTGATCCTGTTTGCCTCTTTAGCTCAGTCGGTAGAGCGCAGCATTTGTAATGCTGATGTCGTAGGTTCGAGTCCTATAAGAGGCTTTGTTTGTTTTGTTAAGTGATGATGATTGTGTGTTTAGGAGGTCTCAAGTGTGTGATGACCTCCCTTTTTTTATTGTAATCGTGTCGACAAGAGAGATATAATCACTCTATCCAAGAGGAGCAAATATGAATGTATGTAACATGTGCACAAGCACAGACATCTCGACAGTAGTGTGGTTCTGCTGGTCATGCTGCAAACAAATTGTGCAGGACACACCCAACAATAACAATGAAACACAGGAGGACACCAATGTTCTTGACTCTCTTAATGACTCTCTACCTCTCAGTAGCACAAGCAGTGACTTATCTCACATCCAGCCAGATTCAGGGGGATTGGAGTGACATCGGGTGTGCCACCGCTTACATCTCTTTCCTGCCGGGTGGCCGATACGAATATCGAGTCTGGGACGGAGAACGCTACGCTCTAGAGACTACCATGTATTGGTGGATGCAAGAGGGAATGGTGGTATTCGGCACGTCTATGGGTTCAGGTGTGATCGCAGTCTTAGCAGTAGAGGAGATAAGCTCCAAAGGATTAATAGGTGCTTATGCTATGATTGACGGTACCACAAAAGGTGTGCTCATGGTGAAGTGCTTGTAAATTCTACGAGTACACACCCAAAAGGGAGACATTGTCTCCCTTTTTTTATGTTCTAGAGAGAATTTTGCTCCTGTGCAAGGCATCATGGGATCGTCCTGAGACACCAAACAATGTGTATATACGGGGTACACATCTCGAATGGATACACATACCACTCCTTCACAAACGAAAAGGAGAGAGAGTACGCACCATGCGTGATTAGATACACTGGAGAATTTGTGAGAAAAAATAGTGCAACGTGAGACAAAAAGGACTCATGAGATGATATATTACTCTTGTAAATCAACAAAATAAGGAGCTTATATGAAAAAACAAATAACAATCTACACAGTCACAGTCATGCATACCGGCGTAGGCAAAGTAGTCAAAGTATCTAACTATTCTTCGCAACGTAAAGCTACAGAGAGCTATAAGACAGCGCAAGGAAACTTTCCTGAATCACAAGGCTACGTAGTCCAACTGTTTTCCGAAGCACTAGAGAAAGAAGCATACAGCTTAGGCGCAATATTGAAATAACACACTCTTGTACAAATCACACAGAATTTATATTACATTACTCTTGTAAATCAACTAACTAAGGAGCTAATATGAAACTTACAATCCACTACACAAACGGCGAAACAAAAACTATCACCATCAGCACAAACTGTTCTACTGAAGCTCTTATTGCAAAGATAGAGAAGTGGGAATACCGCAAAGACGTAGTAAAAGTAGTAGCAGCTTAAGAGGAGACACACATGTTATATCACACACTACTAGTATATCCGACACCTCCGCAGGGAGACTATAGCACATCAGCAGAAGCACAGAGAGAAGCTGAGAAGGGCGAACACGAATACGTCACACTCTTCGTACAAAATGCAGGAGAGTGCATGAAGATACGCAAGGCTTACAAAGAGAGAGGATACTCCACAAAGCTGATTAATATCCAATGGCCACATGGGGTGCCTACAATCCACGTCGACAAGTGAGGGGCTCTGGGCCCATTTTATAGGGGCTCTTCAAAGGGCCCGAAATACATCGAAAAAGGGCCCATAAAAAGGGCCTAGTGGTCGTACTCTGTGGGACGTCTTTTGAGGGTGGGTGCTTAGCCCTCACCCAAAATTCCTCCGGAGAAATTTTAGAGCTGACAGCACTTCGCACCACATCACAAAGAGAGGAATAAATCGTGAACAAGAAGATAAAACCTGGCACACTAGTGAGAATTGACAACACTCCGGCACCTGATGAGATTGGAATTTTCATAAGTGGAGCCACAGCAGGAGAGATGAAACCCTACTACTCAATCGTGGACAGTAGTGTCGTATCGAACTTCAGCATCGTGCTAATCGGAACAACCAACACAGTCGTGCACAATGATACAATAAATGTCTTACAGGAGAGAAAATGAAATTGCGTGAATATCAATCGAAAACCGAAATTATGAAGGCTGGTAACTTGTTGCGCGTGCGAGGCAAGTATGCTGGGGACTGGTATGCCCTGGTGTTAGAAGAAGAGCACGGCAAGCTCCACACTTCCTGGATTCTCATTGATGAAGCTCAGTGGATGCTGCGCTACACGAACAAGGGGTGGTACATGCAGGCCCTGCGCAACGGCCACATCAATCACGTGGAACTGCTCAGTGTGGAGCTAGTAGCTAGTGCGCAAAATCTGCACAGCGAAGGAAATCCAGAGGGTGCCTAGCTTCGAAAATTTTCCTGGGAGAAATTTGCGCGCCAAAGGGCTGTGTGTATTTCCCTCTCCACCACGTGTATAATTTAGCATCTAGGAGAGACTATGATTCCCTTTCAGCCTGGCAATTTAGTGCTCATCGTGCACCACGATCCGAGATGTGATTGTGTGCCTGGAGCTTGCATCATCATCGATCAGTGGGTGGAACCCTCTCCCTACGAGGGAGATAACTCTGACCCATTTGTCACTTACACTCTGCTGTACGGTGATAGGGAGATAGAAGCTCATGTCTTAAACAACAAGCCTCCCTACCGATGTGTGCTCGAAGGAGACTATAGCTCACAGTGGACCATGGAGCTCATCGATGGGTGAGATTCAGTCGGTAACCGATTTATTGCCCGGGGACTTCATCGAGCTCGAAGGTGATCCCTTGGGCTTTTGGAATTTCACGGTGATGCGAGGCATCGTGGTGGACATCGAAACCTTGGGGACCTCACATCGTGCGGTTGTCCTCATCGAAGAGAAATTATGGTCCCTGGTGTCTCTAGAGAGCAGAGTTGTGGGCAATCGCCCATATTGGAAGCTATATGATGCAATGTCTATCACGCGAGCAGATGAGATCGTAGATCCCTTTGGTGTGGTCTTGCTATTTCGAATGTAATCTAATGAACTCAATGGGTACTATAATACTAAACACGCTACACAAGGAGAAGCACAACATGGGTAAATCATCATACGATCCAAATTCTGAACAAGCAAAACTAGGCCTTGCATTTCAAGGTGAAGTCTTCAAAAAGATCCAGGAATATCCTGGCATATTTGAAGCCGAGCTCACTTGGGACTTTTTCAATCGCTTGGATCCTGGGCTGGAAGACTTCGATTATGCATGTTACGAGAAGGAATTCGGAGACATCACATTTTTGCAAGAAGACGGATTTGGCATGCGCCGCCGCTATTGGGTGGAGTGTTGTTTCATTCTCGGTGAGAAGAGCACCCGCTTCTGTGAGATGAAGAGGCTAAAATTCGAGGGCTCGAATAAGTGGTATGCCTTTGGCAAGTTGCATGATCCTAAAATGGCGACGTGTTTCGTGCCATCGAAAGCGTGGAATGCTTATGTGTCTCACACACCCTTGCGCGAGGGATTTCGCGTGGTGCAGTCTCATCTCATCGGTGAGAACATTCGTGCTGCTACAATGGGAGAAGTCTCATGGCTAAACTCCCTGAAATAATCTCCGATTACTCGGATATACCCGATGGTTCTTGGATGTGGTTCAAGTATTACGGTATTCAAGTCGGCAAGTCCACATGTGGTTTCTTATTTCACTCTCCGGAAAAAAGAGTTCAGGTTGTCTCTGGTTGCACTACGCTCTTCTTTGAGTTCTTTGATGCCGAAGGCATGATGTACACTGTAGAATACGTTAATACCGGAGATCGCAATCGATGGAGTCTTGTCAAGTCCAATGGCTCGTATGGTAAATCCAGATATCCGATGTGGCTTCACTCAATGCTCTCTCCAGACTCTGAGGTCTTATATGACTTACACTTACCCTGATGGTTCACTCGTGTTTCTCAAGAGGAGATATCATAATCCTCAGATGCCCGAAGCTATTGCGGTGATTCTCATGTATCCAGACACTGTGTCTTATTGGGACAAACACGAGCCCTATTTCTTCTACATAGAGGACCAAGCATATCGAGGTTACTACCATCGAGTGTACAAGTCTTTTGAAGTCTTCGAATACTCTGGAGACTTAGAGTGGGTGGAGGCTACCGATGGAAGGTGAACCATTAGTCATTGCGCAGGGTTCCCTTGTGTTGTTAATTGGCCTCGAGGAAGAACACATTGCTGCACTTGTAGTAGAACTCATAGAGAGAAACTGGTCCAAGAATCGCTATGTGCTCCTGATAGACAATACCTTGCGTGAGGGCTACATCAAAAATTACTGTTTTTATGTCTCTTATCATGATGTCTCTATAGAAGTCTTTCCCATCTTGGATATAATTCCTTATGATGAACATTCCTCTCTTCGAAAGTAACTTGGTGTTCTTACAGGCATGTACGCCTGGAGGCATAGCATATCCTGCTGTACCTGAGTGTTGTGCACTCGTAATCGAAGCCATGGGAGAGAACACCTATGTTATTCTCTATGATTCGAAACTTTGGTACCTGCAGCTCCACGAAGCAACAAATACGGTGTATGCGATGATCTCGTACGGTGAGTGTCGTACGGAAAAAGTAGAAGTGATTAATTTCTTTCGATTCGTGAGACTATTTGCATAATTACATTATGCACATTGACTTGCCTGACTATTTTACAAGACTTCGATGGGAAGATCTAGATGTGGGTGACCTCGTATGGTTACAGCCCACGCATGAAAGGGGATGCATCGGATGTATCTACATGGGAGTTCATGGTGCGAGCTATTCCAAAGAGATCGTACAATTCTCCATAATGGTAGAAGACAGCATCTGGATTACTTCGAATAACAACTTGGGAATAGGTTATGGTCTCACGCTTCACAATAAGACCAAAATGCGCGTGATGAAATGGTGGCCCTCTATAGACTCTTATGATAAGTGGGTGAGTGAGACACAAGGATGATGCGGGAACTATCGATGATTCTCTTGTGGGAGAAGGGGTTTACCACTTCGACCAAAGTATTTTCGTTTTCCTCGAATGTAGTAAAGATTGAGTGGGCCCCGGCCGAGAGCCTCTTATGGAGATAAACATCAAACCCGGCGAGTGTTATCTCTTCTATCATTTTATCGGAGGAGATGAAATCATCATGTTGTGTCTTGGGCCTGATGTTGTCAATGGTCCTATCGCTTGGCTATATGGAAATGATATCGTAATTTCTAATTCCTGGACAGACGTCTTGTGCCACATGCATACGTATACATTCTGGTTTGAAAATGAAACACATGTCGATCCTATCTGTGGAGACGGTGCCTGGCGCATGATGTTCTATGGCGAAGTGTAATTGCATCCTCGATAAGATACAATGTGGGTATGTTAATATTTTTTAAGAATGAAAACAATGAGCTATTGTCTGGTCTGATCATTGAGTCTGCAGGGAAGATTTTATATCGATCCTATGGAATTAACTATGTAATCTTGGTGGGAGACAAGTTGTATCGATCGTATTTCTCGGAGCCTTCCACGATGCTTCCAGGAGAAGTATTTGAGTTGACATGCTATAATACTCGAGAATTTATTGAATCTGTGGTATGGATGGGTTATGAAAAAATGTGTGACTAAAATAAAAGACTGGTGGCCTGGACATATCTTGTGGTGTTCTCCTCTTGGCCACTCAGAGAAAATTGAAGGATGGGTATATACACACTGTGAATACATACGTGGTGGTAAAAATTATTTCTTTCTTGCAGGAGACCAAGTTAGGTCTTTACAGCCCGTGCGCACTGTCACAGGAGCACCTATGATGTTAGAAGTAGACTTAGAGATAAAGCCAGAGAGTGTTCTAAAAGTCTACGATGGAAACGAACATATCATGTGGATCAATGTCTTTGGTTGGGAAGATTGTATTATTTAATTGTAAAGTTTTCCAAGGGTCGGTAAATTTATATATCAACACGAATTTCTTTTAAAACGATATAACATATGAGCACTGGAGGACAAATGAGCACAGAAGTTAATGACGAAGGCGAGGAAAGGCTAGGATGGGTTTTCCAAGGTTCACTTGATGATTTGCATAGAAAATCAACGAGAGATTCGATATCAGACTATCTATTTAACTCAGAAAAAACTGTCTTCCTCAAAGATGATGAAGAAAACTCAGGCATCTTAAAAGAATTCTTTGAGACAGAGTCTAAATCTAGATCAGAGAGGTTCTATATCATAGTAGAGATGTTTAATGAAGAAGGTTTACCTGAACTCGAGGAAGGGTTCATCGGTGATTTTGATAATATGGACATATATATTTGAGGACTCGAAATGGAACTAGTATACGCTATCTATAAATACAATGAGAGAAATTCAGATGAGAACTTCATATATTGTACGTATAAGACTTATCAAGAAGCACTTCGAGTTGTCTTTGATCTTATGAGAGAAGATATCTCTGCAGAGCGTGCAGAATTCTTTGGAACACCCGAAGAACTCAAGCACGAAGACGATTCAAGAGAAATCCCTAATATTTTTATTGCACAACACATAGATAAATTTGGTCCTCAATGGTTACATTGGGGCTATGAAATATCACTAGAGAGAAAGGAAATATAATCATGAGTTTAGACGTATCGAATATTAAATTGCCAAGAAAGCCCAAATATTTCCATGGTGTATGCATTACGGGAATTAATTTTGGCATGCCTTTTCATGCCGTGATGCATGCAGATGCGGAGACTTTTATCAATCTTGTGGAGGCAACAAAAAAGAAAAAAGCGACCGAAATAGAGATGAAAAATTTCAGAATCAATCTAATTCAAGAAGACTCTTTCTGGCTTGACCCGAGATGGATTGCATTAAGGAAATCACGAAATGCTTTAAATTCTAAGATTACTTCACTTAAAAAAGAAATACGACGTCAAAGAACAGAACTACTAAAACAACATGATATCTTGGTGCTAGTTCATTCTAGGACTTGGGATTTCACAATTGAAAATGAAGGTGCTCAACGTTTATATACTTATTTTTATGATAGACCAAAGAAAGGAGATGTATTTTTCTTTGTCGAAGAACTCCCTAACGGAAATAGAATTTACACTTACACGAGTCGAAAAAACAGTTTGCAAAAAAATGTCATTGTAAAGCCAACTTCATCAGTCGTACAATCTCTATATCCATTATCATTATTGACAGGAGAAGAACAATGAAAACAATTATCGAATGTCTCTCAGGAGACTTATATCCCACAGGAGACCTAAGATACTCCATTCATCTAAACAGAAGTGAAGTTCGAGACGAATATAAAAAAGCACCACCTGTAGTAATTCCACAGTGGGACTTAGAACTCTTTGACCATTCTATTAAAGTCGGTGATTATGTACAAGTGGGTGATAAGAAGCCATTTCAAATCGTAGAGATATCTTATAAACACATCGTGGGTTCTACCTTTGAGACCACACTTAAAGGCGAAAAATCTTCATTTAAATTTAAAGATTTTGGTAATACCCCAATTAAAATTCTAAGAGAAGTATAATTACAAGTATGAAATTATTTATATTCGACTTTGACGATACCCTGGCTCTCTCTAATTCCCGCATTGTTGTAAATCATGCGGATGGCACACAAAGTGTCTTAGATTCGAGAGAGTTCGCAAAGTACGTTGCTGATCCTAGTGATAAACTCGACTTCAGTCAATTCACTGAGGCTTCTGGAACAATTATTTGGAATGTTGCAGAAATATTTAGACGTACATTGGATGATTCTAATTGTGACACATTTATTGTGACTGCAAGAGCTCATGGTCAACCAGTGAAAGAGTTTATTGAAAAAGAGCTAGGATTAGCAGGCGTTAGGGTGGTAGCCACTGCTGGATCATCTGGGAAAGTACCGTGGCTCGTAAATCAACTACAGCAAAAAGACTATGAAGAAGTAGTAATCTTTGAGGACTGTAGAAATAACTTGAAAGCATTAGGTGATGCTATCAATGCACACAATCTCGAAAAAAGAGGAATTGATCAATATATCAACGTAGTAAAACATTGCGTCCTTCCAGATCAATCAGTGCAAATTCTAGAGAAACTTAGAAGAAAAATCCGTAATATTATTTTAGCATAATTAATACAAAAATACGAATTTATCATATAATTAATATCGTAGGGGCTTAATAAAGTCACGTTGTTATTTTGTCTTGTGATTATTCTAATACGGAGAAATATATGCGACTATTGACAAAATTATCTTTAATTTTGCCCCTCTTTTTATCTTGTAATGACCAAGCTTTAATTGAAAAAAATATAGGTCCTAGAGCTCTAGTTTATCCGGATTATCTTAACTTCGGACATGTAAATGTAGGCGAAAATTTACAAGAATATGGCTCTACAATTTCGTATGATACATTTATTGTAGTCAATACTGGTGACGAAGATTTACTCATTTCAGAGCTAAATTTATTAGATGTTGTAGGGAATTCTAATGCTATTTCAATCGAAAATGGAGACATTGAGAGCCCTATTCTGCCCGGAGAAAATAGGGTATTTCTTGTGTCTTTTGAGCCGGAAAATTACGAAATTGATAGCGCTAAAATCCAAATTCTAACGAATGCAGAAGTGACAAATTCGGATCAAAATTACGGTGCAGAACTAGTAGTTGAAGTGTTTGGGATTGGTGATGCTCCTAATATTTTAATCGATCCAAACGATATAGATTTCGGAAATTTGACTGTAAATTGCGACTCTACAGAGACAGTTACAATTACGAATTCTGGTAATATTGACCTACATATATATGGCCTAGATGAGACTATTTCAACGACTTTTCCAGGCAATTTCGTCGTTAATTACGGAACTCTAAGTGCCCCAACAAATGACAATCCATGGGTTATTCCTGCTTCACAATCATTAGATTTTTTCGTTAATTTCGAGTCAGATCTAGCGTTTATTAACAGCTCTTCTCACTTCGATATTAGAGTATATTCGGACGATTTAGAGTCGCCTATAGAGATAATCCTCGTAGAAGGATATAATGAAGTAGAGACACCAATTATCGACAATTTTGTGACAGAAGAGACGAAAAAAACAGATGTAATTATCGTAATTGACGATTCTGGATCCATGTTGCGTTTTCAAAATCTCCTGCACAATGAAATTCCAGTGTTCGTAACAGAATTAGAGAATCTCGAAATTGAGTATAATATTGCAGTGCTCACTACTACACCAGGAAGATGGATAGGAATGGTGAGTCATTCAGATATAAATCCACATCAGATTCTATCCGGATTTACCCAGGTAGGATTAGGGGGAATTGGAAATGAGTCGGGTCTAGACAGTGTGTACGTGTGTTTAATCAATGGATATTGTGCACCCGGCAATTCTTCTTTTTGGAGGAATGATGCGGATCTTGTATTGGTATTTGTATCAGATGAACCAGATCAAAGTCCAAATCCTTGGACTTGGTATGAAACAGAATATACTCAAATTAAACCGATAGACAAAATTCAAATTTATAGTATCGTAGGAGATGTTCCAGATGGTTGCTACAGTTATATTAATGGAACTCCCTATAGTGCTGTAGCAGGATATGGCTATTGGGATTTAGCATTGAGTTTAGGAGGAACTAATTACTCAATATGCCAACCAAACTGGAATATATTGATGCGTACGCTATCTTCTAGCGTGTCTTCAAGTATGAGATATCTCTTATCACAAGATGGAACACAGATAATCCCAGGCACTCTAGAAGTTTTTGTCAATGGACAATTGCAGGATAGCTCTTATTATGAATACAGAGAGAATATTAATTCAATAGTGTTCTTTGATGGCTATGGACCAGATCCAGGTGACACTATTGATATCAAGTATAGTGTTGGCTCTTGTAACTAAAGAGATTACTTTATTTCTTCAACAGAATGGGTCATTTCTAAATTAAAGTCCATCCTAGGTTGCATTACTGGAGGGAATTTAGTATTCTGACGCTCAATGATAAGAGTTCCTTGAGGTTTGATCATTTCCCCGGAGATATCTAGAGCTTCGAAATCTATCTCTGTATGTCGATTATATCTTACTTCTCTTCCAGAAGTATCTGCGGATGCTAACGAAACAATAAATAACAAAAACATTATAATCTCCTATTAGTGTAAATACATAACTAATTATACACTGGTGCAATCGAAAATTTTACAATTTTCTCATTGTAAAGTTCATCATAAAAATTGAAGATTAGAGTGTCTAAAGTAAAAAATAATAAT